>ERZ1504339.897-NODE-897-length-6189-cov-2.580698_pt1 | contig 6189 bp, 3 predicted proteins | sample MGYA00572239_ERZ1504339 | MGnify/ENA primary metagenome ERZ1504339 (study PRJEB39906, sample SAMEA3182045) | gut metagenome | biome: human; feature: gut; material: Stool; isolation source: human stools | place: Canada | collected 2011-11-01 ... | reverse complement strand
AATGTGCTTTGCTTGGAATTTGGTATAAAGAAAGCGACCGTTGATAGATTATTTAAGCGGAATGGTCGATAAATAAAGCAAATCGTCATGTGGGGCATTAAACCTTTTGCCCGGAAGTCTGTCAAATGAAACAGTGAATAAAAGGCATTGTTCATTTAGAATAGACAAAGAATAGACACATGAAGAAAATTATCACGGGGATGGCGTTGCTGTTGGTAACAACGCTGTCTGCATTTTCACAGACCAAAAACATTACGGTATCGGGCCGTGTCGTGGAGGACACCAAGGAGCCTGCGATACAAGCTACCGTGCAGTTGCTTTTGTTGCCAGACAGTGTTCAGGCATCGGGTACGGCCACTACGGCACAAGGTTATTTCACTCTTCCCAAAGTCAGTGCGGGTAAATACGTGCTGAAGGTTTCCTACATCGGATTCAAGAGCCAGTACATCCCTTTACACCTTTATGCTACGACAACTGCCAAGAACGTGGGTACACTGACATTGGAAACGGATGCGGTGATGCTGGCCGAGGCTGTGGTTACGGCAGAAGCGCCGCAAGTGCAGGTGGTGGAAGATACACTGGTATATACCTCATCTGCCTATCGTACCCCCGAGGGAGCCATGCTCGAGGAGTTGGTGAAGAAGCTGCCCGGTGCGGAGATTGACGACGAAGGTAATGTGAAAATCAACGGTAAGGACTTGTCGAAGATTATGGTCGACGGCAAGGAGTTCTTCGGTGGAGACGTAAAGACCGGTTTGAAGAACCTGCCGGTAGATATGATAGAGAAGCTGAAAACCTACGATAAGAAGTCCGATTTGGCACGTATCACCGGTATTGACGACGGTGAGGAGGAGACGGTGCTCGACCTGACCGTAAAGAAAGGCATGAACCAGGGTTGGTTCGGTAATGCCGACGTGGCCGGAGGGACGGAAGACCGCTATATGGGCCGCTTCATGCTGAACCGCTTCGTGGACAAAACCCAGGTGTCGGTAGTGGGTTCTGCCAATAACGTGAACGACCAGGGCTTTTCGGGCGGTGGCGGTCCTCCGCGCTGGCGCAGGAACAACGGACTTACTGCAACGAAAATGCTGGGTGTGAACTTCGCTACCCAAACCGATAAGCTGGAACTGGGCGGTAGTGCACGCTACAACTATCAGAATGGGGATATTGCAAGTATCGGTTCTACCGAGGACTTTCTGCCGGACGGCAACTCTTACTCCAACTCGAACAGCAGGCAACGTAACAAAGCCAAGAATTTCAATGCCGATTTCCGTATGGAGTGGAAGCCGGACTCGATGACGAATATCATTTTCCGTCCCAACTTCTCGTACGGCAAAACGGACAATCTCTCCAATTCTGAGAGCGGTACGTTCAATTCCGACCCTTACAGTCTGGTGAGCGACCCCAATAACTGGCTGAATCTGGAGAAGATTCTCAATCCGGACGATGACCCGTTGAGAAGTATCCGTATAAATGCCATCAACAGCGGTTCGCTGAGCGACAACAAGAGTGTGTCTACGGATGCAACCTTGCAGTTGAACAGAAAGCTGAATGACAAAGGACGCAATGTTACGTTCCGTGGAAGATTTGGTTATACCAATAATGACAACAACCAGTATACGGAGTCGGAAACACATTACTTCCAGTTGCTGAATGCTTTGGGAGGAGACTCCATCTTGGTTCGTAACCAGTACATCACTACTCCTACCAAGAACTACAATTACAGTGCACAGCTGACTTACAGCGAACCGATAGCCCGCGCCACTTTCTTGCAATTCAGCTATCAGTTCCAGTACAAGTATAGCGAGAGTGACAAGACGACGTATGATTTGCAGGGCTTTCCGGATTGGGGATTGTCAACCCAGCTTCCCACGGGATATGAAGAGCATGCGGTGGATAGTCTGGGTAAGTATGCGGAATACCGCTACTACAACCACGATGCATCCGTGTCTTTGCGCTTTATCCGCGAGAAGTATCAGTTGAGCGCAGGTATGTCGTTCCAGCCGCAGCATTCTGTATTGTCCTATAAGCGCGGCGACTATATGATTGATACCACCCGCAATGTGTTCAACTTCGCTCCGAACCTGGACTTGCGCATCCGTTTCTCCAAGGTGAGCCAGCTGCGTATGACATACCGCGGGCGTAGCAGCCAACCGAGTATGGAGAATCTGTTGCCGATTGTGGACAACTCCAATCCGCAGAATGTGCGTATCGGTAATCCGGGCTTGAAGCCTTCCTTCACGCACAACATGCGATTCTTCTATAATACGTATAATGCCGAAAAGCAGCGCGGTATTATGTCGCACGTCAACTTCTCGGCAACGCAGAATAGCATCAGCAATAGCCGTGTGTACAATTCGGAGACTGGTGGATGGACTACAACTCCGAAAAATATCAACGGTAATTGGAATGCGTTCGGCATGTTTGGCTTCAATACGGCACTGCCCAATAAGAAGTATACCATCAACTCCTTCTCCAATGCCAACTATCAGAACAATGTGGCTTATCTGACGTCCGGTAAGGGAGCAGATGCCGTGGAACGGAAGAATACAACCACCAACCTGACGCTGGGCGAACGTCTGAATGCCGCCTATCGTAATGACTGGTTTGAATTCGGCTTGAACGGAAGCATCTCCTATTCAATAGAGAAGGATAAACTGACGCCTGACAATAATCAGGAGCCCTATACCTTCTCCTACGGTGCCAATACGCAGATTTCCATGCCGTGGAACATGACGCTCTCTACCAACATTGCCAACCAGAGCCGTCGAGGATATACGGACAGCAGTATGAACCGTAACGAGCTTATCTGGAATGCACAGTTGTCGCAGACTTTCCTGAAAGGGAATGCCACCGTCAGCTTCGAGATGTACGACATTCTGAAGAAGCAGAGTAACATCAGCCGTTCGCTGACTGCAAGCGGCCGCTCGGTGTACGAATATAACGGCGTGAACAGCTATTGCATGCTTCACTTCATCTATCGTCTGAATATTTTCGGCAGCAAGGCCGCCCGCGATAAGATGCAGGGCAGACGCGGCTTCGGCGGTCCGGGCTTCGGTCCGGGGCATGGTCCTGGCGGTTTCGGAGGACGCAGGCCGTTCTAAAGCGGAGGGGATCACCCCCCTAATCAGCTTGTCATTCTGATACACTCTCAATTCTGTGGCAGGTTTCTTTTTGATTATTTTTCAGACGCGGATGACGCAGATAAGAATATTAAAAATCTGCGTCATCTGCGTCATACGCGTCAAAGCGATAGCAAGTATAAGTTTTCAGACAAGTTGGGGGAAGAGGGACTTTTATGTTAATCTCTGTAATCTTCGGTGAAAGTTTCTGTGTTTTTCCTACATTTGTTTCACACTTAATTGTCTGTGAACATGCTTGATTGGAACTTCATTGCCAGCCAGATTGCTACGATAGCCTTCGACATTGTTTATTTCGGTGCCATCATCGGAACGATTGTCGTCATTATCCTCGACAACCGCAATCCGGTGAAAACCATGGCATGGATACTGATACTGATGTTCCTTCCCATCGTGGGGCTGGTGTTTTACTTCTTCTTCGGGCGTAGTCAGCGCCGTGTGCGCATGATAGGGAAGAAGAGTTACAGCCGCTTGTTGAAGAAACCTATGGCGGAATATCTGGCGCAGGACTCATGTGCGCTTCCCATCAATTACAGTCGTCTCATATCCTTGTTCCGTAATACCAACCAGGCTTTCCCCTTCGATGGAAACCGGGTGGAAGCCTATACCCTGGGGCTCTCCATGCTGCAATCCCTGCTGCGCGAACTGGGGAAAGCAACGAAGCATATCCACATGGAATTCTATATCTTTGAGGACGATGCCATTGGGCGCTTGGTACGTGATGTCCTGATGGAAAAGGCGCGTGCCGGGGTAGAGGTACGTGTGATTTATGATGATGTGGGTTGCTGGCATGTTCCCAACCGTTTTTTTGAAGAGATGCGCGAGGCCGGTATCGAGGTACGCAGCTTTCTAAAGGTACGTTTTCCGCTTTTCACCAGTAAGGTGAACTATCGTAATCATCGGAAAATTGTTGTCATTGACGGGCGCATCGGCTTTGTGGGGGGTATGAATCTTGCCGAACGCTATATGCGCGGATTCTCATGGGGCATCTGGCGGGACACACATCTGCTGCTGGAGGGCAAGGCTGTTCACGGATTGCAGACCGCCTTCCTACTCGATTGGTACTTTGTGGACCGTACACTGATTACGTCTACCCGCTATTTCCCGAAAATAGAAAACTGCGGTACTTCCTTGGCGCAGATTGTAACGAGTGAGCCCGTAGGCCCATGGAAAGACATTATGCAGGGACTTGTCATATCCATTTCCAGCGCAAAGAAATATTTCTATATCCAGACTCCCTACTTCCTGCCCACCGAAGCCGTACTTGTTGCTATGCAGACAGCCGCCTTGTCAGGTGTCGATGTGCGTCTGATGTTGCCCATGCGTGCTGATAACCGCTTGACGCATCTGGGTTCCTGCTCTTATCTGGCAGATGTGCTCTATTCGGGAGTCAAGGTCTATTTCTATAAGAAAGGCTTCTTGCACTCCAAACTGATGGTTTCGGATGATGAGTTGTCCACGGTAGGCTCTACGAATGTGGATTTCCGCAGTTTTGAACATAACTTTGAGGTGAATGCCTTCATCTATGACACAGAAACAGCGCTTCAGATGCGCGAAATCTTCCTTCAAGACCAGCGCGACTGCGTACAAGTATTCCTGAAGAACTGGGTGAAGCGCCCCTGGTATCGTAAGGCTGCAGAGAGTGTGGTGCGGCTGATGGCGCCGCTGTTATAATGAAGAATGATGAATGAAGAATTTCTTGAAGTGCATTCATATCGTACCATTCTTCATTCATCATTTAAATATCGTGAAGTTCACGCGCCCGTATACCCTTCTCTCCACAAAGGGCGGATGTTCCTCGAAACTGTTTTTCTTCCCGTGTTCCAAGACGAAGAGTCCGTCTTCTTTCAGCAAGTTGTTCTCGAAGATGAGATCGGGCAAGGTTTCCAGCCCGGCAAGCTCGTAGGGAGGGTCAGCAAAGATAAAGTCGAACTGCTCGCGTCCGCTTTTGAGGTATTTGAATACGTCACCGCGTATGGGTAGGCACTTGTCCGTCTTTAATTCCTGCATAATTTTGCAGATGAAGGCATAGTGGTCGCGGTCTTTTTCCACGCTGATTACTTGGTCGCAGCCTCTGGACACAAGCTCGATGCTGATGCTGCCCGTACCGGCAAATAGGTCGAGGGCACGGATGCCGTCCTCAAAGTCCATGTAGTTGGAGAGCACATTGAACAGATTCTCTTTGGCAAAGTCTGTGGTGGGGCGTGCCTTGAAGGAGTGGGGCACGTCGAAACGTCTTCTTTTGTATATTCCGCTGATTACTCGCATAGGGTTATGGCTTGCAGGTCAAGATTAGTGGCGGGATTCATGATGAATACCTGCCGGATGAATTTTCGCAGTTCGGGCAGTAGCAGTTCTTTGTCGTTTAGGTCACCGGTCAGGTGCAGCTCATCGCGTTCCTGCTCGAAGCCGAGTTGTTTCCATATATATAATAGGTAGTAGACACGGTCGGGTGTGCTTCTGCATTCAAAGGAATTGGCAAGAAGGAGGCGTCCGCGCTCGTAGCCGTATACGTCTACGGCATCTTTTCGCAAGTGTGCATACATCTTCCGGTTGTTGCCCAAGCGGCTCTTTGAGGAGAAGAACTCAATGAAGGGGCTGGCTTGGGAATAGAACTTGACATCGGGATACTGTTCGCGAAGGAAGGAGCAGACACTCTTATCCATGCCGAACAGTACGACAGTGCTGTTCTTATGCAGTATGTTGTATTGTACGGTTTCGTTTTCCCGTTTAGGATGGTTGTGATAGAAAATGATTTCCGTTTGTTCGTCCTCGAAGAACTCCAGGGGAATGAACGTGAAGCGTTTGTCTGCCATGAGCACATTGACACGGCGGAAGGGGCGTTCCAGCCATGCCAGTTCGCGGAAGGTCTGTTTCAGATTGGCAGTGAGGGAGAAGGACTCGTCCACTGCACGGTCGTAGTAAGAGAACTCGCCGTCGCCCAAAGGGTTGAACACAGAAAAAGAAAATCCATCCGTACTGAGACGGATGGATAATGTATACTGTTCCGATTTATTACTGTCTCTTATACACATCTGACGCTGCCGAC
>ERZ1504339.874-NODE-874-length-6329-cov-4.204176_pt1 | contig 6329 bp, 5 predicted proteins | sample MGYA00572239_ERZ1504339 | MGnify/ENA primary metagenome ERZ1504339 (study PRJEB39906, sample SAMEA3182045) | gut metagenome | biome: human; feature: gut; material: Stool; isolation source: human stools | place: Canada | collected 2011-11-01 ... | reverse complement strand
CCCATACAGAGTCGTTATACCAAAATCAGGCTGTCGCAGGGCGGCAGCGTCAGTCGCAGCATGCCGTCCCGCACCCAGAACCGCTGCAAGGTCACAGCGTCCACAGCGATGCCGTTGGGCCACGGCAGCGTCACGTCCCGCGGCGTGTCACCGGTGTTCAGCGCCGTATAGGTGCGTTCGCCGCCCGCTGTCCGGCAGAAGAGCAGCAGTCCGCCCTCCGCCGTCAGATAGGTGAGGTCGCCGGATTGCAGGGATTCCCGCTCCTTCCGCAGCCTGCCCAGCGTCCGGTACAGCGTCAGCAGCCGCTGATCCTCCCGTCCCCAGGGGAAGCCCTGCCGGTTCATGGGATCCTCGAAGCCCTCCATGCCCGCCTCGTCCCCGTAGTAGAGGGTGGGGGAGCCGGGGAAGGTATACAGCAGCATGGCCGCCAGCGTTAGACGGCGGACGGCCAGCCGCCGGGCTTCCGGCGACAGGTGATAGGCGGCGCGAGCCTCCTTGCTGTCCGGAATCGTATCCGCGCCCAGCAGCGTCAGGATGCGGGGCGTGTCGTGGGTGCCCAGAATGTTCAGACCGCTGTAGAAGGCGGCAGGGGGGTAGTTCTCCCGCTGCTCCTCCATGGCGTCCCGGAAGGCCGCCGCGTCGCCGCCCCGGAGATAGTCCAGCGCCGCCGTCCGCAAGGGATAGTTCATCAGGCCGTGGGTCTCCCAACCCAGCAGGTACTTGCGGCGGCGGGAGTAGGCGATCTTGTTGCTGCCGTCCTCCCACACCTCGCCCAGCAGGTAGGCATCGGCTTTTTCCTGCTCTATGGCGGTGCGGATGGCGGCGATGAAATCGTCTGGCAGCTCGTCGGCCACGTCCAGACGCCAGCCGTCGGCTCCCAGCCGCAGCCAGCGCCGCACCACGGAATCCTTGTCGGAAATGATGAACCGCCGGTAGTCCGGCTGCTCCTCGTTGACCGCCGGCAGCGTATGTACGCCCCACCACGCATCGTAGTCCGTGGGCCACGGATGGAAGCTGTACCAGCTGAAGTAGGGAGAGTCGGTGCTCTGGGCCGCGCCCAGCTCCGGGTAGAAGCCATCGGCGTTGAAGTAGCGGCTGTTGGAGCCGGTGTGGTTGAACACGCCGTCCAGAATGACGCGGATGCCCCGGGCGTGGGCCTCCCGGCACAGGGTACGGAAATCCGCCTCCGTGCCCAGCAGGGGGTCAACGGCCCGGTAATCCGCCGTGTTGTAGCGGTGGTTGCTGTCGGACTCAAAAATGGGGTTGAGATACAGCGTGCTGACCGACAAGCTCTTGAGATAGTCCAGCTTTTCGGTGATGCCCGCCAGCGAGCCGCCGAAAAAGTCGCGGTTGGTGATCTGTCCGTTTTCGTCTGGCAGGAACACCGGCTGGTCGCCCCAGTCATCGTGTACCCAGCGCCGCCCCACCATGCCGGTGACATCCGGCACGGAGGTGCGGCGGAAACGGTCTGGAAAAATCTGGTATGTCACGCCTTCGCCGAACCAAGCGGGGGTGGGGGAGTCCTCGTACACCGTCAGCTGCCAGCAGGCCAGCGCGTCCTGCGCGCACCAGCCGTTTTTTCCCAGACAGACGGTGCTGCCGTCGCCCCGGGTGAACCGGAAGCCGTACCAGCACAGCTCCGGCGCGTCCGGCGCGGTGTAGACGCCGGAGAAGCCGCCCTCCGCCGGGGGCAGGGGCACGGCCTCGTCCGCACCGGCGAACTCCCGGTGTACCAGCAGCTCGCAGGCGTAGTACGTCTCGTCCCGCAGGGTAAAGGTTACCGGTGCGCCGCACTTGGCCGCGCCGAAGGGTGTTTTGCAGGAGCTGTCCTGCGGATCAAAAACAGGGATCATAGATAGGGTTCCTCTCACTTCAAAAGGGTGTTCTCGCCGATGGCGGCGCCATCGTCCGTGTGGCTGAACCAGGAGTTGATGATCTCCACGGCGGCGGTGGCCAGCGCCGCGCCGCTGCCGCCCTTTTCGATGACGATGGCCACGGCGATCTCCGGATCCTCATAGGGGGCGTAGGCCACGAACACGCCGTTGGCGATATCGGTGCCCACCTGCGCCGAGCCGGTCTTGGCGCCGGCGGAAACCACGCAGTCCCGGAAGGCGAAGGCCACACCGCCGGAGACGGTCAGCTCGTGCATGCCCTTTGTCACGGCCTCTACCGTGGAGCCGGACATTTCGACCGTGTTCAGCGGCTCATCGTCGTAGACGTACAGCAGCCGGGAGTTATCGTACTCCTTGACGTTTTTCAGCAGATGGGCCTGATAGTGCTCGCCGCCGCCCACCAGCGTGGCGATGTAGTTGGCCAGCTGCAGGGGGGTGAACAGGTTGTAGGACTGTCCGATGGCGGCGGTAATGGTCTGGCCGTCCGTCCACTCCTGGTTGTGGCTGTCCGCCCACTCCGGGGAGGCCAGCACGCCGCTGGAGTCGCCGATCTCAATGCCGGTGGACTGCCCCAGACCGAACTGGGAGGCGTAGCTGTCCAGCGTGCGGATACCGGTGAGCCGCCCCACCTCATAGAAGAAGTAGTTGCAGGATACGGTGATGGCCTGCGTCACGTTGATGCGCCCGTGGGTGGAGCCGCCCTGCCGGTAGACCCAGCACATGGGCTGTGGGTCGCGGTAATAGGTGTAGATACCGCGATCCTGAATGATGGAGGACGGCGTGATGATGCCGCTCTCCAGCGCCGCCACGGCGGTACACATCTTGAAGGTGGAGCCGGGGGCGTAGGTGCCCTGTGTGGCTCGGTTGAACATGGGCAGCCGCTCGTCGGCCACCAGATCCTCGTAGTCCTCATTGAACGTGGACAGATCGTAGGTGGGGTAGCTGGCCAGCGCCAGCACCTCGCCGCTGCCCACGCTGACCACGGCGGCCGCGCCGCCGCGTTCGTTGCTGTCCTCGTCGATCATGCCGGTAATCGTCTGGGCCAGCGCCCGCTCCACATCGGCCTGCAGGTCGATGTCCAGCGTCAGCGCCACGGTGCCGCCGGGCTGCGGCTCCCGTGTGTACAGCTCGCCGGTGAGCTTGCCGTCCTCGTCGGTGGTGATGAGCCGCCGGCCGTCCGTGCCCCGCAGGTACTCCTCGAAGGCCTTCTCCACGCCGTCCTTGCCCACAAGGTCGTTCATGGAGTACCCCTTGTCGGCGTAGCCCACATAGCCGGTCTTTTCGTTGCTGCTCCACTCCTCCTGCCAGATGGGCCCGATGGTGCCCAGAATGTGGGCCGCCAGCGTGGTGTTGTACACCCGTGCGGAGGCGGTGCGGATACTGACGCCCTCGTACCGCCCGTCAGTGATGAGGCTCAGCACCTCCGAGGAAACGTCCTCGGCAAACGTATAGCTGTCGCGGCTGTGCAGCTCGTACCGCACGCCGATGACCAGCCGCGCATCCTTCTCCGACAGGCTCTCGTCGACATGGTACAGCGCCCGCATCTCCGCGATCAGCTGCCGTCCGGCGGCGGTGGCGGTCAGCTTGTTCTTCTCCAGATATTGGGTAAAGCTCTCTGACCGGTCGTTGGTGTAGCGGAGGAAGCTGCCGGTCTGCGCAATGGGCAGCGTGTCGTTCCACGCGGTGCCCGTCTCCTGACACAGGCGGATGAGCCGCAGGATGGCGTCGTTCAGCGAAGCGTCGTCGGTAAAGCCGCTGCGATCGAACACCAGCGTGTAGGCCAGCCGGTTGGACACCAGCACCTTGCCGTTGCGGTCGGTGATGATGCCGCGGGAGGCGGGCACCACCTCGCTGGTGGCGTTGCTGGAGATGGAGCGGGCGCGGTTCTCGCTGCCGTGGAGGATCTGGGCGTCGTACAGCACCGCGCCGAACAGCAGCAGGAACGCGCCGAAAACGCCCAGCAGGATCATGACCCGCCGCTTGGCGGGATGGGGGTTCTTCATCATGGAAAATGTCTCCTTGTCACTCGCCCCGGGTCAGGCGACAGATCCGGGAAAAGGGGAAGTGTACCAGCGGCGTTGCCGCCAGCGACAGCAGCAGCTCCTTGCCCAGCAGCATCAGTGCCGGGCCGGTGGAGATGCCCTGCTGGTACGTCAGCAGCAGGATCCGCAGAAGGCCGCACAGCAGCAGCCCCGCGGCGGACACGGCCAGCGAGCAGAACAGCCCCGCCACGATGACCTGCCCGGACAGCAGCTGCGCCAGAAACGCGCTGCCGAAAAACACCAGACAGTAGAAGCACACGAACACGCCCGTGGGCATCAGCAGGTCGCAGGCCAGCCCGAAAAACAGGGCGTACAGCAGGGACTGCCCGCTGCGCTCCAGCGTCACGGGGATCAGCGCCAGCGCCGGCAGCAGGAATGGGTGTACGCCGCCGACACGGATGTACACCAGCACCATGTCCTGCACCGCCAGCAGGGCCAGCGCGCACAGTCCGTACAATATCCACTTTCGCACCATGGTGCGTCGTGTCATAGCAGTTCCTTTCCCGCGGTTACTCCACCACGTCGAAATCCGTAATGATATACAGGTCGGTGAGGGCGTCCGGATCACACCGGGGCGTCAGCACCGCGTAGCGGGCCAGACCGCCGTCGTCGGTGCGCACCTCCTCCACGGAGCCGATGGGCAGCCCGGAGGGGTAGTAGCCCCCCAGCCCGGAGGTCACCACCAGATCGCCCTTGATTAGAGTGGAGGAATCCGGCAGATAGCTGAGCTTCAGCTTACCCTCCGTCATCAGGGACAGGTCGCCGGCGGCGATGGCCGTCTCCTCCGTGCGGAACACCATGGCGCCCAGCTGGGATCCGGTGTCCAGTATGGTGGTGAGACGGCACCAGTTCAGACCCACCTCCGTCACCACGCCCACCAGATTGCCGTAGCAGTCCACGGCGCAGTCGCTCTCCGCCACACCGTGGCGGCTGCCCCGGTTCAGCACCAGTGTGCTCGACCAGTTGGACACGTCCCGCTGGGTGATGCGAGCCGCCTCAAACACCAGATCAGACCGCTGCGCCCGGAGATCCAGCAGCTCCCGCAGGCGCTGGTTCTCCTCGGCGGCGGGCTGCGCCGTGCGCAGCTCCTGCCGCAGCTGGGCGTTCTCCTGCCGCAGCGCCTCGTTCTCCGCCTGCAGCTCCTCGATGCTGGCGAAATGGTCGCCAATGCCGCCGACCCACTCCACCACCGCCGAGCCCGCCGCCCGGAAGGGCGACGCGATGACGCCCAGCGCGTTGTGCAGCAGAGTGGTGCCGGAGCCCAGAGCCGAGATAATGCACAGCACCACGGCAATGAGGGCGGCCCCGGCCAGCAGCCAGATACCGGTTTTCGTAAAAAATCGTTTCATCCGTTGTTTCCTCTCAGCCCAGCAGCGTGATGCCGAAATCCGCCAGCATACGGCTCAGCAGCAGCACCGGCAGGCCCATCACGTTGAAAAAGTCGCCGTCGATGCGCTCCACCAGCAGCGCGCCCTGGCCCTGTACGCCGTAGGCGCCCGCCTTGTCCATCGGCTCGCCTCCGGCGATGTAGGCCCGCAGCTCCGTTTCCGACGCGGGGCGGAAATAGACATCCGTGGACTGGGCGCGGGTCAGCAGCTTTTCGCCCTGCCGCACCGTCACGCCGGTGCATACGGTGTGGTGACGCCCCTGCAGCGCCGTCAGCATGGCCAGCGCCTCCGTCTCGTCGGCGGGCTTGCCCAGCTTTTTGTCGTCCAGAAACACCATGGTGTCGGCGGTGATGACGATCTCATCCGCCTCCGACGGCACCGCCTGAGACTTCTCCCGGGAGATGTAGCACACGATCTCCTGCGGCGTCAGGCCGTCGGGGAACCACTCCTCCACATGAGGCACGCGGACGGTGAAATCGCGGATGCCTATCCGCTGCAAAAGCTCCTGCCGCCGGGGAGAGCCGGAGGCCAGTACGATCCTTGCCATACCGCTCACCGCCCCGTGGAGCCGAAGCCGCCGTCGCCCCGCTCCGTCTCGTCCAGCTCCGTCACCGGCACGACGGTGGGCTGCACCACCGGCGTCACCATCAGCTGGGCGATGCGGTCGCCGGGCCGGACGGTGTAAGGGCTGCCGCCCAGATTCACCAGACCCACGCCGATCTCACCGCGATAGTCGCTGTCGATGACGCCCACGCCGTTGGCGAGGCACACGCCCTGCCTGATGCCCAGCCCGCTGCGGGCGAACACCAGCGCCACATAGTCCGCCGAGGGCAGGGCGATGGCGATGCCGGTGGGGATGAGCTGCCGCTCCCCGGCGGCCAGCGTCACCGGCTGGTCGATGCAGGCGCACAGATCCATGCACGCCGCCCCCGCCGTGGCAAAGCGGGGCAGGGGGATGTCCGTCCCGATTTTGGGGGACAGGGCCTTGATCTTCAACTCCATAGAAA
>ERZ1504339.862-NODE-862-length-6423-cov-3.796954_pt1 | contig 6423 bp, 7 predicted proteins | sample MGYA00572239_ERZ1504339 | MGnify/ENA primary metagenome ERZ1504339 (study PRJEB39906, sample SAMEA3182045) | gut metagenome | biome: human; feature: gut; material: Stool; isolation source: human stools | place: Canada | collected 2011-11-01 ... | reverse complement strand
CATCTACACCGTACGCTTCGAGTGCGACGCGCCCGTCGAGGTGGATCAGGACGAGGAGTCGTTCATCGTGCCTGCGGGCAGTCGTTGCACGATTCGCGCTATGGAGCCGGCATTGCTCACGGGCTGGTACGATGCCTTCGACAAAAGCCGCCGGCAGCTTATCACCGCCGATAAGACCTATTCCTTCGTCGCCACCGAGGAGCGGATCATCGCGCCCGACTACACCGAAGGTACCGACCTGAGTGCCGCAGGTACGGCCAACAGCTACATCGCGCCCCGCATGCAGGAGATATATCTGTTCGATGCAACGGTGCAGGGCAACGGACGAGCGACCACGGGCATCACGCCGCAGAAACTCAAAGGGACATTCGCCCGCCTTATCTGGCAGACGGGAACGGCGGAGCGGGCTGTCGTATGCGATGTGGGCTACAACGGCAGCCGCATCAGCTTCCGCACAGGTACGGCCATCGGAGGCAACGCCCTTATCGGGCTGTTCGACAAGGACGGCGACTGCATCTGGTCGTGGCATATCTGGGCGACGAACGGCGCTCTGACCACCCACGTCTATCCTTCGGGATATGTGTTTATGGACCGTAATCTGGGGGCTGAAAACCTCGATCCGGGGGATCCGGCCAGCCGCGGCCTTTACTACCAATGGGGCCGCAAGGATCCTTTCCCGTACGATCTCGCAGCGTTCGACTATGGCGAAGGGTTCGCCTTCGGGACATACTACGGCGAAGATTCTTCGACGGCGACCGTGGCGTGGGCTGCGGCACATCCCGCGACTCTTCTGGGGCGTGCTGCAGACCCTTCGGATCCGGCGCAGCGTCTCAGCTCGTGGCTGGGGCGACCTTCGCCGAACCTCTGGGGCAACGCCTCGACGGGCGGCCGTCCCACGACTGCGGGCGCGAAGTCCATCTACGACCCCTGCCCTCCGGGCTGGCACGTGCCGCCGCCCGAGGCGTGGACGCTCGAACAGACGACTGTTTCCAGCACTATCGAAGGCGGGTGCTACCTCTATACCGGCAGCGTATGGCCGTACTATCCCTATGCGGGGCTGCTGCATGTCATGCCTACGGGCAAGGAAATGTATGTCGGCGTCGGGATACGGACACAACTCTGGACGAATGCCCCGGGGAGTCCTGCCTCCGATCCGTCACGTGTGGATGCGACGACGGCCGTGAGCTTCGGCGTCCTGCCGCCCGAGGTCTTGCAGCTCTACCGTCAGAATCATCAGGCCGCAGCCTATCCTGTGAGGTGCGTAAAAGAATAACCGATTATGCAAACGAAAACGATCATCCGCTGTGCGGCACTTCTGGTGTGCCTCGCAGCCATACACCACCGTGCCGCCGCACAGTTCTTCGGCGTCAGGGTGAACGCCCTGGCAGCGCTGACGGGCACGGTCGCCGTGGGTGCCGAGGCGGCGCTGACGGACAACTGGACCGTCGAAACCTCCGCCTACTGGAATCCGATCCGCACGGAGCGCCTCACGACGCAGGTCGGGGCCGTACAGCTCGGCGTCCGACACTGGTTCTACGAAGATTTCGTCGGGCACTTTCTGGGGCTGCACGCCTCCTGGGTCGACTACCGCATCGGCAACCGTCGCCGCACCTACGACGGGCGGGCCTACGGTATCGGCATAAGCTACGGCTATGCGTGGATCCTCTCGAAGCGCTGGAACCTCGTCGTGGAGGCCGGTGCGGGACTTTATCGCACGCGCGACACGCGCCGCGATCCGGTCACGAGCGACTGGGGCGACCGTTATATCCGCCACGCGCGGCGCTGGACGCTCGCACCGTCGAAACTGGAAGTCTCCTTCAACTACCTGTTCTGATATGCTATTCCGTAACATTTTATCCCTGATCGCCGTACTGACGGCCGCAGGCGTGCCTGCGGGCTGCTCGACGACCGCACGGCTGACGCGCCGACAGGCCACGGCACACCTGGCGCAACTCTCACGTACAGAACGCCAGTCCAAAGTCCGTGACGACCGCCCGCAGGTCGTGCGCGTGGAACGCGACAGCAGCGACTACTACCTTGTCCCCGTCGAACGGGACGGGCAGGGCGAAGCCCTCGGCACGGTTCCGATCGAGGAGGTCGTCGTCGTGGCCCGTGTCCGTTCGATCCCCGAACGCCGGGGGCGTGTGACGCTCGACTTCAACGTCGAACTGCCCAAAGAGCTGCTGGGGCGCAGCCGCAGCGTGGTCATCACGCCCTTCCTGCACCGGCAGGACGAACAGATCCCGCTCGACGACATCATCATACGCGGTGCGCTGTTCGACCGCGTGCAGCAGCGCGACTACTGGCAGTATACTACCTACCTGGGACGCTTCCGCCCCGACAGCGTGCGGGCCGAGCGGGCTTTCCAGCGGTTCGTGAAATATCCCTATGCGCAGGATGCACGGCTCGATTCGCTTATCGAGAACCGAACTTCGATCAGCTACTATTATTCGCAGGAAGTACCTACGGAGGAGACCTCCCGCAAGATGCTCATCACGCTGCGGGGCCGCGTCGAGGGGCTCGACGACAGCGCCTATACGCTGCCGCCGTCCGATACGCTGACCTATACCGTATCGTCGCTGCTGTCGTTTCTGGACACCCTGCCCCGGTACCGTATCCGCGTCATCGACAAATACGTGACCGTCAACGACCGTTACAGCCTGAGCTTCCTTACGGGCGACGCACGGCTCGTGGATACGCTGGGTGACAACGCACGGGAGCTGGCACGCATCGCCGCACTCATGGAACGTATCGTCACGCAGCGGGAGTTCCATGTCGACAGCATCGTCCTTACGGCTTCGGCCTCGCCCGAAGGCCGTCGTGCGCTCAACGAGCGCCTTTCGCGGGCGCGTGCCGAGGCGCTGCGCAGCTATCTTGCGGGATGCTTCGGCCGGCGTGCGGACCGCCTGCTTACGATACGCAGCGCGGGCGAGCTGTGGCCGGAGCTGACGGCCCGCATCGCCCGTGACGACCGCCTTGCGCACCGCGACGAGATTCTCGGCATCATCCGCCGCATCGGAGATCCCGACCGGCGCGAGGAGGAGATTCGCCGCCGCTACCCGGCCGAATATGCCTGCATCCGTGCGGAGCACTATCCCGCGCTGCGGGCCGTAAAACTCCGCTGCCATCTGCGCCGCGTGGGTATGGTCAAAGACACGATCCACACGACCGAACCGGATACGGCCTACCTGCGGGGCCGTCAGCTGCTCGAAAAACGCAAATACGCACAGGCGCTCTACGTCCTTCATGACTACCGGGATCGCAATACGGCCATCGCACTGCTCTCGCTGGGACAAGACAGGGAGGCGCTGCGCATCCTCGAAGCACTTCCCGCGACAGCCATAAGCGAGTATCTTCGAGCGATCGCCTGCTCGCGGCTGGGCCGCAAGGCCGAGGGACGGCGACACTTCCTCGAAGCCTGCCGCCGCGATGAGCGCATGGAGTATCGTGCGGCGCTCGACCCCGAAATCGATGAACTCTTAAAAGATTGATACTATGACGACAAATCATCTGCGCCGCATCTTCGCGGCGGTGCTTCTTCTGCTTGCACTTTGCGGCCTCGGCGCCTGCACGTTCCACGAGGTCGAAGAGATCGAGGTGATCCACGCGCCCGAAGGCGACGGCACGATCGTCGTACCCGACTGGGACGACACAAAACGATAGCGGATGGGAAGTTCCGATATTACGAACGTCTATGCCGCCCTCGATCGTACCCATACGATCGTTGCGCTGGAGAGATCCCGACGGGGCGACGAGGGTTTCAGAACCTTCTTCGACGAGTTCGCGGATTATGCGGCCAACAAGGGATATATCCCGTATCTTCTGCTGTTGAACTTTCACGTCGACGACGGCTCGCGGCTGCCGCCGATCGAAGCCAAAGAACGCGGCTACCGGCTGGCGCATCTGGCACCGCTGGAAGTGAAGGACATTCGTCAAGTCCTGACGTTGTACGACCTGCTCTATTGCCGCAAGCACGGCCTCGACCCGCTGGCTGCGCAGAACACCGCCCGGAACCTCTGCTACAAGGACGATTACGCGGGCTTCCGCAACGAATCTATTCCCGCGCTGTCGCAGCCCGGAGCACCTTACAGGGCCGTGGAAACGGAGGGCGGCGTAGCTCTTTTCCGCCGTGGAGAACGTGGCGACGAGGCGGCCCGCAGCTTCTTCGCCTTCCTCACCGCACATCCCGACGGCAGAGGACTCACCTGCGGGGTCGAAACTTTGCGCATATACGATGTGGAACTCTCCGAGGAGCAATACTCCTCGGAGGCGTGCCTGCCGTATTTCGACCACGAGCAGATGCGCTTCGTGCCGCGCCACAGCGGACGTTGCGACAGCGTGCTGCAACGGGGCTGCTGCCTCAAAGAGTACGACATGCGGGCCGGGGCCGCGAAGCTCGCGGACGCTCCGGACTCCGGAACGGAGGCATCGTCCGAGGCGTTGCGGCGCCTGCTGACGGTCGTAACGCTCCGGCATATCGCACGCAACGGCTACGAACCTTTCTGCTGGGGAGGCTCCGACTTTCCGGGATACGACTTCCCATTCGCGGATCGGTTCAGGAACGCCGATCGGAAACCTGCAGCGGCCATGACGGACGACAGCCGCACGACGGCGGCCGACATCCTGCGCACTTGCTTTGGCATCGATCCGGCAAGGGAGGAACCGCCGTGTCCGCTGCCGAGCGGCGACATTCGCTTTTACAGGGATTTTCTCTCTATCGACCTGCTGTTCCGACCCGAGAGACTGTTGGAGCGCTACGAACGCGACAGGGACAGAAGGGAGATGCCTTGTCACATTCTCAAACACTAATGACGATGGAGATATTGGAGAAAATCTATTTTCGGCAGACGAGGAACATGTTTCCGGCCATACTCTATATTCCGCTGCCGGGAGGCCCGTATTTCATTTTCGACCTGTTTCATACCGAAACGGCGGAGATACCGGACAAGATGCTCCAGACGACGGAATTCCTGAATCCGGAACTGCCGGAAGCGCAGATCGGAGAAGACGGCATAGGCAGCAAATACGAGAATATGGCCAAGTCGTGGGGCGAGATACGGGATTACTCCGCTGTGGACAACATCGAGCGGAACGAACCGGACGGCAACGAGGAGGAGTATGAATCGCAATACACGCAAGACGACATCGCCCAGTTCTACGGCACGGACGGGATGGAGAGACTGTACGCGCCCAACAGCCAGTTTCGGAAGACGAGCAAGGATGTAGCAAGCGGTGCCGTGTCAGGAAATATGAACCTGAACACCGGCGGCTACGGCAACAACAATCTCGCTCAATGGGGAATGCAGGCGATGCCGAATGCCTGCCAGAAGACAAGCGACGCCATCAGCAAGGCTATCAAGAAAAACAAGGTGAAGCTAAAATACGGGACATTCGTATATCTGGTAAACAGTAATCAGAAACGACAGCAAAGGCTATGATCGAGACGGACAGAATATATCACATGGACTGCCTGGAGGGAATGAGCCTGATGGCAGACGGCAGCGTCGATGCGATAATTACCGACCTGCCCTATGGGGTGCTGAACCGCAAAAACAAGGCGGCCGAATGGGACAGACGGATTCCGTTCGCCCCCTTGTGGGAGCAATACAGGAGAATCACGAAGCCGGACAGTCCTATCATCCTGTTCGCACAAGGGATGTTCACCGCAGAACTGATCTGCTCGCAACCCGACTTGTGGAAATACAACCTCGTGTGGATGAAAGACCGTGTAAGCGGGCACTTGAATGCCAATCGTATGCCGCTGCGTCAGCATGAGGACATCGTAGTGTTCTATAAGAAGTTGCCGGTCTATCACCCGCAGATGAGTTATAAACCGGGACAGAAAAACCATCCCCGAGGCATGTTCAAAAGGATGACCAACCACTGTTATGGCGCAATGAAGCCTACGCCGTCCCATATCTCCGACTGGAAATATCCGACTTCCATAGTCTGCATTCCAAGGGAGTTCAAAACGGGATGTTTCTATCATTCCACACAAAAGCCGGTCAAGCTGATCGAATATCTGATAAAGACTTATACCGATGAAGGGGACACCGTATTGGATAGCTGTATCGGTTCGGGAACGACCGCCGTGGCAGCTATCCGCACGGGACGACATTACATCGGTTTCGAGATCGACCCGACCTATTGCGAGATTGCCGAGCGGCGGATTCGGGAAGAGATAAAAAATGGGAACCAAACGAAATGAAGGAAAAAGAAATAAACGAAACCAATAGCACAGACATGAACAGGAAAGGAATCGTAACGGTATTTCTTCTGGCGGCGGGACTGCTGACCGGGCGCGAGACGCAAGCGCAGCGCACCTACGAAGAGATGGAACAACTGACTGTAAACGAACGGGTGACGACCGTCGTCACGGTCTCAGAGCTGTCTCTTATACACATCTGACGCTGCCGACGAGCG
>ERZ1504339.860-NODE-860-length-6437-cov-3.876371_pt1 | contig 6437 bp, 5 predicted proteins | sample MGYA00572239_ERZ1504339 | MGnify/ENA primary metagenome ERZ1504339 (study PRJEB39906, sample SAMEA3182045) | gut metagenome | biome: human; feature: gut; material: Stool; isolation source: human stools | place: Canada | collected 2011-11-01 ... | reverse complement strand
TTATGCAGCATCGACCGCACTTCCGCTTCGAAACGGCGGATGCGCTCCGCCACGCTGACATCGCTGACTGTGAAGCCCTGCCGCTGGCAGACCTCCGCCATGTGTACCGCCGCGTCCACCGTCTGGGCGGAGGTGCCGCCGCGCACGGCGCAGGACACTGCCGCCGCCACGGCGCCTGCCGCACCCATGGCTACATTGGTATTGTGTGTCGCCTTGCAGGTGCTGTTCACCTGCGCGGCGAAGCGCGCCTCGTTCCGCCAGTCAAAGGCGATGCCTACCGGCAGGATGCGCATGGCCGCGCCGTTGGTCCGTCCGCCGCGTCCCGCTTCCTCCACGGAGCCGCCGGCGGCGATGCTCTCAATGGCCTGCTTCGTGCTGGGGCCCAGCACCAGCTCACACTTTTCGCCGCCCCGGCTGCGCCACGCTATGATGCGCTGCGCCAGTGCCAGCGGCTCCACGGCACCGTACTCGATGAGCAGCTCGCAGATCAGGCGGGAAAAAGCGGAGTCGTCCGTAGTTTCGCCGGCGGCGCGGCCTTTGGATATGTCGTTGTCCGGCTGGCCCGGCAGCAATGTGGTGACGTAGCCCAGCTGCCGCTCCCGCCGGTCCCGCGGCCACATCTCCATGGGCATGCCGAACGCATCGCCCAGAGAGATGCCCCACAGTGTGCCTAGGACTCTGTCCCGCGTGGTCGTCGTTGTTTTCACAGCAGCGCCTCCACCTGTGCCAGCGTGGGGCCGGAACGGGCGCCCATTTTGCCGCAGGTGCAGCCGGCGCAGACTGTGGCGAACCACATGGCGTCCCGCAGGGGCCGCTGGCGGATGAGATAGTCGTAGATAAAGCCGCCCAGATAGGAGTCGCCGGCGCCGGTGGTATCCACCACCGCGGCACGGGTATCCACCGGCACGCGTGTCACGGTGCCGTCCGCCTCATAGGCCACGGAGCCTTCGCCGCCCAGCGTCACCAGCAGCAGGCCCTTGAAGTACTGCCGCACATAGGCGGCGGCCTCCGCCACATCCTGGGTGCCCGCCAGTGCAAACAGGCCGTCGCGGCAGGGAGCGAATACGTCCAGATGGGGCAGGACGTCCAGGATCATCTCCTTGGACACGCCCATGCCCTCCATCATCGGCAGGCCGATCTGCATATTGAACACAGTCTTTTTACCCTGGGCCTTGGCGGCCTTCACCGCCGCGATGGTGGCTGCGCCGGGCAGCAGGTCCGTATAGAGAATGTCGCCCCGCAGGCAGTAGGCCACGTTCTCCGGCTTGTCGGGCAGCGACAGGAAGGCGGTGCCCATGTCCAGCAGGATGAACTTCCGGCCCTTGGCGTCCACCAAGATCTTGGTGTGCAGCGACTGACCGCCGGGCAGCACATTGAGCCCGCTGTCGTCGATGCCTTCGTCCCGCAGGCTCTGGCGGATCTGGGCGCCCACGGTATCGTCGCCGATCTGGGCCACGAAGCCGCAGCTGGCGCCCAGACGGCTGAGCTGGGCAATGACGTTGGTGCCGCTGCCGCCGGGCAGATACTCGCTCTTTTCAATGACGGCAAACCCGTCCTCCGCCGGCAGCTCCGCCGTCTGCATGAGAACATCCATTGCCACTGTACCGAATCCTACAACGTTCATAGTCTTTTTCCTTTCTCCGTTTCCGGTCACTTTCTCCGTATGGTCAAATGCTGGGTAAAGCGGTCGCCGCGGATATAGCTCTGGGCGTACTCCACAGGGTCATTATGCTGGTCAAAGCCCACACGTTCGATGCGGAACACCGCGTCGCCCTTCTTCCGGTTCAGGTATACGTTGTTGTCATCGCCGTTGATGGCGGACATCTCATCCTGTACCGTGATGATGCGGATGCCCAGCTCCTTCTCCAGATAGTAGTAGAAGGAGCAGTATTCCTGCAGCTTTGCCGCCAGCTCCTCCTTGGTGATATGACCGAACAGCGCCGCCGGCTCAAAGGAGTAATTCTGGGAAAACGGCTCGCCGTCCGCGTAGATCAGCCGGAAGATACGCCAGATGGGCGTGTCCGGCTGGCAGCCCAGCTTGCCCGCGATGTAGTCGGTGGCCTTCATCTCCACGATCTCCACCCGCTTCAGCTCCAGACTCATGCCCCGGGAGCGCACCTCCTCGCAGACGCTGAACATGCTCTCCGGCACGGTGTGCAGAGTGGAAAAACAGACCCGCGTGCCCTTGCCGCGGACGATCTGCAGAAGCCCCTCGTCCACCAGCTCCTTCACCGCCGTACGCACCGTGGTACGGCTCACTCCGTATTCCGCCTGCAGGCGCTCCTCGCTGGGGATGAACTCGCCCCTTGCGTAATCGCCGTTTACAATGCGCCGCCGCAGGTCGTTCATCACCTTACGGTAGTAGATCTCTGTCTGCATCGTGTCCTCCTTCGCATCAACATACCGGCCCTATGTAAAATCCAACAGCGTGTTTCTGTCAAATTCTCTGATAACGCCCGTTTTTATGTTGCAATCTCCGGGCGGGTATGCTATCATCTTCTCAAGACATCGTGACGTCATGATGTCTTGAGACAAGTATACACACGCTGTCCGGCGCTGTCAACAATTACATTTGGCAGACCCGCAGTTTTTTTGTCTGAATCATCCAAACGCCCCGGTCATAATGGAGGTATCGTTTATGCGCGCATGGGAAATCGAAAAGCTGTCCAGTCAGTGTCAGATCCCCGTCCAGCTAGAGGACAACAACGAGGAGATCTGGCTGGAGCAGGGCACCGCGCAGGAAGAGAGCCTGCACGCCGCCGCCAAGATCTACTGGGGCAGCCGTGTCCCCGGCTCCCTGTTCCGCGACACCATGGCCGTGGCCGCTATTCAGGCCACGGAGAACCGCGGCCGCATCGTGGAGCGCAGCGATGAGCTGCTGCTGGCGGGCTTCCGAGCCATTACGGAAAACGACATCGTGGAACTGCACCGCGCCACCCACCAACTGTTCGAGGGCTGCCGCAATGCCGTCATCGACGAGAGCGCTGACTACTGGCAGTACAGGCTGTATGACACCTTTGACCAGTACGCCGCAGCTGTCCGGCTGCCGGAGCGGCAGGCGGTAGATATGGGCGCGGCGCTGGAGGACCGGCTCCACGCCGGCTGGCTGGGCCAGATCATCGGCGGCGCCTACGGCACCTGCATGGAGGGCTATACCACCGATAATATCCTCAAGGCATACAGCGACCTGCGCCGCTACATCCGCAAGCCCAACACCTATAACGACGACATCACCTACGAGCTGGCGCTGCTGGCCGCCTACGAGCAGCACGGCGCCGGCACCACCTCCCGCGACATCGCCTTTGAGTGGCTGAGCCGCATCGGCTTCGGCTGGTCGGCGGAGGATATGGCTCTGCGCAATCTGCGCTGCGGCATCATGCCGCCGGAGAGCGGCCGCTTCAACAATCCCTGGGGCGAGTGGATCGGCGCCCAGATGCGCGGCACTATTCTGGGCCAGCTCTATCCCGGCGACGCCGCCGCAGCCGCCCGGGCCGCATGGCAGGACGCGGAGATCTCCCACTTCCACAACGGCATTCTGGGCGAGGTATTCAATGCCATTCTGTGCGCCATGGCCTTCTGTGAAAGTGACACCCGCCGGCTGGTACAGCAGGCGATCGACTGCATCCCCGCCGACAGCCAGTACGGCAGCGTTATCCGCTTCGCGCTGGAGCAGTGCCGCGCACATGACGACTATCTGTCCGCATGGCGGGTCTGCGAGAAAAAGCTGGAGCGCTATAACTGGGTACACGCCTACCCCAACGCGGCCATCGAAGTCATCGCCCTCTGGTTCGGTCAGGGCCACTTCGTGGACACACTGGAGATCTGCGGCATCTGCGGCAAGGACTCTGACTGCAACGCCGCGCAGCTGATGACCATTCTGGGCAGCAGCACCGGCATGGACGGCATCCCGCAGGATTGGGCCGCACCGTTCCAGAACCGTCTGGATACCTATGTGCGGGGCATGGAACACCTGAGCATCCGCAAGCTGGCGGCCCGCACCGCCGTAGTAGCCCGCAGACTGGCAGAAGTGCGCTGACGCACGATTCGCCTGGGCCAGAGAAAACGCCCCCCGTCCCCGTGCGGTGGTTCCCCTCACCTCCGCACTAGAAAACCGCCCCCTGATGCTTCTGCATCAGGGGGCGGTCTGGCGTTTTATGAAAAAATCTTGCAAGATCGAATACAAACAGTGTTTTCTCTGTCGAATTATACGTCCTGTTGTCGTTATTCGATGGCCACGATATAGTAATACACCGGTTGGCCGCCGGATAGGGCGCTAACCTCCGCGTCGGGGCACACCGTCTCGAACAGGGCGGCGGCGCGGGCGGCGTCCTCATCGGACACACCCTCTCCGGCGTAGACGGTGATGAACTCGGCGCTCTTGTCCGCCGCCAGATGGGCCAGACGCTCCAGCAGCACGTCGAGGCTGCGGTCGGTGCCCAGCAGCTTGCCGTCGCACAGAGCCAGGTAGTCGCCCTCGTTGATGGCGAAGCCGTCGAAATCGGAATTGCGGGCGGCGTAGGTGATCTGGGCCGTGGTGACGTTAGACGCGGCATCGGTCATGGCCCGCAGGACACTCTGGGCGTCCGGCTCCTCCGGATCCACGGACATCATGGCGGAGATGCCCTGGGGCACCGTGGCCGTAGGGACGACGATGACCTCCTTCTCCGACAGGCCCACGCACTGCTGGGCTGCCATGACGATGTTCTTGTTGTTGGGCAGGACGAACACCACCTCGCTGGGGGTCTGGTCGATCTCCCGGAGGATGGCCTCGGTGGAGGGGTTCATGGTCTGACCGCCGGACACGATGCGGTCCACGCCCAGATCCCGGAACACGGCGGCAAGGCCGTCCCCGGCGCAGACCGCCAGAAAGCCATAGCGCTTCTCCGGCGCCGCCACGGAGCAGACGCCGTTCTCCAGCTCCTCCTCAATGGCGTCCAAGTCGTCGGTGGACTGGGCCTTGCGGCCCGCCGCCAGATCCGCCGCCTGGGTGCGCATATTCTCGATCTTGGCCAACTCCAGCGTGCCGTACTTCTGGGCCTCGTTCAGGGCGTCGCCGGGGGTGTCGGTGTGGACGTGCACCTTGAAGGACTCATCATCCTCGCCGATGACCAGACTGTCGCCGATGCTGCTCAGATAGCCCCGCAGACCGTCCAGCGGACGGTCGGTGGTCTTGCGGACGATGAACACGGTGTCGAAGGCGAAGGTGATATCCTCATCGCCGATGGCGGCGAAGTCCGCCTTCTCCTCCACCTGCTCCTCCACCTCCGGGATCTCCTCGCCCCGCAGGGCCCGGAGCATGCCCTCCAGAATAATGAGGTAGCCCTTGCCGCCGGCATCCACCACGCCGGCCTTTTTCAGCACGGGGTTCATTTCAATAGTCTCCGCCAGTGTGGCGTACCCGGTCTTAATGGCCTCGCCCAGCACATACTCGGCGGAGTTCTGCTCCCCCGCCGCCTCCAGCGCGCGCTGGGCGGCCAGACGGGAGACGGTGAGCACCGTGCCCTCGGCGGGCTTCATCACCGCGCCGTAGGCGGTGGCCACGCCCTCCTGCATGGCGGCGGCCAGCTGGGCGCCGTCCGCCTCCGCCGTGCCCTTGAGCACCTTGCTCATGCCCCGGAACAGCAGGGATAAAATGACGCCGGAGTTGCCGCGGGCGCCCCGCAGCAGGCCGGAGGCCGTGACCTTGGCGGCTTCGTCCACCGTGGCGGGCTGGCACTTGCGCAGCTCGTTCACCGCGGTCTGGATGGTCAGGCACATATTGGTACCGGTGTCGCCGTCGGGCACCGGAAATACGTTAAGATCGTTGATGGTCTGTTTCTGCTGGGCAATGCAAGCGGCGCCGAAGGCGACCATCTGCTTGAAGGCGCCGCCGCTGATCCTATCTGTCATGTCGTATTTTCTCCTTCTTGGCGATGTCACACCGTGACGGAATCCACGCAGACGTTCACCGCCTTGACGGTGACGCCGGTGTTGAGATTGACCACATATTTGACCTCGCCCATAATGGAGCGGCAGACAGTGGCGATATTGACGCCGTTTTCCACGATGATGTGCAGCTCAATGGAAACGGTACCGTCATCGTTATAAGTGACCTTGACGCCCTTGCTCATGGCCTCCGGGCGCAGGAGATGGACAAGGCCGTCCGTCATGCTGCGCTGGGCCATGCCCTTGACGCCGAAGCAGTTGGTGGCCGCCGCGCCGGTGATGGTGGTGAACACCGCGTCGCTGATGGTGATCTCACCGTGCTCAGTGGGGACTCTTATCATAGCTGACTTCCTTTCTGCGGAAATAGTAACAGATTACATGCAGGCACAATTTAATACGGTATATTATATACTACTTTTCACCGGAGTACAAGAGAAATTTCTGCGGCGTGAAAAAACGAATAAATATCCCCCGGCCAAGCCGGGGGTATTTCTTAGACGGGCGAAGCCCTA
>ERZ1504339.856-NODE-856-length-6457-cov-3.793658_pt1 | contig 6457 bp, 6 predicted proteins | sample MGYA00572239_ERZ1504339 | MGnify/ENA primary metagenome ERZ1504339 (study PRJEB39906, sample SAMEA3182045) | gut metagenome | biome: human; feature: gut; material: Stool; isolation source: human stools | place: Canada | collected 2011-11-01 ... | reverse complement strand
GCACTCCACGTCGTTGGTCAGCTTATCGGTGGCCACGGAGAACAGAATATCGCCCTTTTTGACGGTATCGCCCTCTTTGAATTTCCACTCCTCGATGGTGCCTTCCGTCATGGTCAGGCCCATCTTGGGCATCAATACTTCGGTTGCCATAGGAATACTTCCTTTCCTTAGTTTCAGTCCGGTATAAGGGAATGCGTAAGCGGGCGGGGAGCGTCTGCCCCCGCCCGCCCTGTATCAGATCAGAAGCAGATAGGGATTCTCCAGAAGCTCTGCCATGCGCTTCAGGAACTTGGCGGCCATCACGCCGTCGATCACGCGGTGATCGGCCGTCAGGCTCAGGTTCATCATGGGGCGGATCACGATCTCGCCGTTGCGGACAACAGGGGTATCCACCATGTCGCACACGCCCAGGATCGCCAGCTCAGGCTGGTTGATGATGGGGGAAAAGCTGGTGATGCCGTAGGGCCCCAGACTGGAGATGGTAAACGTACCGCCGGTCATGTCCTCCATGCTCAGCTTGCCGGAGCGGGTGGCCTCGATCAGTGCCTCCGTCTCCTTGGCGATCTGCGCCAGGCTCTTGGTGTCGCAGCTCTTGACGTTGGGCACGATCAGGCCGTCTCCCTTGGCCACCGCCAGACCCACGTTGGCGTGACGGTGACGGGTCAGCATGTTGTCGGCAAAGCTGGCGTTCACATCGGGGAACTCCATCAGGGTCTGGGCGGCCACCTTCATCAGGATGTGGTTGAAGGTCAGCTTGATCCCCTGCTCCTTCAGGGTATCCTTCAGGCGGCTGCGCAGCTCCTTCATGGCGCTGGCGTCCACCGGACGGGTATAGGTCACGCGGGGGGAGGTCGTCCACGACGCGGACATATTGGCGGCGATGCTGCGGCGCAGCGGGTTCACCTTCACCGGCGGCAGATCGTTGCTCTCGCAGCTCTCGCAGGCGGCGGCCTCCGCAGCGGCGGGTGCGCCCACACCGGCGGCGGCCAGCACGTCGGCCTTCATCACGCGGCCCTGCACGTCCAGCTTGGATACGTCCACGCCCAGCTCGGCAGCCAGCTTGGCGGCCATGGGGCTGGTCTTGGGCCCGGCCACGAAGCTCTCCACGTCACGGGCCACCACGACGCCGTTGGGGCCGGTGCCGGGGATGTCGTGCAGATCGTAGCCCTTGTCCTTGGCCAGCTTCTTGGCGCGGGGCGTCGCCAGCACATACGCGCCGTGGTTGGGCTTGGCGGCAGGCGGAGCGGCAGCGGGTGCGGCGGCCACAGGTGCGCCGCCGGGCACGGCCTCGCCGGCCTCGCCGATGTAGGCGATGACGCTCTTGCAGGGGCCGGTCTCGCCCTCCGGCAGGAGGATCTTCAGCAGCACGCCGTCGGTGTCGCACTCCACGTCGTTGGTCAGCTTATCGGTGGCCACGGAGAACAGGATATCGCCCTTCTTGACCGTGTCACCCTCTTTGAACTTCCATTCCTCGATGGTGCCTTCCGTCATGGTCAGGCCCATCTTGGGCATCAATACTTCAGTTGCCATATCGTATACTCCTTACTCCGGCAGGGCTCAAAACATGCCCTTGATACCTTCAGCAACCTTCTCCGGCGTAATGCGCACCATGTCCTCCAGGCTCTTGGCGAAGGGGATCGGGCAGAACGGCGCACCGAAGCGCAGCACGGGGGCATCCAGCTCCGTCAGCAGCTCCTCCGCGGCCACGGCGGCGATCTCGGCGCCGACGCCGCCCTGCTTGACGGCCTCGTGGCAGATGCACAGGCGGTGGGTCTTCTTCACAGACTCGAACACCGTCTCACGATCCCACGGGGACAGGGTGATCAGGTCGATGACCTCGGCCTCGATGCCGTCCTTGGCCAGCAGCTCGGCAGCGCCCTTGGCGGCCTTCATGCCGATGGAGTAGGAAACGATGGTCACGTCCTTGCCGGGGCGGACGACCTTGGCCTTACCGATGGTGTAGGGCTCCTCATCCGCCAGCTCGGGCATCTCGCCTTTTTCCTTGTAGAGGATCTTGTTCTCGAAGTACAGGACGGGGTCGTCGGACTCAATGGCGGCCTTCAGCACCATCTTGGCATCATAGGGATTGGAGGGGGTGACCACCACAACACCGGGGATGTGGATGAAGAACGCCTCCAGAGACTGGGAATGCTGGGCAGCGCCGCCGAAGGTCATACCGTCGGGCGCACGCATGACCAGAGGCACCTTGGTCTGGCCGCCGAACATGTAGCGGGCCTTGGCCATCTGGTTCAGGATCTCATCCATGCAGACGCCGACGAAGTCCGCGAAGTGCATATCCACCACGGGACGGGCGCCCACCATGGCCGCGCCGACGCCGCCGCCGATAATGAACGTCTCAGAGATGGGGCTGTCGATGACACGGCCGGGGAACTCCTGGCTCAGGCCCTTGAACTGGCCGAACACGCCGCCCTGACGGGCGATATCCTCACCGATGACATAGACCTTATCGTCTTTCTTCATTTCCTCGGCCATCGCCTCCAGCGTGGCCTGTGCAAACGTCAATTTACGCATGATTCCTACCTCCTTCAGTCAGCATAGACAAACTTCATGTACTCGGACGCATCGGGCTGCTTGCTGTCCATGGCAAACTCCTTGGCAGCCTTGATCTTGGCGTCCACCTTGGCGTCGATCTCGTCGCACTCGGCGGAGGTCACCAGATCGTTCATGGACTCGGCCATCTTCTCACGGAACTTCTTCAGAGGATCGGTGTCGTGGAAGATCTTCATGGTCTCCTCCTTGCTGCGGTACAGCTCGGGGTCGCCCACGAAGTGACCTTCGATACGGTAGGTCTTGCACTCGATCATCGTGGGGCCTTCGCCGGCGCGGGCGCGCTCCACAGCGGCCTTGGCGGCCTCATAGACGGCAAAGGGATCCTGGCCGTCCACCACGACGCCGGGGATGTGATAGCCGGCGGCGCGGTCGGAGATGTTCTCCACGTTGCAGGTGGTGCGGTAGGGCGTGGTGGAGGCCCAGCAGTTCATCTCGTTGACGAAGATGACAGGCAGCTTCCACGCGGAAGCGGCGTTCATGGCCTCGTGGAACGTACCGCGGTTGCTGGCGCCGTCGCCGAAGAACACCACGGCCACCTGATCGGTCTTCAGGACATTCTTGAAGGCCAGAGCCGCGCCGGTGGCCAGATTGTAGCCGCCGCCCACGACGCCGTTGGCGCCCAGCATGCCGATGGAGAAATCGGCGATGTGCATGGAGCCGCCGCGGCCCTTGCACAGGCCCGTCTCCTTGCCGAAGATCTCCGCCATCATGCGGTTGACATCGGCGCCCTTGGCCACGCAGTGACCATGGCCGCGGTGGGTGGATTCAATCACATCGTCATCACGCAGAGCGGCGCACACGCCGGTGGCGATGGCTTCCTCACCGATGTAGGAGTGGGTGAAGCCGGGGATCTCGCCGGCGAGGAAGTCGTGCTTGACGCACTCCTCAAACTTGCGGATCGTGCACATCGTCTCATAGAGCTTGACGGCAAATTCTTTCGTGTAAACTGCATTGTTAGGCATAATGATCATGCTCCTTTCTCAACATTCAGGACATTTGCGGCCCGTAGTACTACCGTACAGGGCGGCATAAGGGAAAGAAAAGGGCGCACTCCGCTGTCTGCATCGTGCGCCCCAGGAGAGACGCCGTTTCGGACTCACAGGGTCTCGGCGCCGTCGGGAGCGGAGCCCACGGTGACGCCCATTTTTTCCTCGTAGTACTTGACCATAGCGGCCTGATCGTCGTCGATATGGCCGTTGTCGTTCATCCAGTCCATCACATGGAGCACCACGTCCGTCATGGGCAGGTCGATGCCCAGCTTGTGCGCGTAGTGCTTGGCGTTGAGGATGTCCTTGCGGTGGACGGCGATACGCGCGCCCGGCTCATAGTCGCGGTGGATGATCTTGGGAACCTTGTTTTCATACATGGGGCCGCCCACAAAGCCGCAGCGGGTGGCTTCAAAGGTGGTCTGCAGGTCGATGCCCGCCTTGGCGGCGAAGGCATAGCCCTCGCACATGGCCACCAGCTCCGCGCCGCCGATCAGGTTGTTGACCAGCTTCGTGACGCTGCCGCTGCCGCTGCCGCCGGTGTAGATGGGGTGCCCCATGCAGGACAGCAGCGGTTCCGCCTTGTCAAAGGCCTCCTTCTCGCCGCCGGCCATCATGGCCAGCGTACCGGCGATAGCCATGGGATTGCCGCCGGAGACGGGGCAGTCCAGCAGGAACATACCGGCATCCAGCGCCTTCTCGTGCAGATCCAGCACGATATCCGGCGCGGTGGAGCTGAGGTCGATGATGATGTTGCCGGGCTTGCCCAGTTCGATCGCACGCTCCACCGAATGAATGATGATGGGGTGCGTGGGCAGGATCTGCATCACCACGTCGCAGGTGCGGTAAATGTCATCGGGATCGGAGGTAACTTCGCCGCCGAAATCCTTGAATTCCGCCAGCCGGGCCTCCGCCACATCGTAGCCCAGAACGGGGCAGCCGCACTTCTTTACGACATTCTTGGCCATGGGCAGACCCATAACGCCAAGGCCCAAAAATCCGATCTTCATGATAATTTCATCTCATTTCATCTGAAATTTGCTCAGTGAATCAGCCAAAGGGTAAAGCTCGGCCAATAGGTCACCAGAATCAGTATCACCATTGAGATGGCGAAGAATGGCAGGATCGCCTTAAATGTGCCTCCAACAGACGTCTTGCCCAGCTTACAGCCCAGCAGCAGGGACACGCCCACCGGCGGGGTGATGCAGCCGATATAGATGTTGATGGCGGACATGACGCCGAACTGCAGCAGGTCGATGCCGAAGGACTTCACCAGCGTCAGCAGCAGCGGCACCATCATCACGATGATGCAGTTGCCTTCCATCAGGCAGCCGAGGATCAGGAAGATCACGTTGATGATCAGCAGCACCACGAAGCGGCTGTCGGTGATGGAGGTGATGAAATCCATGAACAGCTGGGGCATCTGGGAGGAGATGACCACATAGGCCGTTGCCTTGGACATACCCACCAGGATCATGATGGCCGCGATGGACACGGCGGAGTCGCCCAGGATCTTCAGCAGATCCTTGAAGGTGATGGTCTTGTAGATAAACAGGGACACGACGGCGGAGTACAGGCAGGAGATAGCGGCCGCTTCGGTAACGGTGGTGGCGCCGGAGAAGATCAGGCCCAGCACGATGACCGGCAGCAGCAGCGCCCAGATGGCGTCCAGCATGATCTTGCCGGCTTCCTTGGCGGTCTTCTTGGGCTGCTTGGGCAGGTTCTTCTTCTTGCCGTACCACAGGGTGTAGGCCAGGAAAGCCACCGTGCAGAGAATGGCCGGCGTCAGCGTAGCCAGGAACAGCTTTTGGACGGAAGCCTCCGTCAGTCCGGCGTACACGATCAGCGTGATAGACGGCGGAATCATGGGGCCTAACAGGGACGCCGCGGACGACAGCGCCGCAGAGTAGTCGGGATCGTAGCCCTCGTCCTTCATGGCGGGGATGGTCATGCCGCCGATGGCGGCCACGGTAGCCACGGCGGAGCCGGAGATGGCGCCGAACAGGGCGGAGGCCAGCACGGTCACGGAGCCCAGTGCGCCGCGGACGCGGCCCAACAGGACATTTGCCACGCCGATGAGCTTCTGGGTGATGCCGCGGGCCATGAGGTTGCCCGCCAGGATGAAGAACGGGATACTCAGCAGAGAGGACGAGTTCAGACCGAGGAAGGTCTTCTGCGCCATGGTCTCCAGCGGGAAGCCGCCGAACCACATGGCCAGCATGGTGCCGGCCGCGATAGCCTCAAAGATGGGGAGGCCAAGGAAAGCCAACACGATCAGGACGATAAATACGATCAGACCAGCGTTCATTCAGCGTCTCCTCCCTTCTCTCTTCCGGGCAGCGCAGGCAGCTCGCCGCCGTGGGCGAAGCCCACCAGATTTCGTGCGATGATCTCAATAGAGTACAGTATCAGAATGGCGGAGCCAATGGGGAACGCCATATAGATCTCACGCATGGTGATGGGCAGTGTCACGGAACGAGCCGTGGCGTGGTTGACCATCAGACTGACGGAGTAATAGGCGAAAATCGCCATGATCACGATGGTCACGACAGACCAGATGGCCGCCATCAGGCAGCGCACCTTCGGCTTATACAGGCGGGTCAGGAAGTCCACCTGCAGGTGGCTGTCGCTGCGGCTGGCAATGCCCAGGCTCAGCATGATGCTGAAAATAGAGATATAGAGCGTCAGCTCCTCCGCCCAGGGCTTTGCGTCCGAAAAAATATAGCGGCAGATCACGTTGTAGATCATGATAATGACCATAGATGCCAGCAGAACGATCAGGATCGCTCTGAGTATCTTGGTCAGAATATCCAAAAATTTGGAATATGCATTCAGGACTTTCACAAAATTCCTCCTTTACACTTGCACGTCCGGAAGCGTCCGGTGGGGGTGGGCAGGGT
>ERZ1504339.849-NODE-849-length-6513-cov-4.984206_pt1 | contig 6513 bp, 3 predicted proteins | sample MGYA00572239_ERZ1504339 | MGnify/ENA primary metagenome ERZ1504339 (study PRJEB39906, sample SAMEA3182045) | gut metagenome | biome: human; feature: gut; material: Stool; isolation source: human stools | place: Canada | collected 2011-11-01 ... | reverse complement strand
AGGAGACATCGACCCGGCGGACCGGCCTGAAATCGGGATCGACGAACCACGTAAAACTCCGCCCGTTCGCCAGACGGATCGTCCGGATGCGCCCGGTCGTATCGACTCCGGACGGCGCCGGGCACTCGACAAGCACCTCCCGGCCGGCGAAGCGCGTGTCGTCGTCGCGGAACTGCCACTGGTGGGTCCGGTAACGGATGTTGGGCTGGCAATAGGCCTCGCCGCCCGTATAGAAGCGGTACTTGGCCGCCACCGCATAGTTGTGACGGAAGACGACCGGACGGCCGTCGGCCTCGGCGGCGATGGCCCCGTAGCTCTCCGGATTGTCGAAGACCTCGAAGCGGATGCCCAGCGGGTTGAAGATCATCTCGAGGCGCACGAGCACAAGCAGTGCGAGGGTTACACCGCCCGCCCGCATGACGTAGCGCCGCGTGCGGGGATGGCGGCGGACATAGCCGAAGAGCATGGCCACGAATCCGAAGCAGGCGACGATCACCCACTGCGGCTGCACGTAACCCCGGAAAGCCGAGAGCAGGAAAAAGAGGATGAAGGCCACGGGCAGGAGCTTCAGCGCCCGCCCGACGGCCGTCTGCGGCCGGACCTTACGCCACGCCTGCACGCAGAGCGGCACGAAGAAGGGGTTGAAGACCACGAGCATGTTGGCCAGGAACTCCACGACATAGTCAAACCGGAAGACCGAGTTGCGCGACGAGAGGTGGTAGACAAACGACGCCCAGTCGTGGTTGTACTGCCAGATCAGGTGCGGCACGAGCAGCAGGGCCGCCACGGCCCCCGAGAGATAGAGCGTCGGGCGCCGGAGCAGCCGCGGATTGGCCGCCAGGGAGAAGAGGACCACCAGCGCCCCGTGGTATTTGCTGTAGGCCATCAGGGCCATGGCCACACCCATCCACAGCCAGGCCCGGGGCCGGCGTTCGGAGAAGCGTTCGAAAGTCAGCAGGAAGAGCGCGGAGGTCATCAGCAGCGGACCGTCGGGCACGGCGATGAAGCCGTAAATCTGGAGCATCAGCGTCGTGGACGCAAGGACCACGAAAAGCCCCGCATCGCGGCGCGAGGCATCTGCCGGGCGGATCAGCCGCCACAGGATCCAGAGGTAGAGGGGCTGCAGCACCGTGAAGAAGAAACGCACGCCCAGCTCGCCGCCGAAGAGGCGTTCGCCCAGCCAGACCAGCAGCGCCGTCACGGGCGGATGATCGAAATAGCCCCACGCCAGCCGTTCGGCGAACAGGTGGTAGTAGGCCTCGTCGTTGGCCAGTTGCGCAAGACCGGCCTGTGCCACATTGCACACCCACCAGATCCCGAGCCACAGAGCCACGAGCGAATCGGCTCCCAACGAAGCGTATCTTCTGCGAAATGCCTCCATCATACGGGTGACAAAGGTAATAAAAATTCCCGAGCGCACAAACGGGACACGCCGGTCGCCCCGCATGCAGACCGCCGGAATCGGACCGGAAAGGACGAAGGTCCCGTCCATCGAAAAAAACGCCCGACTTTGTTAGGAATTTCCGAGAAAAATACGAATTTTGCATACAGAATCAACCTTTTAAAAAGTACCCCATGAAAAAACTCTCCGTACTGGCGCTCTCGTGCCTGCTGCTCGGAAGCTGCTGCTCCAAAGTGGCCAACACCTACGAGCTGATCCCCTACCCCAACCACCTGACCCCCCGCTCGGGCTCCTTCGCCGTGGCCGGCGCCGCATTCGCCGCCGACGAGAAGATGGACGAGCCCACGCGCGCCATCGTGGCCGACTTCGCGGCACGCATGGCCGAGGTGGCCGGCACGCAGGCCGAAGTGGCCTATTCGGCCGCCCCCGAAGAGGGTGGCTTCTGCTTCCGGGTCGATGAAACGCTCCCGGCCGAGCACTACGCCCTTGAGGTGACACAGGCCGGCGCCACGCTCCGCGCCTCGTCGCTGCCCGGATTCATCTACGGCATACAGACCCTCAAGCAGCTGCTCCCGGCTGCCGTGTACGGCGGCGAGGCGGCTCCTTCCGACAAGTGGGAAATCCCGTGCGTATCGATCGAGGACGCCCCCCGCTTCGGCTACCGCGGCCTGCACCTCGACGTCGCCCGCCACTTCTTCGACACCAAGCAGGTCGAGAAGGTGATCGACATGATGGTGGTGCACAAGCTCAACACGCTGCACTGGCACCTGACCGAGGACCAGGGCTGGCGCATCGAGATCAAGCGTTACCCGAAACTCACCGAGTTCGGCAGCAAGCGCAAGGGTACGATGATTGAGAAGCAGTGGGGTTCGTGCGACAACGTTCCCTACGGCGGATACTACACGCAGGACGAGATCCGCGAAGTGGTGGCCTACGCCGCAGCCCGCGGCATCACGGTGGTTCCGGAGATCGACCTGCCGGGCCACATGCTTGCAGCGCTGGCTTGCTATCCCGAACTGGGCTGCACGGGCGGCCCCTACGAGGTGGAGACCGGCTGGGGCGTCTTCGAGGATGTTCTCTGTCCGGGCAAGGAGAAGACCTTCGAGTTCCTCGAGAACGTGCTCACGGAGGTCATGGAGCTCTTCCCCTCGGAATACATCCACATCGGCGGCGACGAGTGCCCCAAGACCCGCTGGGAGAAGTGCCCCGCCTGCCAGGCCCGCATCAAGGCGCTCGGTCTGAAGGACGACGACCGCCACTCGGCCGAGCACTACCTCCAGAGCTATGTGACGGCCCGCATCGAGAAGTTCCTCAACGAGCACGGACGACGCATCATCGGATGGGACGAGATTCTCGAGGGCGAGCTCGCCCCCAACGCCACCGTCATGTCGTGGCGCGGCACCGAGGGCGGCATCTATGCGGCCAAGATGGGCCACGACGCCATCATGACCCCCACGACCTACTGCTATCTGGACTACTGCCAGGCTTCGGACCCCGAGAACGAGCCGCTCAACATCGGCGGATACGTGCCCGTCGAGAAGCTCTACTCCTACGAGCCGGTGCCCGACTCGCTGGTCAATGACTACGGCAAATACATCATCGGCGTACAGGCCAACCTCTGGACCGAGTACATCCCCACCAACGAACAGCTCGAGTACATGCTCCTGCCGCGCGTGGCCGCACTGAGCGAAGTACAGTGGTGCGACCGCGGCACGCGCGAATGGACGCGCTTCGCCCAGGCCCTGCCCCACATGCTGCAGATCTATGATCGCATGGGTCTCAACTACGCCACGACGGTCTTCGGTGTGACGGGCCTCACCGAAAAGAACGAGGAGACGGGCGCCGAGGAGATCGTACTCTCGACCATCGACCAGACCCCGATCCACTATACGCTCGACGGCAGCGAACCGACGGCCGAAAGCCCGGTCTACACCGACCCGATCGCGCTTGACAAGGAGTATACCGTGAAGGCCGCCGTCTTCCGCGAGGAGATCCCGACGCGCACCTTCTCCAAGACCTTCGCTCCGACAGCCGAAAAAGAGGAGTAGCCGCACCCGGACAAGGCACAGCCCCTGCCCCGGATCACGTCCCGGACCCCGCGTCCGGCGGGTCCGGGGCTTTTTTTGCGTTTTTTTGCACACGGAACGCACCGACGAAACGAAAAAAAACTATCTTTGCATCGTCATGGTTCCCGTCCGCCGGATGGACGGGACAATAGGGAATCCGGTGCGAATCCGGAACAGTACTCGCTGCTGTGAGTCCCCGCTCCGAAAAGGAGAGCCCCGCAACACTCTTTGCCACTGGCCGACGACGGCCGGGAAGGCGTTGCGGGCGGGACGAGTCAGAAGACCTGCCACGACATGAGGATTTGCACCCGCGGGTTTTCGGGTCGGAATCGCATGGACGAATATATCCGTCTTTCTCCATCGACATCGCTCCCGTCTCCCGACATGAAACACGTACGGACCGTTGCGGTTCCGCCCGAAGCATGCGCACTGCGCGCCGGCACGGGCCCGTTGGGCGAAACCGCACCCGTACCCGACAAAGCCGAATCGGAAACAGTGCCGTTTGCGGAGCCGGAGCATTTAGAGATTAGTCGAACGTTGTCTGCCTTACAACATAACTCCGGCTCCCGCAGGGCGGCATGCGGTCCGCCGCCGCAAGAAAAAAGGTCCGAAAATTTCAGCTTTCGGTTTTAATTCCTATTTTTGCTACGGAGTTTTCATTCCAAAATCCCCGTAAGTTCCAGGCGTCTGTCCATCATCACCCTGCTGTCGATCCTGCGGCTGATGCGTCCCGCAGCACTGATCCCTTCGACCACCGCGCTCGCCACCCTCTCGGGCGACGGCCGGATGCGGGGTATTTTGGCCGGTGCCAACGTGGTGATGCCCAACCTTTCGCCGCCGGACGAACGGTCGAAATACAACCTCTACGACGGCAAGGCCGCCTTCGGTGCCGAAGCTGCCGAAGGATTGGCCGCTCTGGAGCGGGAGCTCAACGAAATCGGCCGCCACATCTCGTGGAGCCGGGGAGATTATCAAGAATAGCTTATAAAAACACAAAGATATGTACCAAGTCGCATCCTCCAAGGCGGAGGAGTTCATCCATGACGGAGAAATCGTCGAAACGCTGGCTTACGCCCGCGAAAATCGTGCGAACCGCCCCCTGATCGAGGCGATCCTGCAAAAAGCGGCCGAAGGCAAAGGGGTCACGCACCGCGAAGCGGCCGTGCTGCTCGAGTGCGAACTCGAAGACCTGAACCAACGCATGTTCACGCTGGCCAAACAGATCAAGGAGAAAATCTACGGCAACCGTATCGTAATGTTCGCGCCGCTCTATCTGTCGAACTACTGCATCAACGGCTGCGTATATTGCCCGTACCACCAGAAAAACAAAACCATTCCGCGCCGCAAGCTCACCCAGGAGGAAATCCGCCGCGAGGTAATCGCCCTGCAGGATATGGGTCACAAGCGTTTAGCGCTGGAGGCGGGCGAAGATCCGCTCAACAATCCGATCGAGTACATTCTCGAATCAATCAAGACCATCTACTCCGTACATCACAAGAACGGAGCGATTCGCCGCGTGAACGTGAATATCGCGGCTACGACGGTCGAGAACTACCGCAAGCTGCGCGATGCAGGCATCGGCACCTACATTCTCTTTCAGGAGACCTACAACAAAACCGCTTACGAAGCGCTCCACCCCACCGGTCCGAAGAGCGACTACGCCTACCACACCGAAGCGATGGACCGCGCGATGGAAGGCGGCATCGACGACGTAGGCATCGGTGTACTGTTCGGTCTGAACACCTACCGGTACGATTTCACGGGACTGCTCATGCACGCCGAGCACCTCGAAGCCCGCTTCGGCGTCGGCCCCCACACCATCAGCGTACCCCGCATCTGCCCGGCGGACGACATCGACACCAAGGACTTCCCGGATGCCATTTCGGACGAGATCTTCCGCAAGATCGTAGCCGTGATCCGCATCGCCGTCCCCTATACTGGCATGATTATCTCGACCCGCGAATCGCAGCGCTCGCGCGAACAGGTGCTGGAAATCGGCATTTCACAGATCAGCGGCGGCTCGCGCACCAGCGTCGGCGGCTACGCCGAAACGACGCATGCCGAGCAAGATTCCGCACAATTCGACGTGAGCGACCACCGTACGCTGGACGAAGTGGTGCGCTGGCTGCTGGAACTGGGCTACGTGCCGAGCTTCTGCACGGCCTGCTACCGCGAAGGCCGCACGGGCGACCGCTTCATGTCGCTGGTGAAAACCGGAAAGATCGCCGACTGCTGCACGCCCAACGCCCTGATGACCCTCAAGGAGTACCTCGAAGACTACGCATCGCCCGAAACCCGGGCCTTGGGTGAAAAGATGATTTCGAAAGAGGTTCCGATGCTCCTCAACGAACGTGTGCGCCGCATCACGGAGAAGAATCTCGTAGCGATCGCCGAGGGTAAACGGGACTTCCGTTTCTAAAAATTTTCGCACGATGAACGAGCAAACTCCCCGCGCCGAACGGCTGCATATCGCTTTCTACGGGCGGCGCAACAGCGGCAAGTCGTCGCTGATCAACGCCCTCACGGGCCAACAGAGCGCCGTCGTTTCCGCGACGCCGGGCACGACGACCGACCCCGTACTCAAGACGATGGAGATACACGGGCTGGGACCTTGCGTACTGATCGACACGCCGGGGTTCGACGACGAAGGCGACCTCGGAGCGCTGCGTGTGCAGCAAAGCCGCAAGATGCTGGACAAGACCGACCTGGCCGTCTTGCTCCTCTCCGGAGCCGTGCCGCAGAACGACGAAATCGAATGGTTCCGGCTCCTCGAAGCCCGTCATATTCCGATCGTAGTCGTCCGCAGCAAGGCCGACTTGTTTACAGGTATGTCCGATGCGGAAGCCGAAGCGCTTTTCGGACAACGGCCGCTCCGGGTCAGCGCCTCGGACAGAACGGGACTCGACGCCCTGCGCGAAGCCCTGATCCGCAACCTGCCCGAAGACTACAACCAGCCCGAAATCACAGGCAGCCTCGCCTCGACAGGCGACGTGGTGATGCTCGTTATGCCGCAGGACATCCAGGCCCCCAAGGGACGCCTCATCC
>ERZ1504339.839-NODE-839-length-6597-cov-3.889178_pt1 | contig 6597 bp, 6 predicted proteins | sample MGYA00572239_ERZ1504339 | MGnify/ENA primary metagenome ERZ1504339 (study PRJEB39906, sample SAMEA3182045) | gut metagenome | biome: human; feature: gut; material: Stool; isolation source: human stools | place: Canada | collected 2011-11-01 ... | reverse complement strand
CAATCGCTCAAAACATCCATATGGAACCTAATTGACTGGAAAGATTTCTTGGCCTTTGTGATTGAATTGGCAGTTCTTGGTACAATTTGCTTTGCTGCAAAGTATGCATTAGAGTTGTTTGCCATTGACTCCATTATTACCCTTTGTGTATTAGGCAGGGCGTATATCCTTTGTATTTTTTTGCTAAATAAAAATAAGATCTTTACAGCGATGCAGGAAATCAATGCGCTGCATTAATGATTTGAGGTGAAGTTCTTCACGCTGACCGATTGGCTCCCACCGTACTGTGCATCGTTGTCGGATAATCTTGACAAAGCATCACGCCCCGCACCATGCAGTCCCGCGTGGCAGAGGGCGTGACCCGCGGCCGCAGTCTCATCCTCAACCTCCCCGGCTCGTACGGCGCGGGAGAGCCTGTCCGCCGTCATCGGCGCGCTGGAGCACACCATACGCATGGTCGCCGCCGAGGGCCACGGATAATACGGCAAAAGCCGGACGCCTGCGCGTCCGGCTTCCTTGATTGCCCTCTTTCCGGCGGGGCTGCATGTTACGCCTTGGATTTTTCAAACGGTCCCTTCACCGGCTCCATGACGATGTGCTTCCGGCACACCTCGTAGCACCGGCGGCTCTGGACGGCGGGATTGTCGTAGTCCAGATAGTTGAACTGGATCTGCACCACCTCAATGTCCGGATAGTCGGTGAGGATCTGCTCCAGTACCTCGTATATTCCACATCAGATCTCCTTTCTCTGTTGCCCGCCTGCAGGCGGCTTTTGTTGAAACTATACCGCATCCCGCCGGGAGCTGTAATGCTTTTCCCGCGGAAATGTTGTATTTCCCACACCAATGTGGTATCATTCCCGCAGAAACATCTCTCCGCCGGGAAAGGAGCACCGCACCATGGGACACACCGACCACCCCTTCCCTGCCCCCGCCGGCTATGACCGACTGGTGCAGACCATCCGCCGGCGTCTGCAGGGCGCGCCGCTGCTCATCGCCATCGACGGCCGCTGCGGCGCCGGCAAGACCACGCTGCCCCAGCGTCTTCAGCAGGAGCTGGGTGGCCGCGTGTTCCACATGGACGACTTCTTCCTCCGGCCGGTGCAGCGCACGGCGGAACGGTTGGCCCACCCCGGCGAAAACGTGGATCACGAGCGCTTTCTGGCGGAGGTGCTGGGCCCCGCCCGGCAGGGTCTGCCGGTGACATTCCGCCCCTACCTGTGCCGGCGGCAGGCGCTGGGCGACGCGGTACACGCCGAAGCTGCGGCGCTGACCGTGGTGGAGGGGGCCTACGCCTGCCACCCAGCCCTGTGGGACAGCTACGACCTGCGGGTCTTTCTGACGGTGAAGCCTGACGAGCAGCTGCGCCGCATCCGGCGCCGCAGCGGCCCGGAGCAGGCGGCGGTGTTCCGCACCCGCTGGATCCCGCTGGAGGAGCAGTATTTCGCGGCGTTCTCCATTTTCCAACGCTGTGACATCCTTCTGCAAAGTGAAACGGAGGTGCCCTATGTACGTTGAACAGTTCGTCATGGCCTACGGCATCGAGCAGGACCGCATCCCCTGCGCGCAGGTGCTGGGGGCCTACACCGTGCGCTTTCAGCGGCAGGACTGACCCTCTTTCGGTACGAAAGAGCGCGCTTTCATCGTGTGCCGGTAGACCGGCAAAAGGAGAAAAAATGGTTTTTATAGAGACCGAAAGGCTGGTCCTTCGCAATACCGCGGCAAAGGACGCAGACAGTATGTTTGATTACCGCAGCAGCGAAATATGCGCAAAATATCAGCGCGGCCAGACAAAGGAGCTTGATGGCATCCGGCGGCTGATCGAGCACCGCCAAAACGATGTGATCTCTGTGGACGCCCCGTTTATGCTGTCGGCCGCGCTGAAGCAGTCCGACGAGATGATCGGCGAGATCGTGGTCATGCCCGAGGATGGCGTCATTTCCATGGGATACACGTTCCACTACCGCTGCCATCGCCAGGGCTATGCATACGAGGCCCTGACCGCGCTCATGGATCTGCTTCACAAAAGATACCCGTCATGGGCGTTTGTCTGCTTTACCGAACCGGAAAATGCGCCCAGCATGGCATTATTGAAAAAATTGGGCTATGAAGATCTGGGATACCTTCCCGATATTGGTTCCCAGGTGTTCAGCAAATGGACAACGCCTGCTGTCGGGGCAAAGCTGGCGCGGACAGCCGGCGGCAAAGGCTGAGGCAAACGCCCCGGAAACGCGCTCCCCTATACGGCAAAAAAAGAGAGACGGCTGCGCCGTCTCTCTTTTTTTGCGTTTTACGCGGGAGTTACATGCCCTTGATGATGTCCACGATCTCCGTGCCGATGCGCTTCTGCGCCTCCACGGTGGCCGCGCCGATATGCGGCGTGCAGGACACCATGGGATGGCTATACAGCGCCTTGTTGGTGGCGGGCTCGTCGGCGTACACGTCCAGACCGGCGGCGCGCACCTTGCCGGACTCCAGCGCGGCCAGCAGGGCCGCCTCGTCCACGTTGGTGCCGCGGGAGGTGTTGATGATCACCACGCCGTCCTTCATCTTGGCGATGTTCTCAGCGGAGATCAGCGCGCCGCCGTCCACAGCGGGAGCGTGAACGGACACGAAGTCGGCCTTGGCCAGCAGCTCGTCCATCTCCACATAGGGGATGCCCAGCTGCTCCTCGATGCCGGGGATGTGGAAGATATCAAAGGCGATGACGTTCATGCCGATGGCCTTGGCCATAACGCCCAGATGCTGGCCGATGCGGCCGAAGCCCACGATGCCCAGGGTCTTGCCCTGCAGCTCGATGCCCTTGCCGTACTCCTTCTTCTTCCACTCGCCGTTGCGCATGGTGTAGCCGGCGTCGGAGATATAGCGGGCGCAGGCGAACATGTGGCCCATGGCCAGCTCCGCCACGGACTGGGAGGATGCCTTGGGGGTGTTCTTCACGGCGATGCCGTTGGCCTCGGCGTACTTCACGTCGATGTTGTCCACACCCACGCCGCCGCGGATGATGAGCTTCAGCTGGCTTCCCTTGGCCACGTCGATGTGGTTGGCGCGAACCTTGGTCTTGGAGCGGACGACCACGGCATCGAAATCACGCAGGGCCTTGCCCAGCTGATCCGGCTCGTAGAACTGCTCCACCACCTCGTGGCCCATGTCGCGCAGCTGCGCCATCGCGGTCTTGTCCATACCGTCAGTAACCAGAATACGCATGATACTTCTCCTTTATAATATACGTTTTGTGAAACCTTGCCGCGGAGGGGGGGCGTCTGCTCCCCCGTTAATCAGTTCGTATGCTCGGCCTCGAACTTCTTCAGGAACTCCACCAGCGCCTCGGCGCCCTCAATGGGCATGGCGTTGTACACGGAGGCGCGCAGACCGCCCACGGACTTGTGACCCTTCAGGTTGTCGTAACCGGCGGCCTTGGTGGCAGCCACCACCTCGGCGTCCAGCTCGGCGCTGCCGGTGACGAAGGGGATGTTCATCAGGCTGCGGAACTCCGGCTCCACGGTGCCCTTGAACATCTTGGACTGATCCAGGAAGTCGTAGATGACCTTGGCCTTGGCGATATTGCGCTTGTGCATCTCCTCCAGACCGCCGATGCTCTTGAGGTACTTGAACACCTTGCCGCAGCAGTAGATGGCCCAGCAGTTGGGGGTATTGTACATGGAGCCGTTGTCGGCATGGGTCTTGTAGCTCATGTAAACGGGCATCTTGGGATCGATATCCTCGCGGATCAGATCCTCGCGGATGATGACCACCACCATACCGGCGGGGCCCACGTTCTTCTGGACGCCGGCGTAGATCATGCCGTAGTCGGAGACGTTGCAGGGCTTGCTCAGGAACATGGAGGACTGGTCGGACACCAGCACATGGCCCTTGGTATTGGGCAGCTTGTTCCACGTCACGCCGTGGATCGTCTCGTTCTCGCAGATGTAGACGTAGTCGGTGTCCTCGGGGATGTCCAGATCGGAGCAATCGGGGATGTAGCTGTAATTCTTATCCTTGGAGGAGGCAGCCACGATGACCTCGCCGTACTTTTTGGCCTCGGCAATGGCCTTCTTGGACCACGCGCCCGTCTCGATATACACGGCCTTGCCGTTCTTCATCAGGTTCCATGCCACGGCGGCGAACTGCAGGGTCGCGCCGCCCTGGATGAACAGCACCTTGTAGTTGTCGGGGATGTTCATCAGCTCGCGCAGGTCGGCCTCGGCCTCGTCCACGATCTGCTGGAACACCTTGGAGCGGTGGCTCATCTCCATGACGCACATACCGCTGCCGCGGTAGTTCATCATCTCGTCGCGGATCTCCTCCAGCACGGGCTCCGGCATCATGGCGGGGCCGGCGGAGAAATTGAAAGTACGACCGTATTTCATTTGGTTTTCCTCCTGTTTATCATAATTGGTTGGTTCTTCTTTGTCCACTTTGCTTTTGGTAAGTTATAGTATACGGCAAAGCACCGGCGGAATCAACAGGGAAAATGAAAATATGTCAGGAAAACTAAAAGATTTTCAGTTTCGCACAAAGAAAGTCAGCCGCCCTTCGGCGGTTTGACAACCGGGAGAGAACATGGTACAATTCGATTTTGCAAATAACCTCGAAACGGCGGTGAACGACATGGAGCAGCTGCGGAAATATATCGACCATATGGGGCCCTACGCGGCGGCGCTGCTGAAATGGATCGTGGTAGGCGGTCTGGTGGGCGGCGTCGGCGGCGTGGTGGGCGCGCTGTTCCATCTGGGCGTCAATTACGCCACGTCGGTACGGCTGGCCCACCCGTGGGTGCTGTACCTGCTGCCGCTGGGCGGCCTTGTCATCGCCGGGCTGTATAGGTTATGTAAACTGGAGGGCAAGGGCACCAACGCCGTCATCGAATCGGTACACTTCGGCTCCGACGTACCGGTGCTGCTGGTGCCGCTGATCTTCGTCTCCACCGTCATCACCCACCTGTGCGGCGGCAGCGCCGGCCGCGAGGGCGCGGCCCTGCAGATCGGCGGCGGCATCGGCTACCGCACCGGCAGACTGCTGCATCTGGGTGAGAAGGATCTGCCGCTGGCCACGCTGTGCGGCATGAGCGGCGTGTTCTCCGCTCTGTTCGGCACCCCCCTCACCGCCACCGTGTTCGCGCTGGAGGTCATCAGCGTGGGTGTGCTGTACTACGCGGGGCTGGTGCCCTGCATCACCGCCGCCATGACGGGATATCTCATCTCCCTGCTGCTGGGCGTGCCCCCCACCCGCTTCACCGTGGCCATGCCGGCGCTGGATGCGTGGACGATGCTGCTGGTGCTGGTGCTGGCCATCCTCTGCGCACTGGTGAGCATCCTGTTCTGCCGCGGCCTGCACATCACGGAGCATCTGGCGGCCCGTCTGGTAAAGAACAGCTACCTCCGGGCGGCGGCGGGCGGCGTGGTCATCATCGCCCTGACCCTGCTGCTGGGCACCACGGACTATAACGGCGCGGGCATGGACGTGATCCAGCGGGCGCTGAACGGACAGGCCAACGGTTGGGCGTGGCTTTTGAAGCTGCTGTTCACCGCCATTACCATCGGCTGCGGCTTCAAGGGCGGTGAGGTGGTGCCGTCCTTCTTCGTGGGCGCCGCCTTCGCCTGCTGGGTGGGCACGCTGCTGGGCCTGCCCCCCGCCTTCGCCGCCGCCATCGGCCTTGTGGCCGTGTTCTGCGGCGCGGTGAACTGCCCCATCGCCTCGGTGGTGCTGAGTGTGGAGATGTTCGGTGCGGAGGGCATGCTGTACTTCGCCATGGCCTGCGCCATCAGCTATGTGCTGTCCGGCTACTGCGGCCTGTACAGCAGCCAGACCATCCTCTACTCCAAGCTCCGCGCCGAGTTCATCAACGTGCATACAAAGGAGTAACAGACATCAAGCGGGAGCCGCGCCAATGGCGCGGCTCCCGCTATTATCATTTCCCTTTCCCGGCAGGCCCTATACCCCCAGCAGCTTGCCCCAGGTGCCCTTCCCGGCGATACCGTCCGCGCCCAGCTTATAGCGCCCCTGGAACCGCTTCAGCGCCGTTTCCGTTGCCGCACCAAACGCGCCGTCCGCCGCGCCGCAGGCAAAGCCACCGGCGTTCAGCGCCGCCTGCAAGGTGCGCACATCCGCACCGGTCATGCCCCTGCGCAGCACCCGCACGGCTGCCTGCACCGTCTCCGCCTGCGCGGGCTGCACAGGCACCGGCTCCGGGGTGTTCTCCCCCGGCACAAACTCAACACCCAGCGCCGCGCACAGGCCCTTGGCGATGGCCTCACCGATAACCGTTGTGTTGGCGATGATCCACGCCGCCACAGCGGGCACATCGTGGAAATCCACCTCGATATACACCGTGGGCGCGGCGGGGTGCTTCACCTCGTACAGCGCGGGATACGCCCGCACCACGTCCGGAGATCCCGGCGTCACCGGCCCCAGCACATCCAGTACCTCCCGGCATGCCTTGTACCCGGCGCTGTTCCGGTCAGCATTGTAGCAGAAGATGTGCGTGCCGGTGGCCTTGCCGTTGGCGGCGTTGGTGTGGATGGGCACATGCAGATCGGCCTTAAAGCGGTTGGACGCCGCCACGCGGTTGGCCATGGTGTCGTACTGCCCCACCATC
>ERZ1504339.770-NODE-770-length-6965-cov-26.262518_pt1 | contig 6965 bp, 6 predicted proteins | sample MGYA00572239_ERZ1504339 | MGnify/ENA primary metagenome ERZ1504339 (study PRJEB39906, sample SAMEA3182045) | gut metagenome | biome: human; feature: gut; material: Stool; isolation source: human stools | place: Canada | collected 2011-11-01 ... | reverse complement strand
AAAACAGGGAGCTGACCTTCCAGTTCCCTGTTTTGAGTTTTATCTTTCTTCGTATTTACCGATTTTCAGTCTCTTAATAAACTCATCCTCCGGCAGGGGCTTGTCAAAGTAATAGCCCTGCATCATGTCGCAGCCGGTGGTGCTTAAATATTCGTACTGCTCCTTTGTTTCCACACCTTCCGCCACAATCTGGATACCCAGCTCCTTTGCCATGCGGACAATGTTTTTCAGCATAACGATATCGCGGAATTTTCGTTCAAATTCTTCATCCATCTGTACGAAGGAACGGTCTATCTTCAAAAGGTCTATCTCCGCCAGACGGAGCATGTTCAGGGATGAATAGCCGGTTCCGAAATCATCTATGGATGTGGCAATATCGTTCAGCTTCAGTTTGTTCACCAGTCTGGAAATTTCTTCGTAGTCCTTAAAGTCCTCGCTCTCGGTAAGCTCCACTTCTATGTACTTGTGCGGCACGCCGTGCTTGTCGATTACCGCCACAATATCCTCTGCAAGATGCTTGTTTTCCATATGGCAGCGTGAGAAATTTACGGATATCTTCAGATAGTCCTGTCCTTCCTCCCGCAGCTTTTTCAGAAATGCACACACCTTATCCAGTACATAAAAGTCCAGCCGGCAGATGCTTCCGTCCTTTTCCAGTATGGGAATAAATTCACCGGGGGAAACAATGTTTCCCTTGAAATACCAGCGGATAAGAGCCTCGGCACCGCCGATTTTACTGTCCCTTGTCCGCACCTTGGGCTGATAATATACTACAAAATCCTCGTTCTTCAAGGCATCGTCAAAGTTGGCGCTGATGTCCTTCTGCTTCATGATATTGCTGTATTTCTGCTCATCATAATAGGCAACGGCACTGCCTTCCTTATCCCTTGCCACCTGATATGCCACACTGGAACGCATCATGACTTCTCCGGCATCCTTCACACCTTTTAGGTGGGTCACACCGATGGTTGCCTTCAGCTCAAATTTATACTCCCTGCCTCCTTCTTTCTGGGAAACCTCCACATTTTCCAGAAATTTTAAGAAGTCTGAAGTATGCTCCTTCTTCAAAAGAACAATAAAATTGTCGCCGCCGGGTCTTGCTACCATTTCCTCTTTGTCCAGATGCTCCTTTAAATGCGCCGCATACTGCTTCATGATTTCGTTACCGCTGCGGTAGGACAATTTCCGGTTCACATACTTAAAATTACGTATATTTAAGTAAAGGGACTCGTATTCGTCAATTCTGCCTTTAACTATCAGCTCTCTTGCAAAGTCCATAAACGCCGTCAGGTTGGGAAGTCCCACCACAAGGTCCGTTCCCTTGACATGCTTAATCAGTTCCTGAAGGGTCAGTCTCGACAGGATATTATAAATAACCTGACTCATAAGTTTAAGAATTTCTTTCTGTTCCGGCGTCCATCCTTGTCCTTTTTCTCCGTAGATGCAGATTCTGGTGGTGCTGCCGCCCGCATTCGGATATTCATAGGCCTCCGGTGCACCTGCCGCCCTGCCTTCGTCAAAAAGGACTATGGTTGCTTCTTTTGTCCTTTCCGAAAGAGAGATGTCCACACAATTTAAGACTCCTTCTATTCTGGCGACAGGCACATCCTCCTGTACACAGGATATGGCTTTATGCAGTTGTAGTACAAATTCATCAATGGTCTGAACAGGCTTAAAAACTTCCTGTAAAAAGCTTTCCACTCCTGTATTTTGATATAGCATACGTTTCTACAACCTCTGCTTTCTTTTCGTGTTCCTTTTTATTTGTTCAGAAATTCAAAGGAAAAATCATCATCATCCTCAATAAAGTTCTTGGACTTCCCTCTGAATCCCGCAGAGCCCTGCATAACCGGTCTTACATCTGACTGGCTGCTTCTTTCTGCGGCGGGTCTTTCTTCCGCACCGGTTCTCTGGCTCTGGGTGGCTACTCCCGTTCCGGCAGGTCTATGTCCCTGGGGTGCTACTCCTGTTCCGGCAGGTCTATGTCCCTGGGGTGCTACTCCTGTTCCGGCAGGTCTATTTCCGGCGGGTCTTGCCCCCTGGGGTGCTACTCCTGTTCCGGCAGGTCTATTTCCGGCAGGTCTGTGTCCCTGCGCTGCTCCGGCGGATGCCCTGTGTGCCTCTCCCGAAGGTCTTGCACCGGTTCTTCCGTCTGCTGCTCTATGTGCTTCCCCGGCAGGTCTTCCGTTCTGGGAAGGTCTTTGTCCGGCAGGTCTTCTTTCCGGACTTCTCTGGGGCTGTCTTCTTTCGCTTTCCATATCAAAGCCGTCGTCCATCATGTCTCTAACCTTGAAAATCAGGAAGGATACACCCATGAGGATAAGCGCCAGTATGATGACCAGCACAATAATAATGGTCTTCTGCTTGGAAACCTTTTTCTGGGAAGCTGCTAATTTTTCTGCATTCTGTTCTGCTTCCGTAATCAGCTTGTTGATGGGGTATTTTTTACCGGCAACATTGTCAATCAGATACCAGGTATCCCCTTCCTGTTCCGTTTCATAAGCAGGCGCTTCTTCCGGCTCTTCCGCCGCTGCATCGTCTCCGTTGTCCACCGGTGTCTCAGGCTGTGTTTCGGGAGCCACCAGTTCTCCGGAAAGGGTTACGAAATCGGAACGGATATAGCCCTGTACTTCCTTGCTGTCAATCATGAAGGTGGAAAGATACCAGGTTTCACTGCCGTTTGCCTTGTAACCGGAAACGGTTACCACCAGATTTTTGGTGGCTGTAGTAACAATGCCGCTTGTGGTATTGGAATCGCCTCTTACCCGGACACCGTCCTTGTTTACGGTTGCGCTGACCGGCTGTACCTCTGTCACGCCTTCCGTATTTACGGTAACCGAGGAATTCACGGTCGCTGTGCTTGTTCCGGTTGTGGTAGTAGTCGTTGTAGTGGTAGTCGTTGTGGTTGTGGAACCCCCGTCCTTTGTCACTAAATCAGAACGGATGTAACCGGTTCTGTTGGCATCCACTTCTACCTTATACCATACCTTACCGTCCGTGCCGGTTGTTTCTTCCAGAATATTCAGCTTGTTGCCGTTTAACACACTTGCTACGACAGAGCTTCCCGAATCCGCACTGGAGCGGATGTTGGCGGATGAAGCGCTGACCTTTCCCGTTGCGGCAGAAACCGTAAGATGCGGTGCCAGACAAAGAACCGTTACAAGGCAAAAACATGCGGTAACAATCCATTTTCCTATTCTTTCTGCCATCTTGTTTTTCCCACTCAAGTATCTCATTTTTTCCTCCGTTTCTGCGTCTGGCATTTCCTGCCGGAAACTGCGGTTCTTTCAAGCTTACGCCTCCCCGGACCTTCTTCCGTCAGGCTTCGTCTATTGCCTTTCCAATGTCATGACGCATGTATTTATTTTCAAAGCTTACCCACTCCGTAGCCTCATAGGCCTTTTTGCGGGCTTCTTTCAAATCCTTTCCCTTGGCGGTGATGCCTAAAACGCGTCCACCGTTTGTTACGACTCTGCCCTCGGCATCAAATTTGGTGCCTGCATGGAAACAGTAATAGTCATCTTTTCCCTTAAAGTTTTCCAGTCCGGTGATGGGAAATCCCTTTTCATAGGAAACCGGATAACCGTCGGAAGCCAGTACCACGCAGACTGCTGCATTGTCTTCAAACTTAAGGTCCACTTTATCCAGTGTGCCGTCGATGCAGGCATCCACCACATCCATGATATCGTTTTCCATACGGCAGAGCACCACCTGCGCCTCCGGGTCACCGAAACGGGCATTGTACTCTAAGACACGGGGGCCCTTCGGGGTCAGCATCAGTCCGAAGAAAATAACGCCTTTAAACTCTCTGCCTTCCTTTGCCATGGCATCCACCGTAGCCTGATAGATATATTTCTTGCAGAACTCATCCACTTCTTCGGTATAGAAGGGGCTGGGGGAAAAGTTGCCCATACCGCCGGTGTTCAGTCCCTCGTCTCCGTCCTTGGCACGCTTGTGGTCCTGTGCGGAGGTCATGGGCTTGATGGTCTTGCCGTCCACAAAGGAAAGTACGGAAACCTCTCTGCCGGTCATGAATTCTTCGATTACCATACGGTTGCCGGCGCTGCCGAAATGCTTGTCCAGCATGATTTCCTTCACACCCGCTCTGGCTTCTTCCAAAGTGTTGCAGATAAGAACGCCTTTTCCCAATGCCAGTCCGTCCGCTTTTAAGACGATGGGCATTTCCGCCGTTTCCAGATAAGCAAGCGCTTTCTCCGGATCATCAAAGGTTTCATAGGCTGCGGTAGGAATGTTGTATTTTTTCATAAGGTCCTTGGAGAAAGCCTTGCTGCCCTCTAAGATAGCCGCTTTTTTATCCGGTCCGAACACACGGAAGCCAGCTTCCTTAAGAACATCCACCAGACCTCCTACCAGAGGATCGTCCGGTGCCACAAATACTAAATCCACGTGTTTTTCTTTGGCATATGCCACGATTTTATCAAATTCCATAACGCCTATGGAAGGTTCACATTCTGCAATTTCCGCAATACCCGCATTGCCTGGTACACAGTAGAGCTTGTCCACTCTTCTGCTTTTCTTCATGCTAACCGCAATGGCATGCTCTCTGCCGCCACCGCCTATAATCAGTACTTTCATGCATTGCCTCCTTTTGTGTATACATGTCCGTCTTTTACATACAGTCTGTCATTGGCAATATCATCAATCGCCTGGGGAAGAAGCAGCCATTCTGCCTGTTCCATCACACGTCTCTGCAAAATCTCGGGGGTATCTCCCTCTTCGGTAAACACGGGCTTCTGGGCAATAATCGGTCCCTCGTCCATGCCTTCGTTTACAAAATGGACGGTTGCTCCCGTTACCTTTACGCCCCTCTTTAAGGCTTCTTCATGCACATGCAGTCCATAGTATCCCACACCGCAGAAGGCGGGAATAAGGGACGGGTGGATGTTGATAATCCTGCCGGAAAATTTTGCCACCATGCTCTCCGGGATTTTTACAAGGAAGCCCGCCAGAACAATTAAATCCGGCTGAAGCTCTTCCATTTTAGAGGTAAATGCTTCGTTAAAAAGCGCTCTTGACTCATAGTCCTTCGGACTCATAACCACACCCGGAATGTGATGGGCTGCCGCTCTGTCCAGGGCTTTTGCGCCCGGATTGTTGCTGATAACGGCAACGATTTCGGTATTGGTAATCTTTCCCGCATCCACGGCATCCAATATTGCCTGCAAATTCGTACCGCCGCCGGATACGCAAACAACTGTCCTTAGCATAAGGTTACTCCCTTTTCTCCGGCTTCACAGGAACCTACCACATAAGCGGTATCTCCGGCTTTTTCAATCGCAGCCACGGTCTTTTCCACATCGGCGGGGTCTACTGCCAGCACCATGCCGAGTCCCATGTTGTAGGTGTTGTACATCATCTTTTCTTCGATATTGCCGGTCTTCTGCATCAGCTTAAAGATGGCAGGCACTTCGTAGCTGTCCTTCTTTACCACCGCATTGATGCCTTCGGGAAGCATTCTCGGAATATTTTCATAAAATCCGCCGCCGGTGATATGGCTGCAGCCCTTTACAGTAACGCCTGCATTCTTGATTTCTTTTAATGCTTTTACATAAATACGGGTCGGAGCAAGCAGCGCCTCGCCCAAAGTGGTGCCTAATTCTTCGTAGTAAGTATTTAGGCTTTCCTTGGTCATCTCAAACACCTTGCGGACCAGGGAAAATCCGTTGCTGTGTACGCCGGAAGAAGCAATGCCCACAAGCACATCGCCGGGCTTGATATTTGCTCCGGTAATCAAATCCTTTTCATCTACCACGCCTACGGCAAATCCTGCCAGGTCGTATTCATCCTCGGGCATCAGTCCCGGATGCTCTGCGGTTTCTCCGCCGATAAGCGCCGCACCGGACTGTACGCAGCCGTCTGCCACGCCCTTTACGATGGTGGCAATCTTCTCAGGATAGTTCTTGCCGCAAGCAATGTAATCTAAGAAGAATAAAGGTTCGCCGCCGGCACATGCCACGTCGTTCACGCACATTGCCACGCAGTCGATACCGATGGTATCGTGCTTGTCCAGTAAAAATGCCAGTTTAATCTTGGTACCCACACCGTCGGTACCGGATAACAATACGGGCTTTTCCATCTCCTTAATCTTGTCTAAGGAGAAAGCTCCCGAGAAACCGCCGAGACCACCCATTACTTCCGGTCTCATGGTTGTTTTAACAAACTTCTTCATCAGCTCCACTGATTCGTATCCTGCTTCAATATCCACGCCTGCGTTCTTGTAATCCATAATAATCTCCACCTCAATTTTACTTTTCCATGTATTTTTTGTAGCCGACTTCCTGCAGTCTTGCGTCTTTTTTCTGTACCTGTTCTTTTAAGTTTTGGCTGTAGTCCTTCAGCTTTGCCAGAAGCGCCTCATCGGAAACCGCAAGGATTTTGGCTGCCAGAAGACCTGCATTGGCGCCTCCGTTGATTGCCACCGTCGCTACCGGAATACCGGAAGGCATCTGTACGATGGAATACAGGGAATCCCTGCCTCCCAAAGATGTGGTGTGCATGGGAATGCCGATAACCGGCATGGGGAAAATAGCGGCGCACATGCCCGGAAGATGGGCTGCCATTCCCGCACCTGCGATAATCACCTTGAATCCTTTCTCCTCTGCACTCTTTGCATACTCGAAAAATACGTCCGGCTCTCTGTGTGCGGAGATAATGGTCATTTCATAAGAAATACCAAGTTCCTCCAATACATCTGCTGCCTTTGCCATGATGGGCATATCCGAATCGGAGCCCATTACAATACCTACCTGTGCCACCTTGTTTTCTCCTTTCAGGCTTTTTATCCGTAAAAAATCTCGGTAAAGAAATAAAACATTCTTAAGTTCAGTTTACTAAATATTTACCCTCGGTGCAATGTATTTTTCTTAATTTTATATGAATTTACTAATTAAAGGGCTTATTCAGCTCTTCACAGCCCGGCAGAACAAATCTGCCGTTTTCAATAA
>ERZ1504339.746-NODE-746-length-7126-cov-3.233913_pt1 | contig 7126 bp, 7 predicted proteins | sample MGYA00572239_ERZ1504339 | MGnify/ENA primary metagenome ERZ1504339 (study PRJEB39906, sample SAMEA3182045) | gut metagenome | biome: human; feature: gut; material: Stool; isolation source: human stools | place: Canada | collected 2011-11-01 ... | reverse complement strand
CCCAAAACGTCCGGTCGGTGATCGGCGTTGCGACCTCTGCCCCCTCGATTGTTCCGTCGTGTCCTTTCCACGAGGGAACCTCCTTGTTTACCTGCGAGGGGACAAGGTGCGCAAGGGCAACACGAGCGCGACGGGCGACACCCGCCGCCACGAACTCAAAACTTATAGGGGACAATCCGCTCATTACATTGCATAGTTTACGTCGTTCACCGCCCCGGTCAGAGCCTCCGCGACCATTTCCTTTACCTTGCCGATGTCCTCGTGCATGTTGGTCGTGTGTATCTCGAACTTGTCGATCACCTTCTCGATCGTGACGTTGATGTTTTTGATTTTATCCGCCTTGTCCGGACTGCCGCCGATGCCCGCCAATCCTGTCGAAATAGCCCCACCGCCCGAATCCGGAGCGACGACGACTGGATCGTCCGTGTCGCCCGCCTCCGCTTTCTTCTTGGCTTCCTGCTCCGCCTTGCTGCGTGCCATTTCACCCTCGTAAGCGTCATTGAATGCCTTGCCGACGCTGCTGCCGAACTCCGAGAACCCGCCTTTCAGCCGATTGATCGCCTCCTTGATCCCTTTACCGTCGAGCGAAAACGCCGCTTTGATAAGGTCGCCGATAGACCCGAACACGTTTTTTGCCAAATTCCAAATACCCTTGAACGTGGCGACAAACGCGGCACCGAGACCTTTAAGCACGGCACGGAACTTTGCCGAGGTATTCCAAAAATAGACGCCCAATGCGATAAGTCCCGCGATTGCGGCGGCAATCCAGCCGATGATCGGGATGTTCATAATAGCGATACCCACAGCCCGGCACGCCGATACCGCCGCGACCTTGAACGTGGCAAAAGCTCCCGAAGCGATGCCCGCGAACGTCGCCGACGCCGTGCCGCCCGTGACAAGGGAGAGCACCCACGCCCCGAGAGCCTTTATACCCGAGAGCAGCCCCACCGTTGCAAAACGAACGACGGCGGCGGTCGCCCGGGTGATGTTCCCGAGGAATCCGATAGATACCATTTGCCCGGTACGGAGTTCGGCGTTCATGAAAAGCAACTGGTAACGCGCTGCCGTCACCACACGCGAAAGAGACGAGAACACACCCGCGAAATTGATACTCTTTACCAGCGTCATAGCCTTGCCGACGCCCATAATAAGCGGCATAAGCTGCGAGAGCGGAACGAGCGAACCCGCGACCGTTTCGACCCAAATGCCGAAATCTCCCGTCGCGTTGAATATCGAAATGCGGAAATCATCGAACCGGGCTTGTATCCGGGCTTTCTTCTCGTTGTACGATTCCATGATGATCCCCGCCTGCTCGAATGCCGTATTCGTTCCGGAAATGACGTCCGTGTAACGATTCACCTCGTCGATGCCCTGCACCAGAGCCATTGCCGCGTTGCTGTTCTCACGCCCGAACAGTTTCGTAAACAAAGCCGTATCGTCGAGCACGGTTTTGAGGGGCTGCAACCGCTCCGTGAGGGTTTTCGACTTGTCCGTGAGTGCGTTTATATCCACACCCGCCGCCGTGAGCTCCTCCTGCACGTCTTTCGGCAGAAAGCGCCCGGTGGCGAGTATCGACATGACGTTTCGCAGGGCGACACCGCCCTCGGCTCCCTTTTTGCCCGCTTTGTCGAGTACCTGTATCGCGGCATTCGTCTCCTCGAACGATACGCCCGCCGCCTTTGCAGCCATACCGCATTGCTCGAGCGCGACTTTGATCGTCGGCAGCTCGGCGGAACCCGCCTGTCCCGCCGCCGCCATGACGTTCATCATCTGCGCCATTTTGCGGCTCGCCTCCATAGGATCGGCAAGCGATACCCCGTACTGGTTCATCGCCGTTGTGAGCACCTCGGCGGCAGCTTTCGCGTCTCCGCCCATCGTCTTGCTCAATACGGCGATATTGTCCCCCATAGCTTTGAGGGCGTCCGGAGTTTTGGCAAGTTCCGGGGAGAGCTGCGAGAGCAGCAGTTTGTACGATTCGACGCTCTGCGCTGCCGAACCGCCGAACGTCTTTGCCGCATCACGCGCGTAGCGCTCCATCGTTTTGAGGCTTTCGCCCGTCTCGCCCGAAATTGCCGACAGGTCGGCGAGCGAAGCGTTGAGCGCGGCACCCGGGGCGAGCGTTTCGTCCACCGTGCGCGAGAACCCCTCGACAAACTGCGATAGCTGGTTGAACGCGACAACCTTGCCAGCAAACGAGTCCCATATCCCGGTAGCCTGCTTTACGGTATTGTTCAATGCGGTAACATCCCCCGTAATCTGCTGCGCAGCGGTGGAGGCGTTTCCGGTGATGTTGAACGAATAGTTAAAAGCGTAGTCACTCATTCTCTGGAGTCTCGAATAATTTTGCTAAAATCTTGGCAAGGTTGGTCAGTCGCCTCCCCTCGATCCATACAGCCTCGGAGAAACGCTGCGCCCACTCCTCCTCGGAGAGTTGGCGCGGGTCTATGTGGAAATTCGCCCGGATCAAGGCGCACCCTTTGGCGATGTACTGCTCCCCGTCGTTATCGCTCAGTTGGTACGCCTCTACACGTTTTTTAAGGTACCCACAACACGGTCGAACATCGCCCCGAGCTGTTTAATAGCCGCCATGCGTACCAGCGTGTCGGTTTTCATTACCGGATCACCGCCGAGCCAGCAGTTCTCGAACATGACCGAGGTACTTTTCACCTCGTCCTTTTTGGTCAGTTGGTTTACCGCCGACATGGTTTCCATGCTCGGGCGGCGGAAATAACCGACAAACAGGTCGCCGTCATCCTCGACCTCGATCATGTGTACCTTGCGGTGTTCGCCTTTCCACACCTTGACCTGCTCGTCCGACACACCGCCGTTGCAGATGTTGAGCGTCTTTACAGTCTCTCCGGTGTCCTTGTCCTTGTAGGTTCTCACCCCGTCCTTGTCCGTGAACACGAGCGTGCGGACTACTTCGCCTTTGGCGTCCTTGATCTCCTCGGTGTTGTTGTTCTTGTTCATAAATTACTCGATAAAAAGGGGCAGGCAGTCACGCCCGCCCCGGTTAAACTTGCTGTTACTTGTTGTGCCACTTGATATGCGAGGGCACCAGCTCGAGATCGACGAGCTGCCGCGTGTCCCCCTCTTTCCAGTTGCGGGCGTTCTTCTTGAAACGGCAGTTCATAATCTTGTCGGTTACGATCTGCCCGTCCTCGGGGATGTACGCCACAACGATAGGGAACGGTGCGAGGTCTTGCAACCGCCCGGTCGGGCTTTTCGCCTGCCAGCCGATCACCTCGCCCATTGCGACGGTGATCTTGGCGCTCGGGGTTACTCTGCCTTTGGAGTACGAGACCGGGAAACGCCCCGCCCCGTAGTGGTTCTCGACAACTTGGTCGTCGCCGTACTCGATCGCCGTAATTCCGACGACAGGCACGCCCCCGACGGTCGCCGTGATGTCGCCCCACGAGTATTCGATACCGTTGATAAGAGGGATTAAATCCGTTGCTTCTGCCATTCAGCCGATTGGTTTATGCTTTTTTTGCAAAGCCGATTTTACATCTGATCCTGCGCAATACCCCGACGCCTACCTGCTTGATGACGAACTCCAGCTCGGAGGTCGATAACACGTCTTGATCGGGGTCGATTTCTACCAACATGCCGCTCAACTCGCCCGCTTTCTGCATGTCCTCGAGCGGCTTGTTCGCAAGCTCGGTGAGGTATTCCACCTCGTAGGAGGCGAGTTGCCCGGTCTCCGCGTTCACGTAGAGCTCGCCGCCGAGTTTCGGGAGCAGGGCTTTACGGATGCCGCGAACCGCCTTGTCCATAGTACGGACGTTCTCGATATAGGCGTAATCGCTCACCGCATCGTCCATTGTGTGCGAATCGTTGAAATACGAATCGGCAAAGCCGTCGTAAGTCACGAAAAACAGGTAACGCGAGACGTCGAGGTTCTCAACGATCGCCGTGTCGAGGTCGCGCAGCAGCGTTCCGTCGCCGAACGCAGGCAGGTCGATACCCGTCGGGAATTTCTCGACCGAGGCGATCGACTGGTGTACCGCCGCTTTGGAGGTGATGCCCAGCCACACGCCGAGCCCGGAAACCGAGGCTTTCCCCGTGTTGCCCTTGTCGGCGTACAACTGCGCCCCGACACCCTTGCCTGCCTGTCCGATGATGACCGAGACATTGCATTTCCCGGCTCCCGCAAGGCTCGACGGTAGCGACGTGACGGAGGCGACTTTCGGAGCGTAACCGATTGAGAGCGGACGGTCGTATTCCTGCAAATAGGTGGCGATGCCCTGCAACGCCGTGAGGTCGCCCGCATCGAGCTCCTTGTGCCCGCACCACACCGCAACCTGCCGCAGAGAGCCGCCCGCGTAGTTTTGCAGGCTCTTGACCTCCGAAAAGGTGTAGGTGCCGCCCGTAGGCTTGGCGAAAAGACCGACATACAGGCTGATGCCCGGGTTGAGACGGTAAATTTCGCTCAAATGGTAGTGCAGCATCCGGATTTCCCACGCCGCGCCCTCGTCGCTGGTGATGCCGAGTTTCTCGGCGGTCTCGATCGAGGAGCACGCCTGTATGCGGTTCTCCTCCGAGAACCCCTCCGGCAGAGCCGTCACGTAGGCGAGGAACCCGCTGACGTGATCCTGTCCCGCCGCCGTCTTGGGGATGTTGCCGTTGGTGCGTTCAAATTTGATACTCTGCATTCGGCTATCTCTTTACGGGCGTTACCGCCTTGTTGTTGAGCGTGCGGGCATGGTTGTCCGCGTCGTTTTTCTCGTAGAACCCGCGACCGTCTGCCGTCATGTACACGACCGACATATCGGGGTTGCTTTTGAGCAGGGCTTTGCCGACCTTCTGCACGGCGTCCGAAACTTTCGGCTCCGATTTTTTGGTCGGGGTTTTCGCTGCGGGTTCTGCATTGTCGGCAGCACCGCCCGGGGTCGGCTGCTTGCCTCCCGCCTGCGGCTGATCCGTCATGCCCTCCCCGGTGTTGTCCTGCGGGGGTTCCTGTCCGGTCGGAACAGGTGCCCCGGTCTTGTTTTGCGGGTTCTCCGCCTTATCTTCTTTTTTTGCCATAGTCAAATGGTGTTTGAATGGTTTATAAATGCCGTTTAAGTTTCCACACCAGCCACACGACCCCCGCAGCGACGGCAATCCCCCCGAGGGTGCAGAGCAGACGTTGCAGGGGATTCAACCCCCGCCGTTCGTGGGTTTCGGTGTCCGTGTCGGTATGCGTACTCTCCCCGCTGGTTGTCTGTAATTCCGTTTTGGCAGCTTCGCGGCTGCTTGATTCGCCGGATAGTTCCCTGTGTTCGTCGATCGTCTGCCCGGTGGTCTGCGTCTGCCGCCCCGCATCCGTCTTGCGCCGCGTTTGGGTGGTTTCCCGTTTGAGCGGCGGCGTCCCCGTGACGGGATCGGTCGGTTTGTCCGTGTCGTACTCCCGCACGGTGGTCGTTACCTCCTCGTTGCTCGTCAGCTCGGTTGTCGTTTCGGTATCGGTCTGTTCGTGCCGATCGCCGACCGCTTCCAAACTTTCGGTGTTGCTCGTTTCTGTTTCCTCCCCGTAATCGGCAGCATGTTCGAGGTTACTTGTCGTCGTGCTCCGGATCGTCGCATTCTTTGTGCTTGCGCAACTCGTGAGAAACAGGGCAGTCAGCAGCGTGAGGGCAAAGAGAAATTTTGCCGACGGCTTTTTCCAGTCTTGAAACATTCGTATTCAGTCGTTTTACCTGCACCTCCAAAGGGTGCACGATGTTCTGCATGATAATCTCGTTTCCGACACGCACGTTCTCCAGTTCCTTGCGGTTGGCATCCGCACGGGCAGCGGCAACCTCGGCGCGCAGCCTTGCGATTTCGGTATTGTATTTCTGCCGCGTGAGTTTCGAGGCAAGCCACGAGGTGACAGGTGCCGCAGTAATGCCGATAATCGCTAACAACAACTCCGTACTCATTGCACAATACCGATAGATTTCAACCACGCGGGAACGTCGAACGAGGGGCACGCCTTATGCACGCCCGGCAGGTCGCGGTGCCCGACGATCTTCACCCGGGGATGCCGGGCGTGGAACGCCAGCACGTACCGCTTCAAGGCTTCGAGCTGCTGCGGGGTGCGCGTGTCCGCCGGGGTGAGTGCCTTGTTGTTCTCACAACCGCCAGCATACACGATATGCCGCGACACGCCGTTATATCCGGCGGCTCCGTTCGTGATCTCCCAATCATCAACCCACGCATCCTCGTTGTTAGCGACAAGCCGCTCGACACTACCGTCCAAATGAAAAAGGTCGGTATATCCCACTTGCCGCCACCCTCTGCCTCGCGGTTGGGGAGCCGTGTGCCACGCCCGGATTTCGTCGGCTGTTACCTCGCGTCCTCGGGGTGTGGCGGTGCAATGGATAACCAAGTATTTAAGCTCCTTTTTCATTTGTCGGGTAGTTTTGGGATTACTTGTTGTCGCCCGCGCTGGCGGTCACCTTGGCACTCACGATCGCGCCCATAGCCTCGTTTTTGAGGGGCAGGCAGATCGAGTAAGTGCGGAAACTGATAAGGTTTTCCTGCGTGGTCGGGTTGTTCTTCGCCTCCGATGCGTAGGTCTTGACGCTGCCGTTGGCTTTCATCATGCGCGTAGGCGAGAAAGCGATCGACGCCTGCATGTCCGTATCCGCCGGAACAGAACCGTATGCGACCTTTTTCAGCGTGGTAGCGTTGTAGTACGGGCAGTCGTCATACTCGTAGATTTCAAAGCCCAGCACCTTGTTGATCTTTCCGCTCTCGGCGTTATAATACTGGTTGTAGAACTTCTGGTCGTTTTCGAGCAGGTCGGCGACATGGTCGCTGCACAACACGAGGCAACGCCCCGCCTTGGGCACCTTGTTCTTGTCGAACAGCTTTTTGAGGCGCACGATGTCCTTGCGCGTCATAATCTTGCGACCCTCGGACGCCTCGCCGCTCGTGAGGATCACGGGAGTTGCCGTGCTGTTTTCGTTCGGGGCGATCGCGTGAATGGCTCGGGAGTATTTCTTCTCCGAAATAGCCTCCTTGTGGCGTTCGATAACCGTCGCCTTTTTGTCGTAAGAGAGCGAATACAGCTCGTCGTCGGTGATGCGCGTCGGCTTGGTCTGATACTTGTCGAGCGTCACAGCCTTGTCGCCGTCCTCCAGTTCCTCGATCTCCAGCG
>ERZ1504339.720-NODE-720-length-7347-cov-4.204059_pt1 | contig 7347 bp, 9 predicted proteins | sample MGYA00572239_ERZ1504339 | MGnify/ENA primary metagenome ERZ1504339 (study PRJEB39906, sample SAMEA3182045) | gut metagenome | biome: human; feature: gut; material: Stool; isolation source: human stools | place: Canada | collected 2011-11-01 ... | reverse complement strand
GTGCAAATACTGCGATAAGGAGCGTTTCCATGGATCTGCGTCCTATCGGGGTGTTCGACTCCGGCAGCGGCGGGCTCACCGCCGTGCGGGAGATCCGCAGCATCCTCCCCTCTGAGAACATTATATACTTCGGGGACACGTCCCGTGTGCCCTACGGCAGCCGTTCCGCCGAGATCCTGCTGCGCTTTGCCCGGCAGGATATCCGTTTCCTGCGGACGTTTGATATCAAGGCGCTGCTGGTGGCCTGCGGCACCGTGTCCACCACGTCGCTGCCGCAATTACAGGCAGAGAGCGCCGACCTGCCCCTGCTGGGCGTGGTGGAGCCGTCCTGCCGCCGGGCCGTGGCCGTCACCCGGAACAAGCGGGTGGGACTCATCGCCACCGCCGCGTCCGTGCGCTCCGGCGCCTACGAGCGCACCATCGCCGGGCTGGACAGGGACGTTACCGTTATCAGCAAAGCCTGCCCGCTGTTCGTGCCGCTGGTGGAGAACGGGCGGTTCCGACCGGGCGATACGGTCATCGAGACGGTGGCGCGGGAGTATCTGGCGCCGCTGCGGGATACAGGCATTGACACCCTCATCATGGGCTGCACCCACTATCCGCTGCTGGCGGAGGTCATCGGCGGCGTCATGGGCCCGGAGGTGACGCTGGTGGATTCCGGCGCGGAGGCGGCCCGTGCCCTGAAGCGGGAGCTGACGCAGCGGGAGCTGCTGGCTGACCGGGTCTGCGGCGGGATGACGCTGTACGCCAGCGACCGGCCGGAGGATTTCGGCGCGGTGGCGGGCATGTTCCTGGGCAGGCCGCTGGACAGCGCCGTCCGCCCGGTGAACATCGAGGAATATTGAGGTGGGCCATGGCAGAACGGGTACGCGTCGCGGTGCAGAGCCGCAGCCGCTTCGGCGGACAGGAGGACGTACTGATCTTCCGGGGCGCCGGCACATTGGAAAAGCTGCCGGAGGGCTGGCATCTGCGGTATGAGGCGGCCAACGAGGCCGACGGCAGCGCCATCGTCTCCGACGTGAAGCTGGAGACGGCCACCCGCCGGGCGGTGGTCATCAACGAGGCCGACAGCGGGGGCTACGGCCTGCTGCTGGATCCCAAGACCCCCACCGCCACCCGCATCGACGGCGGAGACGGCGGCACCCTGACGCTGAACGTCGTCACGCAGGAGGTGGCGTGGCAGCTGTCCCGCCGGGGACAGGGCTTTATCACACTGGCGTATACATTGCTCATCGGCGCGCAGCCCCTGTCGGCGCTGCGGGTGGAGCTGACTTTAACGAAAGAGGAGAACTGACCATGAACATGATACAGAGCGCCAAGGATCAGGTGCTGCAGCTGACTGCGGCCGCCTATGAGAAGGCCGCTGCCGCCGGTGCGCTGCCGTCCGGCATCACCGTCGTGCCGGCGGTGGAGATCCCCAAGGACACCGCCAACGGCGACTATACCACCACGTTTTGCCTGGCGGCGGCCAAGGCCATGAAAATGAACCCCCGTCAGGTGGCCCAGACCCTCATCGACAACATGGCGCTGGAGGGCAGCTACTTCACCTCCGTGGAGCTGGCAGGCCCCGGCTTCCTGAACTTCCGGCTGGGCGGTAAGTGGTACGCCGACACCGTGTCCGGCATTGAGACCGCCGGTGACGCCTACGGCGAGAACGACATGCTGGCGGGGAAGAAGTACATGGTGGAGTTCGTGTCCGCCAACCCCACCGGGCCCATGCACATGGGCAACGCCCGGGGCGGCGTGCTGGGCGATACGCTGGCCAGTGTGCTGCAGAAGTCCGGCGCTGACGTGAGCCGCGAGTTCTATGTCAACGACGCCGGCAACCAGATCGAGAAATTCGCCAAGAGCCTGGAGGCCCGCTATCTCCAGATCATCCAGGGCGAGGACGCCGTGGCGTTCCCGGAGGACGGCTATCACGGCGACGATATCCGGGAGCTGGCCCAGGCGTTCTACGCGCAGGAGGGCGACAAGTACCTGAGCTGCGATGAAAAGGCCCGCCACGATGCGCTGGCCCAGTTCGGCCTGAGCCGCAACATCCCCAAGATGAAGACCGATCTGGCCCGCTACGGCATCCAGTACGACCAGTGGTTCTTTGAGTCCACCCTCCACGAGAGCGGCTATGTGGCCGACTCCGTGCAGCTGCTCACCGACCGGGGCTGGACATACGAGAAGGACGGCGCGCTATGGCTCAAGACGGCGGAGATCCTGAGTGAGAAGCTCCGCGCCGCCGGAAAGTCTGACGCGGACATTGAAAAGCTGGCGCTGAAGGACGACGTACTGCGCCGCGCCAACGGCTTCTACACCTACTTTGCCGCCGATATCGCCTACCACCGGAACAAATTCGCCGTCCGCGGCTTTGACAAGGTGGTGAACATCTGGGGCGCCGACCATCACGGCCATGTGGCCCGTCTGAAGGGCGCCATGGATGCCCTGGGGCTGGACGGCGAGCATCGGCTGGATATCGTGCTGATGCAGCTGGTAAAGCTGGTGCGGGACGGCGAGGTGGTACGTATGTCCAAGCGCACCGGCAAGGCCATCAGTCTTACCGACCTGCTGGACGAGATCCCCGTGGACGCCTGCCGCTGGTTCTTCAACGCCAAGCCTGACACACAGATGGAGTTTGATCTGGGGCTGGCCGTCCGGGAGGACAGCGAGAACCCGGTGTACTATGTGCAATACGCCTACGCCCGCATCTGCACGCTGCTGAAGGCGCTGGCAGCGGAGGGCTACGATGTGCCCGCCGCGGCGGACGCCGATCTGGCGCTGCTTACCGCCGACGAGGAAAAGGCCCTCATCAAGCAACTGGCCCAGTACCCGGTGGTAGTAAGGCTGGCCGCACGGGACTACGACCCCAGCTTCATCAACCGCTACCTGTCGGAGCTGGCCGCCGCGTTCCACAAGTTCTACAACGCCTGCCGCATCAAGGGCGAGGAGAAGAACGTGCTGTTGGCCCGTCTGAAGCTGGCGGACACCGCACGGGCCGTCCTGAAAAACGGCATGACCCTCATCGGCTGCTCCGCGCCGGAGAAGATGTGACCATACGCCAAAAGCGCACCCCACAGGGGTGCGCTTTTCTATGTGCCGGTACCGAAAAGCAGGCGCACGCTCCACGCCGCCGCGATAAAGCCCGCCATGTCGGCGGCCAGCGCCGCCGGGACGGTGTAGCGGGTCCGGCGGATGCCCGCCGCGCCGAAGTAGACGGCGATGGTGTAGAACGTCGTCTCGGTGCAGCCCAGCATCACCGCCGCGCACCGTCCGATATAGCTGTCGGGGCCGTGGGCGGCCATGAGCTCGCTGCCCACCGCCAGCGCCCCGGAGCCGGACACCGGCCGCACCAGCAGCAGCGCCGCCGTCTCCGGCGGAATGCCCAGCGCCTCCAGCGCCGGGGACAGCAGCCGTGCCAGCAGTGCCAGCGCCCCGGAGGCGCGGAGCATGTACACCGCTGTCAGCAGCGCGATGAGGGACGGCACGATGCGCAGCAGCACCGTCAGACCCTCCGCCGCACCGGCGGTAAGGGCGTCATACACATCCATGCGCCGTCCCACCCCCCACAGAGCCGCCGCCGTCAGCAGCAGGGGGATCAGGAGAGAGGAGATGTCCATGCTACCTCCTCCAGACCCGCTGCAGCAGCCGGGCCGTCAGCAGTCCCGCCGCCACCGACAGCACCGACGACAGCCACACCGCAGGCAGGATGTCCAGCGGCGTGGTGCAGCCCTGCGCGCTGCGGACGGCGGCCACGGTGGTGGGCAGCAGCTGGATAGACGCGGTGTTCAGCACCACCAGGCGGCACAGCTCGTCGCTGGCGGTGTCGCCGCAGCCCACGGCCATGTGCTGCGCCGCCCGAATGCCCAGCGGTGTGGCGGCGTTGCCCAGCCCCAGCAGATTGGCGGACACATTGGCCGACACCGCCGCCAGCGTGTCCGCGTCCCGGCTGGCACAGGGCAGGATGCGCCGCAGCAGCGGGCGGAACAGCCGGGCCAGCCCCGCTGTCAGGCCGCCCCGCTCCAACACCGTCATGACCCCCGACCACAGGCATAGCGCCCCCGCCATGGACAGCGTCAGCTCCACCGCGGCAGACGCACCCTCCATGGCCGCCTCCGTCACGTCCGCCAGCGTGCCGTACACCGCGCCGCACACCAGCGACGCCGTGACGAACAGTGTCCAGACAATAGCCATCGTCATGCACATCACCTCCCGCTTCGGAATATGGTATGCGGCGGCGCTGCGCATTATTTGCGGAACGGCGCGGCTTTTTGGCGAACAGCGGTTGACAGAATTGGCAAAATGTGTCATAATACGACCACATGACACACGCACATTTGTAACAACTGCATAGGGGGGATACCACAGTGAAAGCGACAGGGATCGTCAGACGAGTGGATGAGTTGGGCCGTATCGTGCTGCCCATCGAGCTGCGCCGGACGCTGGACATCGCGGAAAAGGACACGCTGGAGATCTACGTTGAGGGGTCGTCGATCATCCTCAAGAAGTATCGGCCCAGCTGCATCTTCTGCGATGGTGCCAAGGACGTGTCGGTCTTCCACGGGAAAAATATCTGCGCGAAGTGTTTGAGGGAGCTTCGCGAGGGTAACTGACCATGTAATAGCGCCGGAAACGTTACCGGCGCTATTACATTCCTTAAAATGCAGGAAAGCATGCATGAACAAAACCCCTGCGCGGCGACTCCGCCGCGCAGGGGTTTTGCGTTATAGGGGGATATGTCAGCGCTGCAGGGCCGCGCCGTACAGGTCGTTGCGGTTCAGGCCGGTGTCATCGGCCACCTGCCGGACGGCGTCCTTCATTCGCATGCCGCCCTCCCGCAGGCGCAGTACTCGCTCCGCGCCCTGCTCCAGCGTCAGCTGGGGCCCGTCCTGCTTTTTACGGCCCGCCACCACCAGCACATATTCGCCTCGGGGCTCGTTGCCGGCGTAGTAGGCGGCGGCCTGCGCCAGTGTGGTGCGCGCCGTGTCCTCGTGCAGCTTCGTCAGCTCCCGGCACAGGGCGATGGGACGGTCGCCCAGCACCTCAGCCATGTCCGCCAGCGTAGCCCGCAGCCGGTGGGGCGCCTCGTGGAACACCATGGTGCGCACCTCGCCGGTAAGCTCCTCCAGCGCGGCGCGGCGCTCCTTTTTGCCGGAGGGCAGAAAGCCCTCGAAGGTGAAGCGCCGTGTGTCCAGCCCGGACACCGCCAGCGCCGCAATGGCGGCGCAGCAGCCGGGAATAGCCTGCACCGTCACGCCGTTCTCGGCGCACAGTGCCACCAGCTCCTGTCCCGGATCGCTGATGGCCGGGGTGCCGGCGTCCGTCACCAGCGCGCAGGTCTCGCCGCTCAGCAGACGGGTGAGGATGGCCTGCCCCGCCGCCGCACGGTTGTGCTCGTGGTAGCTGACCAGCGGCTTTTTGATGTCGAAGCGGTTCAGCAGCTTCACAGACACGCGGGTGTCCTCGGCGGCGATGAAATCCGCCCCGGCCAGCGTCTCCACGGCGCGGGGAGACATATCCCCCAGATTGCCGATGGGCGTGGCCACCAGATACAGCATACCAGCCATGTGTGTTACCCCTTATCCTTGAAATAAATGCGCCGCAGCTCCTCCGTCTCCGTGCCGTCGGCGTTCTGCAGCAGCAGCGGCGGCTGCACCGTCAGACCGGTGCGTCCGTCCTTGCGGCAGGCCAACAGCACCAGCGACGGCGCGGACACGCCGTTTTTCTGGACGAACCGCAGCACCTTCGGCTCCAGCCGGTACCGGCGCAGCGTCTCCAGCAGCTCCGGGCGGTACACGAGACAGAACTGCCCGCCGCTGCGCAGCAGGTACGACGCGGCGCCGCACAGCTGGGCCATGGTGCACGTCAGCTCCGACCGGGCATCGCCCCGGCTGCCCAACGCGGTCTTTCCGCCGCCGGCGGGGAAGTAGGGCGGGTTGGACACCGCCAGATCGAAGGTACCGGCCTGCGGCAGCTGCTGCCGCTCCCGCAGGTCGCAGGGCAGCGTCACCAGACGGCCGGTAAGACCGTTGGCCGCCGCCGTCCGCTCTGCCAGCGCGCAGGCCGCCGGGGACAGCTCCAGCCCGGTGACAGTGAGGGACGGCTCCCGTGCCAGCAGCAGCAGGCCCAGCAGGCCGGTGCCCGCGCCCAGGTCGCAGACCCGCCAGCTCCGCCGCAGCGGCGGGAAGCTGCCCAGCAGGAACGAGTCGGTGGAGGGCTTAAACGCGCCGTCGCCGAAGCAGAACGTCCAGCCGCCGGGCCATAGGGTGTCCCATCGTTCCATACGCCGCCTCCTTTTTGTTACAGTGTAGCACACCGGCCATGCGCCGTCAACAGAGCAGGGGCGGGCCTGACGGCCCGCCCCTGTGGGATACGGTTTTGCGATACCGGTCAGCGGATGCGGATGTACGCCTTGATCGTTCCGCCGCCGCTCACCGTGCCGGTGATGGTGGCGTACCGCCCGCTGGTGGTGCCGGTGACGGTGATCTTGTCGCCCTCCAGCGTGCACACACCGCTGCTGCCGCCGTCGATGCTCCACTTCACGGAGGCGGTGGTGCCCTTGACGCCCAGCGTCCAGACCTCGCCCTGCTTGGCGGTCATCTCGAACTCGCCCGTCTCGCCGGTGGCGGCCAGCTCGCCGGTGTAGCCGAACTCGGACGTGGCGGTGATGACCAGCTTGCTCACATCCACCTTGGTGGCGGTATTGTTATCGGGCTTGGTGGTGTTGTTGTCGGGGGCGGTGGTGTTGTTGTCGGGGGCGGTGCTGTCCCCGGCGGCCTTCACCGTCACGCTGCAGGTGGCCTCGGCGTCGCCCACCTTGGCGGTGATGACGGCGTTGCCGGCGGCCAGCGCCGTGACCTCGCCGCTGTCGCTGACGGTAGCCACGGTGGGATTGCTGCTGCTCCAGCTGCACGTCTCCTCCGTCTCCTCGTTGACCTTCAATGCCGCCTTCTCGTCCACGTCCAGCGCCAGCACGGCGCGGTTCAGGGAAATGGTGTCTGCCGGCTCGACAGGATCGACGACATCAGGATCAGGCGTGGGCGTCACATTCTCCACCGGCGGTTTTTCACCGCCGATGGCGTCCTTGATCTTCTCACCGAACAGCAGCCACACCACCAGCAGCACCAGCAGGATCAGCACCAGCACCACCACGGGCCCCAGAATACTGGGCGCCTTGCGGCGGGGCGCTTCGGCCCGGCGGCTGCGGCGCTTGCGCACACGGCCGCCGTAATAGGCGTCGTCCTCCTCACAGAAGGGGCAGGTCTTATAGCTGTCGGAGAACATCTCTCCGCACCGTCTGCACTTGATCAAGCTCATATAAAAACCTCCGGGGAAAAAAAATCTATTTTACATAATACCCAT
>ERZ1504339.656-NODE-656-length-7964-cov-7.353395_pt1 | contig 7964 bp, 6 predicted proteins | sample MGYA00572239_ERZ1504339 | MGnify/ENA primary metagenome ERZ1504339 (study PRJEB39906, sample SAMEA3182045) | gut metagenome | biome: human; feature: gut; material: Stool; isolation source: human stools | place: Canada | collected 2011-11-01 ... | reverse complement strand
ACATTACACGGACAACTGCCCTGCTGGTAACCCTGCTGATGCTGAATGCCTGTTCGGACGAGCATACCAACGAATACTTCGCTGACAACAGCCATACCTTGCTTCGGGTTAGCCTCAGCTATTTCAGCGCCGAAGGACAGGCACAACCCGTATCCGGCGAGAACTGCATCGAACGCATGGATGCCTATCTCTTCGAAGATGGGGTGTTGACCGAATACCATCCCCAACTGACAGCCGAAAGCGAGAACAGCTACAACCTCGACCTGCAACGTCGAGCTGGTACGCTGTACGTGCTGGCCAATGCGGAAACTGGTCTAGTGCCCGAAACCGGTGTGCTGACCGAAGCGGACTTCTGCCAACAAACCCTTACGGTCGCAAACGGACACGTACAGCTATTTCTGACCGGACAGATCGGACTAAGCGGACAAGCCGTCAGTACCATTCCTCTGACACTGAAGCACGGAACGGCTCGACTCGACTTCCGCGCCCGCGTAGCAGGCAGTTTCAGCGTACACCAGTTCGGAGTAAGGAGTGCGGCGAAACAGACATTTGTCCTTCCGCAAACCGACGTACAGACACCGCAGGGAGCCGAAAAAGAAGACATCCTGCTGACCTTCGACCAAGGACTGAAACAGGACTCGGCAGCCATCATGTATCTGTACGAGCAGGCCAATCCCGACCTGAAAGTTTACGTAAAAGCCGAGATGGACGGAACTACCTACGAAATGGAACAGCCCTTACCCGAAGTACTGAAACGCAACACAATCTACACCATAACCCTACGCAAGGACCTGAGTGGGGCACACCTCGTGGTTGAGGAATGGGCCAAAGGCGAAGATACCGAACTCATCCCCAGTCTGGACAGCCGGCTCACCGTGGACCGGTCTGCCTCGCAACTGCCCGACGACGTACAGGTGGCCGACGGAGGAAGTACTCTCATTTTCCCGCACAACGCCACCGAAGTGCTGCTGGCCGTAGACTGTGATGACGAACTGGAGATGCTCCCCCTGGAAGGCTATCCGCTGACCGTAGAGCCCGTGACACAGACACGCGGAATCGAAGGTAAGAACCTGTTTCGGATACGCAAATTGCTCTATCCGCCGGGCTATGCCAGCGATGAAGCCAGCCTGCAGTTCCACCGCAAAGGACTGGACAACTCCTATCCCGAAGACCACATTCGCTTGGTGTTGCAAGCCAACCCGACGCAAATGGAAGGATTGCTGGATTTTGATTTGCAAAATTATGCCCACCGTTTCGACCATTACATCGACAACGAACTGGCAACAATCACCCTGCCCGAAGAAAAAGAAATCTTTGCCGAGTTCAACGAAGGTGAAGATCCGTGGATGAAAATCGCTCCACAAGAGGAAGGCAGCAACGTCTATCGTGTACTGGCCGGCTGGAAGCCCAACGATCCTACTGCCAACGGACGGGTGCAGGAAGCACGAATCGTCATCCGCAACAAAGCCGATGGTTCGGCACGCGAGGCATATACCGTGTCGCGCCGCAATTACGGACTACCTGTCACCTGGCTGCACGGCGTATGGTGGTGCAAGTACAATGCCCGCGGCAACTCAAAATCGTTCGACGACCAGATTCTTTCGTCCAACGACCCTGCCGTAAAAGCCGGAACCACGGTATTCAACTACCTGCGCGACTGCACCATCGACGAGTTCTACGACCTTTGGGGCTGGGCTTATCAGGGAGGACGCACACAGGGCATGCAAGTAATAGTACAAGACGGCGTCGCCGTGCTTGACGGATTCACCACAGCGGGCAATACACACATGAACAAGCTGGAGCCCACCACCCTTGCCCCCGACGGCTACGAGGTACCCAGCATGGAAGAATTCAACCGTGTATTCGATGCCACCGACCACGTATGGGTGATGTGGAACGGAACCCATATCCTGAAGAATCCCTGGGAAGGGCACAGCAAGATACAGCGCGAACAGCGCCGGCGGAACGATCTCGTCATCGACGAACTGGCTCTGAACGACCTCATCTACATCGCCATGAAGAGTCCCGACTTCACGCAATACGAGCCTGTTGTGTGGTATGGCCCGTCTGCCCAATGGAATACATCGGGCATCTACCACGGCCACTACAACAACATACTGTTTACCGTATATTCGCCCACAGGCAGCGGATGGTATTTCAACGGCAGCATGGCCGGCCTGTACCTGACGCAAAACGGTGCCGGAGTGCACGATACCCGTATTCTGCGCTTCAAAAAGTCGCCCGTGGAATACATCTACGGTGAAGAGTAAGGGATCGTCCTGATTCTGAGATAGAAAAGACGGAGAGTGGCGTTCAACACGACGATTTGTTGAACGCTACTCTCCGTTTCGTTTTTATATTTCCCGAAGCCATTCTATATTTGCAGCCGGAAGGGACAGGACGAACTATGCACGTATGGTTCGTGAGCCACGCAAGTGTGGTTCGCAAGCCACACAAGTGTCTCTCGCGAGCCACGCAAGTGTGGCTCGTGAGCGGTACAAGTGTTGTTCACCAGCCATGCAAGTGCAGTTCGCACGTCATGCTTGCACAGTCTGTGCACCGCAACAGCCCGCAAATATTACGCAATATGTCGTCAATAATCCCTTTTCTGCAACATTTAAGGGCAAAAAGGCAGGTTGAACCTGCCCGCGGTACACAAATAAAATAAAAGAAAAGAAAACAAAACAAAAGCATAGCATACCCCCTCCTTCATAGTTCCCCCGAAAGCGTGGGAACTACCGGAACGGCCCGGAGACCGTGGAGGAGGCTTAGGCTTTCAACGCTTCTTCATCACGCTGTTCACCACACGGACGGTAGAGACGAGCTTGTTGGTCGAGGTAAAGACGTCCACGTTCCAGACATGCGACGAGCGTCCCTTATGGACGATGGTACCCACGGCCCGCACCGTATCGCCTTCGAGTGCCGACGAAATGTGATTGCCGCTCACCTGCATCCCCACGACCATCTCGTCGGGTTGGCAAAGAATCATCGAACCCAGTCCGGCCACCGTCTCGGCCAGTGCCAGTGTGGCCCCTCCGTGCAGAATGCCGAAAGGCTGCCGCGTACGATGGTCCACCGGCATAGTGGCTTCCACACGATCCTGATCGGCGTAGGTGTACTGTATTCCCAGATTACCCATCAGGGCATGGCGTGCCTGAGCGTTCAGCTGGTCAAGGGGAACATCGCCGATGCGCACTTCGGCCAGTATCATTTTCTCGACGGCTGCTGCTACACCGTCTTCCTCGTTCGAGGCGGTAATGTAGTCGGCACAAGCCTTCACCGAGTCGGGTGCCTGCCCCATGGCTACGCCCATGCCGGCCAGCTGAAGCATGGCTACATCGCAAGTGCCGTCGCCAATGGCCATTACTTCCTCGCGCTTCACGCCCAGATGTTCGAGCAGGGCACCCAGCGTATTGGCTTTATCAACCGAGCAGGGCACTACCTCCAGGAAGAAGGGTTCGGAGCGGAATACGTCGAGCACGCCACTCAGACGTTTCTTCCAGTGCTCTTCAAGGGCTACCAGTGCCGCTTCGTCGTCGCTCACCAGCATGCACTTGCACGGGGCAAAGTCGATGGCGGTCGAGAACTCTTCCTCCTCTATCACGACCAAGTCGTTCAGTTCGGCTTCGTCCAGCACATGTTCGTCGTCCGAGTTGTTAGTCAAAATCAGGTTATCGTGGTAAGTAAACAGGGCAAAGCCGTTCTTCCGGGCTTTCTTCTCCAGGTAAGGCAACATTTCGGGATTGATCCGGCGTTCGAAAAGTATCTCTCCGTTCTGTGCATTGATAATCTGGCAACCGTTGTACGACAGGATAAATCCACCGTAATTGCCCAGTTCCAGGGTTTTGGCCACTTTCATCAAGCCGTACGACGGACGACCCGATGCCAGCACCACACGCACACCCATCTGCTGTATCTTCAGCAGGGCCGACAAGGTACGCTTCGTAATCTCCTTTGCGTCGTTCAGCAGCGTACCGTCTACATCAAGAACCAATAGCTTGTACTTCATGGCAATAAAGATTTAATGGTTTCCTCTATTGGGACACAAAGTTAAGGATTTGAACGAGATAAACAATTTTCTTTACGCTTTTTAAGGAGGGACGAGGGGACAACTCGTCAACTAAAACAAGTGCACCAGCCTCGTCACCAACAGCAGCGCCACTCCACCCAATGCCCAGTAGACGGCACGTGGCGTAGGGCGATACAGTGCCTTGCAAAGCAGGTAAATGCATACATAAATCATGATCAGTTCTGCCACATGCAGCCTAATGCCGTCGACCGACGAACCCGGCAACGACTCTATCCAGCGCAGTCCCTCGTTTTGCAAGCGCACCAGCACCCGAAGTCCCTCGGCCAGCGGTTGTTGCAACACGGGGAAAGGCGTAAGCAGCAGTACGCCCACCGCTACATACAGCACCAGCGACACCAGCGGAATCACCCATAAGTTAGTCAGCAGAAAATGGACAGAAAACCGTCCGAAGTAGAATGCCACCAGCGGAGCCGCCCCCACCTGTGCCGCCAACGAAACCGCCAGCAATCCATACACCCATCGCAGGAAACGGTTGCCGAATGGGCACAGCGACCACAATCCCGGCATCAGCAACAGAATAGCCGCCACTGCCGAGAACGACATCTGGAAACCTACGTCGAACAGCCAGCACGGACGCCAGCACAGCATCAGGAATGCGGCGACAATCAGCGCGTCCATCGTCAGCACCTTTTCGGTACGCAGTCCCACCACCACAAACAGCGAACACATCAGCACCGCACGCACCACCGACGACGAAAGCCCCGTCAGGAAAGCAAACGCCCACAACAGCCCCACAGCTACCAGCGACAGAAAAGGCTTCAAACGCCTCCACCGCTTCCACAAGGGTACGAAAAACACAAGAATCAACGCATAGATGAAACCGACGTGCAGTCCCGAGAGTGCCAGTACATGACTGGCTCCCGACACAGAATACGTTTCCATAAGTTCCTTGCTCAAATCGGTCTTGTCGCCCAGAGTCAGCGCGGAAAGCACCGCCAACTCATCGCCTGCAAACCCCAGACGACGATAGATGCCCAGCAACTCTTCACGCAGGTCGAGTGCCTTCTGCCGCAGGGTACGTTCCGAGGAATGCCCCGTCTTTATCCACTTCCCCGCGGGCACATAGGCCGTACCACTCACACCGTTGTGTTTCAGGTAGCGGGCATAGTCGAACCCGGCCGCCACACCCTCGTTGGAAGGAGGTTTGAGCCGCGCTCTTACCCACAGCGTGTCGCCCCGCTGCAAGGCAAGCGAAACGGAATCTTTAGCTATATAGAACAGAAATTCAGGTCGCCCGTAGCAGAGCGAAAGCGTATCGCCCCTCGCCTCGGCCAGCAACCTGGCCCGACACATGACGGTCTTGGGCTTCGGTTCGGGAACCTCAGTCAGCAGAATCTGGCAGTCGGAAATCCCGTTTCCGACGTCGTAGTGCGTAAGCTTCAGTTGTTGCCCCATCAGCAGAAAGCCAAAGGCAAACATCATCACATAAGCCACCAGTCCGAAAAGAACTCTGCCGGAACGTCGCAAGCACACCATCAGCAGCACACATGCCACCCCTACTGCCAGGCTGACGTCCGTCCATTGCCACGACGGGCAATAGTCGGCACACGCGATGCCAGCCATCAGCATTACCAACAGCCGCAGGAAAGGATGTCGCCGCCAGACAGACGACATTTACAGCCGCTTTAACGAACGGATAGCCTCTTCCTGATCGGGAGCCGCAAACACGGCACTGCCCGCTACCAGCACATCGGCACCGGCAGCCACCAGCCGCGCACCCGTTTCCAGATTCACGCCGCCGTCCACCTCAATCAGGGCATCCGAACCCGAAAGCGTAATCAGTTCGCGCAGCTCACGTACCTTCTCTATCGAATGTTCGATGAACTTCTGTCCGCCGAAGCCGGGATTGACACTCATCAGCAGCACCATGTACACGTCGTTGATGATGTCCTTCAGCATGCACACCGGAGTGGCCGGATTGATGGTCACCGCCGGCTGCATACCCGCCTCACGAATCTGTTGCACCACGCGGTGCAGGTGGGGACAGGCTTCGTAGTGCACGTTCATCACGTGTGCACCCAGTGCCTTCACTTCGGGAATGAACTTCTCGGGCTGCACTATCATCAGATGCACGTCCAGCGGTTTGCGTGCCAGCTTGGCAACGTACTTCAGCACGGGGAAGCCGAAAGAAATGTTGGGCACAAACACACCGTCCATGATGTCGATGTGCACCCAGTCGGCTTCGCTACGGTTCAGCATCTCAATGTCGTCCGCCAGATGACCGAAGTCGGCAGACAGGATAGAGGGAGAAATAATCGGTTTCATAACACAGTCATAGTATCTCTAAAGGTTCTGTTCTCTGTTTTATCTCACGAAGCGCGCCTCGTCCGTCAGCCGGAAGCCGCGCAGCAGTTCGTCGGTCTTCAGCCGTTTCTTGCCGGGAAGCTGCAAGGCGCAGATGCCCACAAATCCGTCGACTGCCGCCACGCGGATGTAGGTCTTGCCGTCGGTCTGTAGCGTACCGGGCTCCAGCGAATGGGGCGTCATGATCTTTTCCGTCTGGAAGATTTTCACCACGACCGGTTCGCCTTCGGGCAGTTTCAGCTCTGCCCATGCGGCAGGATAGGGCGAAAGACCGCGCACAAAGTCGTAGATGCGCTTCACCGGCTGGTTCCAGTCGATGCGGCATGTCTCCTTGAAGATTTTGGGAGCCGGTTTCAGCTCGCCCGTCACGCCCATCTCTTCTTGCGGGATGCTGTGGATGCTGCCGTCCAGGATGGCGTCCACGGTTTCGGTCACCAGTTTGCCGCCCAGCACCATCAGCTTGTCGTGAACGATGCCCACGTCGTCGGTATCGGCTATGGGGACGCGCACCTGCTGGATGACTTCGCCCGTATCAATCTCGTGTTTCAGGAAGAAAGTCGTGATGCCCGTCTCCGTCTCGCCGTTGATGACTGCCCAGTTGATGGGCGCCGCGCCACGATATTGGGGCAGCAGGGAGGCGTGCAGGTTGAAGGTTCCCAGGCGGGGCATGTTCCACACCACTTCGGGCAGCATGCGGAATGCCACCACAATCTGCAGGTCGGCCTTCCAGGCACGCAAGGCGTCCAGAAACTCCTCGTTCTTCAGTTTCTCGGGCTGAAGCAGGGGCAGGTTGTGTTCCAGCGCATACTGCTTGACGGGCGAGTATTGCAACTTGTGTCCGCGACCGGCAGGCTTGTCGGGCATGGTGATGACGCCCACTACGTTGTAGCCGCCTTCCACCAGGCAGCGCAGGGCCTCCACGGCAAAGTCGGGAGTACCCATATATACAATGCGTAAATCTTCTTTCTTCATTTGTCTAAGGATTTTAGGGGCAGCCGCAACAGGTGAAGCCGCTTTAGTTACCCGCAAAGGTAGGCAATTCTTCCTTATCGTCAAAGCATTGCATGTATCCTTTCTAAATTCTATTCTATTCTATCCTTTCCGTTTCACCCAGTACCCGTTGCCGAACCTCGTATGTACCCGCCTTCCCATCTGCGCCAGCAGGCGGCTGAACTCATCCAAATTTATTTAGCCGTAGGAAGCCTGCTTGTTCTCCGCCGACGAGGCGTTGGTCAGTTCGAAGGGATGGTAAGCCCACAAGGGGGTGTTTCCGATCTTACTATTGTTGATATCTTTGTTTACACCTATCCCTGACCAATCAGCCGCCCGTATAGAATATGAATGGTTGCTGACGGGATGGGGATACGTCTTCCTGTGTGTGCAGTATGCTGCGATAGCCGACAATAAATTTGCAATAAAGTTATTAAAAGAACAATGTCTGGTCTTCTTGTCTTCAATCACATATTTTTCCTGTTACAACGCAAATTTCTTGCAAAAATCATCGGCCATACAATCAATTTCTGTAATTTTAGACTCTGATCACATAGTGGTAATCGTTTAAATGTTGTAA
>ERZ1504339.639-NODE-639-length-8140-cov-3.215090_pt1 | contig 8140 bp, 6 predicted proteins | sample MGYA00572239_ERZ1504339 | MGnify/ENA primary metagenome ERZ1504339 (study PRJEB39906, sample SAMEA3182045) | gut metagenome | biome: human; feature: gut; material: Stool; isolation source: human stools | place: Canada | collected 2011-11-01 ... | reverse complement strand
CGGTTCGTGAGTGGCGCTCGGGCCTGCTGCCGGAAATGGATAAACGGCCTGCAATTTTCATTTTGGGCTGATGCTTCTGCCGGTTGGTATATATTTTGGACAATAGAGGAGTGGAAAATCAAATAATACATCAGATATGGACAAGGAAAAGGTTTATAATGAAGCGGTTGGCGGCGACGAAGGCTTCGCGGCGGGCGATGGGTATCCCTCCTGCGACGGGGAGCCGTGTGCCAATGTGACAGATGAAAGCTCTGCCGATGCTGACACAATGGCAGGGGATAGGAATACACCGAAAGCGGCTTCGGAGGAGTTGCCTTCGCGCGACTGGGAGGCGGAGATTGCGGAGTGGCAGGACAAGTACCTGCGTTTGCAGGCCGAGTTCGACAATTTCCGCAAGCGCACGCTGCGGGAGAAGATGGAGCTGGTGCAGAGCGGAAGCGCCGAGTGCGTGAAGAATTTTCTGCCTCTGATGGACGATTTGCAGCGGGCGCTGGAAGCGATCGAGAAGAGCAATGACCTGGAGGCGCTTCGTGAGGGTGTGAAATTGATCGCACAGAAGTTCAGGGAAACGCTCAAGAAACAGAATGTGAAGGAGATCGAGGCGCTCGGACTGGAGTTGGATACCGATCACCACGAGGCGGTTGCCCGTTTCGATGCCGGGAAGGAGAAGAAGGGCAAGATCGTCGATGTGGTACAGCCCGGTTACAAGATGGGCGACAAGGTGTTGCGTTTTGCGAAAGTGGTCGTCGGAGAGTAACGGGCGTTTTCGTTTAACGGGCGCGGAGTTGCTCCGTCGCGCACTATTGTGCCGAGCGTAGAGTGTGAAAATACGACTATTGAAAAAGAATATTGAGCCGGAATCGAAGTCCGGCATTCGAATACTATGGCAGAAAAGAGAGATTACTACGAAGTGCTTGGCGTGGCGAAGAACGCCAACGCGGATGAGATAAAGAAAGCTTACCGAAAGGCGGCTATCAAGTATCACCCGGACAAGAATCCGGGGGATAAGGAGGCCGAGGAGAAGTTCAAGGAGGCGGCCGAGGCGTACGATGTGCTCTCCAATCCCGAAAAGCGAGCCAGATACGATCAGTTCGGCCATGCCGGAATGAGCGGTGCGGCCGGAGCCGGCGGCGGGTTCGGCGGATTCGGCGGCGGGTTCTCGATGGGGGACATCTTCTCGCAGTTCGGCGATATTTTCGGGGGTCATTTCAGCGGCGGAAGTTATCGGACCTCTTCGAGCGGCGGCCGTCGCGTAAGCCGTGGTACGGATATCCGTGTGCGGGTGAAGCTCTCCCTGGCGGAGATCGCTGCCGGAACGGTCAAGAAGCTCAAGATCAACAAGCAGATCGCCTGTCCTAAATGCGGAGGTACGGGAGCCAAGGACGCCAACTCCTATTCGACTTGTTCGACCTGCAACGGAGCGGGGTATGTGAATCGTGTCGAAAATACCTTTTTCGGTCGGATGCAGACCCAGAGCGTGTGTCCCACGTGCGGCGGTACGGGCAAGGTGATTACCAATCCCTGCGACGAGTGCAAGGGCGAAGGGACGATCAAAGGCTCCGAGGTGGTGGAGATTCGGATTCCGGCCGGTGTGGGCGATGGAATGGTATTGACGGTGTCGGGCAAGGGAAATGCGGCTCGTCACGGCGGTGTGAACGGTGATTTGCAGGTGGTGATCGAGGAGGAGCACAATCCGGAACTGGTACGCGATGGCAACGACCTGATCCATAATCTGAATATTACGGTTCCGACGGCTTTGCTCGGCGGTTCGGTCGAGGTTCCGACGGTCGATGGCCGGGCGCGGATCAAGATCGCACCGGGTACGCCTGCGGGCAAGGTGCTGCGGCTGGCCGGCAAGGGCTTGCCCGACGTGAACGGTTACGGACGCGGCGATATACTGGTCGTGGTGGATGTTACGGTCCCCGCCAAGCTCAATGCCGAGGAGAAGCGGTTGGTGGAGCAACTGGCCGCACAGCCTTCCTTCCAGCGGGCCGAGGCGTCCAAAGGACACAACATTTTCGACAGGATGAAGAGTTTCTTCCGGTAATTTCCGGTCGAAAAGTGAGAGCTCCCGGAGTGACATGGCTGGTTATTCCGGGAGTTTTTCGTATCTTTACCGAAGAAATAACCGGTTTGGACGGCTGCATTCCGATCGGGCGTAACACGACGTGTTGCGGGCCCCGTATTTTTTGCGGATGACGATGAAGCGGGCCGATGCAATTCGTCTGTTCGGAGCCTCGCCCGGGCCGCTGCTGTCTTCACCTTAAAAAACAGAATTTTATGTCCGGTTTTACGCCGTTTAAGAAACACGCCAATAAATTCAACTACCTGCCGCGTTACTACGATCCCGAGAAAGAGGAGCGCGACCGGCGTCGTGCCGAGCTGCGCGGCGAACGGGCCGAGGATGCGGGCAAAGAGTATAAGCCGGGACAGTATATCCGTACGCAAAGCCAGGCCCGGGCAGCCCGCCGCCGCGAAGAGATGTCGCGAGGCTCCGGCCGTATGTGGATGATGGTCGTACTGGTCGTGCTGGTGCTTTTGTTCTTGGTGTTCGGCTATCCGCGTGTGGTCGCGTTCATTTCCGACATGCAGAAACCCAAAACCCCGCAGACCGAGGAGTTCAATCCCTACACTCCGATTACGGTCGTCCCTAACGATTATGAGGAGTAATGGCTGATCGTATCAAATTACTGCCCGAGGTCGTTGCGAACCAGATTGCCGCCGGTGAGGTGGTGAACCGTCCGTCGTCGGTGGTGAAGGAGATGATGGAGAACGCGATCGATGCCGGAGCCCGCAGCGTGAAGGTCAATTTCCGAGACGGCGGCAAGGAGCTGATTCAGATCGTGGACGACGGTTGCGGCATGTCGCCCATCGACGCCCGCATGGCTTTCGACCGGCATGCTACCAGCAAGATCTCTTCGCTGGACGATATTTATGCGCTCAAGACGTTCGGCTTCCGGGGCGAAGCGCTCGCGTCGATCGCCGCCGTGTCGCAGGTGGAGCTGCGTACGCGCCAGGCGGAGGATGAAGTGGGTACGCTCACGACGGTCAATGGCGGTGAGTTCGTTTCGCAGACCCTCGCGGCTTGTCCTGTGGGGTCGCAGTTTTATGTGCGCAATCTGTTCTACAACGTGCCTGCCCGCCGTAAGTTCCTCGAAAAGAGTACGACTTCCACGGGGCAGATCAAGTCCGAGTTTCAGCGGGTCGCGCTCTGCAATCCGCAGGTGGGGTTCGAATTGCTGATGAACGATCAGCCGCTCTATCGGTTGCCCGCTGCTTCGCTGGCTTCGCGGATCGTCGATGTGGTGGGGCGTCATATCAAACAGAACCTGCTGGAAGTCGATGCCGACACGTCGATCGTGCGGGTGACGGGCTTCGTGGGCCGTCCCGCTGCCGCCAAGAAGAGCAATAGTTCGGAACAGTATCTTTTCGTGAACGGGCGTTATTTCCGCTCCCCCTATTTTTTCAAGGCGATCCTGAAGGCTTACGAGAAGCTGATTCCCGATGCCTGTTCGCCCTCCTATTTTCTCTACCTGACGATCGACCCTTCGCGGATCGACGTCAATGTCCATCCCCAGAAGACCGAAGTCAAGTTCGCTGACGAAGAGGCCGTGTGGCAGATCATCAACGCTGCCGTGCGGGAAACTCTCGCCAAGACGGGAGCGGTGCCGCTCATGGATTTCGATCAGACGGACAGCGTCGAGATTCCGGTGCTGACCAAAGGGGCCGTTTACCGTGAACCCAAGGCGATGTCGAACGAGAGTTACAACCCTTTTCGTGCGGATTACGCTTCCGATGTGTCGGAACGGATGCCCGACGTGGATTTTTCGGGCTTCGACGCTCCTTACGACGGGGAGATGCCTGCCGGAAAGGGTGTGGGGGCGGAGGATCGATACGACGAGATGATCCCTTCTGCCGGGTTCGCTCCGACCGAAATGGAGTTCATTCCTTCTGCCGGGGAACCGGTGCAACAACGGCTGATGGACGATCCTGCGGCTTGTTTCAGCGGTGTGACGGTTCTCGGCAACGGGTATGCCTCGGCGCTGTACGGCGGCAAGTGGGTGGTCGTGGACCTGCGCCGGGCGCGGGAACGGGTGTTGTACGACAATTACCTGCTGCTCCTGACCAACGGATCGTCGGTCAGCCAGCAGCTCCTTTTCCCGGAGCGTCTCGCGTTTTCGGAAAACGAATATGCGTTGCTCGAGGAGAATGCGGTCGATTTCGCGGCGTTGGGTTTCGACCTGGAGTTTTGCGGCGGCGGAGCCGTCGAGGTAAAGGGCGTTCCGGCCGACATTCCGCACGATACGATCGACCGGTTGATTTACGAATTGCTGCAGGAGTTCGCCGTGCCTGTGGACGTTCAGGCATTGCGGCGCGAGAAGATCGCCGCTGTCATGGCTTGCAGCGGAGCCCGCAGCATGTCCCGTACGATTTCGACGGAGGAGGCCGAATCGCTGCTCGGGCAGCTCTGCGAAGGCGGAAATGTCAGCTTCACGCCTTCGGGCAAGGCGGTCATGGCCGAAATCACGTTGGAAGAAATCCGCAATAAACTTGGTTGAGAGGTTGCCGGAAGGGATATAATCGTTACATTTGCATCTAAATCTTACTTTGTCTATGAATAATAGCAGATATTTTTCTTCGACGCCTCCTGTAGTGCTGAACCTGATTATCATCAATGCGTTGATGCTTCTTGCGACCGAGCTGCTGCCTGTCGGGAACAGAATCGTCGGGGCGCTGGCGCTTTTCAATGTCGAGAGTCCGCTGTTCCATTCCTACCAGCTGGTGACCTATATGTTTCTGCACGGTGGATTTTCCCACTTGTTTTTCAATATGTTCGCCTTGTGGATGTTCGGTCGTACGCTCGAATACGAGTTGGGGTCGAAGCGCTTTCTGACCTACTACATGGTGTGCGGCGTCGGTGCCGGGGTGTTGCAACTGTTGGTCGGCTGGCTGGAATACCGCTATGGCAATGTCGGTATGATGGCCCTGATGGTGCCGACGGTCGGAGCTTCGGGTGCCGTGTTCGGTCTGCTGCTTGCTTTCGGCGTAATGCACCCCAATGCGGTCATCATGCTGCTCATTCCGCCGATTCCGATGAAAGCCAAGTGGTTCGTGGTCGTGTATGGCGTGATCGAACTTTTCTTCGGCATTTCGGGCCGGATGGACGGTGTCGCCCACTTCGCCCATGTCGGCGGTATGTTGTGGGGATTCCTGCTGCTCTATTATTGGAAACACAAAGGGGTGATCCGCTATTGATCGATGAGCAGGGAGTATTACGACGATTACAGACACGGTGCTTCCCGGAAACGTCGGAAAAGTTTGCCGGGCAGCGTGTTCAACGGGGTGATGCTGATCCTTTCGGTCGCGACGGGTGCGGCCATGATCGTAACGCTGCTGGCACCGTTCGTGCACCCGGGGCGAACCTGGATTTTTCCGGTGCTGGGGTTGGTCGCTCCGGCGGTTTATGTAATCACCCTGCTGGTGACGTTGTACTGGATCATTCGGTGGCGGTGGCGCATTGCCCTTCCGCTTGTCGTACTGTTGCTGGCGGGCCTTTTCAAGGTGCCGCTCTTCCTGAAGCCGGAGTTGCGCCGTCATTACGGCGAAGAGACGAGCTTCGGCCGGGGGGTGATCACCCTGCTGACTTTCAATGTTCGCAGTTTTTATAACGACCGGGGACAGTGGAGTTTCGACGGGGTGACGGAGGTGATCCGCCGTGTGAATCCCGATATTGTCTGCTTACAGGAGTTCAACCGTACCTCGAGCAAGGCCGAAGAGTTGGATTCGCTGTTATCCGATTACGATCGTACGGTGGTTATGGAGGGGAACAGACGGGATCCTGTATTTCCGCTGGCGCTTTATACCAAATACCGGATCCTCGGAAAATCTCATTCGATATTGGGTCCTATGAAGCAGGACGGGCAGTCGGTATGGGTGGATCTGCTGGTGGGGGACGATACGATTCGGATCTTTAACAACCACTTGCATTCGACCGCAATTACCGTGCATGACGATAAGTATCTTTCGGAGCATCAGTTTCTTACGGATACCGCTGGCGGAGCGAAAATCAAGAATATCTTCCGCAGGTTCCGCGACAACAGCATGTTGCGGGCGGCACAGGCGGACACGATCGCTCGGGCGATCGCTGCGACTCCGGGCTGTAAGATCGTTTGCGGTGACTTTAACGATACGCCTATGTCCTATGCCTATCGGGTGATGGCACAAGACCTCGACGATGCTTTCCGGGCGAGCGGTAAGGGGTATTCCTATACTTTTCGCGGATTCATGGATGTTTTGCGGATCGATTACGTCCTCTATTCCGAAGATTTGGAGTGTCTCGATTACCAGGTTTTGTACGATGTGGATTTGTCGGATCACTATCCGGTCGTAGTCCGGTTGAGGCCGGTTAAAAAATAGTTGTTGTTATGATTTTGGATTCATTGAGAAACTGGGCTTTTTATTGCGGGGCCGATTCCCGGTTGAAGCGGGCGTTGGAATACCTCGCAGCGGCCGATTTGAATACTCTTGAGCCGGGGCGGTACGAGATCGAAGGAGCTGAAATTTTTATGAAAGTGACAGAAGGGGAGCTCAAACGGGAAGAGGAGGCTTCGCTGGAGGTGCACGATAAATATATCGACGTACAGGTATTGATCGCCGGCGAAGTCGAAACGATGGGTTGGCGGGAGCGTCGGGAGTGCCGTGTTCCCCGGGGGCCTTTCGATGCGGAAGAAGACATTCGGTTTTTTGCAGACCGGCCGCAGCTTTTCGTCGGGATCAGGCCCGGACAGTTCGTCGTTTTCGGTCCCGAGGACGCCCATGCTCCGATGATCGGTCGGGGACGGATCAAAAAGGCGGTCGTAAAGGTGATGAAATAGGGGCTTGTGCCGCGTGTCGCAGGACTCGGAAAGAGATAGAAACTAAACAGGGACGGTGCCAATGACGGCACCGTCCCTGTTTATTGCGGACGAATCGGGATTTTCTACCGGATTTTTTCGGCAATGGCTTTGGCAAGTGCCGTGCAGCATTGTGCCCCCTGATCGTCGTATCCCTGTTTCATTTCTGTCGGCTGGCAGATGGCCTCCCATTTCATTTTCTGGGCGAATTCTCCCAGCAGGCGTACCGCTGCTCCAGCCCAGGTATAGGAGCCGAAATAGGCGAATTTCCGGCAGGGAATGCAACGTTCGCTGATTTTTTGCAGCAGGGACCCGACTTCGGGGAAGAGTTCGCCGTTGTAGGTCGGAGAACCCACGATCAGCGTGTCGTATTTGAAAATGTCGCGGATGACATTCGAAATGTCGGCATACGAAAGGTTGTAAACGATGATGTTTTTTACACCCTGTACGGCCAGCTCCCGAGCGATTTTCTCGGCCATCTGGGCCGTATTGCCATACATCGAACCATAGGCGATCACCACACCCGGTTCGCCTTCGTAGCGACTCAACTGATCGTAGATACCTATTACGCGCCCGATTTCCTGCTGCCATACGGGGCCGTGCGTCGAGCAGATCGTTTCGATGGGAAGGCCGCTCAGTTTTTGGAGGGCTTTCTGTACGGGGGCGCCGTATTTGCCCACGATGCAGGCGTAGTAGCGGCGCATCTCGTCCCAGAAATGGTCCAGCGAAAGCTGGCTGTCCAGGATACCGCCGTTCAGGGCACCGAACGTGCCGAACGCATCCGCCGAGAAGAGTACCTTGTGTTCGGGGCAATAAGTGACCATCACTTCGGGCCAGTGAACCATCGGCGCCATATAGAACGAGAGGTTTTTTTGGCCGAGCGAAATGCTTTCGCCCTCTTTGACTTCCCGGGTGAGGGTATGGATGCCGTAATATCCGTCGAGCATCTGAAGGGTTTTGGCATTGCCCACGATCTGCATCTCGGGGTAGAGCAGGCGCAGGGTTTTGATCGAAGAGGAGTGGTCCGGCTCCATGTGATCGACCACCAGGTAATCGATCGGCCGGTCTTTCAGGATCGCGCGGATATTGTCGATGAACTGTTCGCCGAACGATACTTCGACCGTGTCGATCAGAGCGACTTTTTCGTCGATGACCAGGTATGAGTTGTAGGAAACGCCGTAAGGAAGCGACCACAGCGATTCGAAACGGGTCGTGGTGCGGTCATTGACGCCGACGTAGTGTATTCC
>ERZ1504339.613-NODE-613-length-8418-cov-5.032644_pt1 | contig 8418 bp, 11 predicted proteins | sample MGYA00572239_ERZ1504339 | MGnify/ENA primary metagenome ERZ1504339 (study PRJEB39906, sample SAMEA3182045) | gut metagenome | biome: human; feature: gut; material: Stool; isolation source: human stools | place: Canada | collected 2011-11-01 ... | reverse complement strand
GAACAGAAAGATGAAGTAAAGAGGGAACTGATGGATAAATTGAAAATCGGTAGTTTTCCTTACTTCTCTTGCATCCTGAATCAAGGGATCGCAGACATTACAGTCTATAAGTATGAACTTATCACAGATATATTCCGTCGGCACGGGATTACGGATATCTGGGATACAGAACCGATGCAAAATGGACACCGTCCTATCTGATCGCGAGGCTCAGATAGCCGAACGAATCGCTTGGGGTGCTTCTCAGAAAGAAGTGGCCAATGACTTGGGTATCTCTCGCTACACGGTTGACAATATCCTGCGAAAGATATACCAGAAGCTGCACATCGGGAAAATCAACGAACTGTCTGCCTGGTGGTTCTGCACCACCTTCGGCATCAGCTTCGACCTCTCACCGCTTAAACGCACCATTGGTGCCTGCTGTTTGCTTGGCATTTTCATGGTGGGCGAATACTTTCATCATGAGCAGTTCTGTCGGTACCGCTCCAGAAGAATTGCAAGAACAGAATATCGAATAAATGAGAAACTATGATAACATCAACCTTTTCTTTAGATTCAAGAGTAGCCAATGCCCTTGTATGTAGATGTGTCGAAGAACAATGGCCGGTACACATCCAACGTGGCATCCCTTTCCCATCGGAGAATGGGAATCATCTTATTGATCTGACTGTAGAGCATGAAGATGATTTCCCTTTCAACGAGAGACTCTCCGAGACTATCAACCGAGTATTTAACTTAACACCTGAAGAGCCATGACCGTACAAGAACTAATTGAGAGACTCGAAGAGTGCGACCCGGAAGCGCAGGTGTATCTGAACACCGGAGACCTGAACCTGATGGAAATTAGCAGCGTGAAAGAACACATACCGACGAACAGCATAATCATATCATGACCAAGCAACAAGTATTCGACATATTCGGCATCGACGACCTGCGCCTGTTGCCCGAAGCCATCGGAAGCGTGATACTGGGAAACCGTCAGAAGCGAGACGACGTATACCGCCGGCTGCTGGAGGCCAACGGACACGACCTGAGCCGCGACTGGTTCCAGCAGGTATACGAGGACGAAATGTCCGAACGGAAGAAGAAGGGACAGGACTTCACGCCATACGAGCTGGGAGTAATCTGCTCGCAACTGACCGACAGACGTGGCAGTGTGCACGAGCCTACGGCGGGAAACGGATCGATGGTGATAGCAGACTGGTGGGAGCGGTGCCGCAGGCTGATGCCCTGGGAGCACTACCCGTCCGAACACATGGTGACCTGCTGGGAGCTTTCCGACCGCTCGCTGCCCATCCTGCTGCTCAACCTCAGCATCCGCGGCATCATGGGCTACGTGTACCACGGCGACGTGCTCGAAGGTACCGTGAAGCAGAAATACATTCTGCTGAACCCGACGGACGACACGTTGGCCTTTTCGGACATCGTGAAATCCGGAACCAATGATATGATAGTAAAGGAGAAATAATCATGACCTACAACGAAGCCTACCAGGAATGGTACCAATACAAGCGGCGAATGGTGAAGGAAACCACACTGGCCGCCTACGCCCTGTCGCAACGCACCCACCTCATGCCGGCATTCGGCAACATGGACGTGCAACAGATCCGCCGCAAGGACGTGCAAGCCTTCGTCTACCGGAAGCTGGACGGCGGCCTCAGTGTGAAGTCCGTGCGCGACATGCTCATCGTGCTGAAGATGGTCATCCGCTACGTGTCCGAAGAACACGACATGCCGGTCAACACCAACTGGAAAATGGAGTGGCCAAGCAGAAATATAGGAGAAGGACACACGCTGGAACGCTACACACCAGACGAGTTCCGACGCATCGTCGAAGCCGTGCAGGCCAAGCCCTCGCCTTACAAACTGGGAATCCTGCTTTCGCTCACCACCGGCATGCGCATCGGCGAAGTGTGCGGCCTGCGCTTCAGCGACATCGACTGGGAAAAGAAAACCATCCGCGTGTGCCGCACCGTCGAGCGCATCTACAAGGTAAGCACCGACGGCAAGCCAGGCGGAACCACCGAACTCATCATCAGCGAGCCGAAGACCAAGAACTCACGGCGCGAGATACCCCTTATGCGCGAAGTGATACCCATGCTGAAAGCCTACAGCAAGGTCAGCACGCCGGACTATTACGTGTGCACCCAGTCCGAGCACGTCACCGAACCGCGCACCTACCGCAACTCCTACCGCCGCTTCATCCTGAAGGAAGTAGGACTGACGCGCTGCATCAAGTTCCACGGCCTGCGACACACGTTCGCCACCACGCTCATCGAGAACAAGGTGGACGTGAAGACCGTATCGTCGCTGCTGGGACACAGCGACATCAGTACTACGCTGAATGTGTACGTGCATCCCAGTGAGGAATCGAAACGGAATGCGATAAACAGCGCGTTGAAGCGCGCGTTCAAGTGAACACAACTAACCATTGGAATACAACCTATAAGTTGTACACATAAAGAAACCATAACAACCATGGCAGCATACTTTTACAATCTCTTAAACCGAATAAACTTTTTCACCCCAACCCCTTGCAATCCAAAAAATAATCACTATGTTTGCAACGCTTAACAATAACATACGAACAAATGCAATGCGGAAGCTTGCATTTATCCATGCAGGCATTTTTTATGTCCGCAGACATAGTAGTACAACCTTATACAGGTGTCCGAGTACCCCCGTGTATCGGCTTAATGGCCATACAGCATTTGTTCGTGAATGTGTTAAGCGACGGGACAGGCTCGGGCACCTTTTGTTTTTATTATGTTACAGTATCACGAACTTTCCAACGCTGCATCGCTTAGCGGCCACGGAACGTCGGCCCACGAAACGGGCGATTTGTCTTTCACCGTCAACGGCAACCCTTACGACGACTTCGCACGCCTGGGCATGGACCTTCATGACTTCCATATCCGCGTGCTGGGCAAGGCACGAAGCAACGGCGTGCGCATCACCGGAACTTTCAACATCTGCGGCATCTGCTATACTGCTGGAGCGGCAGACTATTCTTCACTGTTGCGAGAAGTCCATGCCAAATTCCTTGAAAAGAAAGCCTGGCACCGCCATTGCCGCGAGCAGAAGAAGCTTCGCAACACGCTCTCCTTTATCAGCCGCCATCCGGACGCTACTATATTGCCGACCTGGCTTTGCTGATGCTTCAATAAAAGCCACCATATCGTTTCCGACCGCTCTTTTATGTAGTGGACGGCAGGGAGGGGTACACCCTTACAAGAACACTTCATTTATCAAACCATTTAAAAATTATCGATTATGGAAGCAACAACAAGAATCATCGCACGAGTGAACAATGTGGACATCATGGGCATCATGATGGAAACAAGTAAAGAACCATTCATCCCCGTAACGCAGTTGTGCCTAGCACTTCGCATTGACCCATTTGAACCGCAACATGACATGGCAGCCGCAACCATGGTGCAGGCCGATGTCGACTTGCCGAACGGCAGTAAAGAACGTATGCTCCTACTTCCTTTGGAATTTGCCATTGGCTGGATATTTTCCGACGAAGTGCGCGAAAAGGCTCAAGGGAACATCATGCAGCTGCACGCAGCATTGTGGGATTATATCAAAAACAACTAATCGGAAAGTGAACATTGAAAAATTGACATGAAGTTATGGAAACAAGAATTGTAGCAAGAGTGAACGACGTGGACATCATAGCGACCACCGAAGAACAGATGGTGCCCATCAAGCCTATTTGCGAGGCATTGGGAGTGAACTATACCACACAGATAGAAAAGCTGAAAAAGCATCCGATTTACGGTTCAGTTGTCCCCCTCAGGGGGATAACTGCCGCTGATGGCAAAACATATCAGACATCGTGCATGCCGTTGCGATATATCTCCGGCTGGATATTATCCATCCACCCCGACAATGTGAAGGAAGAAGTCAGGGAACACCTCATCGAATACCAGCTTAAATGTAACGATGTATTGTACGACTACTTCTTCGGTACATACAAGCGCACTAACGAGCAGAACCGCATGGAGATAGCCCTGCTGGAGCAGCTGGCCGACTATACCCAGCAGCGCGAGGCAGCCAACAACGGCATACGCGACACCCGCCGAAAGCTGGAGAAACTGCGACAGGAGCGGCTCGCCGACGAACCGCAGCTGTTTGGCTGACACGAGACGGGTGCGGGTGGTAACGTTTCGTTACACACCCGCCCGCCTACCCGCCAAAGCCGTACTTAGGCGGCATCTAAGCCGTACTTAGACACCACCTAAAGTACACTTAGGCATCATCTAAGTCCGGCTTAAACAGCGGCAAGTTAACATATACTGATAATCAATCAATTACAAAAAACCAGCGAGTTATGAACAAACTTTACAATAATAGTATAAAGAAAGGCGCACGCATCCGCGTGCTGGCAACCGGTGAAATCGGAACCGTGGCCGAAAAACAACTTATTCGAAAAGAAGGCCGAACACACATTTACTGCAAGGTGCGACTCGACAAGAAGCCGATGCAAGATACCTGGTATTTCTCTGATCAGCTTGGCGATACGAAAGAAAGTGCTTTCATCACTTTCTGTGATAATACGGACAAAAAAATCATTGTAGGCGTGGAAATAGACCACGAAAAGGATTGTGTCAGCAATTTGAAGGTAGTCGGCATGCCGGACAAACCTGAGAAACACCAAGGACTGTACCGCTATCTGGCGACTACGTTCATTCAAGTGTTCAAGGATTCCCGTCCTTGCACTTCACCCCAGTAATAATCACCTTTGCCACCATGGATCTGACACCCTATTTGCCCGACGACGCCCGCTCTTGGATTCCAGCCTATGCAGAACGCATCGGATGGGATAAGCTGACGAAGTATTACGACCGTGTATTCCTCCGGCTGGAGCGGATGCGTCCGGGCGACAGGTTGGTCGTCTTCCAAGAAGTGTTGCCCTCCAATTACGACCTCTTCCTGCACTGCGCCTATACCGCTGTGTGCGAACTGGAGCACATGGGCATAAGTGCCTACTACTTCGACGAACTGGCAACCGTTATTACCCGACAATGATGCAGGGGCATCCTGCACACAACATATACAGACTATGATTGACGAACGAATTATCGAACAAATCCTCGATCGTGCCGACATCGTTGATGTCATCGGCGGTTACGTCGAGCTGAAAAAGAAGGGCGTGAACTACACAGCTTGCTGCCCGCTGCATCAGGAGAAGACACCCAGTTTCATGGTGAACCCGGCCCGCGGCACGTGGCACTGCTTCGGATGCGGCAAGGGAGGTAACGTCATCGGCTTCCTGATGGAGCACGACACGTTGACCTTTCCCGAGGCCGTCCGCTCCTTGGGCAAGCGATACGGCATCGAGGTCGAAGAAACGAAGCTGACGCCCGAACAGGAACAACAGCGTATGAAGCGCGAAAGCATGTACATCATCAACCAGCGATGTGCCGAACATTTTCGCCAGAACCTGCTCGATCCGAAGCACAAGGTGGCCGCCGACTACGTCAAAGGCCGGTGGGGAGAGGCATACGCCGAAGAGATGGGCATCGGATATGCGCCCGACAGTTGGGACGATCTGCTGCGCTTTGCCCAGTCATCCAGCCTATCCATCGAGCTGATGACGGAGATGGGCTTGCTGAAGGAGCGTGAAAAAGGCGGGTTGTACGACTTCTACCGTTACCGAGTCATGATACCTATTCGCGACCGCTACCGGCGGGTAATCGGCTTCACCGCCCGTGATATGAGCGGGGCGAAAGATACGGCCAAATACCTGAATTCCATCGAGAGCGATGTCTATCATAAGAAGGACAGTATCTTCGGCATCGACCTGGCCATCCGCCAGGCGGCCAAGGAGTCGAAGTTTTATCTTGTGGAGGGAGGACCGGACGTGATGCAGCTGCAGCGCATCCGCGTAAACAATACCATCGCACCGCTGGGAGGGGATTGGACAGAGCCACAGCTGGAGCAGCTTAAAAAATACGCCACGAAGGTGTGTTTCCTGCCGGATGCCGACCCGCCCAAGACGGACAAAGGCGAGAAAATCGGCGCCGGTACCTACAACGTAATGCGTAATGGGCTGCTGGCCATGAAAGCCGGATTCGGAGTCACCGTTAAGGAAATCCCCTTGGGAGAGGCGCAAAGCAAGAACGACCCGGACAGCTACTGCACCAGCATACAGAAGTTCCTGGAACTGACTGAAGTGGATTTTATACCTTGGTATGCCAAATATCTGTTCGCCGATGTCAATACCACTGAAGACCGGAGCAACGCCATCAACACCATCTGCGACATGGTGGTGATGGTGAAAGATGAAGTCAAGGAATCCATGTACATGAAGCAGCTTCAGGAGTTCTATCCCGACAAGAACCTATGGACAAAAGCCCTGAACCGCGCCAAGAAGCTGGAAAAAGCAAAGCAGGTCATCAATGAAAGTAAGAAGATAGACCGTGACCTCTATCAGAAGTACGGATTCTACGAGGAATACGATGCTTACTTCGCCTTGGCCGGAGATAGTGGCAAGGCGGTGCAATGGAGCAATTTCACTATGATGCCGATGTTCCACATCAAGGACTCACTACTTCCGAAACGCCTCTATAAGATAAGGAACCAGAACAAGCAGGAGGAAATCATCGAGATGAAGCAAGAGGACCTGGTGTCTCTATCAAAATTCAAAATCAAGGTGGAGGGTATCGGCAACTTCATCTGGCTGGCAACAGAGAAAGAACTGACCAAGCTGAAGATGTTCCTCTACGAGCAGACCGAGACCGCCATCGAGGTCACACAGCTAGGCTGGCAGCGTCAAGGATTCTTTGCCTTCGGCAACGGAGCCTTCGACACCGAATGGCATGCGGCGGACGAATATGGCATCGTCCGGCTGAAGGCTGGGAACTTTTACCTGCCCGGCTGCAGCACCATCTATCGCGACGACGTGAAGCTCTTCCAGTTCGAACGAAAGTTCATCCATACAACCTATAACAATGTCAGCTTTCGGGAGTACAGCGACAAGTTGGTGCAGGTGTTTGGCGACAATGCCAAGGTAGGCATCTGTTTCCTGCTGGCCTCGCTGTTTCGCGATATCATCGTCGGCCAGACCAAGAGTTTCCCCATTCTGAATCTGTTCGGCCCGAAGGGAAGCGGTAAGTCGGAGCTTGGCCACAGCCTGATGTCGTTCTTCATCATCAAGAACACGCCTCCAAACATACAGAATGCTACCATCGCCGCCTTGGGTGATGCCGTTGCCCAATGCGCAAACGCCCTGGTACACATTGACGAGTACAAGAACAGCATCGACCTCGACAAGCGCGAGTTCCTGAAGGGCTTGTGGGATGGAACCGGCCGCAGCCGCATGAACATGGATCGGGATAAGAAGCGCGAGATAACCAGTGTGGACTGCGGTGTCATCCTGTCCGGCCAAGAAATGCCAACAATCGACATCGCTTTGTTCTCCCGTTTGATCTATCTGACCTTCACAAAAACAGAATTTTCAACGACAGAGAAACAGGCGTTTGACCAGTGCAAAGCCATTCGTGACCTTGGCCTGTCGCACCTTACGCTCCAGCTGCTTCGCCATCGTTCAAAAATGGAGACAGATTTCTCGGCCAACTACCGCCAGTGCATGAGTGATCTGAACGACCGGCTGAAGGGTGAGACCATCGAGGACCGCATCCAGCGAAACTGGGTGATACCTTTGGCAGCGTTCCGCACGCTGGAGGCAGTGCTCGATGTGCCGTTTACCTACCGCGAGCTGCTTGACATCAGCGTGGCCGGTATCATTCGCCAAAACCGCGAGTGCAAGAGTAACAACGAACTGGCCAACTTCTGGAATGTGGTCAGCTACCTCCAGCAGGATGGCGAGATCTTCCTGGAGTCAGACTTCCGCATCGACTATCTCGACCGGTTGAAGACCAACAAGGTTAAAGACCTGGTATTCCAACGACCGAAACCTATCTTGCGAATGCGCACCGACCGCATCTTTATGCTCTACAAGAAGTTCTCAAAGCAAGTGGGTGACTCCGCCCTGCCAACCGAATCCCTCAGCTTCTATCTGGAAAACAGCAAGGAATACTTAGGCGTACAGAACTCCGTTCGCTTCAAAAACATTCTGAAGGGTGTCGAGGTGACGAAGGAGTATGAAGCCGGTGGCCAGAAGGTTTACCGGAAAACCAGCATTACCAAACAGGCTCTATGCTTCGACTACTCGGAGCTGATGGCCAACTACAATATCAATCTCAACATAGATACAGGGGTATCTGATGTTGAAGTTGAAACCGATGGGGTGCCATCACCCTATACTTTTTAGTGTCTATCATAGTTGAGTGGGAGCCCTGGCCTGTGAAGGTCGGGGCTTTTTTCTATCCTCACAGAATGTATATTCCTCTTTCTGATGGGGCAAAAAACGCTTCTACACTTTCTACAACTTCTACAATGCTATAAATC
>ERZ1504339.612-NODE-612-length-8435-cov-4.493795_pt1 | contig 8435 bp, 9 predicted proteins | sample MGYA00572239_ERZ1504339 | MGnify/ENA primary metagenome ERZ1504339 (study PRJEB39906, sample SAMEA3182045) | gut metagenome | biome: human; feature: gut; material: Stool; isolation source: human stools | place: Canada | collected 2011-11-01 ... | reverse complement strand
CCCCCTTTTTGCGGCATTGGGCATACAAAATTATCGCAGTTCCTGTAAAAATGCAAGAGTTCTTGCACCATACTCAAGCGATTGGACGGCCAGTTCCGTCAAAAAGGGGCGCAGCTCGGCCCGCAGCCCATCGTTCAAGCGCACGCGATACAGCTCCGCATCGCCGAGCAGCAGCATCCGGCGCATGGCCTCGAGCGCCGTTTTGCTGATCTCCTGCGCGCCGGAGGCGCAGGCCGCGCATATGGCGCCGCCCGCACGCGCGGACGCATATACATGCGTGTCCGCGCGCAGGTCGCGCCCGCAGCGGGCGCAGGACGTAACGGCCGGGCAATAGCCGATCGTGTTCAGATAGCGCAGCAGGTAACACAGGAACAGATCGATCGGATCGAGCGGTTCGGCATAGGCGAGGAAGGAAAGCGCATGGTAGAGCAGGGAGAACAGCGGCCGGTTCGGTTCGCGCTCCTGCACGGCCTCATGCGCAAGCTGCAGCATGGCGGAGCCGACCGCAAACCGGTCGATATCCTCGCGGATCGGGAAAAAACTCTCCTCGACGGCGCACTGGTTGACGGTATACTTGTCCCGCCCGGCAAACAGCTCAAACTCTCCGTACACAAACGGCTGTGCCGCCGGCAGCAGGGGGCTGGCCGGGCGGCGGCAGCCGCGCGCCTTGGCGTCAATGCGCCCATGATCGATGGTAAAGATGCTGAGAATTCTGTCGTTCTCGCGGTAATTGACGTATCTGGTTACGATCCCCGTGGCGCAGATGACCGGCATTCGTTCCCCCGTTCTCCGGCGGACCCGTCCTCCTCCATTGTGCGCATGGCACGATACAACAGGTAGGCGCCGATCTCGCCGGTGTCCATAAACCGCTGCCATTGAAGGCGGCTTCCTTGCTTTCCTTGCTCCATCCGGTTCAGCCTCCTTGCCGCCTTAGTATGGCGGCAAGGGCGCACGCGCATGAGGCGAAATTTCTGGCATGGGCGCACAGGCGTCACTCGTACCCCAGTTCGTGCAACACGCCCGGCCGGTTGCGCCAGTCCTCCTTCACCTTGATCCAGAGTTGCAGGTTCACCCGACAGCCGAGCATCCGTTCCATATCCGTGCGCGCCGCCGCGCCAATGCGGCGCAGCATCCCGCCGCCACGGCCGATGAGGATTCCCTTGTGCGACTCGCGCTCGCAGTAAATCGTCGCATAGACGTCCATAAGATCGCCTGCCTCGCGCATGGCCATGCGCTCGACCGCGACGCCGATCCCGTGCGGCACTTCCTCGCGCAACAGTTCGAGCGCCTTCTCGCGCACCATCTCGGCGCAGATGATGCGCTCGGGCTGGTCCGTCACCATGTCGTCCGGAAAATACCGCGGGCCTTCCGGCATCTGCGCCAGCAGCGCGCCCTCAAGCGCGTCGAGCCCCTCGCCCGTTCTGGCCGAGCCGATGAGGACCTGCTGAAATATTTTCCGGGCGCTAAGCGACGCATTGGCCTGATCCACGGCCGCCATCGGCGCGGCGTCGCATTTGTTGACAAGCGCAAACAGAGGAGCCTTAACCAGGGAAAGACGTTCCAGAATGCGTTCGTCCCTGTCGCGCACGCCCTGCTGCGCATCCGCGACGAACAGCACGGCTTCCGCGTCGCTCAAAGCGTCCACGGCGACCTTCTGCATATACTCGCCCAGACGGTTTCTCGGCGTCGTCATGCCCGGGGTATCCAAAAAGACGATCTGGTAGCCGTCGCGCGTAAGCACGCCCGTCACACGGTTGCGCGTGGTCTGCGCCCGATCGGACACGATGGCAATTTTCTGTCCCACCAGCCGGTTGAGCAACGTACTCTTGCCCGCGTTCGGGCAGCCGACAATGGAAACAAAGCCGGAGCGAAAACCGCTCATGCAAGATCCTTTTTGCCGAAGGAGTGCGGCAGCAGCTCGCCAAGCGTCGTCTGCTCCGCCTCTCCTGCGGCGTTGCACACGATCACGGGCATATCCGGCTCGCAAAACTCCGAGAGGGCCTGCCGGCATACGCCGCAGGGATAGGCGGGCAAATCGCCGCTGCACGCCACGGCGAGAGCGTCAAACGCACGCTCACCCTGATAGACGGCGGTAAACAGCGCCGTGCGCTCCGCGCAGTTGGTGGGCGTGTACGCCGCGTTCTCGATGTTGCAGCCCATGTAGTACTGCCCGCTTGCCGCGCGCAGGCAGGCGCCAACGCGAAAGCCGGAATACGGCACATAGGCGCGCTCCCGCGCCGCGCACGCAAGGGAGAGCATGTGCATCAGTTCATTCTGTTCGATCCTGTTCATGCAATTTCCAGCCCCATTTCTTTCATGATCTGCCGCTGGCAGGCGCGCATGTGCGCCTCCTGCGCTGCGGTCATATGGTCGAGCCCCAGCAGATGCAGCGTACCATGCACCGCCAGAAACGCCAACTCCCGCTCCAACGGATGGCCATACGTCTCCGCCTGTTCCGCCGCGCGCGCCATGCAGACGGCAATGTCTCCAAGGCAGCCGTCCGGCGGCGCCGCTATGGCTTCCCCCTCCAGCGCAGGGAACGAAAGCACGTCCGTCACGCGGTCAATCCCTCGAAAGCCGGCGTTGAGCCGGCGAATCTCTGCCTCGGACACAAGCTGCACGCAGACGCTACCCACGCGCCCCATGTGCGCAAGCGCGGTCTCCACCGCAAGCCGGATCAGCTCGCACGCCTCCGGCGAGACGGCCAGTCCCTCCTCCACGCATACGTCGGTCATATCTGCACGTCCTCCTCTTCCGGATAACGCACGCGATCGTGCAGGATGCCGCTAAACGTCAGCAGAAAACTCTTCTCGATCCTGGCAATCTCCTGCATGGTGATCGGACAGTCGGCCAACTGCCCGTCGTCGATCTTGCCGCGGATGACCTTGTGCACCATATCCGCCATCTGTTCGGCCGTCGCATCGCCCAGCGAGCGCACCGCCGCCTCGCAACTGTCCGCAAACATGACGATCGCGCTCTCCCGCGTGGTCGGGCGGGGACCCGGATACCGGTACGCCGCCTCATCCACCGTCTGCCCCGCCGCCTGCTTCGCCTTGTGATAAAAGTAAGCGACGAGCGTGGTCCCGTGGTGTTCCGCGGCGATGGCACGCACGGCCGCCGGCACATGATACTTCTGCAGCAACGCCTCCGCGTCGCGCTGGTGCGCAATGATAAAATCAGCGCTTTCCGCCGGGGACAGCGTATCGTGGATGTTCCTCCCGTCGGTCTGGTTTTCTGAAAAGTATGCGGGGCGGCGCAGCTTGCCCACATCGTGGTAGGCGGCGCCCGCACGCGCCAGCAGCGCGTTTGCGCCGATCGCCTCCGCCGCGCCCTCCGCAAGCGACGCCGTCATCATGGAATGATGGAACGTGCCGGGCGCAACGGTCATCATCTTGCGCTGCAGCGGATGATTGCCATTGAGCAGCTCGTGCAGGCGCGCCGGAGTCACCACGTCGAACACATTCTCCCAAACGGACAACATGCCCACGCAGAACACGGCAATCACCACCGGCGGCAGCAGGACCAGCCCGGAATGGATCAGGGTTTCATCGAACGACTTGCCGAGGATCGCGCAACCGGAGAGCACGACAATCGCGCCGACGCCGCCGGCAGCGCCGCCGGCAGCGATGAGTGAGCCGCGCCTCTCGTTGCCGGTCGCCACGAGAATGGCCGCCTGCCCTCCCAGCAAAGAGGCTGCAACCGACAAAAGCGATGAGCTGCCCAGCATGCCGCTGCCGTTTCCGCCGGCCATCAGCCCGAACGACAGGGCGAGCAGCACGTTGACCGCCTGCGCCGCCTCCCGCGAGAGCAACACCGTGCAGAGCAATACCGCCAGAAGCGACGGCACGATCCGCGGTTCGAGCAGGAAACAGGCCCACTCCAGCAGGATGGCAATGCCCACGATCAGCAGCAACATGAACATCTGCTTGCTCGAGGCGAGCAGGGACGGCAACGCCCGTTGCAGATACCAGGCAAACAGCACGTATGCCGCCAGAAGCGCGCCCACCACGCCCAGGGGGAACAGCCCGTTGTCGTTCACGCCGCTGACAAGCCCAAGCGAGACGAGCGTCGCATAATCGCTGCTGGTGACCGTTTCGCCCTTTTCCACGATGACGGAGCCGCGGGAAATAACGACGGGCGTTACGGTATCGGCCGCCAACTCCCTTTCGCGCGCCGTCGCCTCCTCGTCCGGCAGCAGCGTCGGCTGCAGATACCGGTCGTAAAGCATCTCTCCCAATTCCTTGAGGCGGGTGGGCAGCGTGGTAATCTGCAGCTCGCGCAGGGCCGAAGCCGCCGTACTTTCAAGCGCCTCCTCCGGCAAGCCGGCCGTAAGCTGCTCGGTGATCTTCGGCACCACGATCTCCTTGAGGCGTAACAGCTCCTCGTCGGTAGCGGAGAGCAGTTCATAGCCCAACGACGCATCCGACAGGGGCATGGGGAGCTTGGCCAGCATGGTCAACAGCTCGTCCTGCAAAACAACTACCTGCCAGGACCGGTCGTCCGTGAGGGGCGTTCCATCCGCAGCCACGGGCGCATCCACCGCACGGATCGCCGCCGCTTCGGCACGCAGCTCGGCAAGCGCGTCAAAAAAGGATTCTACGCCGGAAATGAGCGTATTTGCCAGCTCCTCATCAAGCGCAAAAACGGTCTCCACCGCAGCGCGCGCCGCCTGTTTCCGGGTTTCGGTAGCGCCAACATCCTCGATCTCCCGTGTGGCGCGAATCGTTTCCGGCGCCGCCGCGCCGACGGACACGCTATACTTGCGCTGCGAAAGGGAGGCCAGCGCAACCAGCGCATTCAGTGCAAACAGGCCGGCCAGCAACAGCAGGCCGATAAACTGGCCGGTGCTGCGGAAGCGACGCTTCTTTTTTCTGCGGTCGTTGGCCACGGCAATCCCCCTCAATTCCTGTGTTTTTCGGACCTTTCGTGCTTCTCATACGCGCGGATGATGCGCTGCACCAGCTCGTGCCGCACCACGTCTTTATGCGTGAGGCGCACCACCTCGATACCCTCCACGCCCTCGAGTACCTCCAGCGCGTGCACAAGACCGCTGCGGCGTTCCCGCGGCAGGTCGATCTGGGTGATATCGCCCGTGACAACCACGCGTGACCCCTCGCCAAAGCGCGTGAGAAACATCTTCATCTGCTCAATGGAGCAGTTCTGCGCCTCGTCAAGGATGATATAGGCGGAATTGAGCGTGCGTCCGCGCATATACGCCAGCGGTGCAACCTCGATCGCGCCGCGTTCGGTCAGCGAGCGATACGTCTCCACCCCAAGGAAATCCTGGAGCGCATCGTAAAGCGGGCGCAAATACGGATCAACTTTCGTCTGCAGGTCGCCCGGCAAAAAGCCCAGCTTCTCCCCCGCCTCTACCGCCGGCCGGGTCAGAATGATCCGGTCGACCTCCTTGTTTTTGAAGGCGAGCACCGCCATGGCCACCGCCAGGTAGGTCTTCCCCGTGCCGGCGGGGCCCACGCCAAACACAAGCTCGTGTTCGCGCAGCGCCTGCACATACCGTTTCTGACCAAGCGTCTTGCAGCGGACCTGGCGGCCCCGGCTGGTGATGGCGACCACGTCGCCCATGATCTGGCTGATCAGCTCTGCATTGCCCTCCCGCGCAAGATCCACCGCATAGCGAATGCGCGAACGGTTGATCGGCTCGCCACGGCGCTGCATGTCCAACATTTTTTCAAGCCCCGTGGCAGTCAACGCCGTCATCTCTTCGCCGCCCTCGATGCGGATTCCTTCCTCCGTAGCCGCAATGCGCGTGCCGGTCTCCTCCTCGATCACGCGCAAATTCTCGTCAAACACGCCGAACAGGCCAATGAGGTCGTCCATCGCCTCCACGCCCACGATCTGCGTGGTCTTTTCATTCGTTCCCGTCATCGGGCAATTCCCTCTCCATTCCGATCGTTTCTTCCGTCATGACGCAGATCACGGCGACCGTGCAACCCTCGTGCTCGGCGTAGGCGATCGTCTTCTCCACGATCTGCGCGTCCGACGGGACGCGCAGAAACGCTCCCTGTTCCGCCTCAAAAGCGGCGCGCTCCCTGCGTTCGGCCGCATCGATGCGATATGGCTGCATCGTGAGTTCTCCACATACCGCGTCCACCACTTCCAGCGGCAGCACCGCGCCCGGCAGCAAAGCGGTGCGCACGTTTGAAAGCTCGTACTCCTCAAAGGGAATTTCGCTCTCAAACAGCTTGTGCCCGGCGATATACACCGCCCGATAGGCAGCGGTACGGCCGCTTGGCTGCAGCGTTTCGCTCTCCTCCGTGACGGCGGCCTCCGCAAAGTAGTATACGTTGGCGCGCACCTCGCCAAAAGCGTGCACACGAAGCGGGGTCTGCGAGTCCTCGCGGGTCAGGTCGCCCGCGATGAGCACATCGCCCGCCTGCACCATGTCCCCGGCGCGTACGAGCGGGTTGCCGGACACGGCTTCTGCGCTGACGATCACGCCATCCTTGACGGCCACCACATCGCATGGCTTTTCCGGATCAACCGGCTCCTCGGCATGAATCATCTCCACGATCTCCACCGTGAGGACCACGCCGTCGAGCGAGAGCCCGGCCCAACCGATGCGATCATCCGACGCCATGAGCTTTTCGCCCAACACCGGCAGCGACAATCCGCTGCGCGGGCGTCCGACGGTGACGCCGAGCGAGGCAAGCGAGCGCAGCACCGTCCGCTCCGCAACGCGCTCGCACCCGACGACACGGATGATGCATATGCGCGTGGACAAAAAGCCGATGAGCACCGCCGCGAGCAGCAGCCCGATCCAGAGCGCGCGACGCCGGAATAAGCGCGCCAGCCAGACCGAGGGCCCTCCACGGCGCAGGATGTGGATGCGGCAATGGCGGCGCAACGCATGCAGGCGGCGAAAATCCGCCGCGCGCAGGCGGCAGCGATACTCCGTGCGTCCAACGCGCACAAGGTCGCGCACGGGAATACCGGCTGCGCGCATCTCATTGAGCAGCCGCTCAACGCCCGTGCCCTTGATTTGTATTATAACATACCCTTCAACAGAATGCCACATGCCCTTATCGACCATCCTCAAACCACCAGCCGGCGATCCTGCCGCGCACGACGGCACGCCCGGCGCTGAACTCCGCAAGTGTCAAACCATCGCCCTCGACGCGGACAACGCCGTCCCCGCTGTACAGCCGGACGACATCCGCCGCAAATTGCAGGACGCCCAGATGGTTCTCTACGAGCAGGTGGTCATGGCCGATCATCGTCACCTTGACGGTCTCGCCGTCCGCCTCCTCCGGCAGATCGAGCGCCCGCAAAACCGTGCGTTTCCACGGCCTGCGACGTTTATCCATGTCCACACCCCCTATAGAGCAGAATATGAACGGCCGATCCGCATTTATGTTGCGCGGAAGGAAAATGCACTTCGTCCTCGGATAAATCCCGCCCGGTTGGCAAAGATAATCAGAGCGGCGACGCGCAGAGCGCCGCGGACAACGGAGGTGCACCAACGGTTGAACAAGGTGGAAATCTGCGGCGTGGATACGGCTACGCTCCCCATGCTTTCCGCAAGGGAGATGCGCCAGCTGCTGCTCAAGGTCAAGTCCGGCGACGAGGCTGCGCGGGAGGAGTTTATCCGCAGCAATTTGCGGCTTGTGCTGTCCATCGTACAGCGGTTCAGCAATCGCAGCGAGATGATGGACGACCTGTTTCAGGTCGGCTGTATTGGGCTGATCAAGGCCATCGACAATTTCGATTTGCGCCATGAAGTGCGCTTCTCCACCTATGCCGTCCCGATGATCATTGGCGAAATCCGCCGCCATCTGCGCGATAACAACGCCATCCGTGTCAGCCGGTCGCTGCGCGATACCGCCTACAAGGCGTTGCAGGCGCGCAACCGGCTGGCCGAGGCGAACGGCCGCGAACCGACGCTTGCCGAAGTCGCGGCCGAACTCGGGCTGACGGAGGAGGCGGTGGCCTTTGCGCTTGAGGCCATTCAGGAACCGGTGTCCCTCTTTGAGCCCGTTTACCGCGACGACGGAGACGCCGTGTACGTCATCGACCAGCTCAGCGACGAGCGTACCTCCGACGGCACATGGCTCGATCACATCGCGCTCAACGAGGGGATGCGGCATCTGACCGAACGGGAAATGCGCATCCTCAAACTGCGCTTTTTCGTCGGCAAAACACAGATGGAGGTCAGTCGTGAAATCGGCATCTCGCAGGCACAGGTTTCACGGCTTGAAAAGGCGGCTCTCAAGCAGCTACAAAAGTTTGTATGACCGTCCCCTGCGACGGCGACGGTTGGCTTGTCAGACGCCGCGCAAACATATTATTGCTACAATAAAAGCACAATGACTTCTTATTTTGCCCTTTTGCAGGCCTCTTTCTCGTGTTATAATTTAGCAGATAATAGTCCTAAAACCAGTTTGAGGTAACCGCCATGCAAGAGCAGAAGCCGTCCA
>ERZ1504339.610-NODE-610-length-8444-cov-5.760639_pt1 | contig 8444 bp, 7 predicted proteins | sample MGYA00572239_ERZ1504339 | MGnify/ENA primary metagenome ERZ1504339 (study PRJEB39906, sample SAMEA3182045) | gut metagenome | biome: human; feature: gut; material: Stool; isolation source: human stools | place: Canada | collected 2011-11-01 ... | reverse complement strand
CTTTATATGTTAAAAAACATATTACTCTACAGCAATGCTATTATAGAGGTATCTTTTAATACTTCGCTTGGGTGTTTTCTCGAATTCGGTCGGATAAAGCTGGATTTGGCTGACCTTCTCGTAAGCGGCTACGCTTTCGTTCAGACTCTTCAGATTTTCGTCCATAATGGCTTTCAGGTTATCCGGTTGGTTCAGTCCCAACGAGTCGAGTGCTTCGTAGTCGGCATAAACCAGTGCAACCAGTTTCTTGTTGCGCTCTATTACAAGGCTCTCCAACACGAAAGGCAGGTTGTTAAGGCGTGCTTCTATCTCTTCGGGGAAGATATTCTGCCCGTTCGAACCCAGAATCATCGTCTTGCTGCGGCCGCGAATGTAAAGGTTGCCCTTTTCGTCGAGCAAACCAAGGTCGCCGGTACGCAACCAGCCGTCTTCGGTAAATGCCTCGCGGGTAGCTTCGGGGTTCTTGTAATAGCCCACCATTACGTTTTCGCCACGTACCTGGATTTCTCCGTATTTAGCCTCCGGATCTTCCTTCCAGATACGGGCTTCCATAATATCGAGTACCCGGCCCGATGAGGTCGGAACAAATTCTTCGCACGGGGCATAACTGATGAGCGGCGCACACTCGGTCATACCGTAGCCGATGGTGAAAGGAAACTTAATGCGATGGAAAAATTCTTCCACCTCGGGATTCATGGCAGCACCACCAATAATGACTTCCTTGAAACGTCCTCCCAGCGCATCGACCAGCTTCTTACGGATCTGGCCATAAATCTGACTATCCAGCAAGGGAATGTTAAGTGCCCAACGCATACTGCGGCGATTGATGATGGGCTGAATGACATTCTTATAAATCTTCTCGATGACCAACGGCACGGTAATGATCAGATTGGGCTTCACTTCTTCGAATGCTTTCATCAGGATCTTCGGTGAAGGAATCTTACCCAGCAGTGTGATGTGGGTTCCGACAGCCGTAGCCGTCAGGAAGTCGAATGCACAGCCGTAAGCATGTGCCAAGGGCAAGAACGACAATACTCTGTCGCCTTTCTTCAACAGCTGTGAACGGATACCGAAAGTCACGTTGCCAGCCAGATTGTTACCCGTCAGCATCACTCCTTTGCTAAAGCCGGTTGTACCCGAAGTATAGTTGAGCAACATCACTTTGTCATTACTCAATTCTGTGTAAATGACATCTTCTTTATGAAAACCATTAGGATAGTGTTTGTCCATCTCTTCGTTCTGATGTTTAAGGAAGAGCTGGATGGTTTCGCCGTCGCGCTGGTACAGGCACCGGAAGTCGGTAAGTGAAAAAACACCCCGAAGCCCTGCCAGACGTTCTTCCTCCAGATGTTCCCAAATAAGGTCGCTTGTGAAAAGGAAGACCGACTCGGAGTGATTGACAATGTGATGTACATCGTTCGGACTGAAGTCTTGCAGAATGGGCACCACAATTCCTCCGTAGGTAATGACGGCCATATAGGCAATGCACCAACGCGAATTGTTCTTTCCGATGATGGCTATTTTATCGCCACGCCTCAGCTGGCAATACTTGAACAACAGATGCAGACGGGCTATCTCGCGAGCCACGTCGCCATACGAATAAGTTGTGTCTTCACCATAATCGGTGTAGCACGGAAGATCCCAGTTCTCGCGGAAGCTGCGTTCGTACAGCTTGATGAAATTTTCTTGTATCATTGCACAGATAATTGATGAGTGTGCAAAAATAGGGATTTTAGATGAATAATATGTATATTTGCGACCTGAAAGTGATTTTTTATAAGTTTATGATAGATACAACTATATTTCAGGATAAGACAGCAGTTTACTATACACTGGGCTGTAAACTGAACTTTTCCGAAACATCGACCATCGGCCGCATCTTGCGCGAAGCGGGCATACGCACCGCACGCAAGGGGGAAAAGGCCGACATCTGTGTAGTGAATACCTGTTCGGTGACGGAAGTGGCCGACAAAAAATGCCGGCAGGCCATCCACCGGCTCATCAAGCAGCACCCGGGTGCCTTTGTGGTGGTGACCGGATGCTACGCGCAGCTGAAACCCGACACCGTGGCCGACATCGAAGGTGTGGACGTAGTGCTGGGTGCCGAACAGAAGAAAGACGTGCTGAACTATCTGGGTGACCTGCAAAAACATGCACACGGCGAAGCCCATACCTCGGCACTGAAAGACATCCGCACGTTTGCCCCTTCCTGCTCGCGGGGCGACCGCACACGCTTCTTCCTCAAGGTACAGGACGGATGCGACTATTACTGTTCGTACTGCACCATTCCCTTTGCACGCGGACGCAGCCGCAATGGCAGTATCGCATCGCTGGTGGAACAGGCACGCCAGGCCGCTGCCGAGGGCGGGCGTGAAATAGTGCTGACCGGTGTCAACATTGGCGACTTCGGGAAGTCGACCGGTGAAACCTTCTTAGACCTGGTGAAAGCGCTGGACGAAGTAGAAGGCATCGAACGCTACCGCATCTCCTCCATCGAACCCAACCTACTGACCGATGAGATCATCGACTTTGTGTCGCGTTCGAAACGCTTCATGCCTCACTTCCACATTCCCTTGCAATCGGGTTGCGACGAAGTGCTGAAGCTGATGCGCCGACGCTACGACACGGCTCTGTTTGCAGCCAAAGTACGGAAAATAAAGGAAGTGATGCCCGATGCTTTCATCGGTGTGGACGTAATAGTAGGTACGCGTGGCGAAACTGAAGAGTACTTCGAACGCGCGTACGAGTTTATCCGTAGTCTGGACGTCACCCAGCTGCACGTATTCAGCTACTCCGAACGTCCCGGCACACAGGCCTTGAAGATAGACTACATCGTCCCGCCCGAGGAGAAACACCGCCGCAGCCAACGCCTGCTGGAGCTGTCGGACGAAAAGACGCATGCCTTCTACGCACGCCACATCGGACAAACCCTGCCCGTATTGCTGGAACGTTCCAAGGCCGGTGCCCCCATGCATGGCTTCACGGCCAACTACATACGCGTGGAAGTGCCCCACGACGATCGCCTCGACAATCAGGTGATTCCCATCACGCTGGGCGACTTCAACGAAGACGGTACCGCCTTGCTGGGACAAATCAAACTTTAAACCAACCGCCAGCTTTCGAACCTGAATTTTAAGAACAACTGAAACATCCAACCGTGAAATCGAAGCTTATATATCTGCTGACCTATGCCGGAATGTGGCTGCTGGCCCTGCTTCCTTTCAGAGCCATCTACGTTCTGTCCGACGGACTTGCCTTCCTGATGCAGCACGTCATCCACTACCGGCGGAAGGTGGTCCGCACCAACCTGCGCAACTCCTTCCCTGAAAAAAGCGCCGAAGAGCTGAAAGAGATAGAAAACAAATTCTACCACTACATCTGCGACTACATGCTCGAAGAAGTGAAAACCCTGCGAATCTCCTTCGAAGAGCTGACCCGGCGCATGACTTACGAAAACAAGGAAGAGTACCTTAACATGATAGACAAATACGGAGGCATTGTGCTCCTGATTCCCCACTACGCCAACTTCGAATGGATTATCGGAATGGGAGCCATCATGCAACCCGGCGACCTTCCGGTACAAGTATACAAACCTCTGCACAATCCCTATCTGGACGAAATGTTCAAACGCATCCGCTCGCGCTTCGGCGGATACAACGTGCCCAAACACTCCACGGCGCGCGAAATGATAAAGCTGCGCCGCGAACACAAGCGCATGGCCGTGGGACTGATTACCGACCAGTCGCCCAACCGCAGCGAAGCGCACTACTGGACTACGTTCCTCCATCAGGACACCGTGTTCATGGACGGAGCCGAACGCATTGCCCGGATGATGGGCTTTCCCGTCTTCTATTGCGAACTGATACGCCAGAAGCGGGGACACTGCCGGGTTATCTTCGACCTGATCACCGAAACGCCCAAGCAAACTGCCGACGGCGAGATAACCGAATGCTTCGCCCGAAGGCTGGAGCAAACCATCCGACGCGACCCGCCCTACTGGTTCTGGTCGCACAAACGCTGGAAACTGAAACGTGAAGACGTCATACAACATGGATAAGAAAATAGCAGTCGTCATTCTGAACTGGAACGGATGCGGGATGCTCCGCTCCTACCTGCCCTCCGTAGTGTCCTATTCCGAGGCCGACGGAGCCACAGTCTACGTGGCTGACAATGGATCGACGGACGATTCCGTTGAGACGGTACGCCGCGAATTTTCCACCGTCCGCCTCATCACGCTGGACCGCAACTACGGTTTTGCCGACGGTTACAACCAAGCCTTGAAGCAGGTGGAGGCCGAATACGTCGTCCTGCTGAACTCCGACGTCGAAGTCACCGAACACTGGCTTGCCCCGCTGGCCGAGTACATGGACGCCCACCCCGAAGTAGCGGGCTGCCAACCTAAAATCAGGAGTCTGCGGCAGAAAGACCTGTTCGAATACGCTGGAGCCGCCGGCGGATACATCGACAAGTACGGTTACCCCTTCTGCCGAGGGCGCATCATGGGGGCAGTCGAGGCCGACAACGGTCAGTACGATACCATCGCTCCCGTATTCTGGGCTACCGGTGCCGCCCTGTTCATCCGTCTGAAGGATTACCGCGAAGCCGGAGGACTGGATGGACGGTTCTTTGCCCACATGGAAGAGATAGACCTGTGCTGGCGACTGCGTGCACGTGGCCGCGAACTGGTATGTATCCCCCAAAGCGTAGTCTACCACCTGGGAGGTGCCACGCTGACCAAGGAAAACCCGCGCAAAACTTTCCTGAACTTCCGCAACAACCTGCTGATGCTTTACAAGAACCTGCCCGAAGGCGAACTGAAGAACGTAATGCGCATCCGCACCCTACTCGACTATGTAGCCGCACTGAACTTCCTGCTGAAACTGCAGGGTCCCAACGCAATGGCCGTCCTCCGTGCCCGCCGTGCCTATCACGCCCTACGCAAGGATTTTGCTGCTTCGCGCGAAGAGAACCAGCAGAAAGCCGTGCTGACACAGATTCACGAACGGATTGGTCAGAGCATTCTGAAAGCCTTCTACCTGCAAGGCAAAAAGACCTTCGCCCGACTGATGAATATCCGCCCGGCATAAGGGCGTTCTTACCCCTCCTGACACGACGTACAGGGGCTGTTTTACACGGTCGTGAGAGACACTTGCATGGCTCGCGAGAAACACAAGTACGGCTCGCGAGAGACACTTGCACGGCTCACGAGCAACACAAGTACGGCTCGCAAACCACACTTGCATGGTTCACGAGCCGTATTTATAGGTTGAAAAACAAAGTCTGATATAGCTTTCTCCAGGCATTCAAAGCCAGCCTCTGAACACTCAGAGCAGCGGGCAGTCAGCGCGTCCGCACTCCAGCTCCACACCTGCTGCCTTGATGTCGGCACCCATCGGCGGATTGCGTTTGGCAAGTTTCAGTTCAATCTGCTCCACCTGCGGAAAATCGGCAAACAGCCGCTTTATAATCCGGCCTGCCACGTGTTCCAACAGTTTGGAAGGGACATCCATCTCGGCCTTCACCGACTGATAAACGTCGGCATAGCTGACCGTATCGTCCACCTCGTCGGTAGCCGCCGCACGGGCAACGTCTACTTTCAGGCGCAAACTCACAGTAAACTCATTACCCACCAAAGTTTCCTGTCCGCCCACACCGTGATGGGCATAAAAGCAAAGGTCGTCGAGAAAAATATAACTTTTCATCTTAACAGTTTCTACCGGTATTTGCAATCAGACTCTTAATCTTCTCGTTCAGTCCGTCGGCCTGCATCAGCTGTTCCAGCGTCAGATGCATGCGATAGCGCCAGTAATGACGCGGATTGGCCGGCACGTTGATGCGCTCTTCCTGCGCATTGGGGTTACGCAACTTGCCGTCTATCGACAACCAGTCTTGCAAAGAAAGGATGCAAAGAATGGAGTTGCCGTACAGATGGTTGCACACTATCTCCTCGCAGATTTCCGGTGTAGCTTCAGCCGGTGCCGTGCCATACCGTCCCAACACGGAGTTGAAGTAGCGTTGCGTCTGCTGGCTGTTCTCCTCCCACCAACCACGCAGGGTGGACATGTCGTGGGTCGAAATGGTACATACCGAACGGTAAGGATACCAGTCGGGACGTCCGAACTCCTGTGCCGGATCTTTCGGCATGCGTTGTATTTCGAGCGAAAGGATACGCAAGTCGTTCATTACCCACGCTACACAATCGGGAATCATACCCAAGTCCTCGCCACAAACCAGCATACGGGTCGACTGCGTCAGTTGCGGCAACTTCTTCATAGCCTGCTGATGCCAGAACTCGTTGTGACGGCGATAATAATACTGGTCGTACAGACGGTTGAAAGCTGCTTTCTCCCAATCGTTCAGTGCACGGTAAACAAAATCGTGCTGCACGCCGATACGCGGATGATACTTATACGGATCGTTACGGTCGGGGACAAAAAGTACATCGCTAATCAGCGAATAAAGTCCGTCGCGTATCCAGATGCTGTCGGCATCGGTCTTTCCGGCAAAGTAAGCTTCGACCTTGCGCTGAGTATCAAACTCAGGACGCATGCGGTATATCTCGAACGTATCAGTCGGTTCGATGAAGGTCTGCTTCACATAATCGGTATGCGGACCGAACACCTGACCTAAGAAATACTCGTGTATATAAGGTTTCAGGAAGAAATCCTCGCGGAAAGGCAGACCGTAGCTTTCGATTTCCTCGCGCGACATAGGCAGGGCAGGCACAAACTGGCCCAACAGCCCGTGTACGGCATGCATCGGTATCTCCCAAATGCGGAAGAAGCCAAGAATATGGTCAATGCGATAGGCGTCGAAGTACTCGGACATCTTGCGGAAACGTTTCATCCACCATGCATAACCATCCTTTTCCATCACATCCCAATTGTAAGTCGGGAATCCCCAGTTCTGCCCGTTCACCGAAAAATCATCGGGCGGAGCACCAGCCTGTCCGTTCAGGTTGAAATAGTGAGGTTCTTTCCAGGCTTCCACACTGTTGCGGCTGATGCCGATAGGAATGTCACCTTTCAGCACTACACCGTGTGCACGGGCGTGCTCGGTAGCTGCCAGCAATTGCTTATGCAGATTGAACTGTATGTAATAATAGATGGCAATGCTTGCATACACCTCGGAAGCAGGATCGCAAAGCGCCTCGATTTCATCGGCCTTGTACACCTGATAACGGGGCCATTCGCGGAAGTTCGGTGTGCCGTACGTATCGCGCAGATAGCTGAATGCTGCATAAGGAAGCAACCATTCACGGTTGGCCTCGAAGAAACATTTGAATTCGTCCGAAGCCAATACCTTCTCGCCTTCCTGTTTGAATATCAGACGGAAGTAGTCCCACTTGGCACGGTTTACGGCCTCGTAGTCCACAGCAGGCAAAGCGTTGAGTTCTTTCTGCCGTCTTTCAAAGTCGGCCATCAGTCCGGCATCCTCCAGACTCCCCAACTGCTTCAGGTCAGTATACATCGGATGGAAAGCATAAATGGAGATGCTGTTATAAGGATAAGAGTCGACCCACGTATGCGTCATGGTTGTATCATTGATAGGCAAAATCTGCACAACCTTCTGGCTGGTCTTTACAGCCCAGTCTATCATACGTTTCAGGTCACCGAAGTCACCCACACCAAAACTCTGCTCGGAACGAAGCGAGAATACGGGCACAGCTACGCCTGCTCCCTTCCATGCCGGAAGGTTGAAGTAAACGTAACGGTCGCCTACAACCAATGTCTCGCACGGTCCCAGTTTCGGATTGGCCTGATAGCGATTCGGATTATTTTCCCAGGCTACAGCACGCTGTTCTTTCTTATTGTACAAAATGAACTTGTATTCCAAGGGGAAAGTCAGCTTTTCGACATCCAAGTCAATCTGCCATTCGGGAAAATCAGCATCAGTCATCAGGATAGCCTTATCAGGATCCCAATTGCCCAATGCTTTCTGATTGCCGCAAATACCCAAGCAATGGTCGGCATCGATGCAAGGTGCATAAGCCTTGATCAGGATACTGCGCTCGTGACTTGTTACAGCAGCCTGACGCTCTCTGTGTGCCAGCAAAGATTCGGTAAATGCAGAAGTATAAAAATACTGTTGTTCGGGCAGATCCTTCCAACAGTCATACAAGTTATAAACTTTTTCGGCAACAGCGCCCGACACGTGTAACACACGCGGCAGACTGTTCCATTCGGCACGTACAGACTTACCTTCACGATATACATGATAGCCATACTGCACGCTGCCATTTTCCGGCATCCGGATTTCTATTTCTGCTGTCCAATGAATGCCGTCAACCGTGCTCAAGGGAATTGCTCCTTCTGGCCGGTTTTCACCCAGTTCGGGGACAGAGCCCAAGACTCTGATTTCTTCTCCCCAATTGGTGCGATACTCAATATTAAATGATAGCGTCATATATATTAGATTTAGAAACGACAATAGCTGCATTCGAT
>ERZ1504339.602-NODE-602-length-8548-cov-3.656894_pt1 | contig 8548 bp, 7 predicted proteins | sample MGYA00572239_ERZ1504339 | MGnify/ENA primary metagenome ERZ1504339 (study PRJEB39906, sample SAMEA3182045) | gut metagenome | biome: human; feature: gut; material: Stool; isolation source: human stools | place: Canada | collected 2011-11-01 ... | reverse complement strand
TGTCCCGTTCGAGGCTATAATATGCTCATTATATTGAAGTTATTTCCGCAATTTTGGCGAAAGAAAACCCAGGAGAATTGTTCCTCCTGGGCGTTTTTGCTAATATGGCAGTTCATCTTCTCTGCCTACTCCCCCGCATAGGGCGCTACGCTAAAATTAGCGCGGAGTCGAGGGAAGCCTACAGGGCGTGCAGCTTAGCCCTCCTGCTGGTAGTACAGCTCCAGTGCCCGGTTCAGCACCTCGTCTGCCCGCTCGTAGTCGTCTGGCCGGAGCTTCGTCTTCACAGCGTCAGCAATGCGGGGCAGGGCCTTCTTGAAACGGCGGTTCAACTCTCGCGTTTTCTTCTGCTGTGCCTTCTCCTCCTTGGTGAGTACGACCGGAGTCGCCTCCTCTGGCTGCTCCTCCCCTACCTTCTCAAAGTTCTCCAAGATAATATTCTCATGCCATTTCTCTTTTTCAGTTCCCGCATAGACCTTGTGGAGCCAGGATATCTTCGGCTCAGAGAGCTTGTATTCCAGGAGCTGTTCCTGAACATCCGGCGGTAAGAAGGCAATATGATAGGCGATACGGCCGGTGACAGCTCCGGCATCCAGTCTATCCAGCCAGGGATCGATGAGGTCATGCATACGGACATATCGCTGGATCATACGCAGAGTCACCGACTTGCCGCCCACCATAGCCGCCACCTGAGCCTGCTCCTGAGCCACTGCCTTGGTGATCTCTACATTGATGGCTTCATCGGCGGAATTGCCACCCTTAATTTGGGTGTAGTAGTTGTACCAGCCATAGATGAGGTCTCTGGGCGACAGGTCCCGCCGCAGCAGGTTGGTGATGTGGAAGATATTGCGGGCTGCATCGTCATCCAAGTCCATGATTCGGCATGGCACCGTCTTCAGTCCGGCAGCCTTTGCATTCGTCCATCGCTGTTCCCCGGCCAGGATTTCGTACTTAGACATCTCGATGGGCGACTTGCGGACAATGAGCGGCTCCAGTACCCCATGTTCCTTCATACTCTCCACGACCTGCTCCTGCAGGAGAGACCCGTATTTAGAGTAGTCTGAGGTTCCCTTTAGTGTGCAGGGATGCAGCATGTCAACAGGAATATCCTGGAAATTAGACAGAGCCCTCCCTGCTCCTGCTGAGTCGATGGGCAGCTTGCTGGTCGCATCAGTAGCTGACCGTTCCCTGCGTTCAAATCCAAAGTTCTTCTTCGTTGCCATCTTAACCTCTCACCTTCATGTTCAACTTCTCTAACAGTTCGTCAGCAAAATCGATGTAGTCCTTTGCAACAGAGCTCTTGGGCGCATAGCGGATCAGGTCGATCTGCCGGTTTGTGTATTCAGCCGCAGCCAGCCCATCCCGGATCTTTGTTTGGAACAGTACAGTGCCCAGCTCAGCTGCCAGCTGCTCATATTCCTGCATATAGCTGCTGGCCAGTATTGTCCTTCGTTTGTACTTGGTGATAAGTAGCCCCAATATTTCGGCGTGCATGTCGGCATTTTCAGCCTTCATCTGCTCGATAGTATCTCGGAGGTCCAGCAGGGCTGTCCGGGAAGTATCCTCCGTGAATACCGGGATGATGATATAGTCGGCAGTATAGAGGCTGTTCAGTGTGAGCAGGGTGAGTGACGGGTTGGTGTCCAAAAAGATGAAGTCGTAGCGACTGCGGACCTTCCGCAGAACCCAGTCCAAGGTCGTGTGCTCGGTGGCGCCCCAGCCCTCATTGAAGCGGGACTCTAGCAGCTCGTAGATTTGCTCAGGCGTGGCGCCACGCTCTCTTAGGGCGAGAAAATCACTCCGGGGCATCAGACTGCGGCCAGTCCATTGGGTGAGGTTCGGCGAGGCCCGGACCAAATCGCCCAGGTTGGACTTGACAATGGCATCCTCAATGGAACACTCCTGTTTGAGTACTTCCAGGATGCTCAGGCTAGTGTTGTCACCTAGCTTGATGGGTCCAGGACCACCAGCTACGGCGCTGAAGTTGCCCTGCGGGTCCATATCAATGGACAGGACTTTGTAGCCTTTACCGGAGAGGATGGATGCCAGAGAGGTTGCAGTGAGAGTCTTCCCTACCCCACCCTTTTGATTTGTGACTGATATGACAGTTCCCATAGGTTTCGTTTCCCCCTATGCTCTAAAAGCAATTCGATGAGAACCAGTATAACAGAGGTTGAGGTCGCTTGCAATCGGATGGAGGTAAATTTCTTTTGTTTTTGTGAGCGAAACGGTGTCGTGGGGATGGGCTGGGATTGAACCTGGGCGGAAACCTTTTGCGGCATGGTGTTGCTGCGCAGGTTGGGACAGGTCTTTTCTAACGAAGAAAAGAGGCGGTGGAATTTTTCTTTGTCAGAGACTCTCGCCGGGGACGGTCCCCACAGGGACCTACTTGGGGTCCGTGAGGAATCGATTTGCCCCATATGAAACGGTTTCGCGTCCACCGTTGTACAAAACAGAGAGCTCTCCCGGCCGAAACCGGGAGAGCTCTTTGGTACAGCAGATTAGGGTTGGACAGAGTCCGGCGAAACGGTTTCGCTTGCCTCCTCCAGGGCATTGATGATGTACAGGATATCCTTGCCATCGGGAACGGCTGCATCGACGGCAGCGCCGCTGCTGCCGCCCGGCGCCTTGGGCGTGGAGCTGTGGATGGGAGGCTTGCTGTTGGATGGGATACTGCTGCCGGAGCCAACACTGCTGAGAATAGAGCTGGAGCTGCGGGCAATATCGATGCCGCCGTTGATCAGGTTCTTGTTGGCAGAGAGGATGTCTGAGGCAGAGAGGATGGAGACGGACGACTTGCCGCCCACCAGCTTCTGAGCTAAAACGCCGGAGTCTGTCTGCAGGGTTGCGACCTTGGCTGCCGACGGGCCGAAGACGACCGATTTGGGCGTAGGCTGACTTGGAATATTGTTATGACCCCTGGACAGGTTCAGATAGTCCCGGCCATTGGTGATGACACCCGAGAAAACAGTGATGTCCAGGTCGTCTTCATCCCGCTCCGTGACCTCGATGGAGGGCTGGGGCGATTCGGCATGAGCGGCGGCCGCAGCCATCATTGGGCCGACCCCGGCGGCAATAGTGCTGAGCAGAAGAGCCGAAGCCAGCAAAGCTGGTGCTTTTCTCATGGAGAATTTCCTCCTTTCTTTGTTTGAGTCTATGATATGCGCGTTGCCCCAAATTCATTGTCCGAACGAAAATGTACGCGAAACCGTTTCGCGGAAACAAATCGTTGGCACAAACAACGAAGCACTGTACGCCTGGGAACCTCACGGACCTCACATAGGCTCCGGAACGGAACCGGCCCGCAGCGAGAGGCTTCGGCAAGAAAGAAATTCCCTGCCGTTTTCTTCGTTAAAAAAGACTTGCCAAACCTATCCATGGCAGAAAGGCCACCAAACAGAAACCTGCGAAACGGTGTCACCAGCACCTCCACGACACCGTTTCGTCTGCCCTCGAAGGCCTCATCCACTCTGCCGATAGCTCTGACGGGACTTGCATAGCATAGAAGCATAGCAAATTTTATACTTTGAGAGGAGGAACGCTATGTTCTTTCTTTGGAAAAATAAGCCGGCTTCGGTGCTCAGCAGTTCCGGAGAGTGGATCCCCAAGCAGGAGATCCGCAACCGGCTGAATGAGATCCGTATCTTCGCCAGTGCAGGGGAGGCCAGACATGTTCAGCGATCCAAGTATAACAAGAAGGGCGTCTCAGTTCTGATCGACAAAACCTTCAAGGAAAAGGCCAAGCTCCAGAAGCTGCCTGTCTGCAAGGAGGCGGCCACCCAGAACCCTGACGACTGTTTCGACGGCAAGATGCCTACTTATGGTGAGTACCTGGATGTCCTCTGTGATGGCGTCGCCGGGCAGGACAGCCGGATCATTTTCCCGCCTGCCAACCAGGAGTTAACGGCCCACACGCCACTCATCCAGGAGATTCATGAGACCCTTGGCAGGCTGGCTGATTTCATGTCTAAGCTGAACGGCCATGAGCAGCGGCTCTCCAATGAAATCCGGCAGATCGACCTGCTGGTCGCCGACCGCCTCCACCAGGCTGAGATTTTTGAGCTCACCGATGAGGAATCGCAGACTTTCGTGAGGGAGCTGCATGAGGCTCAAATCGAACGCCGGCGCCGGAAGAATGAGTTGTCGGCCCTGATGTCCTGCAAGGAGGTTCTCCGGCAGGTGAGCATCGACGATATCAAACGCGCCATCAATGATATCGAGATGCTGGGCAGCCAGAAGTACCGGTGCAAGGCGCTCAGCGAATCTGATCCGTTTGTACAGAAGCATGTAAAGCTCTAAGGAAGGAGGTCCCAAATTTATGTCCGAAAAGAGTGTGTCCTCGTTGGTTATCATGACCCTACCCAAGAATCTGGACTGCCTGATCGGAGGGAAAGGCGTTGATCCGGCTGGTGGCCGTATCTGCGCCATTTTTGATGACGGCGATTTCAAAGAGATCCCGATGACCAATGAGGAAGTCAGGCTCGAATGCCCAACCGATAAGGAGGGCAACGCCTTGGCCACTGTCTTCTATGGAGGCCAGTCGCAGATGTTCCAGGTGTATGTTCGCAAACCGGTCATCCGCAAGTTCACTATTGCAACGCCGCCCACAAAGAATAGTTACCTGGCCGGAGAAAAACTGGACCTGTCTGGTCTCAAGCTGAACGCAGAGTATGAGACAGGGGAGAAGGTCCCCTATGAGAATATCCCTGATGTCGACTATACGGTGAAGTACGGCGACGCTGTCTACCCACTGGTCATTGATGGACTCTCGGTACCTATCTTCATCAAGGTCACAGAGGCGACCCTGACCGGCCTCCGGATGGGCAAGCTGCCCAACAAAACCGAATACATGGAGCGCAAGGAGAAGTTTGACCCGACGGGGGGTACCATCATCCAGATGTTTGACAGCGGCACCGAACAAGAGATCCCGCTGCCCTACTCGGCCGTTCGCGGATTCAGCAACCTGACACCCGGGCCCCTGGAGCTAACGGTGCAGATGGGCCAGTTCTCCACCAGATTTGAGGTCAACATCGTGGAGAAGAAGGCTGTGCGGGTCAGCATTGACACGCAGCCTTTCCAGACGACCTACACGGAGGGTGAGCCGCTCGTCATGGATGGCATCCGGGTGAGCGTTGAATACAACAACGGAGAATCCCACATCTGCGACGAATGGGACTATGAGCCAAAGAAAGCTGTGCTGGGCCAGGACCTGGTAGTCGTCACGGTGGGGGATGCCAGCGCAACCCTGGCTATCACTGTGGCTCCCCGGCAGCTTCTGTCCATCCGTGTTTGCAAGCTGCCTGACAAGACCCAGTATAAAGAGCGGCTGGAGACGCTGGATGTCACTGGTGCTGAGCTGGAACTGAGTTTCGACTACGGTGACCCGGAGGTCATCCAGGTACAGTCTGATATGGTCAAGGGGTTTGATAACCGTCGAGCCGGCGAGTGCAAGGTTGAGGTCCAGTATCAGGGGCTGGCCGCCGAATTCTCGGTGGACATCTTGCCGCAGACACTCTTGGGCATCATGATCACACAGATGCCCGAAAAGACCGACTACGCGCCCGGTGAGAGCTTCGATGCCAAGGGGATGGTCGTCTCCGGGTTCTATGACAGTGGGGTGATCGAGCCGATCCGCTCCTACGCTATCAGTCCGGACCGGCCCCTGGAGGAGGGAGATGTGGCCATCCTCATCTCCAGCGTCGATAAGACGGCTGTGGTTCCCATCAAGGTAGGGGAGATGTTCCGCGTCAAGCCTGCAGAGCCGCAGCCCTGGGAGACTGTCAGCCAGACTCCTGATCCGGTCGTCCCTCCGGCCGAACCGCCCGCAGCAGACCCGCCCTCCGGGTTCCCTGAAACGCCGTCCAGGTTCAACGACCCGTTCAGTGTGTCCAACAACCTGTATGGCGGCGCCAGGGAGAAGAGTCCGGCAGCTACACCCGGCTTTGGGTTCATGCCGCCTGAGGAGGAGACGCCCCTGTTTGGCGTGACCAGCAGCAATATGAACAAGAAGCCGGCCCCAGAACCTGAACCGGAGGAGAAAAAGAAGAGCGGTTTCTGGGGACGGAAGCTGTTCGGACCCAATACCTCCAAATTTCGCGGTGAGTAATAATCCTACAGCCAATGGCAGGCCCGATGTTCGGGCCTGCCTTTCTTTGCGCGAAACTGTTTCGCTGTTCCCGAAATTGGATGCAGCGCACCTGCATATATTAGCTTTAGAATCCCAATTTCGATAGAAAAATAATGGAGAAAAGTAAGAAAAAGGAGAAATACATATGTTTTTATTCGTGAGTGAAGCAAAATACCGCGGCTATGCTCAGGTAGGCGTGGAGAACTATGCTTATTGCACCTGTGGAGCTAAGTTCGTACTGAAGGATGTCGACGAGCAGGGAAATGAACTCTCTCACTGTGAGGTCTGTTGCCCCAAATGCGGGGCAAGATTCGGCAACCGGCAGACCCTGTATCTGCGGAGCAGTGACGGCAAGGTTAACCTTGTTGCATACTGCAAGGATAAGAACCCGATGCATGAGGTGCTGGTGGAGGGCGATCTGGTAAAACTGGTCAAGGAAGCCCCCAAGGGCGACCTGGCGGATTATGTCATCGATGGGAATCCCATTGAGGTCATCCGCTATGTCCTGACCTTCGATACTGCGCACGGTCTGCGGCCAGTCAAACTGGAGGTCGATGGTCGGGAGGTCAACCTGACTGTGACCAACATCGGCAAGGCCTGCTCCGGGCTAAGCGCCACCTCCATATGCATTCCTGAAGAGGCAAAGCGGTTCAAAGACGAAATTACCTGGATCCAGATTGCAATGGGTCACACATCCTCTCTGGCAGAGGCAGCTAAGTGCCTGCTGAAGTACCCGGTGTTAGACTCCCTCTATGAAGAGAAGGAACGCCAGCAGTGGACTCATGCCGCATCCGGATTCTGGGCAGCTCTGGAGGACGACTATCTGCAGGCAGGGGAGAGGAGTCTGAAAAAGGCATTTCCGCTGCCCCGGCAGGCTCTGGATCTGGTATTCCGAGGGAAGGTCCGGTTTGGGCACACCTATAAGGTTGTTGAAAAGCTCGGGGACAACCTTGGCGCTGAGATGCTCAAGCTGGCAGCAGAGATTCTGAAAGATTCGCCCAACGATGTCCATGAACTGGCACTGTTCCTGGCCGGGCGCAATACGGTTGAACGGCAGCGTCTCAAGATATACCTCACTGAAGAGGTCTGTATCTACCAGGGTATCGAAGATCCGAAAGCAGCCTGGCATCTGCTGCGGGACTACATCAACATGTCCGAGGACATGAATGTTCCCTACAACCTGTGCCCCAAGTCCCTAAAGCTGCGCCACGATCTGGCAGCCCGCAACCACAGGCTGGTACTGGAAGAAATTGAACGCAAGAAGTTCAAAGAGAAGGCGGCCGCAGAGAACTACGCCAGACTGGAGTGGACCTCCAAGGATGGCAAATGGGCCGTGTTGGTACCCAAGGATGCTGGTGACCTGGTGAGGGAAGGTTCGGAACTCAGCCACTGTGTTGGTAGCTACGCAAAATATGTCATCGATGGCAGTATGCGCATCTGCTTCTTGCGAAAGACTGAAAACCTGGATAAGCCGCTGCTCACGCTCTCTGTCAATGCGAGTGATTGCTGCACGACCTACCTGGGCTTCGACAACCGCGATGCGGTGGCAGAAGAGGTTTTCGCTCTGCGCGAGTGGACGAAGGCCCGCGGGCTGACTCTCTGGGAGAATTGAATTTCGACTCCATGCAAAATGCCCCTGTCTCCTTTTGGAGATGGGGGCATTGCTTGGTTTGTTTGTTTGTTTGTTTGTTGGGCAGATTGTCTTTTTTAACGAAGAAAAGCGGCCGGGGTTGCTTTGTTTGCCAGAAGCCGTGGTGCGAGCCGGCTCCGTTCCGGAGCCGATGCCGGGTCCGTGAGACTTCGTCTTTTGCCAGGCGGACCGAAGTTTGCCGTTGCGGACAACAATTTGCTTCGGATGTGCCAGCCGCTGTGCGGTTTGGAGCTGGCGGGTTGGCCCAGAATGGGATTTGCCGGGGCTGCATAGGATAGTCCAGATACCCCAATTTAGGCACAATCTAAACTTCAAGGAGGTAAAACTCAAGGAAGGCGTGTTGGCAATGCGCAAGCACAATCCGAATTCCAGAAAGAAGAACTCCGCTAAGGGATCTTCCCGCGGTAGCCCGAAGAAGCTGAACAAAGGCGATTGCCGCTACTTCAGCATGGGGCAGTGTTCCCATTTCCACGGGAAGTGTTTCGACTGCAAGGAGTATCAGCACCAGGCCAGCTATCGCCGCAAATCCAATAGCGGTGAGAACTGGCGCCGCATCATGTGATCCAAACAAGAGGCTATAACATAATTTAGGAGGTATATTTATGTCGATGAATATCTATCCCTTCCAGGAGCCTGCGGCTTTTGCCCTTTGCGGCGAGGCTGCCAAGCTCATTTGGAAACAGGTCGCAGATGAAGATGATGAGTTCAACACCGATGAACTCAGCGACCTGTGGTGCAATCTGTTCGATGCCCGTTGGTCCAACAGCTTCTCC
>ERZ1504339.578-NODE-578-length-8801-cov-4.070318_pt1 | contig 8801 bp, 7 predicted proteins | sample MGYA00572239_ERZ1504339 | MGnify/ENA primary metagenome ERZ1504339 (study PRJEB39906, sample SAMEA3182045) | gut metagenome | biome: human; feature: gut; material: Stool; isolation source: human stools | place: Canada | collected 2011-11-01 ... | reverse complement strand
CAGACCTGAAGCCGCTGTTCGACACCATTCTGGACTATATCCCCGCGCCGGAGGCCGATCTGGATCAGCCGTTCCAGATGCTGGTCAGCGCCATCGACTACAACGAGTTCGTGGGCCGCATCGCCATCGGCCGCGTGGAGCGCGGCGTGCTGAAGCAGAATCAGGAGATCGCGGTGTGCAACTACCACGATCCCGACGCCCCGGCCAAGAAGGCCAAGGCCGTCAGCATGTACGAGTTCGCCGGTCTGGGCAAGGTGCCCATCACCGAGGCCACGGCGGGCAATATCATCGCCATGTCCGGCATCGGCGACATCACCATCGGCGACACCATCTGTGCGCCGTCCTGCGTGGAGCCGCTGCCCTTCGTGAAGATCAGCGCCCCCACCATGGAGATGACCTTCTCCATCAACGACTCTCCCTACGCCGGGCGCGAGGGCAAGTTCGTCACCCCCCGCCAGCTGCGGGAGCGGCTGTTCCGCGAGACGCTGAAGGACGTGTCCCTGCGGGTCACGGAGATCGAGGGGGCCACCGATGCCTTCAACGTGGCGGGCCGCGGCGAAATGAGCCTGTCCATCCTCATCGAGACGATGCGCCGGGAGGGCTACGAGTTTCAGGTGTCGCCGCCCCGCGTACTGTACCAGACCATCGACGGCAAGAAGTGCGAGCCTATCGAGCGGCTGGTGGTAGACGTACCCGGCGAGAGCGTGGGCGCGGTCATCGAGAAGCTGGGCAGCCGCAAGGCGGACATGCTGGAGATGACCCCCGTGGGCAGCCGCATGAAGATCGAGTTCCTGATCCCCAGCCGCGGCCTGTTCGGCTATCGCAACGAGTTCCTGACGGACACCCGGGGCGAGGGCATCATGGCCAGCATATTTGACAGCTACGCCCCCTATAAGGGCGACCTTACCCGCCGGAACACCGGCTCTCTTGTGTCCTTCGAGACGGGCGAGAGCGTGGGCTACGGCCTGTTCAACGCGCAGGAGCGCGGCGCTCTGTTCATCGGGCCGGGCGTGCCGGTGTACGAGGGCATGATCGTGGGCGTCTCCCCCAAGCAGGAGGATATCACGGTCAATGTGTGCAAGAAAAAGCAGATGACCAATATGCGCGCCGCCGGTTCCGACGAAGCGCTGCGGCTGGTGCCGCCCCGGAAGATGAGTCTGGAGCAGTGCCTGGAGTTCCTGGCGGACGACGAGCTGCTGGAGGTCACGCCCAAGAGCCTGCGGATGCGTAAGACCATCCTGAACCACGAAAAGCGGATGAAGGCCACCCACGGCGGCAAGAAAAACTGAACGACACCCCTCAAAACCTCGCAAAAGACCGGCTCCGCCGGTCTTTTGGCTTACATGCGGTATTTCAGGTGCGGCCCGCTGGGCCCGCCGCCTGCTTGTATCTCTGGGATATTCCGCGCCAACAGGCGCGACCCACTTTTGCCCTCGGCGGCAAAAGTGGGCAAAAGCGCCGTTCAAACCTGCGGTTTGAAAATCCGCCCGCGTACCGCACACCGTCCCATGCGACACCCATCCCGCGCGAACGCGGCAACTCATAAACCGCCCGAAATGTTGAATCGACCTGCTCCTATCCCCGCTGCCGCTAACGGTGCAAAATGTAGAACCCCGCACCCCTACATTTCAGAGCAAAAGCGGCAGCGCTCAGAGAAGGACGTCAGTCCAACATTTCGGACGACTCAGTACGCACCGGCAAGCAGCGAAAGGAAATCCAAAAACCATGGGTTTTTGGCGGCGTTCTTTCCCCCATTTCTTCCGCTGCTGGAAGAAATGGGGCCGCCGGAGGCATAAAGCAGCTTTCGATGAGCCGCCGGGGGCAAAAGTGGGTCGCGCCCCGGCGCGAAATACCTCGCGTTTGTTACATAACGCATGTATTACGTTGCCAGCTTCTTGACATTTTCCGCGGGGCATGGTAAAAGAATAAAGACGCGTAGCGCACAGAAGTGCCTGCGAAGCGTATCGCCTTTCAGCGGTGCGCTTTTTGTATACAAAAAAGCAGCCTGTCCGACGGACAGGCTGCTTTCTGCATCATGCGCGGGGAGAGGGGACGAACAGCAGATTCAGATCCGCCTGCGTGGGCATACCGTCCAGCGCGGCGCTGTCGCTGTACTGCCACATGTCGAAGGCGTAGTAGAAATCCGGATAGTCGTTGTAGTCCGCCACCCACAGAGCGTAGTCCGCCAGACGGCTCAGGTCATAGCGGTAATAGCCCTGCTGGCGGTTGAGATAGATACCGGCGGGATACCCGGCGGATTCCACCACGCCGCAGAAGGCGGCGGCGCACTCCGTCAGATAGCCGTTGTCGTTGCCCTTGGTGCGGGAATCGTCGGCGAACACCGGCTCCCAGTCGAAGTAGACCGGCAGATCCAGCTGCTGCCCGTCCAGCAGGCGCAGGACATGGGCAGCCTCGGCAGCGGCCTCCTGCACCGTCACGGCCTGTGAGAAGTAGTACACGCCCACGTCGATCCCGGCGGCCCGTGCGCCCCGCAGATGACTGGTGAAGGAACCGTCCGTCCGGAGCGCGCCCTTTGTATAGCCGGTATAGCCGATGCGGAGGATGGCGAAATCCACACCCTGCGCCGCCAGCCGCTGCCAGTCCACGCCGGCCTGATAGTCAGACACGTCCACGCCCATGCGGACAGTGCCGGTCATGCCGGTGTAGCGGAGGGCTCCGTCCTCCTCGCGGGTGAAGTCCTCGGCGGTGAAGGGATTCACCGGCAGGCTTTCGTGGGGCGTCAGCCACACCATGTTGGCCCCGTCGTTGACATAGACCTGCCCCGCGTGGGGATCAGGCTCCTCGACGGTGCGGGGCTGGCGGGGCAGCAGACTCAGCACCACGGGAATGGCGACGGCCAGCGCCGCCAGCAGTATCACCAGCGGCAGCAGCCGTCTGCGCCGTCTCCTGCGGCGCCGGCGGCGGGGGCGTACAGCGGTAGCTTCCATTGCTTCACCTGCTTTCTCGTTGGAACACATGGATGTCAAAGGCGATGCGGCAGTCCAACGTGTCAAGTTTACATAATCTTTCAACGCCGCTTTTCGGCGTCTTCCAGCAGTAGGGGGTCATGCCGAACAGCGCCTGAATGTCGGCGGCGCTGTCCAGATGGATGACATCCTCCACATGGCGGATGTCGACGTAGCGGAAGCCGTCGTAGGGCGTCTCCTTCACCTCGTTGGGGTAGGGATGCTCATAGAGCACCTGCTTCATCTCCCACAGATGCATGGCGGAGGGGACGACATACAGAAAGTGTCCCTCCGGCCGCAGCACCCGGCGGAATTCCTCGATGGCCAGCGGGGAAAAGCAGTTGAGCAGCAGGTCGATGCTGCCGTCCGCCGCCGGCAGGCGGTAGGAGGAGGCCACGGCGAATTCCACGTTTTTCTCCCGCTTGGCCGCCAGCCGCAGGATGAACTTGGAGATGTCCGTGCCGGCCATCCGGGGCGCTTTTCCGGCGGCGCACAGAGCCTGATAAATGGCGGCGGTGTAGTAGCCCTCGCCGCAGCCGCTGTCCAGCACCGCCGGGGCTGGGCCGGTCAGAGAGACGGCGAGTCGACATAACGCATCGCGCAGCGGGGCGTAGTAGCCCTTGGAGAGGAAGGCGCTGCGGGCGGCGGCCATGGCCTTGTCGTCGCCGGGCGCCTTGGAGTGCTTCCGGTTCACCGGGAGCAGGTAGGTGTGGCCCTCCTTGGCGATGTCGAAAGTGTGCCCGTTGGGGCAGCGGTAGACGCCGTCCTGACGGGTCAGGGGCGCGGCGCACAGGGGACAGACGAACAGACTGGTCATAGGCCGTGCCCCTCCGGCAGCGTCACGTCATGGATCCAGCGGCCCCTGCGGATGCGGTACCAACACAGGGGACACTTCAGCAGGGACTCCGCCTGAATGGCGGCGGCCACCCACCAGTAGGAGGCGTCCAGCACCAGCGCCAGCAGCGCCGTCAGGGGCAGGGCCAGCAGCCACTGGGGGGAGATGTCCAGCGCGGCGGAGCAGAACACGTCGCCGCCCGCGCGGAGCACGCCGGTGACGGCGGTGATGGAGTAGGCGTGCAGGGGGATGGAGGCAAAGCCGGTGACGGCCAGCGCCGCGGCGATCTCCGCCGTCTGGCCGTACAGCTCGAACAGCGGGAAGACGATGGGCTGGAACAGCAGCGGCACCAGCGCCAGCGCGGCCACGGCCAGCGCAACGCCCACCAGTATCGTGACCCACAGCAGGGTATGGCTCAGCTCCAGCACCTCCTCGTGGCTCCTGCCCTCGCCGATGGCCTTGCCCACGATGACGGCGGTGGCGGCGCCCAGGCCGAAGCATACCACCAGAAACAGGCGGTTCAGATTGCCCATGACGGCGTAGGCCGCCAGATACTCCACGGAGATGACGGTGTAGCCCAGGATCACCGTGAGCATGCTGTTGCCCAGTCCCCACGCGATCTCATTGAGCAGCACGGGGGAGGAGTATTTGATGAAGCGGCGGCACATCTCCCAGCCCGGGCGGAAGAAGGCCCGCAGCCGCAGGGGGATGGTCTTGCTGCGCAGGGCGCAGAACAGGCACACGGCGAACTCCGCCACGCGGCTGAGCAGCGTGGCCACGGCGGCGCCCTCCACCCCCAGCATGGGGAAGCCCGCCTTGCCGAAGATCAGCAGGTAGTTCATGCTGGTGTTGATGACGGTGGACATGCCGAACAGCTTCATGCCGAAGGCGGAATTTTCCACGCTGCGCTGGGCGCTGACGTAGATGGAGGACAGCATATTGAACACATAGGAGAACCCGATGACCCGCAGGTACGGCGCGCCCAGCAGCGACAGCTCGTGCTTGTTGCTGAGCAGATCCATGATCTCCACAGGCCAGAGGAAGAAGGCGGCGGCCAGCACGGCGGCGATGCCCACGCCCAGATAGGCGGCCACGCCCATGGCACGGCTGATGCTCTCCAGATCCTTTTTGCCCCAGTACTGGCTGATGAGGATGCCCACGCCGGACTGGACGCCGAACACGATGGAGATCAGCAGGAACACCGGCACGTTGGCGGTAGTGACGGCGGCCATCTCCTTGTTGCCCAGCTGGCTGACCATCAGGGTGTCGATAAGACCCAGCGAGAACGTGATAAGATTTTGCAGGGCGATGGGGGCGGTGAGCCGCGCCAGATAGCGGTAAAAGCCCTTGTCGCGTTGGAGTGCTTTCAGCATAGCGGTGTACCTCTTACAGCATGGGGAAGCGGGCGGCCTGATGGGCCTTCAGCGCGTCATACAGGGCGTCCACGTCCGATGTGGTGTTGTCGGGGGAGAAGGAGATGCGGATGACGCCGGCGGCGGTGCGCCTGTCCAGCCCCAGCGCCGACACGACATGGCTGGCCTTGCCCTGATGGCAGGCGGAGCCGGCGGAGATGCAGATGCCCTGCGCCCCCAGATCGGTGACGATGTTGGCACTGGGGTAGCCCGCCAGCGACACCGCCAGAATGTGGGGCGCCGTGCCCGCCGCCACCGGCGCCATGCCGGGGATGGTCAGCAGCTTCTCCCGGCAGTAGTCCCGCAGGGCGGCCATGTGGGCGATCTTGGCGTCATAGCCCGCAAGCCGCAGCTCCACCGCCTTGGCGAAGCCCGCGATCTGGGCGGTGGCCTCTGTACCGGAGCGCAGGCCCCGCTCCTGCCCTCCGCCGGGCAGCAGGGGCCGCACGTTGCGGAACCGGTCGGAGATGTACAGCGCCCCCACGCCCTTGGGTCCGCCCAGCTTGTGGGCGGACAGGCTCATCATATCCACGCCCCACGCCTCCGGGTCGCAGGGCACCTTCAAAAAGCCCTGTACCGCGTCGCAGTGCAGCAGGGCGCGGGACTTCCGCTCCCGCAGGAGGCGGGCGGTCTCCGCCACGGGGAAGATGCAGCCCGTCTCGTTGTTCACCAGCATCATGGACACCAGCACCGTGTCCTCCCGCAGGGCGGATGCCACCTGCTCCGCGGTGACGTGCCCGGTGCGGTCGGGTTTGAGGTAGGTGACCTCATAGCCCTGCTGCACCAGCCAGCGGCATGGCTCCAGCACGGCGCTGTGCTCCACGGCGGTGGTGATGATGTGCTTGCCGGTGTGCCGTCCCTGCCAGACGGCGGCCTGTATGGCCCAGTTGTCCGATTCCGTGCCGCAGGAGGTGAAGTACAGCCGCTCCGGCGGGCAGTGCAGCGCCCCGGCGACGATGGCGCGCCAGCTCTCCACGGCCTTTTTCATCTCCTGCCCGGCGGGGTACTGGGAGGAGGGATTGCCGAAGTGCCGGGTCAGCACCTCATACATGGCGTCCGCCACGGCGGCGGGTACCGGCGTGGTGGCGGCGTTATCCAGATAGATCATGGGAAAAACCTCTCAATTTCATTGGCCGGAGGACTTGCCACCGGCGTAAGTATCCAGTATAATAAAGCGTTACCACTTATTATACCGACATTCGACGGAAAGTGCAAGGAGAATCCCATGCTGGCAGCGATTTACACATTAGGCTGTAAGGTCAATCAATACGAAACGCAGGCCATGGAGCAGGAGCTGGTGCGCCGGGGCCATACGCTGGTGCCCTTTGACCAGCGGGCGGACGCCTATATCGTCAACACCTGCTCCGTCACCGCCGTCAGCGATAAGAAATCACGGCAGATGCTGCGGCGGTGCCGGAAGCTGAACCCGGAGGCGGTGGTGGCCGCCTGCGGCTGTTATGTGCAGACCCACGCGGAGGAGGCGGCGGGGCTGGACGTGGATCTCGTCGCCGGCACCGGCGACCGGATGGCCTTTCTGGATCTGCTGGAGCAGGTGACCCGGGAGAAGCAGGTGACGCTGCTGGACGATGCCCTGAAGCGCCGGACATTCGAGGTGCTGCCCGCCGGCGGCATGGCCGAGCGCACCCGCGCCATGCTGAAGGTGGAGGACGGCTGTGTGAATTTCTGCACCTACTGCATCATCCCCTACGCCCGCGGCCCGGTGCGCTCTCTGCCCAAGGCGGAGGCGGCGGCCCAGACGGAGCAGCTGCGCCGCGAGGGCTATCGGGAGCTGGTGTTCACCGGCATCGAGATCTCCAGCTGGGGCCACGATCTGAAAAACGGCGAGACGCTCATCGATCTTCTGGAGGCGGTGTCCGCCGCCGCGGGGGACATGCGGCTGCGTCTGGGCAGTCTGGAGCCCCGCACCATCACGGAGGATTTCTGCCGCCGCGCCGCCGCGCTGCCTAACCTGTGTCCCCACTTCCACCTTTCTCTCCAGTCCGGCTGCGACGATACGCTGAAGCGGATGAACCGGAAGTACGACACGGCCCGGTTCCGGGAGTCGGTATCCCTGCTGAACCGATACTTCCACCGCCCCGCCGTCACCACCGACCTCATCTGCGGCTTTCCGGAGGAGACGGAGGAGGAGTTCGCCCAGACGCTGGCATTTATCGAGTCCTGCGGCTTCGCGGCCATGCACATCTTCCCCTACTCCATCCGCCCCGGCACCACGGCGGCGGCCATGGCGCAGGTGCCCCCGGCGGTGAAGGAGGCCCGCGCCGCCCGGGCGGGACAGGTGGCGGAGAAGCTGCACCGCGCCTATCTGGCGGGCTGCGTGGGCCGGGTCTACCCGGTGCTGTTCGAGCAGCCCAAGGACGGCCGCTACACCGGCCACGCCCCCAACTACATGGAGGTGGCCGTGGCGGCGGATGGATTACATAACATTATAAGAGACGTAAAGATCGTTGGAATAGACGGAGAAATACTATTAGGAGAGTTGACATAATGCATCACTTTTTCGCCTACATCGACCGTATGCGCTACATTGAACGCTGGGCGCTGATGCGCAACAGCGTCCGGGAGAATATTCAGGAGCACAGCCATCAGGTGGCGGTGCTGGCTCATGCGCTGGCGGTGATCCGCAACGAGCTGTTCGGCGGACAGGTGGACACCGGCGCGGTGGCCGCTGCGGCGCTGTACCACGACGCCGGGGAGATCCTCACCGGCGACATGCCCACCCCCATCAAGTACTTCAATCCCGAGATACGGGAGGCCTACCGCAAGGTGGAGGAGGTGGCGGACGAGAAACTGCTGGACATGCTGCCGCCGGAGCTGCGGCCGGTCTACGAGGATATCCTGCGCCCCGCCGACCCGGAGGTAGAGGAGCTGGTGAAGGCGGCGCACAAGCTCAGCGCCCACATCAAGTGTCTGGAGGAGCTGAAGGCCGGCAACGAGGAGTTCCGGCAGGCGGCGCGGCAGACGGCGCAGGCGCTGGAAGGCTACGACATGCCGGAGCTGCAATATTTCCGTGAGCACTTTTTAGGCTCGTTCCAGCTGACGCTGGACGAGATGGAGTAATTCTTTCAAAAGGAGTGACGACTATGAAGGCCATCGTAACAGTGGTGGGAAAGGATCAGGTGGGCATCATCGCCGGTGTGTGCAACACGCTGGCGGCGTATCAGATCAATGTGCTGGATATCAGCCAGACCATTATGGAGGGCTACTTCACCATGATGATGGTGGTGGATCTGACCCTGTGCCGGGAGCCGTTCGACAAGCTGCGCGCCACCCTGCGGGAGTACGGCGAGGGGCGCGCTCTGTCCATCCGCATCCAGCGGGAGGACATCTTCGACGCCATGCACAAGCTGTAAGAGGGACGCGCCATGCTGAATCTGCAAAACATTTTTGACACCATCGACATGATCGACAAGCAGCATCTGGACATCCGCACCATCACCATGGGCATCTCCCTGCTGGACTGCGTCAGCGAGGACGCGGGCCGCTGCTGCGACAAAATTTACGACAAGATCTGCCGCCGGGCGGAGAAGCTGGTGCGCACCGGCGAGGATATCGAGAGCGAGTTCGGCA
>ERZ1504339.534-NODE-534-length-9442-cov-3.550655_pt1 | contig 9442 bp, 9 predicted proteins | sample MGYA00572239_ERZ1504339 | MGnify/ENA primary metagenome ERZ1504339 (study PRJEB39906, sample SAMEA3182045) | gut metagenome | biome: human; feature: gut; material: Stool; isolation source: human stools | place: Canada | collected 2011-11-01 ... | reverse complement strand
GTGTGCGGTAGGCATTTTTTGTTTTGAGCGGAGCTTCCACTACCTTACCGTTCTGCCGCGAGATGGCCCGTTGGATTTTCAGTATGCCATGCTGGAAGTCCACATCCGTCCACTTCACTCCCAGTAGTTCGCCCCGCCGTAGGCCCGTGGCGAGGTCGAGGTAATAGAGCTCGTACACGCCGCTGTCCCTGGCCTCCCGGAAGAAGGTGCTGAGTTGGTCGGCGGTCAGGGTCTTCATCTCCTTGCGCTCCACCTTCGGCAGGGCGCAGCCCTGTGTGGGGTTGCGGGTTACCAGTTTCTGCTCCATAGCGAGGTTGTACGCCGAGCCGATCATCTGGTGGATGTTCCGCACTGTTTTTGGAGCCAGACCTTTCGGTTTTTTCTTGGCCTCGATACGGTCTACTCGGCCACCGTCCAGTAGGTGCTTGTAGAATCGCTGCAAGTCCAGAGAAGTGAGGTCGGTCAGCGGAGTGCTGCCGATCTGCGGCTTGATGTGGTTTTTCAGAAAGCCTTGCGAGGTTTTGTAGGTCGATGGGCGGAGTTTCACCTTGGCGTAGTTCTCCATCCAAACCTCCAACCAACTCCCCACGGTGTAAGTCTTGGCCCGTCCGTAGTCGATACCCACATTTTCCTCGATGGCCTTCTTCAACTTTTCCTTGACCTCGGCCTGCGTCTTGCCGAGGACTTTTTTGATGATGGCCTTGCCGGTTTCGGGATCGTGACCGACTGTGTACCGGCCTTCCCATCGTCCATCCTTTCGCTTGCGGATGTTCCCCTCGCCGTTTGCTCGTCGCTTTGGCATAAAATCAGCCTCCTTTGCAACGGCACACAATACCGCAAAGGACAGAGAAAAGCTATCCACTTGGGCGAGAATTATCAGACTGTTATTAATTTCCTCTTCTTTGGTTACAGCGGTGCTAAAAACGAACCGCGGGGAAGGTGTCTATATTGTTTTCGGCAGCGCAAAATATGCAGCTCTGGTCTGCCGTTGGTAACATGGAACTTCTTCTGCACAGCTTTCGCAAATACCTGTAAGGCACCACCACAAACCGCTGCAACGCCTGCGTTTACGGAAACTAAGACGCCACTTCATCCGAAAGTCCGTTCAAAAGACGCCACAACCGACCACCTTGAAAACCCCCGTAAACTGCCCGCACTGCGGGCAGAAGTGATTGGGCAGAGCGTCGGTTAAGACGCCAGCCCTTTATCCTGTGCTTTTATCGAACAGCCTCCACTACCCGAAAAACCTTCCTGTAAAGTTCGGCTTTTCGCTCAAAACCGTTCCCGCAAATATCGCAAAAAAGTTACCGTCGCAACGCTGTTCCAAACCGCTTCTCATCGCGTTTTTCAACTTCTCGCACAAACGCCCCACGCTTGCTTTCACAGGCAAAAGTGGGTACACACTCGCCTTTGCTTAAAAAATCGCACACAGCGGCTCACAGGGCGAAACAGGGGCGCTGTTCTCGCCGCTGCTTGGAGTATTTCGCTCCCCGCTACATTTGGGTAGATCTCCCAACGTGTAGGTTTGGGTAGATGTCCCAACGTCCATTGCAAAACCGAGAGTATTCTGCTACAATATTCTGAAAAGTCGTTAGAATGGAGGCGATACATGATATGCCCCTTATCATTGTTCGCAATGACATCACGAAAATGAGCGTGGACGCCATCGTCAACGCGGCGAAGGAATCTCTGCTGGGCGGCTGCACGACCGGCGACGCCAAGATCACGGGCGCGTACCGCCTGCCGTGCAAATATGTGATCCACACCGTGGGCCCCGTGTGGGACGGCGGTAAGTACGGCGAGCGGGAACAACTCGCCTCCTGCTATCGCACCAGCTTTGCGCTGGCGAAGGAACGCGGCTGCGAGACGGTTGCCTTCCCGCTGATCTCCTCTGGCGTTTTCGGCTATCCCAAGGATCAGGCGCTCCGGGTGGCGGTGGACACCATCAGCGAATTCCTCGCAGAAAACGACATGACGGTGTACATCGTCATTTTCGACCGCGCGGCGTACCAGATCGGCAATAAGCTGTTCGCGGATATCGCCGCATACATCGACGACCACTATGTGGATGCCCATACCGACTCCAGCCGGGAGCGGATGCGCCGGATGGGCGTCGTTGAAAGCCGGATGCTGACCGCCTACGAGGACGTGCCCATGGCGGCCTCCGGGCTGGACGAGGCGCTTGCGCATCTGGATGCCGGATTTTCGGAGACGCTGTTGAAGCTCATCGACCGCAGCGGAAAAAAGGACGCCGAGGTCTACAAAAAGGCCAACGTGGATCGCAAGCTGTTCTCGAAGATCCGCAACAACCCGGACTACAAGCCCTCCAAGCCCACGGCGGTGGCCTTCGCCATCGCGCTGGAGCTGAGCCTGCCGGAGACCCGCGACCTCATCGCCCGGGCGGGCTACGCCCTCAGCCCCAGCAGCAAGTTTGATGTCATCATCGAGTATTTCATCATGCAGCGGGACTACGACATTTTCAAAATCAACGAGGCGCTGTTCGCGTTCGACCAGAGTTTGCTGGGGGCGTGAGGAAAATATATTTTCATAATAAGGAGCGTAACACCATGACTTTTATCTGCTACCCCAAATGCACCACCTGCCAGAAGGCGCAGAAGTGGCTGGACGAGAACGGCATTTCCTATACATTCCGGGACATCAAAATGGAACATCCTACTTACAACGAGCTGACCGCGTGGCATCGGCGCAGCGGGCTGCCGCTCAAGAAATTCTTCAACACTAGCGGTCTTCTCTATAAGTCCATGGCGCTGAAGGAGAAACTCTCCGAAATGAGCGAGGATGAGATGCTGAAGCTCCTTGCAGCAGACGGGATGCTGGTCAAGCGCCCGCTGCTGGTAGGTGATGACTTTGTACTCGTGGGCTTCAAGGAAGCCGAGTGGGAGAGTTGCCTGAAAACCCAATAAATGTCGCCCCACAGGCGACAAAGCCCTCCTTCGGATGCGCTACAATGTGAGCACAGACAAACGAAGGAGGGCTTTTTTATGACGGAATTGGTTTTTATTTTGGATTGCAGCGGCTCTATGTCCGGGCTGGAATCGGACACCATCGGCGGCTTCAACTCCATGCTCGCACAGCAAAAGAAGGAAGCAGGCGAGGCGCTGGTCTCCACGGTGCTTTTCGCCAACGACAGCACAGTCATCCATGACCCCCTGCCGCTTTGTGAAGTGCCGCGCCTGACGGAGAAGGAGTACTTCACCTGCGGCTGCACGGCGCTGCTGGACGCCGTGGGCGGCGCCATCCACCACATCGGCAACATTCACAAGTACGCCCGCCGGGAGGACGTGCCGGAGAAGACGATGTTCATCATCACCACCGACGGCTACGAAAACGCCAGCCGCCGATACGATTACGAACGTGTGCGCCGCATGATTGAACGGCAGAAGGAGAAGTACGGCTGGGAGTTTTTGTTCCTGGGCGCCAACATCGACGCCGCCAAGGAGGCAGCTCGCTTCGGCATCGACGCCGACCGGGCGGTGAACTACAAGTGCGACGAGGAGGGCACGGCGCTGAACTATGAGGTCATCAGCGCCGCCGTGTGCAGCGTTCGAGCGGCCCAACCTCTCAGCGCCGACTGGAAGCGCCGCATCGACGAGGACGTGCAGAAAAGAGGGAGGTAAGCGTATGTACGGCGCGATTTTGGGCGACATCGTGGGCAGCCCCTACGAGTTCGACTGCAACAACTATAAGGCGAAGGATTTCCCCCTGTTCAGCCGCCGTTCCGACTTCACCGACGACACGGTGATGACGCTGGCGGTGGCGAAGGCGCTGCTCAGCACCCGTGGGCAGGACGATGCCGCCATCAAAGCGGCACTGGTGCGGGAGATGCAGCAGCTGGGCCGCGCCTACCCCGACCGGGGCTATGGCACACATTTTGGCGGCTGGCTCTATGAGGATGATCCGCAGCCCTACCATAGCTATGGCAACGGCAGTGCCATGCGGGTGTCTCCCGCTGCATGGCTGGCAACAGACGTAGCAGAAACGCTGCGTCTGGCGCACCTCACCGCCCAGGTGTCCCACAACCACCCGGAGGGCATCAAGGGAGCACAGGCCACCGCCGCAGCCATCTTTCTCGCCCGCACAGGTCACGGAAAAGAGGAGATCAAGGCGTATGTGGAGCGCGAGTTTGGCTACGACCTCAGCCGCAGCTGCGATGAGATTCGTCCCACCTATCATCATGTAGAGAGCTGCCAGGAAACCGTACCGCAGGCAATCACCGCGTTTTTGGAGAGCTGCGATTTTGAAGACGCGCTGCGCACAGCGGTGTCCCTCGGCGGCGACAGCGACACCCTCGCCGCCATCACCGGCAGCATCGCCGAGGCATTCTACGGCGTGCCGGAGGAACTGCGGCAGGAGTGCCGCAAGCGCCTGACACCGAAGCTGGCGGAGATCCTGCGCCGGTGGGAAAGCGCGCTTTACAACGAAAAAATCTGTGGTAGAATTTGAAATGGAGAACAAAATAAGGAGGGGCTGTCATGGCGATTTTGAACTTTTCCGATGTGTTAAAAAATGTGGGGCTTGACCCGAAGCGGGTAAAACTGATCCGGCATTCGCTGGGTGACAAGGCATTCAAGAAATGCTATGACAAGAACATGGTGGAGGAGTACACCCGCGTACAGAGTGAAACCTTCAGCAACGGGTATGATTATTGGTGCGTATTTATCAGCGACAAGAGTACGACGGCAAAGTTTTTCACCTGCTACAAGGTAAGCGGCGGTGTTATTGATACGCAGGACACGAAGCCAAAGGATTTCCCACTGGAGGATTGGTTCCAAGGGCAGCGAATGTTTTACAATCTGGAGCGCATTGACCTGCTGAAGGAATACGAAGGCAGACTCTTGATCGAATGGGGTAAAAGCGCGCTTGCCTGGGCGCAGAAAGGCACCAACGAAAAGCCTATTGTGGCCATTCGGGACAAGAAGATCTTTTCCGGATACGAAAACGCGATCCTTACCTATGAAGAGCTTCGGGAGATCGTGCAGGATCCCACGGCATACGAATCGTGGCACACGGCGCTTTCCACCGTCAACGCGGTCTACCTCATTGTTGACCGGGAAAACGGACGGAAGTATGTTGGCTCCGCTTATGGCAAGGGAGGCTTATTGGGGCGCTGGACACACTATGTGAAGTCGCTGCACGGCGACAACAAGCTGATGAAGGAGCTGCTCTGCGACTACCCGGATAGGTATACGCACTTCCAGTTCTCGATTTTGCAGCTCCTGCCAAAGGCCGTGACGCCCGATGAAGTGATCCAAACGGAGACCCTTTGGAAGAAAAAGCTGCTGACCTATGAGCCTCTCGGCATGAATGCGAACTGACTGTTCGAATTCTCCTGCCATACATCTGTCTTTGACCCTCTTTTGACCCAGAACGGAACCGGAGCAGGCAGGGCTGGGCGGAAACAATGGAAGATCCGCCGGGCGAACGGCGGCAAATAGCACAAATCGGAGCCGAAACGGCTCCGATTTGCCCTTGAGACAACCTACGGACCAGAAGGCCGGGGGTTCGAATCCCTCACGGCGTGCCACCCCGAAACCGTTACACTACAACGGTTTCGGGGTTTTGCTTTGCCCTTTTGGGCGGGGAAAGAACGCCGATGTCTTTCAAATGTCTTTCAGACAGCTTGCGAGTTTGTCGGCCATCCCCCGCTTGCGCGGCCTTGATGTCCGCGCAGACCCGCTGCATGGCTGCCTGATCGGAAAACCGGTTGCAGTTGCTGTGGCGGTATGGTATGATGGAGCAAAGAAGTCGGAAGCCGGAGGGAGGAAATATCATGCAATGCCCCATTTGTAATGGCGAGATGATAACAGGGGATATTGTCTGCAAGACCGGGGCCGGGCCTACGTTCTATCCGCGAAAGGCGGGAGAGACGGAGCTGAAGCATATCTGCAGAATGTTCTTCGGAAGCAGGGAGTCCGTAAAAGCGCATGACCTTGACGAGGGCTGGTATTGTCCAAACTGCAAAAAGGTGATGGTGCTCTGGAACCAGACCTGCTGAGCCGGTGTTCGCCTAACGCGGGCCGGCGCGGGGTTTCTTGCAAATCCGGCGGATATGCGGTATAATGATGCAGAAGGGCGGCGCGGGCCGACGCGGCATGCTGCCGCGTGTGGAGCGCCGGCAGTGCCCACTGAAAGAGACGAGAACGGCGCGGGAAAGGATCATTGTATGGGAGACGGTTATTTTCTGTTGACAAACCTGCTGTCAGAGGATGAGAAAAAGGTCATCACCGGCATCACAAGCCACATCAAGCGGGGCGAAAAGCGGGTGGGTATCCAGCAGATCGCAGGGGAGAATTTCCTGTCTACCACCAGCATCATGAAGATGTGCAAGCGGCTGGGCTTTGACGGGTACAGCGAGCTGTACTACTACCTGAGCCGCCAGTTCGACTCCCACGGGGAGGAGCGCAGCACGGAAAACCTCAAGAGCATGATCGACAACTACTCCGAGGAGCTGGCGGTGCGATTCTGCCGCCTGATGGATCAGTCACGGCAGGCCAAGCTGTTCACCACCGGCGAGGGCTTTTCCAACATCGTGGGGGCTTACATCGCCCAGCGGCTGTCCATCTGCGGGTTCATGGTGTATAACAATGTGCATTTCTATGACTACATGCTGTTCCGCGATGCCCACCATCTGGAGGGCGGGGAGGATCCGGCGCCGGTGATGTTCGCCGTCAGCCAGAGCGGGGAGACGGAGCCGGTGCTCAACGACGTGCGGCACGCGAAGCAGAACGGCCACCGTATCGTGACGTTCACCAAGCGGGGCGACTCCGCGCTGGCGCAGATGTCGGACATCGTGTTCGTAGTGGACGGCTCCAAGCAGACGCTGGCCGGGAGCCTGCCCAACACGTTCTTCGGCCATGTCATTCTGGCGTTTGAGGAGCTGGTGGCGTTCTACTTTGGCGGGGGACGCCGCTGACAAGATGTTACTTTTTTCCCAAAACAGAAAAATTTTCCCGGACAAGGTGTGCTATACTGGGTGACGGTATGGTACGCCTTTCGTGTGCCGTGCCGCAGGTGCGTCCGGCCGGAGAGGCCGGGGCACAGGAACAACACCATTGAATTATGGAGGAAAAAAGATGAAAAAGATCATTTCGCTTCTTCTGGCGCTGGTCATGGCGCTGGGCCTGCTGGCAGGCTGCGGCGACAAGGCCAACACCGGCGACAACGGCACCGGCGGCGATACCGACAGCGCCAAGAAGATCGAGACGCTGAAGGTCGCCTTCGTGCCCTCCCGCGAGCCCGAGGAGATCATCACCGTGACCGAGCCTCTGAAGCAGATGCTGAAGGACGAGCTGGCCAAGCAGGGCTACGAGGTGGGCGACGTGGAGATCACCGTCGGCACGACCTACGAGGCCGTGGGCGAGGGCCTGGAGGCCGGTACCATCGACGTGGGCCTGATCCCCGGCGGTACCTATGTGCTGTACGATGACGGCGCAGAGGTCATCCTGACCGCTACCCGCGACGGCCTGAGCAAGGATTCCGACAATGCCAAGGACTGGAACGACGGTCAGCCCACCGAGGCTTCCGACAAGCAGGCCGTGTCCTACCGCGCTCTGATGATCGCCGGCCCCTCCGACAAGGGACAGGAGCTGGCCGCCAAGGTCAACAACGGCGAGGAGCTGACCTGGGAGGATCTGGACAGCGCCAACTGGAGCATCATGGGCACATCCTCTCCCGCCGGCTATATCTATCCCGCTCTGTGGCTGCAGGATCACTACGGCAAGGGCATTTCCGATCTGAAGAGCGCCGTGCAGTCCGACTCCTACGCCAGCGCCTTTGCCCGTCTGGCCTCCGGTCAGGTGGATGTGCTGGTGACCTACGCTGACGCCCGCCGCGACTATGCCGAGCGTTGGAATACCGAGTTCGGCCGCGAAGGCAGCATCTGGGAGGAGACCAACGTTATCGGCGTCACCGCTCCCATCTACAACGACACCATCTCTGTCAGCAAGAACTCCGAGATCATGGATGCCGACCTGATCGCCGCGCTGCAGCAGGCGTTCATCAATATCGGCAACACCGATGCCGGTAAGGAAGTCATCGCCATCTACAGCCACAAGGGCTATCAGGTGGCGCAGTCCTCCGACTACGACAACGAGCGCGCCGCGCAGAAGCTCATTCAGGAGCTGACGGCCGCCAACTAAGCACTTTCCCAGACGCGGGGAGGGCTGCACAGCCAAGACCTTCCGCTGTGCAGCCCTCCCCGTCTGCTATTTCAGGAAAAGAGGAGACCGTATGATCGTTTTTGACCATGTATCCAAGGTATATCCCAACGGCACGGTGGGTCTGGATGACGTGAACCTGACCATTCAGGACGGCGAGTTCGTGGCCATCATCGGCCGCTCCGGCGCGGGCAAGTCCACGCTGCTGCGGGCGGTGAACCGCATGCACCAGATCACCTCCGGCACGCTGACGGTGAACGGCACCGACGTCAGCACCCTGTCCGGCAAAAGTCTGCGCCGGTTCCGCCGGGGCATCGGCATGGTGTTCCAGTCCTTCAATCTGGTGACCCGCACCACCGTCATCAAGAACGTGCTGTCCGCCTGCGTGCCGGATATGCCCTTCTGGCGGGTGCTGCTGGGGGCCTTCCGGAGGGAGGATAAGATCAAGGCGCTGGAGTCGCTGGACAAGGTGGGTATCCTGGACAAGGCCTACATGCGGGCCGATCAGCTGTCCGGCGGTCAGCAGCAGCGCGTGGCGCTGGCCCGCACTCTGACGCAGGATCCGCGGATCATTCTGGCTGATGAGCCGGTGGCCGCGCTGGATCCCGTCACCGCCAAGCAGGTGATGCAGGACTTCGTGCGCATCAACAGGGAGATGGGCATCTCTATTCTGCTGAATATTCACCATGTGGAGCTGGCCATTGAGTACGCCGACCGCATCATCGGCATCCGGGCCGGCAAAATCGTCTACGACGGGCCGTCCGCCAACGTGGATCAGGCCGTGCTGGACGCCATTTATGGAGACAACGGTCAGGCGGAGGCAAGCGTATGAGCCTGTACGACCGCCTGTTCAAGCCTCGCCGCTATACGCTGCCCAACGGTGCGGTGGTGGAGGAGAAGCGCAGCCGTGCGCCGCTGGTCATTCTGATCGTGCTGGCGCTGGGTGCGCTGTCTGTGCATATCACCGGCTTCGACTTCGCGGTGCTGGTGAAGAAGGGCAGCAAGTTCTTCGACATCCTCAAGGCCATGATCCCGCCCAACACCGGGTACCTGTCCAAGATCTGGCAGCCCCTGTGGGACACCATCAAGATGTCCTTCCTCGGCTCCTTCGTGGGCGCGGTGCTGGCCGTACCCTTTGCCGTGGCCGCCGCCAGCAACATCGTCACCAACCGCGTGGTGGTGTTCCTCGTGCGGCTGTTCCTCAGCCTGGTGCGGACGCTGCCCACGCTGGTCTGCGCCCTGATCGCCACCTATATCTTCGGCCT
>ERZ1504339.520-NODE-520-length-9605-cov-4.498534_pt1 | contig 9605 bp, 8 predicted proteins | sample MGYA00572239_ERZ1504339 | MGnify/ENA primary metagenome ERZ1504339 (study PRJEB39906, sample SAMEA3182045) | gut metagenome | biome: human; feature: gut; material: Stool; isolation source: human stools | place: Canada | collected 2011-11-01 ... | reverse complement strand
GGCAAACTGAAACTACTGTATATCTCGCCAGAAAAACTGTTGGCCGAAACCAACTACCTGTTGCGCGACATACACATCTCGTTTTTTGCCATCGATGAAGCACATTGCATCTCGCAATGGGGACACGACTTCCGCCCCGAATATACCCAACTGGGAATTCTGCGGGAGATGTTTCCACGGATACCTATCATTGCCCTGACCGCCACCGCCGACAAACTGACCCGGCAGGACATCGTTAAACAGATGCGACTACGAGAGCCGCGCATCTTTATATCATCATTCGACCGTCCCAACCTAAGTCTGACTGTGAAACGAGGGTATCAGCAAAAAGAGAAAAGCAAAGCGATTCTCGACTTTATAGAAAGACACCGGGGAGAAAGCGGAATCATCTACTGCATGAGCCGGAACAAGACGGAAACAGTGGCACAAATGCTACGGAAAAACGGAATACGGGCAGCCATCTATCATGCTGGACTGGAGACAGAAAAACGAAATCAGGCACAGGAAGATTTCATCAACGACCGTGTACAGGTAGTATGCGCCACAGTCGCCTTTGGCATGGGGATCGACAAAAGCAACGTGCGCTGGGTGATACACTATAACCTGCCCAAAAGCATTGAAAGCTTTTACCAGGAGATTGGACGTGCCGGACGCGACGGACTGCCCAGTGACACCCTGCTGTTCTACTCTATGGCCGACCTCATTCTGCTGACCAAGTTTGCTACCGAAAGCGGACAGCGTGATATTAATCTGGAAAAGCTGCACCGCATGCAACAGTATGCCGAAGCCGACATCTGCCGGCGGCGTATTCTGCTGAACTACTTCGGCGAACAGCGAACGCACGATTGTGGTAATTGCGATGTATGCAGAAATCCGCCCGAGCGCTTCGACGGTACCATCATCGTACAAAAGGCTTTAAGCGCCATCGCACGTACCAACCAGCAGGTAGGCACACAAATGCTGATAGACATTCTGCGAGGCAACCTGAACGCAGAGCTGAAAGAGAAAAAATACCATCAGTTGAAAACATACGGAGCAGGACGAGACATCCCTTCCCGCGACTGGCAAGACTATCTGCTGCAAATGCTACAACTGGGATACTTCGAGATAGCCTATAACGAAAACAATCATTTAAAGATTACTCCTGCCGGCAGCGACGTACTCTTCGGCAGGGAAAAAGCAAGTCTGGTAGTCATCAGACGCGAAGAAACAAAAGATAAGAAACAAAGCAAATACAGAAAGACTGTCAGTACGCCTCAACTCCCCCTCGCCGGCATCGAAACCGGAGAAGAAGAACTGTTCGAAGCATTAAAAGCCTTACGCAAGCGTCTGGCCGACGAAGAAGTCCTGCCTGCCTACATTGTATTATCCGACAAAGTACTACACCTGTTGGTACAACAAAGGCCAACCACTATCGAAGCATTCGGAAACATCAGTGGCATAGGCGAATACAAGAAACGCAAATACGGACAGGCCTTCGTCGAGCTTATCAGACGATTTGTCTGAGGTGTAACGCTTTATTTGCTCTGGCGCATCAAGTCGCGGACTTCGCTTTGAGGAACTCCCAACGAAACTGCTTTTTCAAAATCCTGTTTAGCCTGAGCCTTCTTCTTCTGAAGCAGATAAATACGCCCACGCATCAGATAGGCTTCGGCCTGGCTGGGGTCGAGCTGGATAGCTTTCTCCAAATCAAGCATAGCCAGATCGCTTTTCAGCATATCCAGCTCCACACCGGCACGGGCCACGTAGATAACAGCCAGTTCATGCGGCGTATAAGGTGTCGCCCCACCCTTATCGGCCAGCATTCCATCGAGCACCATCAAGGCCTCATCATACTTAGTGTCGCGCTGACAGAGTGTAGCCAATCCCAACCGACCACTGTAACTTTGCGGTTCCACCTTCAGTAAAGTATCGTAATCCTGACGGGCCAACTTATAGCTTCGCTGCTGCATGTAGATATATGCACGCATCAACAAAGCCTCACGATTGTGCGGATCAAACTCCAGAACCTGAGAATAATCGGCACGGGCTTTATCGTCTTGCCCCAGTTCCAAAGCAAGCGTAGCATGATTCATCAAAATAGGAATGGACATAGGTGCGATGTTCAATGCCATCCGATAAGACTCCAAAGCCAGTTCATACCGGTGTTGCCGGCGCTGGATAGTGCCCAGATTGGAAAACAGCAAGGCATTATGCGGATTGGCAGGTTCGAGCTGCAATGCCTGACGGATGTATGACTCAGCCTGCTGAAGACTGTCCTGTTCGGTCGCTGCCACCGCACGCTCGCACAATTCGTTATAAGTCTGCGCCGCAGCCGGAAGAATAGAGAAAGCTGCCAGAAGAAAAGAAAACGTAATTTTTTTCATAAGTCAAAGAAGGATTAGTAGGAAAAAAACAAATCAATACAGCCCTGATGACATATAGCGTTCGCCTGTATCGGGCAAAAGTACAACAATACATTTATCTTTCATCTCGGGCCGATTTGCCAAAACACTGGCGGCGTGAAGCGCAGCACCCGAAGAGATACCGGCAAGCAGTCCTTCGGTAGCAGCCAACTCGCGGGATGCACGGAAAGCATCGTCATCGACCACTGGAATAACCTCATCTATGACAGAAGCGTCGTAATTGCCCGGTATGAAATTAGCACCGATCCCTTGAAGGCGATGTGGTCCTGGCTTACCGCCTTCGAGTACAGGCGATGCAGCCGGTTCGACAGCTACTACACGAACCCGAGGATTATGTTTCTTCAACGCACGGGCTACTCCGCTGACTGTACCTCCCGTCCCGACTCCTGCCACGAAGACATCGACCTTTCCGTCCGTATCGGCCCACACTTCTTCGCCGGTCGTACATTCATGTACGGCAGCGTTCGACGGATTATCAAACTGTTGAAGAATAACGGCACCAGGCGTAGCATCGCGCAATGCCTCGGCTTTGGCAATGGAGCCCGCCATACCTTCGGCACCCGGTGTCAGCACAATTTCCGCTCCAAGTGCTTTCAGCAGGTTACGACGTTCCAGACTCATGGTTTCGGGCATGGTCAGCACCAGCCGATAGCCTTTGATGGTAGCTACCATGGCAAGGCCAATACCGGTATTTCCGCTGGTAGGTTCAATCAGGGTTGCACCGGGTTTCAGCACACCCCGTTTCTCGGCATCTTCAATCATAGCCAATGCCGTACGTGCCTTGACACTGCCCGAAGGATTAAACATTTCAAGTTTTGCCACAAGCGGGCAAGACAAACCATGCAGACGGCTGTATGCTGACAATTCCATAAGCCGCGTATGTCCTACAAGGTCGATAAGGTTCTTTGCTATCTTCTGCATATCACAACTAATTATCTCATTTTATTTTAATATCAGTCTTCCTTTTCCAACCGCACAAAAGAGGTAAAACTGATAGTCTCCAATTGTTTAAAAGCCTCTTTTCGGTATTTGCACTCCAACGGACAGCAATCGCAACGCGAACGGTCAAAGATATTGCAAGGATCCAGATGGACAGTCAACTGAATGCGGTCAGCAATACGCTCCTCAAGGGCAGCCTTCAGCCGGTCGCCCGATTTGTGTCCTTCTTCTATTGTATAGTACCAAGGTATGGTAAGGTCACAATCCATATACAGAAAACTTCCATACTTAATGACTTTGGTATTGTGAATATCTATCCATTCAGGACCACGCTTCTCGTTGAGAGTTTCGGCCAGCTGTTGCAACAATACTTCATCGGCTTTATCAAGCAAGTTGGCAGTAGTCTTACGTAAAATAGATGTGTATAAGAGACAGCGTAAAATAGATATGCCGGTAAAAATGATAATACATCCGAAAAGCAATGCAAGCGCACTATCTATCCACATGATGTGCGTGAAATGCAGCAGCAACAAACCAGCTACCAACCCAATAGTAGAATAGGTATCCGACTGCAAATGCTTGCCGCCTGCCACCAGTGCAACAGATGAATAACGCTTTCCGGTACGGATACTGTACCATCCCATCGCATAATTCAGCAAACCCGAAAGTGCTACAATAATAATACCAATATCGAGCCGCTGTACTTCTACCGGAAAGAACAGCCGTTTGATACCTTCGTAAATAATCATTAGCCCGGCCATACTGATCATGATGCCTTCTACCGAAGCCGAAAGTAACTCAACCTTTCCGTGACCAAAAGGATGACTCTTGTCTTTAGGACGAGCTGACCAATAGAGTGCATAAAGGCTCATGGCACCCGCCGCAACATTAACAATACTTTCAAGAGCATCGGTCAGAATACCGACAGAATCTGTCAGCCAATAAGCAACGAACTTCCCTACAAGAATCAGAAAAGAGAGGAGCAGAATCTTCTGCTGCACTCTCTGTTTCAAAACTTCTTCTTTCATCGGACTTACATCAAGCCTTCTTCAAATAATCCACCAGCCAGGCACCTACTTCTTTTGTACCATACTTGGCACCACCTTCTACCTGAATTTCGGGGGTACGAACATTGGCATCGAGCGAAGCATCAACGGCACGACGGATAAGGGCACCTTCTTCTTTCAAATCAAAATATTCGAAAAGCATAGCCACAGACAGTACCTGGGCCAGCGGATTGGCAATGTTCAATCCTTTGGCCTGTGGCCACGAACCGTGGATGGGTTCGAATACCGGTGTACTCTCTCCCGTTGAAGCGGAAGGCAACAAGCCCATCGAACCACTGATCACAGAACCTTCATCGGTCAGGATGTCACCAAAAGTATTTTCGGTCACCATCACGTCGAAGAAACGCGGTTCCTGAATCATCTTCATGGCTGCATTATCCACAAACATGTAGTCGGTCGTTACTTCAGGGTATTGCGGAGCCATCTCCTGAGCAATCTGACGCCAAAGGCGGGAAGAAGCCAGAACATTAGCCTTGTCGACCACAGTAAGATGCTTGCGACGCTTCATGGCATATTCGAAACCTACGCGAAGGATACGTTCAATCTCGGGACGAGTGTAATAGTTCGTATCCCATGCCTTGTCATTATCCTGATACTTCTCGCCGAAATACATACCGCCCGTCAGTTCACGGATACAGAGGAAGTCTGCTCCTTCAACCAGCTCGGCACGCAGGGGCGACTTATGAAGCAAACATTTGAAAGTCTGTACGGGACGGATGTTGGCAAAGAGCCCCAGTTTCTTGCGCATGGCCAGCAGTCCTTGTTCTGGGCGCACTTTGGCCGTGGGATCATTATCGGACTTAGGATCGCCTACTGCCGAAAAAAGTACGGCATCGGCATTCTTACATATATTATAAGTATCTTCGGGGAAAGGATCGCCTACTTCGTCGATAGCATGTGCACCACAAATGGCATATTCATACGTCACCTTGTGACCAAACTTCTCGCAAACGGCGGTCATTACATCCACACCTACGGCGGATATTTCGGGGCCGATACCGTCACCGGCCAATACTGCTACTTTCAGTTCCATATTGTTTATTCGTTATTTTTCAGTAATTCTTTCACTTTATCTTTGTATTTTCTATTCTTACGGAGCCGACGGTCGCCTGCAATAAAACCACACGTCAGCAAAGCTGCCACCGCAAGATTCACCAGCAAATTGCCGTCTTTCCATTCCTTATCGGGACTGAGCCAACGCAAACCGACGTTGATACCCAGCACCAGAATGAATATCAGCACATAAAGTTGCCAAGGCTTCAATACAATCTTTCTCATCACTTCTTTCAATTTCTATTAGCTGCAAAACTTGTACAAAAGCCAAAGATACTAAAGTCCCGACAAGGTAGAGTACTTCGCAACGCTAATTTTTGTTTTCGTATTCGTCTTCTATCATGTTCAGCATCTTCATCGTAGCCTTGATAGCAGCTTCCGTCTGGTCGGCATCAAGACCGCGGGTACGGAAAACTTTGTCATCGAAGCTCCATGTGATGACTGTCTGCACGAAAGCGTCGGTACGTCCTCCGGGCGGAATGCTGACAGCATAGTTGGTCAGCATGGGGAAACGCCGTCCCAACGTGCCTTTATATACTTTACGCAAGGCACGGACAAAAGCATCGTACTGACCGTCACCGCTACTGTTTTCCTCATATTCCTGTCCGTTGATTTCCACCTTGATGGTAGCCATCGGTTTGAGACCATAAGCTAGATTGACGATGTAACTCTTCAGTTTGACACGTTCGGTACGGACATCGTGTTTCAGGACGTCGGAAACAATGTAGGGCAAGTCTTCTTGCGTGACAAGTTCCTTCTTATCGCCCAGTTCTATGATACGTTCGGTGACCTTGCGCATGGATTCCTCGTCCAGTTGCAGTCCCAGATCTTCCAGATTCTTACGGATATTGGCCTTACCGGAATTCTTACCTAAGGCATACTCACGACGACGGCCGAAGCGTTCGGGCAGAAGGTCATTATAGTAGAGATTACGTTTGTTATCACCATCGGCATGAACTCCCGCTACTTGCGTAAAGACATTTTCGCCCACAATAGGTTTGTTGGCAGGAATGGCAATACCGGAGTACGACTCTACCACGCGGCTAACCTCGTTCAGACGGCTTTCATCGATGCCTGTCACGGCATTGAAGTGGTCTTTCAGAATGGCCTGTACACTGGCCAGCGGTGCATTTCCTGCCCGTTCGCCCAAACCATTGATTGTTGTGTGCAAACCGCGACAACCACTTAACACAGCCGCCAGCACATTGGAGACAGCCAAATCGTAATCGTTATGAGCATGAAAGTCAAAGTGTGCCTGCGGGTAACGCTTCTTCATCTTGCGCATGTATTCAATCACCTGCAACGGATTGAGGATACCCAACGTATCGGGTAACATGAAACGGCGAATACCCGTACCTGTCAATGCATCCATCAGCTGAAAAACATATTCGGGCGAATCTTTCATTCCATTACTCCAATCCTCCAGATAGACATTCACCTCCATATCAAGCGACTCTGCGTAATCGACTACAGCATGAATATCGGCAATATGTTCTTCGGGTGTCTTTTTCAACTGGTAGGTGCAATGTTTCATCGAGCCTTTGCACAACAGGTTGATAACACGACAACCGGTAGCATGTATCCAGTCCACAGAAGCATGCCCGTCCACAAAACCAAGCACTTCGACACGCTGCAACAAGCCCCGGCGTGCTGCCCAGTCGCATATCATGCGTACGGCATTGGCCTCGCCGTCAGACACACGGGCTGAAGCTATCTCCACGCGGTCTACCTTCAGCTCCTCCAACAGCAGACGAGCAATCATCAGCTTTTCATGAGGCACGAAAGATACACCGCTGGTCTGTTCGCCGTCGCGCAGCGTGGTGTCCATTATTTCTATTTTTGGATGATTCATTATTTATCAGTTATTATAGCATACAGATGACACAACGTATAAACAACCTGTGGTCATCTCGTAAAATCAGTGTCATCCGCGTACTTTCGATTCGTACTCTTCTATCTTCCCTTTGTTCTCTACAAGGAAATCGATGTCATCCAGTCCGTTCATCAGACAATGCTTCTTGTAAGCATTGATTTCGAAAGTTTCGCTACGGCCTGTCACCTTGTTGGTTACGGTCTGGGCAGGCAGATTTACTTCGACTTCAGCCTTCGGATTAGCAGCAATACTGTCGAAGAGTTCCTGCAAGAAGCTTTCGCTTACTACTACAGGCAATACGAAGTTGTTCAGTTCGTTATTCTTATGAATATCGGCAAAGAAACTGGATACCACCACGCGGAAACCATATCCTGCAATAGCCCAGGCAGCGTGTTCACGGCTGGAACCCGAACCGAAGTTTTTTCCTGCCACCAATATCTGTCCGCTGTAAGTAGGATTATTCAGCACGAAATCCTTATTCAAAGTTCCGTCGGCATTGTAACGCCAGTCACGGAAAAGGTTGTCACCAAAGAACTTTTCCTCGCGGGTAGTGGCTTTAAGAAAACGGGCAGGAATAATCTGGTCTGTATCTACATTCTCCAATGGAAGAGGTACGCAGGTAGAAGTTATGATGTTGAATTTCTGTTTCATCTTGATGAATGAAGAATTAAGAATGAATAATTAAGAATTTTCAGGAATGAAGAACCAAGAACAAAGAACAAACATCCGCTATATGCTGCACACAGAGGAAATTCTTCATTCTTAATTCTTCATTCTTCATTTATAAAAGTTCTCGCGGATCGGTTATCACACCCGTCACAGCAGCAGCGGCAGCAGTCAGCGGACTGGCCAGCAACGTGCGTGAACCGGGTCCCTGACGTCCTTCAAAGTTACGGTTCGAAGTAGATACTGCATACTTACCTGCGGGCACTTTATCATCGTTCATTGCCAGACAAGCCGAGCAACCGGGCTGACGGATCTCGAAACCGGCCTCGGCAAGTACTTTGTCCAAACCTTCTTCGCGTATCTGTGCATCGACCATCCACGAACCGGGCACCAGCCACGCTACTACGTGCGAAGCCTTTTTCCGTCCCTTTACGATGGAGGCAAAAGCACGGAAGTCCTCGATGCGGCCATTGGTACATGCTCCTAAGAATACATAATCAATCTGTTTGCCCAGCAACTGTTCGCCCGGCTGGAAACCCATATAGTCGAGCGACTTTCTGAACGATGCCTGAGCAGCCTCGCCCATACCTTCTGTAGTAGGAATGTGCTGTGTAATGCCCATTCCCATACCGGGATTGGTTCCGTAAGTAATCATAGGTTCAATGTCGGCTGCATCGAAACGTACTTCTTTGTCGAATACGGCATCGTCGTCACTCTTCAATGTTTTCCAATAAGCTACAGCCTTATCCCACGCTTCGCCTTTCGGTGCATATTCTCTACCTTTTATATAGGCAAATGTCACTTCATCGGGGGCTACCATACCACCACGTGCCCCCATCTCGATCGAAAGGTTGCACAGCGTCAGTCGGCCTTCCATTGTCAGGCTGCGTACGGCCTCACCGGCATATTCTACAAAATAGCCCGTAGCTCCGCTGGTCGTCATCTTCGACATCATGTAGAGGGCCAGATCTTTGGCTGTCACACCCTTGCCCAATTGTCCGTCTACGGTAATGCGCATTGTCTTCGGACGAGTCTGAAGAATGCATTGTGAAGCCATAACCATCTCGACCTCACTGGTACCGATACCAAAAGCTACCGCACCCATTGCTCCGTGAGTCGAAGTATGCGAGTCGCCACATACAATCGTCATACCCGGTAAGGTCAGACCACGTTCGGGACCTACTACGTGAATAATACCATTCTTAGGATTCATCATGCCGAAATGCGTCAGTCCGAATTCTTCGGCATTACGGGCCAAAGTATCGACTTGCGTACGCGAAACAGGATCTTCGATAGGCTTGTCCTGGTCGTGTGTCGGAGTATTATGATCGGGCATACAGAATATCTTCTCAGGGCGGAAACAGCGGAGTCCGCGTGCACGCAGCCCTTCGAAAGCCTGCGGACTGGTCACTTCGTGGCAATAAAGGCGGTCAATATAGAGTTGTGTAGGGCCGTCCTCCACTTTCTGTACCACGTGGGCGTCCCAGATTTTATCAAACAGTGTATTCATTTTCTAAAACAGTTATTTATACAAATCAATTGCTTAAGAGAAAGCTATATAATATATAAGGTATAGATCTGTCTCTTATACACATCTGACGC
>ERZ1504339.511-NODE-511-length-9701-cov-5.649077_pt1 | contig 9701 bp, 7 predicted proteins | sample MGYA00572239_ERZ1504339 | MGnify/ENA primary metagenome ERZ1504339 (study PRJEB39906, sample SAMEA3182045) | gut metagenome | biome: human; feature: gut; material: Stool; isolation source: human stools | place: Canada | collected 2011-11-01 ... | reverse complement strand
GATCGCTCGTCGGCAGCGTCAGATGTGTATAAGAGACAGGAACGTCACCATCCCCTATAAAGAAAAAGTGATCCCCTATCTGGACGAACTGGATAAGGATACTGCCAAAATTGGAGCGGTCAATGTGATCAAAATCCTTCGCCAACCCAAAGGGAAAGTAAAACTGGTCGGATACAATTCGGATATCATCGGATTTACACGTTCCATTGAACCCTTATTGCAACCCCATCACACCAAAGCCCTTATACTGGGAACGGGCGGCGCATCGAAAGCCGTATATCATGGCCTGGCCAATCTGGGTGTGCAGAGCACCTATGTATCGCGCACCAAAAAAAATAACGATATACTGACATACTCCGAACTTACACCGGAAGTGATGGCAGAACACACCGTCATTGTCAACACTACCCCATTAGGAATGTATCCGAAAGTGGATTTCTGTCCGGATATTCCCTATGATTTGCTGACACCTGACCACCTGCTCTACGACCTATTATACAACCCCAACGAAACCCTGTTCATGAAAAAGGGAGCAGAACACGGAGCTTCTGTCAAAAACGGTCTGGAAATGCTGCTGTTGCAAGCCTTTGCCGCATGGGAAATCTGGAACAGATAAAGCTGCATCCGGATATGGTAGAACGTATACGCCAGTTACTGGCTGAAATCAGCAAAGGGGTTTATGAAAAAGAAAACGAAATAGCGCTTTCCCTGTTGGCTTCGCTGGCAGGCGAAAGCATCTTGTTGCTCGGCCCTCCGGGAGTGGCCAAGTCAATGGTGGCAAGACGCCTGAAGCTGGTATTTGCCGGCGCACGGGCGTTCGAATACCTTATGTCGCGTTTCTCCACCCCCGACGAAATATTCGGTCCGGTCAGCATCAGCCGTCTGAAGGAAGAAGACAAATACGAACGTATCACACAGGGGTATTTGCCTTCGGCCGACATTGTTTTTCTGGACGAAATATGGAAAGCCGGTCCTGCCATACAGAATACACTGCTGACGGCTATCAATGAAAAGATATTCCGCAACGGAGAGAACGAACTGAAACTCCCCCTGAAACTGCTGGTTGCGGCAAGCAACGAGCTTCCGGCTCACGGCGAAGGATTGGAAGCCTTATGGGACCGTTTCCTGATACGTGTCATCTGCCGCAATATCCAGAAAGAAGCCACGTTCCACCGCATGTTGCTCGACGAGACGGATATGGACACGGTACCAGTGTCTTCTCACCTGCAAATCACAGAAAACGAATACGCTGAATGGCAACAGCAAATCAAAGCCATCAGCATACCAACTGAAATATTAGACAGCATCACCGAGATACGGCAACGATTGTCCAGTGTAGAGATTCCGGAAAGCGACTTGAGAAGAAGCATTTACGTCAGCGACCGCCGCTGGAAGCACATCGTCAGATTGCTGAAAACATCTGCTTTCATGCACGGACGTACCGAAGTCTGTTCCGACGACCTTATTGTGACTTACCACAGCCTTTGGAATGAACCCGACGAATTGCCAGCCGTACGCCAACTCGTCATTCACTCGCTTTTTGCCTTACAGGAGAAACAGATTAAGTCCGTTGCACAGACCCTGAAAGCTGACCTGAAAGCATACTCCGCCCATCAGGCATTGGAAAAAGCCAGACATAGCCAAAACCATCGGGACGACGATTTGCTGATAGTCGACCACTTCTATTTCCAGCTGGAAAATCACGGCACAGGCAACACATTTATCTTTCTGGCAGACTTTATGGGAATGAAGAATCACCAGCCACAGGATGCTCCACAAACCGGCGTGATGTACACCGACCCGCTTCATCCGGAACGAACCCTAATCCGTACCTTTGCAGACAGCAGTCAGATGAAGGCAAAAAATGCCAGACAGGTCCGCCTCTACCGCGACAACCATTACCTGTACATCGACGGAGTGCGATACAGCATGCGCCGTTTGCGTCCGGGAGAGAAACAGACTGTCAGTCAGTCGACCAGACCGACAGTTAACCGCGACTACGAAACGGAGCTGGAACAGGCAAACAATGCCATCAACAGCCTGGCCTACAAGCTGTATACCAACATTTTCCTTTGCGAGGAAGATAAGAAGGAGATAGAACAACACGTGGCCAATCTGCGTAAACTGATTGCATTCGCCCGAGTAGATGCCCGCAAACTGCTATACGGCGATGAGGCATGAACAGTCGTTCTATACCGAAGTGCTGGACCACTATTTTGCCACAGGCGAATTTCTGGAGACCGGCAGCAGCGAACCGCTCTACACATACCTGCGTTCGATTCTGGAAAATCCTATCATCAAGGTACAAGCCCTGTCCGACGAGGTGTGCGCACGCGTGCTGTACGACACACTGAGCCAGTTCATTCTGCAAAATCTGGAACGCGAGAAATACAATTACCAACGTAAACAGTCGGAAGAAAAAAGCAGGCAGCTCATTACCCAATGGACACACGACCGCAAACGTGACGGCTGGCAAGCCTTGGTAGAAGAACTGGACTGCCAGTACGGACGATACGGTTTCAACGCCCCTTTCTACCGGCAGGCATTCGGTAAAGAAGGGCAGACGGACGACGATATCCTATGGGAAAAGCTGGCCGAAGACTGGAAGGAAGCCATACAACGTCAACTGAACGAAAAGAAAGAAGCTGAAATAGAGAACTATCGGGATAGCCTCGAACGACGTATCTCCTCCAATCTGCAGAACATCCCTTCTTATCTGCAAAGGAACCGGATAGAGAAGGACGAATTCATGCAGGCATGGGGCATGATGAACGGACTGTGGAACACCAGCGACTTCGAACGGATACGTAAAATCGTACGCATCCAGAAAGATTTCCCGCAGATTGCCGAAGTGGCCGATGCCATGGGACGAACTGCCCACGACGACGGTAAGGAGCGTATCCATATAACCGAAGGCAATGACAGCAAACTGGAACATGCCTCTCAGTGCGACATAGCAGGCATCACCATCAGCAACGACCTGAACAGTCTTCTCCCCATCGAGATAGCCTATTGTTCCGACAAGGAGCTGGAGAAAATCTTCCTCAACAGATTTCTGACACAAAAATTGCAGACATTCCGCTACCAATCGGAAATCACCCAACCCGCACGCCGCCTGCAAACACGCCCTGCCCAGCGAAAGGGACCGATGATTGTCTGCCTGGACACTTCGGGCAGCATGACGGGGGTACCCGAAAGAGTAGCACACTCTACTTTAATCAGACTGCTGGAAATTGCCGACCGCCAGAAACGCGATTGTTTCCTCATTGCCTTCTCTGTGTCCATCCAGCCTATTGACGTCCGCAAAGAACGGGCCAATCTGCTCAGTTTTTTCAGCCGTACGGCATGCGGCGATACAGATGCCAGCCGCATGATGAAGAAAACCTTCGAATTACTACAGTCCGGCAAAAGCTACCAGAATGCTGATGTACTTTGGATCAGCGATTTCCGCATACCGCTTTCGTCTCCCGCCCTTTTGCATCAGTTACAGGAAGCTCGGCAGAACGGTACACGCTTCTACGGACTGCAAACAGGCATTGCCGAAAACGAATGGCAACCCTACTTCGACCGTATCTGGAGGATAGGCTACAATTCTCCCCGCCGTTATTGATTGTATATCAAAACAAAATCGTACATTTGTCCACCAACAGACAAAAACAAGGAAAATGAAGAAAACCATCAAATACAGTTTGACGGCCATCATCGCATTGGCCGCACTGCTGCTATGCGCAGGCTATTACATGCTGGGCTATGCGCTGAAGCCCGCTGAACTTGTCACCCGCAGCCGCGACATAGAAGGTTCGCTGAAGTACATGGCCGAAAACTATCCCGACGTAAGCCGCTGGATAGACAGTCTGCAGAACGTCGGTGCCCTGCACGATCTCTACATCGAAAACGACGAAGGCCGGCGACTCCATGCCCTCTACGTTCCTGCCGCTGACAGCACCCGCCACACGGCTGTCATCGTCCATGGCTATACCGACAACTCCATCCGCATGATGATGATAGGTTACCTTTACAACCGCCAGTTGGGCTACAACATCCTGTTGCCCGACCTCTACGGACATGGGCTGAGCGAAGGTACCGAAGTACAGATGGGCTGGAAAGACCGGCTCGACGTATTGCTGTGGACCGACGAAGCCAACCATCTTTTCGGAGGAAACACACAGATGGTCGTACATGGCATTTCGATGGGAGCTGCTACGACCATGTGCGTATCGGGCGAAGTGCAGCACGGCATGCACCAGCAGCCTTTTGTGAAATGCTTTGTCGAAGATTGCGGCTACACCAGTGCCTGGGACGAGTTCAAAGGAGAGCTGAAGAATCAGTTCAGTCTGCCAGCCTTTCCACTGCTGAATGTGGCCAGTGCCCTATGCAAGATGGAGTACGGCTGGAGTTTCCAGGAAGCCTCTCCACTGGAACAGGTCAAGAAGTGTACCCTCCCCATGCTCTTTATCCATGGCGATGCCGACACGTTTGTGCCCACCTGGATGGTGCATCCCCTTTACGAGGCCAAGCCTCAACCCAAGGAACTCTGGATAGTGCCCGGTGCCGAACATGCCGTAGCCTATAAGGAGAACCCCGAAGCCTATACCCGCAAGGTCAGCGATTTTGTAAGAAAATACATTCACTAAAAACAAGCATATCCACTCATGAAGCGAATATTCACGTCTATTCTGCTCTGCCATCTGTTAGGACTGATAGCTTGGGCACAAACAGTGTATACTCCCGACAACTTACCCAAAGTACACTTACAGGACAAGACCCGTTACGTCACCGACCCCGAGAACATCCTCGACATATCTGCCCGCGACAGCATCGACCGTATGCTTTACCGGCTGGAGCAACAGACAGGCATACAGAGCGTCGTAGCCGTTGTTCCCAGCATTGGCGATGAAGACTGTTTCGACTTCTGCCACCGTCTGCTCAACTCGTGGGGCGTGGGACAGAAAGGCAAAGACAACGGACTGGTCATCCTGCTTGTCACCGACCAGCGTTGTATCCAGTTCTATACCGGCTATGGTCTGGAAGGCCCTCTGCCCGATGCCATCTGCAAACGCATCCAGACACGCGAAATGATTCCTTATCTGAAGGATAACCGATGGAGCGAAGGAATGGTAGCCGGTGTACGTGCCACTTGCGGCCGGCTGGACGGCTCGATGGAAAACGATCCGTCGGCAGATGAAGGAGGTAACAATGGAATGACTTATGTATTACTTCTCTTCGGCATTATCGCTGTAAGTTTTCTGGTGGCTTACATTGCCGTACGTCATGCCAGCAAATGCCCCAAATGCGGGCAGCACAAGCTACAGCGCAGCTCCAGCCAGCTCATCTCGCGCCGCAACGGTGTACGGACGGAAAACGTCACTTACATCTGCCAGAACTGCGGACATAAAGTTGTGCGCCAACAGCAATCGTACGACGAAAACTATCGCGGACGTGGAGGCAGCGGTCCGGTCATCTTCGGAGGCGGAGGAGGATTCAGCGGTGGCGGAGGTTTTAGTGGAGGCAGCTTCGGAGGAGGCATGGGAGGCGGAGGAGGCGCCGGATCAAGATTCTGACGCCATCCTCAGGACAGCATTAAACCTTCTGACTCTATGACTGTCCTATAAAAACACTTCAACAATAAACACACATGAAAAGCGCTATTATTACATCTTTGCTACTAATGCTAATGTTTGGGAATGTCATGGCACAGAAACGAACCATCACCGTCACCGGAAAGGTGACCGAGCAGAACGGAGAAATACCGGTAGAGGCTGCAACCGTGCAGCTTCTGGCCCTGCCCGACAGTTCGCAAGCGGCCGGAAACACCACCAACAAGGACGGACACTTCAGCCTGCCGCGAGTCAAGGCAGGCAATTATCTGTTAAAGGTATCTTTCATCGGTTATACAACACTGTACAAACCTGTTTCGCTGACTGACAAATCGGGAACTCACAAGGATTTGGGCAACCTGACATTGCAGACAGATGCTGTCCTGCTGTCCGAGACAGTCATTACGGCCGAAGCGCCGCCCGTTGTCGTCAATGCCGACACTACGGAATACAACGCCTCGGCCTACCGGGTGGCAGCGGGCGATATGCTCGAAGAACTGGTCAAACAGCTGCCTGGCGTAGAGGTAGACGAGGACGGGAAAATCACCCTCAACGGTGAGGAAATCAAGAAAATCATGGTTAACGGAAAAGAGTTCTTCGGCAACGATACGGAAATGTCGATGAAGAACCTGCCGGCCGATGCCATCAAAAAACTGAAGGATTACAAGGAAAAGAGTGATAAGGAGAGAATGACCGGCATCAAGGACGGAAACGAAACACCCGTCCTGGACCTGACTCTGAAAAAGAACAGCGGATGGATGGGCAACCTGATCGGAGGATACGGAACCAAAGACCGATACGAAGGCAATGCCAACATCAACCACTTCACCGACGACATGAACCTGTCTTTCGTAGGAGCGGCCAACAACACCCGCCGACAAGGCAACGGACAGCGTACACAGCAGAACGCCGGCGTCACCTATGCGAAGAAAAGCAAAGAGCTCGACATCCGCGGTAACGTGAACTACCGCCACAACGTCAACGAGACCAGTACCGAAACATCCTCGGAAACTTTCCTGGGCGATGAATCGACTTATGCCAACCGGCGCTCGGACAGCGAGAACGGCAACCACAGCCTGAACGGAAACACCTGGATGGAATGGAGAGCCGACAGCCTGAATACCATCAATGCTTACCTCAACATGAATTACAGCCAATCGGATTCGTGGAGAGAAAACTGGAACAAGACTTCGGACAACAACCACGACGACATCAGCGAGACAACCTCGTCGAGCACAGCCAACAGCCAAAGCTACAACCTGAACGGAGGAGGCGCCTTCTACCACCGTTTCCGAAAAGCCGGACGAAACCTGCACATGTCGTTCAGCTTCAGCCATAACAACAACGACCGTGACAACTACAACCGGAGTTTCTCGCAGTTCTTCGTGCAGGACAGTATCTCCGATATCGACCGGAACACCCGGGGGAAAAGCAACTCCACCAACTGGAACATCTCCGTCGGCTACATCGAACCGCTGTCCAAGCACTACCGGCTCAGCATGAACTACTCGTTCTCCAATTCGCGCAGTCTTTCCCAGTCGCTTGTCTACGACAGCATCAACTATGCCGACCGATTCAACTACGACTACAACGAAGAACTCAGCTCGAAAGTGAACAACAAATATGCCAACCACAATATCAACCTTTCCATTCAGGGCGACCACACACAAAACGATACCCTGCAGAAAGGTCTGATCTACAACGTCGGCATCTCACTGAATCCGCAGTCGAGCACGAGCCGGACAAGCATAGGACCGAACACCGGCAAGGACCTGCCACGGCAGAACGTGCTGAACTGGTCGCCTACGCTGTCGGCCGACTACTACTTTTCGCGCCGCGAACGCATCAATCTGCGCTACAACGGCCGGAGCAATGCACCCGACATCGAAGACCTGCAGGAAGTAATCGACGTCACCAATCCCCTGAGTCTGCGTTACGGAAATCCGAACCTGAAACCCTCGTTCACCAACAACCTGAACGCCAGTTACGAGCGCTATTCTACCACTACCATGCGCAGTTTCCGCATCCGCATGACTTTCAACAACACGCTGAACTCCATTGCCGACCGCATGACGTATGACAAGACGAACGGTGCACGTACCTACCACAAAGTCAACATCAACGGCAACTGGCGAACCAGCCTGAACAGCTCGTTCGACACCCCGCTGAAAAACAAGAAATTCAACCTCAGCGCAGGAATCAATACATCCTACAACAACCAAGTGGGCTACATTTCTGTTAATAACAAAGGAGCCGATGCCGAACTGAGCACCACACGCAACTTTACCAGCACCGAACGCTTCAGAGCCTCGTACCGCAGCGACAAGCTGGACATCGCCCTGGATGGCAACTTCCGCTACAACAAAGCCGAAAATGCCAAGCAGCAGAACAGCAACCGCGAAACCTTCGACTACACGCTGGGTGGAAACACGCACATACGCCTGCCGTGGGACATCGAACTATCGACCGACCTGAGGTGGCACATACGCGAAGGCTACAGCGGCAATGCCAATCGCGACGAACTGTTGTGGAACGCACAGATATCCAAGCGCTTCCTGAAACGGAAACAGGCCATGATCCGCCTGCGCGTGTTCGACATCCTGCAACAGCAGAGCAATCAGAGCCGCAGCATCAGCGCCAACGGCATTACCGACACGAGAAGCAACATGCTGACAAGCTACTGCATCGTCAACTTCACCTACCGCTTCAATACGCTAAGCGGTGGCGGAGGAAGAGGTAAACATACAAGAAAAGCAAATAGACATATTTACTAACCAAAAACAGAAAAAAGAGAAACGAAAATGAAAAAAGGAACAATTACCATCATTATCGTGGCCATTGTGGCCATCATCGCCTTCTGGGCTATCAGCGGTTACAACAGCCTCGTCAGCATGGACGAAAACGTCAGCAACCAGTGGGCCAACGTAGAGACACAATATCAGCGCCGGGCCGACCTCATCCCCAATCTGGTGAACACCGTCAAGGGATATGCCGCCCACGAAAAGGAGACACTGGAAGGCGTCATCGCCGCCCGCAGCCAGGCTACCCAAATCAAGGTAGACCCGACGGACCTGACACCCGAGAAACTGGCCGAATACCAGAAAGCACAGGGACAGCTGGCCACCGCACTGGGCAAACTGCTGGCCATCACCGAAAACTATCCCGACCTGAAGGCCAACCAGAACTTCCTGGAACTGCAAGCCCAACTCGAAGGAACAGAGAACCGCATCAACGTGGCCCGCAAGAACTTCAACGACTCGGCCAAGGCTTACAACACCGCCATCCGCCGTTTCCCCAAGAACATCCTTGCCGGCATGTTCGGTTTTGACAAGCGTGCCTACTTCGAGGCAGCCGAGGGTGCCGAACAGGCTCCGCAGGTGCAGTTCTAAGTCCTACTGCCCTCTGCCACACAAATTACCGGCCTCCTTGCACACAGCTGCAAGGGCCGGTTTTATTGTATGCAGGCTGCAGAGCTACTGCACACTGGTTGCACTGTCACTGCAAACAGGCTGCAGAGCTGCTGCACGCAGGTTGCAGCGTTACTGCAAACGGGCTTGCAGTACTGCTGCAAACAAGGATGCAGAACCGCTGCAAACAGGTTTGCAGTGACGCTGTAACCTCGTTGCAGTAAATGACTCACAAGGGAGACGGGAAAACCGCCCCTGCAAAAGATTTGAAAACCCATTATACAAAAAAAGGATGCATCACATAATGCATCCTTTTTTCGCTTCTTTATAACGTACAGACAATTCTTTTTCAATCGGCCAGTATCTCCGAACAAATCAGTATCAGCCACGACATCCAGTGCGACGGGTCTTCTACATTGTTCAGTACCTCACTGAAAAGTTCCATTTCCTGCCGTTCTTCATCGGTCAGATTTTCCATCCATTGCCCTTGCATGAACATCTCCAATGCATAGTATCGCCAAGGATTGCTGATTGTCCAATCGAACTTTTCACGAGTGCCCCAAAACATAAGGTTCAATTCATAGAAAGTTTCCGAAGTATTAACTATCCGGAACAAATAAGAAGAAGTAGCATTCAACGGTCCTAACCACTGTTCACAGAACCTGTCTCTTATACACATCTGACGCTGCCGACGAGC
>ERZ1504339.479-NODE-479-length-10316-cov-5.807913_pt1 | contig 10316 bp, 9 predicted proteins | sample MGYA00572239_ERZ1504339 | MGnify/ENA primary metagenome ERZ1504339 (study PRJEB39906, sample SAMEA3182045) | gut metagenome | biome: human; feature: gut; material: Stool; isolation source: human stools | place: Canada | collected 2011-11-01 ... | reverse complement strand
TTAGTCTCGTGGGCTCGGAGATGTGTATAAGAGACAGGGATAAGTCGTACCGTCTTCGTTCTCAACCATGATTTCTTCACAGGTAAGATGCTTGAACAATCTTGCCATGTCAATCTCGCCATCTGTCTTTATAGGATAGATGCGCCACCCTCTGAATGAGAATTGACAGTTATCTTCTATATCACGCTTGAATATTGCATGAAGATCATGCTCTCTTTCTCGTTCACTGAGATATGCCAGTTCCAGCAGCTCAGGGTATTTCTTGATAATATTCAAACTGCTCATTGGCTATTTCAGTGCGATAAAAAACAAATTAAACTTCTTTCTAAATTTGGGAGTTGTGGTGTTGAGACTGATATTACTGTGTTTTTTTATCTTTTCAATCAGCTTCATTTTGGCTCTCACCCTTCCTTCAACTTCTCCCTTTTCATATCTAAGGTTGTAGTTGATGGCTCCCATTAGAACATCTGCCAATTGGATGAAGACACTTTCGTGTGAACGTATAAACTGAAACCTGCCAATGGAAGAGTTGTATTCCATTATTTTTCTGAGCCTCTCCAGCTTATCGCTACTGCATGTGTCCTTGATATCCATATATATGTTATATGTATAATCCATGTCCATCTTGTGATGCAGCAATTGGTAGTACATGCGAAAGTAGAAATCATTAAACGTATAGTCTTCTCGTTTCTCGTCAATCTGACTCTTGTCAACAACCACAGCCCTAAATTCCATGTCATTCATAAAGAACCAGTCTATAAGCTCTGCATAGACTTTATACGTGGCCTCGTGGACATTTGTCCATTTCAGCTCATCACTATAGCCGTGCTTCTTCTTAATATCTTTTATGGCATCTTTTGCCATGCGGATTTGTGTGTATGCTATACTTGTACATCCCAAAAGCATGTAGGGATGACCGTCATGCACCATGTGGGTGCTTTCATCACAGTAGATGTTGAATGTCTTATTCATTGTATCTGTTTTTTGTTTATTCTTTATTCCTTTTCTTCAGCGGTCCACTATGAGGTCCACGGTTCAGCGTCACACCATGCTTGTTGAGTATGCGGAACACGGAACTTCGGCTTGTGAAGCCGCTGATGGCAAAGATGTCATCTATGCTGTGCCCCTCGTTGTACATGTTCACGATATTCTTCTCACGCTCCAGTTTCGACAGTGCCCTTTCCGACTTCTTGGGCGGCCGGATATTCTGTTGCAGATGGATGATGTGTGCCGATGCCTTGCGCAGCACGGCACACTCCTCAGAGAGTGACCCGAACATACGGATGACCTGTGAGGGCTTGGTGTCGGGGAAAAGTTCGTCAAACGTATCGATGCGGTCTTGGATGGAGATGATGCGAACCACCTTCACACGGCAGTATTCTATGAATGTAGCCAGTTCACGGGTGCCACGCAGTGCGTTACTGAACCTCGACACCACCAGCTCGTCGCCGCGCTCCAGACTCGATATGAGCTGCTTCCACATCGGGCGCAGCCTCTCGTGTTCGGACAGTTCCTCTATCACCTGAACACAGCCGTATTGCTGCATCCAAGCCTTGTCTTCTGCATACTCTTCGCCATTGGTGGCGATAAAGATGTAACCTACTTTTGCCATACTGTTGTACGCTATTAAATGAAATCAAGTGCAAAGGTACACTATTTTTCCGAGAAACAATCATACTTGAACGAAAAATCATACTTAAACACGATAATTTGCCATTTTCTTTTCACTTGATTTCATTGAAAATCATACTCGCAAGTATGATACACAAATAAGATTAAACTTACTGTCATTCTTGCAAATATATCGCTGAAACGCATTAACTTTGCACCGTCAATTTCAAAATCAGACTCAAAATAATGACAACAATGAAATATGAAACCCAACTTTTCGGAGGACAAACCAACCTCCATTGCATGAAGCAAATATTGCATAATGCAAAATCAAACTCGCATGGCTGTATCAGACTTGCCATTTGTATTGCCACTGCGTTTGCCGTAGTCATGCTGACAGCATGTTCAGACGGAAACGGCACGAAGTCGTTCCATTCGAGCGATGAAGCCATCAGAGAGTATCATGGCTTTCTGACCACTCTTCGACAGAACGGCAAGGTCTCAATTCAGACATTAGTTAAGATTGTCAACGAATGGCGCGTGTTGGACGATTCCGTGACATCGTGCATCTCACGTGACACTGTCAGGAAAGCCCACTCATACCCGTTCACGGTATATCATGAGTTGAACGACTCCATCCACATCGAGCTGTGCCGTATGGCGATGTCTAAGCAACGCACCTTTCACGACCTGCTCTATCTCAGAGAACAGACCTCTTCCCATGTTGGTGATGAGGAACTACAGCAAGCCGTGAAGGAAGCACAGCCATTCTTCGCTTCCTTGGATAGCCTGCCTATATATAATAAAGGTGGTAAACAGGCGGTACTGAAGCGTTACCTGCTGTTCCTGCAAAAATCCGCCAAGCAAGGCATTCACGGCAAGGAAGACCTGCTCGCTTTCATCAAGGAAGAGCATTTGTATTTCAAATCCTTCCTGCAATACCTGCCGGATTTTGCTGACGATGACATCGGTGACATCAGACGAAACACCGAACACTGCTGTCGGGAGATACTCCGTGCCGCCGACCGCAAGGATTTGTCCCACAAGGATGCAATGATATACCTCTCCATGCGCACCAACCACCGTCTGCTGCGCAACGCACAAGCGGCTATCGAGGATCTGAATAGTGGCAGGGTAAAGGACGAGCACACCATGCACGCCTACCTCCTGATGATGATGCAGCCGTTCATGACGATGGATGACCTTTCCGTGAGCGTGCTCTCCGACAAGGACAAGGCAGACCTCTACAAAATAGCCGATGCGCTCCCCAAGGAGATGGACGGTCTGGCCAAGAAACTGCACCTCGACAAGCAACGCCTGTCGGATATGCCCATGCTCATGATGAAGATTTATGTCACAAGATTATAAACACCCCAAACAGAGAATACGATTATGTTAGAACAGTTTTGCGATGATTTCCTTGCCGTCGTGCCTTTGCAGTTGCCAGAACTGCTGGACAAGCGCAAGATGGAGAAGCCTGTCAAGTATGACGATTACGTGCTTCTTACTTTCCAGTTGAACACCCCTTTCACGATAGAGGAGGTGATGGATATGCTCGAAGACGAGATGGAAATGATAATCCTCTATCACCACATTCCAAGCCGTCATACGGAGTTCGGACACAGCTGCTGTGCCTATTCCAACCCTTCTTTCGGACGGATGTTCAAGGTCAACGGCTCCACAGATGAGCGTGGCATGGTCAGCCAGATAAAAGTGACCATCTATGACTCGCTGGAGCACATGTCGGCAGATGTATGCCTCGACCTCAGTCTGCATTGCAAGAACGGGTTCTTCAAATACATGAAGCCCAAGGAGGAAGTCCTGCTCGACTTCATTTGAAAGTTACATTTGCCAGATGACAGTCCTGTTCTACCGCAACAACGCTCCATTCTGTTGTCCACAACAAAGGCCAAAGTCATGCCACAAGCTCCCGACCATCTGATGAAGGAAACGCTTTACATGAAGATTATCCATCTTCTCGACCGTCACCGCACATGGCTGGAGATTGAGAGCATCGCCACTGTCCGCAACCACACGATAGTCAGGAACGGCAGAATGACCGACATCCTCAGCCGTGTGCTTGTGGTCAAGGCCATCCACCATCATTTCCCCTACACGAGAGGGCAAGTGTGGCAGATAGCCGAGTACGACTTGGAACAGGCTATCAAGAGCCTTCGGACAACCGACGGAGCTTTCCGTCAGAGAATAATCAAGGGAGAACTGACACTGGAGGATGTGGAGCGTATCATATCCACTGCCACACACGGTGTCGTCCAGCCCGACCTGAGTCCACTTCCATTATTCACATGCTATACATATTATGACAAGTAAGATACTGTTTCTCATCCTGATGTCAGCGTTCTTCTTTGTGACGATGATTCTGCACAGAAGCCGCAGACAGTTTATGACACGGTTCTATCTGCGCATGACCGCGCTTGTGACAGCAAGGAAGCTCTACCGGTTGATGCTGCTCATCCTGCTGTACGTGTTCCACTTCCTCTACCTCTGTGTACACTATAACGACATAGGCGTAGTGGCTTCCACCATAGCGTTTGCCATATTCTTTGTCTTTATGGATGTGGAGAGGTGGCTACAGCGTCTGCACGAGGAGCGGACACCCTTCTGCATCGCCGCGTTGGCGGCAGTGGTGTTTGTCTTCACTCCTCATCTGTTCACGCTTGCTGTCACCATCTCCTTTGTCCTTCTGGCATCACTGTTCTATCCCTCGCGCATAGTCATATCGCTGTGGAAGAACAAGGCTGACCGCAAGATGCTCCTCGAAGACACAGAAATGCTCATCATATACTACTATTAAGTATCACCTGTATCATGCCGTTCCTTTTGTATAATGGAGCTGGCGACAAACAACAGTATTCACCAAACAGATTATTGAAATGAAGAAACAGAAACATAGAACGAGTTCCGGCAAGATGTCTGAACGGATGTCCCTGTTGGAGTTCTTGAAAGAGAGGTCCGGGATAAGGCTGTCGAAGCTCGAAGCCTACCTTGACCTTGTAGACAAGGCTTCTGTACAGTACATCCCCAAGGATCTGTGCAAGCAGGAGTTCAGCCTGTCCAACGGGCAGTTTGTAATCACCATTACCGAACTGGCAGGATGCTGGCATTGGCACCGCGCCACTGTCCGCACCTTCATCGAGCAGTTGGAGAAGATGAACCAGATTTCCGTCACCCGTCTCACGAAGAGCCAAATCATCACCATCCCGATGTTGGCTGAGACACCTGCCGTTTCTCCGATTGACGCAGCCTTGGATGTGTTCCGCCAGAAGATGTGTACCGCATTGGACGAATGGCGAAGCGGCAAGATGTCCGCATCGGCTTGCGCCTCGGAATGTGAACAACTCTACGAAGATGCAACAGAGGAAGTAGCCATTATCTTGCAGAAAGCCGACAATGGCAATTCAATTGGCAAGGTGCCATGCGGAAGAAACATTCCCGAATCTGTAGGACACGCCTTTTGTATGACTGCACTCACAGCTGTCTGCGAAGCCACCTTCCATCAGGTGCTTTCGCAGGAAACAGATAACGCCCTCGTTACCTCCCTTCTTCCCTTCTTTTACAAAGACCTGGGAGGAGACTGGCTCTCATTCATCGAGGCGGCAAAGGCAATATCAGAATTGGCATTGGATGGCAGCTCACCAGCCTTGCATCAGGAAAGCGCAGCCATCAAGTCACAGTTTCAGTCACTCTGCCGACCGTTCCTTGCCATTGTAGCCAACCAAGAGGGCTCCTGTCCATCAAAAGGCTGTATTAACCTCTAATAATCACCGTACAACGCTTCTTCTTTTCTACTGGCACAGTGTTTACACGTCTGCCATTGCTGTAAAATAATCGGGCTTGCCCGTTGGTCGGAAATGAGGGAATTTGGGTAGCCTAATACCCCTCTTGGTCTCCGACCATCGGGAGGCTGTCCTTACAAGCAGCAAGCTGGAGACAGGAGAGTTGTACACACATAAAAGGAAATAGGTTATGGCAACACCAAAACAGGTTATGGATTTCCGACCATCTAAGGGAATCACCACAGCACAGAGCAACGAGCACCAACGCCGTTGGACGGAAAAGGGTTGGGGATCCGCTGAATCAACAGGCAACTACGACCGCAGCCGTGAGCGGCTCAACTTCGAGGTTCGGGGCGGCAAGGTTTGTCCTATAGACAAGAGCCGAAGCATCCCGGAGCGCATGGCAGACATCCTGCGGAGCCGTGGAATCAAAGACCCCAACGAGGGACTGGCAGAGCCACGCTTCCGCACAGTGGTCAATTTCATCTTCGGAGGCTCACGAGAACGTATGACAGAATTGGCATTCGGTGACCAGAAGGTGAATCTCACTCACGGAGCGGACAATTCGCATCTAACCCGATGCAAGGACATTGAGGAATGGGCAAAGGATGTTTACCGCTTTGTTGCGGACAAATACGGTGAGGAGAACATCGTCGCTTTCATCTTACACTTGGACGAAACCAATCCGCACGTTCACTGCACCCTCTTGCCAATCAAGGACGGCAAGTTTGCATACAAACAGATATTCGCCGGAAAGGACAAGTACGAGTTTTCTGCCAGGATGAAAGCCCTGCACAGCGAATTTGCCGATGTCAACAAGCGTTGGGGCATGGAGCGCGGAACTTCCGTCTCAGAGACGGGAGCACGCCACCGCACCACCGAAGAATACCGCCGCCAGCTGTCAGAACAGTGCACCACCATTGAGCAGTCCGTCGCCACCCATCAGCGGACACTCGCCTCGCTCCAATCGGACATCCGTCTGGCAGAGCGGAGAGTAAAAGGACTCACCTCAATGGTCAACAACCTCTTGCAGGAGAAGGCTGAGAAGGAGGCGGCACTTGCTGAATTGCATCGGCAGATTCTTGCAGGTCACGACAATCCTGATGCTCTCCGTCAGCAAGTCCAAGAGCTGGAGCAGGAACTGTCCGCTATCCAGTCGAAACTGGACGACAAGCAGGAGAAGCTCTCAGAGGCTGACCGCAAGCTCGATGCCCTGCGTGAGGAGATGACCGCCATGAAGGAGCGCACGGAGGAGTTGCGGCAGGAGGCACACAGATATTCCGATACTATCCGACAAGGTGCGGACACCGTTCTCAGAAATGCCCTTCTCGAAAACATGGTCAGCGAGTTCTCCGAACGTGTGGCACGGCTTTCCAATGAGGGCAAGGACGTGTTTGACGGTTCCCTGCTTCAGGCCTTTGCGGAGAATGGAACGGAGGTGATGTACTGTGCCACGCTTCTATTCCTCGGCTACGTCGATGATGCCACCACCTTTGCCGAAGGTCATGGCGGTGGCGGCAGTTCGTCCGACCTCAAATGGGGACGTGACGATGACGAGGATGAACGCGCTTGGGCACGCCGTTGCATGATGAAAGCTGCACGCATGATGCGCCCCTCTTCCGGCAAAAGGAAGAAACGATAAGCGGCACTGTCACGTATCACCTGTTATAGTATTCACCAGATTAAATTGAACAACATGAGAAAAATACTTATTCTATCCCTTGGCTTCGCCCTTTCATTGGGTGCGCAAGCCAAAGACTATCACCGCACGGCGGACACCACCACCGTTGTATGCAGACTTTCGGCAGACGGTATGCTTCGTCCGCTTAAACCTTCCTACATGAAAGGGGCATTGGTAGCTTCGCCATGGACGGACAACTGGTTTGTCCAAGCGGCAGGAGGAACTACGGTCTTCCTCGGCAAACCGCTCGGATGCAACGACCTATTCGGTCGCATGAAACCGGCATTCTCCGTGTCGATCGGCAAATGGTTCACACCTTCCGTCGGCGGTCGTCTGAACTATGGCGGTATGCAGTTCAACGACTGCAACAACTCCTCGCAGGACTACCAGTACCTGCGTGCTGATTTCATGTGGAATGTCCTCGGCAACCTCTACAAGGACGATGTACACACTCTTGCCAGATGGAGTGTCATTCCATACGTGGGCGTGGGTATGCTGCACAACAAGGTGAATGCCCACAAGCCCTTTGCCATTTCCTACGGCATACAGGGGCAGTATCATCTCTCCCCACGCATTGCTGTTACGGCAGAGATAGGCAACATGACCACCATGCAGGATTTTGACGGCTATGGCAAGGCACACCGCCTTGGCGACCATCTGCTGTCCGCATCCCTCGGCCTCTCTGTCCGCATCGGCAAGACTGGCTGGAAGCGAGTGATAGACGCTCGCCCGTACATCGCACAGAACGAATGGCTTTCGGCATACGCCTCATCCCTTTCTGACAGCAACAGCCGCTATCACGCCCAGCACGATCGAGATTGTCAGACTCTGGAGCAGCTGCGCAAGATTCTTGCCATCGAGGGACTTCTGGACAAGTACGGCCACCTCTTTTCTGACGATGCCGCTTCTTCCGTCACAAATGGCTATCCTCGAAACGACTACAGCGGTCTCAACTCGCTGCGTGCAAGAATGAGAGACAAGTATGGTAATGGTCAAAAGACAAAGGTCATGGAGTCCGCCTCTTGTACAGAAGAATATGGCAATGCTGAAGGTGAGCCGGAAGACGATTACCTATCGCTCATCCACTCAGGAAAGGCTTGCATAGGTGCGCCCATCTATTTCTTCTTTGAACTTGGCACTGACAGGTTGCTCAACAGGTCACAGCTCGTCAATCTCGACGAAGTAGCACGCATCGCCAAGAAATATGGCTTGAAAGTTAAGGTCATCGGCGCTGCCGACAGTGCCACAGGCAGTGAAGCCATCAATGATAACCTCAGCCGTTCCCGTGCCAGATTCATTGCAGAGGAACTGATGAAACGTGGTATGGAAAATGGCACCATCTCTCAGATTTTCGATGGCGGCATTGACGATTACTCGCCCAATGAGGCGAACCGCCATACCAGAATCCTGCTGTATCTATAGCCAGACATACAGCTCCGAACAAGAGCACTAAAACTTTTTTTTCATTGATAAATTTTAGAAAGGGAGGGCTTGTCCGTGATGGATAGGCCCTCCCTTAATCATATATGTATTAACGCATATTCTATGCGCATATCTTTTTTTTATCCGTGTTTCTCAGTACTTGACCAGTCAAGCAGGAAGTCATATATACTCATTATCTGTATGCCGTTTTCGTCGCTCCACTGCTTGGTATGTTCTCCCACGATCAGCAGTTTGCGGAAAGAGTCATCTACAAGACGCAACGACCGTTTCTCCTGTTCCATCTTTTCTGCATCGGGCATACGCCACGCCGACTGGATGTAGATCCGCTCGCTCCCTTTGTTGCAGACAAAATCCACTTCCAATGTCACCCTCTGCTGCTTTCCTTCCGTATTCCTCACTCGATGATAGACGTTACCCACATCCACGAGCCATCCTCGCATACGCATCTCATTGTAGATGACGTTCTCCATGATATGTGTCGGCTCGCTCTGACGGAACGACAGAATAGCATTCCTCAGACCTACGTCCTGATAATAATACTTGGACAACGAACCTATGTATTTCCGTCCTTTGATGTCGAACCTTTCGGATTTTTCGATAAGGAAAGCATCCTGCATATATTCCAGATAAGCCGACACTGTCTTGTCGGTTATGCTCTGCACATTGCTTACGGACTTGAACGTATTGGCTATATTCAGTGCATTGACAGGTGCTCCTATACTGGATGCTACGGTCTTCGACAATTCTTCAAATTCAGGTCTCAGTTCTATGTTGTTCCGCTCGTAGATGTCACGTAGATATACCGTGCGATAAAGGCGACGCAGGAAATCAGCCTTCTTCTCATCCCCAACCTGTGTAAGTAGTTGCGGCAAACCTCCGTACAGTCTGTATTCAGCCCAACCGTCTTCTTTCGAACCATCATACACCGTCATGAACTCCTTGAAGGATAGTGGCCACACATGTATCTCGTCACCTCTGCCTCGGAATTCCGTCACCAGGTCAGAGGACAGGAAACGCGAGTTGGAGCCTGTGACATACACATCCGCCCCTTCGGTAACTGACAAGGAAGAGAGCACCTCTACAAAGTCTTCCACCTCCTGCACCTCGTCGATGATGATATAATAAGTCTCATAGTCAATCATCATCTTTTCCACCCAGTCCAACAGGTAGTCCGGGTTCTTGAACTCTCTGTTCTTCCTACTCTCCATGTCGATGACGAGAATATGGTCTTCTCTCACGCCCTCATCCAATAGATGCTGATGAAAGAGTTTCTTCAGAAGGAACGACTTGCCTGAACGTCGCAATCCTGTGATTATCTTTATGAGCCCGTTGTTCTTTGAACGGCTCAACTGTTCTATGTATCTATATCTGTTTACTATCATATTTTACGAAAAACTGTCACTTGTGACACTTTTTCGGAGGCAAAGTTATATATTTTATCCTAAATCAAAGAAAGAAATAAAGAAAAATGCACTAAAAATCAATGATTTTCCTGTTTTGTAGTGTCTATTCCACTTGCCGATGCCCATTTTTCTTTGCAAAGTTACTGCCCGGGCGAATGGTCAAGTACCGCCATGCTAACAGGCAGAGGACTGAACGACAGCTTTCCGCAAATCAAAGATTTGGGTATTTCATTAACTCCTCCGTCTGTTTTCTTGCCTTATCGCCCTCATTCCGCAGTCTTTTGATGCACGAAAAATCAGTTCCCGACAAGAGGAGCCGAAAGGCTTCAAAAGGAGGGAAGAAAAACAAGTTGAACAAATAATTTCTTTGCGTATGGAATT
>ERZ1504339.477-NODE-477-length-10381-cov-3.468236_pt1 | contig 10381 bp, 5 predicted proteins | sample MGYA00572239_ERZ1504339 | MGnify/ENA primary metagenome ERZ1504339 (study PRJEB39906, sample SAMEA3182045) | gut metagenome | biome: human; feature: gut; material: Stool; isolation source: human stools | place: Canada | collected 2011-11-01 ... | reverse complement strand
AATAACCAACTTAAACGAATACAATTTTTTAGCTGAAGAGCCCTCTTTTTTTGCAAACCGGAGCGAAAAACACTATTTTTGCCAAAAAAGAAGACACATAGAACATGAAAAAGATCGCCCTGCTGCTCTACACCGTTATCGTTCTGGTCCTTGCAGCGAGCTGCGACCGCCGCGCAGAGTACCTTACGGCAAGCGGCGCGATGCTGGGTACGACTTTCCAGGCAACGGGCGACATCACGGACTGCACCGCACAGGAACTCTACCGGGCCATTATGCAAATCGACGCCGAAGCCAAGGCTTCGATGTCGATTTTCGACTCCACCTCCCTGCTGAGCCGCATCAACCGGGGAGAGACCGACTCGCTCGACGAACATATCATCTACAACCTCCGTCTGGCCGAACGGTTCAGCCGCTTGAGCGAAGGCCACTACGACGTGACGGTCAAGCCGCTGGTCGATGCCTGGGGATTCGCCGGACACGAGGCGGAACGCACCCCGAACCTCGATTCGCTCCTGCAATTCGTAGGCTACCGGCGTGTCCATATCCGGGACGGCAGGCTCGTGAAGGACGATCCCCGCGTCCAGCTCGATTTCAACTCGATCGCCAAGGGCTATACGGTCGATCTGGTCGCGGCCCTCATGGAGCGCTGCGGCGCGAAGAACTATCTGGTGGAGATCGGCGGCGAATGCCGCTGCCAGGGTGTCAGCAGCAAAGGCATTCCCTGGCGGATCGGCATAGAAACTCCCTTCGACGGCAATATGTCCGACGGCGCCTATCTCACCGGACGTATCCGCATGAGCGAAGGAGGCCTGGCCACTTCGGGCAACTACCGCCGCTTCCACCGCGACGCCGCAGGCAATAAGATATCCCACACGATCGACCCGACAACGGGCCGCAGCGTCACGTCACGATTGCTTTCCGCCACCGTGGTCGCGGACAACTGCGCCGAAGCCGACGCCATGGCGACCATGTATTTGAGCCTGGGCGCGAACAAGGCCATCGCCCTCTCCCGGAAAATTCCCGACGCGAAGGTCTATTTTATCCTCGACGACGGGAAAGACGGCTACGAAATTTACTGCTCGCCGGCGATGCAAGAAATGATGATTCCAGAATAATCCCATTGCGTACGAATGAAACAAGTTCTATTTCTCTATAACCCCCAGTCGGGAAAAGGAAAAATCGAAAAAGATTCCCAAGCCATCGGCGAAATGTTCCGGCAGGCCGGCTACTCGATCGTAGACGGCCCGATCGATTTCAGCCGCAACCCTTTCAATGGACACGAAACGGTCGATCTGGTGGTCGTGGCGGGCGGCGACGGCACGGTCCATTACGTGGTCAATCGGATGAAGGAGAAGCACCTCGACCTGCTGCTGGGCATCATCCCGGCAGGTACGGCCAACGACTTCGCCGGAGCGCTCGGCATGGAGAAAAACCCGGTCAAGGCGGCGGCGCAGCTCCTCGGCGGCACGGAAGAGCGGGTCGATTGCGGACGCGTGAACGACCACTATTTCGTTAATATCTTCAGTTTCGGCATCTTCACCACCACGTCCCAGCGCACGCCGGACAAACGCAAGCACCAGATCGGCAAGCTGGCCTACCTGATCGAGGGCGTGAAGGAGTTCCGCTCGGTACACGGCATTCCGCTGCAAATTCTCGCCGACGGCAAAGCCTTCGACCTCGAATCGCTCATGGCCTTGATATTCAACGGAGAAACGGCCGGAGGATTCCACCTTGCCCCCCGCTCGAGCATTAAGGACGGTATGTTCGACTGTCTGTTGCTGCAAAGGCGCAACATGCTCTTCTCGGTCGTATCGATGCTCCGTCACCTGCTGGGCGGTCGGCCCTCGCAGGTAAAACATTTCCGAGCCCGCACGCTCGACATCACCTCGCCGATCAACGAACCTACCGACGTGGACGGACAGAAGGGGGCCGATTTCCCGCTGCACATCGAATGTCTGCACAACGAGCTCCGCGTCGTCTGCCCGCTGTCGGAGGCACCCCGCCGGGGCCGGTTCGCCTATTTCAAGAATCTGATCAGCAAACTGGCATGGTGGCGGACGAGATAACCCTGCAAAAAGTTTCGATCTCCCGCATCAAGCAGGAGATGCGGGACGTTTATTACCTGTCGGACGACCTGGTGATCGCTTCGTTCGACATCCACCGCGATACGCTGGGCAACTACCCCGCCCTGATCGACGGCTTCTCGGCGATCATCATGGCCAGCGGTTCGGCCGTCGTAGCGATCGATACGGAAGAGTACGAAGTCGTGCCCGACACGATCGTCTTCTTCAGCCCCGACCGCGTGATCCGCACGGTGGCCAGCACCAGCGATGCGGCGGCCTATTTCGTCGCCTGTTCCAAATCGTTCATCAACGAGATCCAGATAGACCTTTCGGCCTCGCTGCCCGTCTATATGCGTTTCGGCAAACAGCCCTGCCTGCGGGTGACACCCCAGGACACGCACGAGATCCGACAGGTGTTCCAACTCATCAAGACGATTCTTGCCAGCGACAAGGAACATTACAGACAGGAGATCATCCGCTGCCTGTTCACCGCAGTCTTCTACATCATCACCGAGCTGAACATGCGCGAGCAGAAAAACACGGTCAAGTTGGGGCGCGGCGAGGTGATCTTCGAAGAGTTCATGGAATTAGTCCGGCAATACAGCAAACAGGAGAGGAACGTCCGGTTCTATGCCCGCCGCCTCAACATCACCCCCAAATACCTTTCGACCGTTTCCAAGGACGTGAGCGGCAAAACCGCCGCCCGGTGGATCGACGAAGCGGTGATCCTCGAGGCAAAAAGCCTGCTGCGCTATTCGGGCATGAGCATCCAGGAGATCGCCTATCACCTCAACTTCTCGACCCAGTCGTTCTTCGGCAAATATTTCAAACAACACACGGGCTACAGCCCGTCGCGGTTCAAGCGCAAGGGCAGCTGACGGACCGAGGCATCCCGGAATAAAAAAGGGACGTGTCAAATCGAGAAATTCGGCGCATCCCTTTTCAGGTATGTAAAAACAGGTAAAATACAAGGCATCGAGGTTCACGGCGAAGAGTGTGTACCGACGCACATGATCGAGCCGTGACACCGATAATAACGAAGCAGTTTGCCTGTTATGACGCACCGCCTTTTTCGACCGAAAGATTATCGCACCCCGGCTTTCTCCCGATCGGAACCCTTTTTCCTCGGCGACGGTTTGGTCTTGCGGACCGGCGGCTTCCGGTCGAACGCCTTCTCCACTTCGATCTCGAAATCCGAAAGCACGTTCATATAGTTGATAAAGGCATCGTAGGACGATTCGTAAGGATTGAAATAGGCATGTACGTCCCCGTCCGACAACCACTTGGTCGCCATATAATAGAAATGATCCGAAGCCTGCATGAAGTTCCACACGTGGTCGAAATCGGGATCCTTCAGCCGGGCGATCTTATCCCGCAGGGCATACAGTTTTCCGAAAGCTTCGTTCTGCAATTCGTTGCCCAGCCACGCCGTGATGTCACGTTCCTCGTCCGCCCAAGACATCACGTGCGGACAATGGAGTACGGCGACGGGCTGGTATTTCGCAGCGGCTTCGCTCACCGTAGCGAACTCCAACCCCTCCCGCTTCAGAACAGCCGGAACGAGCGCCTTCATAAAGTCGAAAATACCCGTATCGGCACGCTGGTGCTCGCCGAAGGTTTCGTAATCCATGAAGAGATTGACCACATCCCCCTCCAGCTCGTCCGAAGCGAGCCACCCCGTGTATTTTTCCGCCGTGAGAGGCCATTGGTCCCACCCTCGGTTGGAGAAACGGAACGCGATGTCGTCCGAGAGCTTGTAATTGCGCAGCAACAGCCTCAAGCGCTGGTCGAGCGCATTGGCATAAACATAGCCGGGCGACTTCCATCCCAGTACGTGTCGGGCTCCCTCGGCCAACATGGTCTTGAAACCCATCTCGGCCACATCGGAGCCGATCCGGTCGGAATAGATCAGTTCGGTATTGCGAAAGGCGGTCGGCGCAACGCCGAACTCCTTTTTCATCAGTTCGGTATGGAGCGCAACCTGCTGCATGAAATCCTCCTTCGACGAAAGCGAAGCCAGCGAATGGGAGTAAGTTTCGGCCAGGAACTCCACGCAGCCCGTCCGGGCCAGGCGGCGGAACGAATCGAGCACCTCGGGCGCATACGCCCGCATCTGTTCGACGGCCAGCCCCGTCAGCGAAAAGGTACAGCGGAAACGCCCCTCGCTCTGCCGGATCAGATTGAACAGCAAGGCATTCATCGGCAGATAGCACTCACGCGCGACCTTCTGCATGATCGAGCGATTGGTCAGGTCGTCCAGGTAGTTGTGGTCACGGCCCATATCGAAGAAACGGTAACGCTTCAGCCGCCAGGGCTGGTGTACCTGAAAATAGAAACAAATCGTTTTCATACTCCGCAAATATTTTAATTGTTCGCCTCCGCGACGACAGTTTCGTAAACCGTCTTGATCTTCGCTGCGGCATTGGTCCATTTGAGTCCGGTCACCTCTTCCAGCCCTTTCGAAGCGAACATCCTACCCAGAGCCGGATAAGTAAGAAGCCCGTAAATGGCATCGGCCAGAGCATCCACGTCCCAGTAATTCACTTTAATGGCGTAATCCAGCACCTCCGCCACACCGCTTTGCCGCGAGATAATCACGGGAACGCCCGAACGCATGGCCTCGAGCGGCGAAATACCGAACGGCTCCGACACCGAAGGCATGACATAGACATCCGACAGACGGAACATCCGCTGCACCTCCCCGCCCTTGAGGAACCCCGTGAAATGGAAGCGGTCGGCGATCCCCAACTGGGCCACGCGCCGCACCACATGGTTCATCAGATCGCCCGAGCCGGCCATGACGAAACGCACATCCGAAACCCGTTGCAGCACCTTGGCCGCAGCCTCGACGAAATAATCGGGACCTTTCTGGTAGGTGATGCGTCCCAGGAAGGTGACGACCTTATCCTTGACCGCCCGCTCCGGCGCAGCCTCCTCCGACTCGCCGAAACGCACGGCGTTATGCACCGTCACGACATTATCGGCCAGAATGCCGTACTTGCCGATGACGATGCGGCGCGTCAGCTCCGACACCGCGATCACCCGATCGGCAGCCTGCATACCCGCCTTTTCGATGGCATAGACCCGACGGTTGATATTCTCGCCGCTGCGGTCGAACTCCGTGGCGTGCATGTGCACCACCAGCGGCTTACCCGAAACCCGCTTGGCCGCAATTCCGGCGAAATAGGTCAGCCAGTCGTGGGCATGGATCACGTCGAACTGCCCTTCGAGGTCTTTGGCCACCTGCGCCGCCACCATCGCATACCGGGCGACCTCCTCCATCAGGTTGGCGCCGTATTTTCCGGAGAAGGTGTAGCGCTGTTTCCATACGTCGGTCCACTCGTGTGTCCGGCCGCTGCGAACGAACTCGTCGTGGTAGGCGGCATACTCCTCCGGAGAGATGTAGGGCAACATGTTCGAATCGATGTGGATGAACGAAACCTTCTCGAGCAGCTCTTCGGAAAACTCATGATCGCGCGTACCGATCGTTTCCACGTCGCTCGCATTCACCACGCGGACGAAGCGCTGGTCCTCGTCGCCATAGGCACGCGGCATGACGAAAACGACCTCCACACCGTTGCGTGCAAGACCGCGCGTCATACCGTAGCAGGCCGTACCCAGCCCGCCGGCGATATGGGGAGGAAACTCCCAGCCGAACATCAACACTCTCATTTGTATTCTATTTTTTTATTCTAACAATTATATCTTTCCATGTACCCTTATCCGACGGTCGCAGCATCGAATCCGAGGAGTGCTTATTCGCGGCCCGAAACCGTGTCCGCCATGCACCCTTCCCCTAAATCCGCTTCTCGGAGGGAATTTGGGACACTGCGCCCCCGAAAAGGTACACTCAAAGTATATAATCACGTTTCATTTCGTAACTTATTCGACTTCGCGAAACACCGGTCGCCCCTCCCGGCAACCTCCATCCCGGCCTGCCCGGGCCGACAGAAAAAATTTCGGACACCTTACGCGGCGGCAAGTTCTTTTCCTTCGCATCCTTTAGCGCTTTTTCCGAAGACCCGGCAACAACCCGTGTCCCCGGCGACGACGCCAGCGTTCGGTCGTTTCACGGATCATCAACACCGCCCCGACACTCCACGCCTGCGACACGGCGCCCCAAGGCGCATGCGGAGGATCGCCGTCGAACAGCTCGTTGATCGATCCGATACCGTAACTCTGAATCTCCTCGCCGAAACGGGCGAGCAGCTCCTCCGCCCGAGGCAGAAACTCACGGCCACCGAGGTCGAACGAAGCCTTGACATAAAACCAAAGCGGCCAAACCCATACGGAGCCGTTCATCGAAGCCTCCGCACGAACGGCTTCATCGCCCTCGCAGCGGTTCTTATAGCGAGGATTGCGGGGCGAAAGCGAACGCAGCCCTTTGGGTGTCAGCAAATGCTGCCCCACGATCCGAAGCACCGAAGCCTGCTGCTCCTCATCGAGCATCTTGTAATCCAAACCGCACGCCACCACCATATTCGGACGAATCCACCGATTCGGCCCTTCAGGACCTACGAAATCGGCCAGATACCCGTCGTCGCCGCTCCAGAACATCTCCCGAAAAGCGTTCCGAATCCGCTCGGGCCACGCTTTCCACTCGCCGACGAACTCCTCCTCGCCGAAACGGGAAGCCAGCTCAAGGGCATAACACACGGCGTTGTACCAAAGTGCGTTGATTTCGACCGGATACCCGTCCCGCGACACGACGGGGACACCACCCGCCAGCGCATTCATCCAGGTGAGGGCTTTGTCGGGCGCCGAGGCCCACACCAAACCGTTATCGTGCACGGCCACGCCGCCGACGCCCCGGCGATAAGCCGCCAGCAGCTCTTTCATCACGATACCGTAGCGCTTCCATATCTCCTCCTCACCCAGCGTCCGCTGCAACTGCTGAAGCACCCAGAAAAACCAAAGCGGAGCATCCGCAGCCTCGGCAGCCGAGAAAGAACCCGTAAACATACCGTCCCGGCGTCCGCGCACGACCGTATCGAGCACATCCAGGCAATCCTCCGTGCGTCCCTGCTCCAGCGCGATGCCGGGCAGCGCTACGAGCGTCTGACGTCCGATCTGCCCATACCAGGGATACCCGGCCAGCACCTCGGCCCGCCCGTCCCGGCGGCGGACGACGAACTGCCGGGCAGAGTGGCGCAGGCAGCTCAGAAAATCGACCTTGCGGCTGCGGGCGCTCAGAGCCTCCGCAAACATTCCGCCGATGGCCGCAGGATCGGGAATGGCTTCGACGGACGCAGAGAAAATCACGCTTTGCCGCCGACCGAGACTGAGTTCGAAATAACCCGTCGTAAGCAGATCCTCATCTCCCTCGTATCCTCGCTCGATCTCTCTGGCGTATTCGAAATTATAGTACCAGTCGGGAGCCGGCACGAACTCCGCATCCCGACAATCGGTTTGCAGGTACAGCCAGGGAAAATCGGAATACAACCGACACTTCACCCCGCCCGGAATCGGCCGGGAACGTCCGTCGGCCTCCATATTGGCATGCGTGAGCGCATGTTTGTCCCGGAAGGCGAAGAAAGGCCGGAGCCTAAGCCGGACATCGGACGGCGCCTCCAGCAGCGTATAGCGGATCATCAACTGCGTGCGGTTGTGTATCCAGAGCAGCTCTTTCCGCAACACGATGCTTCCCACGCGGTAGGTGATCGTCGGTGTCGGCGTATATTCGAAATCGGTGATGTACTTATGCCCCCGAGGTTCATAGGTTCCCGGGAAACGGTGCAGCGCCAGGTTGAAGGATTGCCCGTCGTGCACGACGGTTTCATCCACCGACGAGAGCAGCACGTAAGCGCGGTCGCTGTCGTCGATGGGTGCCACCATCAGGCCATGATACTTGCGCGTGTTGCAGCAAACGATGGTCGTGCTCATATAGCCGCCTCTGCGATCCGTAGCCAGCATTTCGCGCTGCAACGAATACTCCAGATTTCCCAGTTCCTTCTTATCAAATGTAAGTACCGACATAACTGTTTGTTCTTTATGTTCATTTCCGACAGAGCGGAACGGCAAAATCAGCCCGTACTCCTGCCGGACCCGTCGAATCGTTTATTTCGTTTTCTCCGCCGACCGGATCAGAAAAAGTTCCGGTCCGCTTGAACGATCTTTTCTGAAAGATACTCTTTTTTTCGCAGACCATCAAGTCCAAACCGTGCGAAAAATCAAAAATTATCAGAAAACGACCTTTTTTTCAACAATCATTTCATGCCCACTTCACCAATGCGAAATCCATACGATGCGGCAACATCGGATTCTGCGGGAAAATGCGCAGCGCCATATCGAACATCCCGGCCTGTTCGGGAACATAGTCCAAGGCGAAAGTCACCTGGCTGCCCGAAACCTGCACCTGGCTGAGCGGCACGGTACGGATGACCTCCACGACCCGGTCCGGCTCCACGGGACGGGCCACGACCAGTTCGGCCCCCACGTCCTCCGGAGCGAGTCCGGCCAGGTCGAGCGTAAGCTCGAAATGGTAACTGCGTCCTATGAAGATCGGCTTGTCGCCGACCCGGGCACGCTGCACGTCCACGATCTTCACGGCAGGCCACGCAGCCAGCACCTTGTGCTTCCAGGCGACGATCTCGCGCGCAACGGCGAAGTCGTTCTCCGACAGTTCCCGCTTGCGGGCCGCCAGCCGGTTGTAGAAACGCACCTCATAGTCGCGCAGCATCCGGTTGGTCGTGAAGTTCGAAGCGATTTCGGCAATACATTTTTTCACCGAAGCCATCCACGCACGGGGAATACCGTCGGCATCCCGGTCGTAGTATTTCGGCACGATCTCCTCTTCGATCGTATTGTAAATCATCTCGGCGTCGAGTTCGTTCTGATACTGCGGATCGGAAAAGACCGTCTCCATCGGCAGTGCCCAACCGGCACCCTCCTTATATCCCTCGACCCACCAGCCGTCGAGCACCGAAAACTGCAGCACGCCGTTCATCACGCACTTTTCACCCGACGTACCCGACGCCTCGAGCGGACGAGTCGGGGTATTGAGCCACACGTCCACCCCCTGCACCAGACGACGCGCCAGCTCCATATCGTAATTCTGCAGGAAGATGATCTTGCCGGAGAACTGCGGCATGGCTGCGACTTCGATGATTCGCTTGATCAGATCCTGCCCCGGCTTGTCGTTGGGATGCGCCTTGCCCGCGAAGATAAACTGCACGGGACGCTCCTTGTTATTGACAATGGCCGCCAGGCGATCCAAATCGGTGAAGAGCAGCAACGCTCGTTTGTAAGTGGCGAACCGGCGTGCGAAACCGATCTTCAGCACGTCGGGCCTGATCCCTTCGAGTACCTGCATGACCTGATGGGGCGAATCCATGCGCACATGGCCGGGATCACAATAGCGACGGCGGATCATGCGGACGAGTTTCTCCTTGAGCACCAGACGTTCCCGCCACAGGTCTTCGTCCGGGATGTCGTACACCTTCTTCCACTCGGAAATACGATATTCGTGCCCCTCGAACCCTTCGGGAAAATAGCGGGCATACAGACGACGCAGGCGCATAGCCGTCCAGGTCGGGAAGTGCACACCGTTGGTCACGTAACCGATATGCAGCTCGTTTTTGAAGTAGCCCGGCCATAAATTCCCCAAAATTTCTTTGGAAACCTCGCCGTGCAGCCACGACACCCCATTGACCTCCTGCGAAAGGTTGCAGGCGAGCACCGACATCGAGAATTTCTCGTTCGGATCCTCCGGATCGACACGTCCCAGACCGATGAACTGCGCCCAGTCGATCCCCAGTTCCCCGGGATAGTGCGACAGGTACTGCCGAACCATCGCTTCGGGAAACGCATCGTGTCCCGCCGGAACGGGCGTATGAGTCGTAAACAGCGAGGAGGAGCGGACCACTTCCAGCGCTTCGGCGAAAGTCAGGCGGCGGCGCAGCACCAGGTTGCGGATGCGCTCCAGCCCGAGAAATGCCGCATGACCCTCGTTGCAATGGGAAACGTCTTGCGCGATATGCAGCGACTGGAGCGCCCGCACACCGCCGATACCCAGCAGAATCTCCTGTTTGAGCCGGTTCTCCCAATCGCCGCCGTACAGGTAATGCGTCACCCGGCGATCCTCCTCGAGATTGGCCTCGTAATCGGCGTCGAGCAGGTACAAGTCGGTACGTCCCACCCGGCAAAGCCAGATGCGGGCCGTGAGCGTACGTCCCGGCAGGGGAATCGACACGGTCGCCCAGTTGCCCACCGCATCGCGCACGGGCTGGATCGGCAGCTTCGAGAAGTTCTGTGCTTCGTAAGTCGCCTGCTGAGCCCCCTGAGCGGAGAGTTTTTGAGTAAAATAACCGTACCGGTAC
>ERZ1504339.432-NODE-432-length-11253-cov-4.753885_pt1 | contig 11253 bp, 10 predicted proteins | sample MGYA00572239_ERZ1504339 | MGnify/ENA primary metagenome ERZ1504339 (study PRJEB39906, sample SAMEA3182045) | gut metagenome | biome: human; feature: gut; material: Stool; isolation source: human stools | place: Canada | collected 2011-11-01 ... | reverse complement strand
GGCGTGTTCCCCACAAACGCCTGCTTGGTCTCGTTGATGAGAAAATGGACATCGGATAACCGCACCAACGTGGACTCCGCGCGCCGCGTGAACGACACGATCTGAAAGCCCTGCTGCCGCGCCCGAATGACATCATTGAAGACGATGTTCGATTCGCCGCTCTGCGATACGGCGATCATGAGCGACGGCTCGAGATTGCTCACAAGCCCCTCCTCTCCCTCGCGGAACAGCATGTAATCATAAAAATGCACGCTGTTGAACACCGTGAAGCCACAGATGGAGAGACGGTGCACCATGTAGGCGGCCACATGCTCGGCAAAACCCGTCCCCACGGCAAAGAGCTTGCGGTCCCGGTTGGCGGACAGCAGCGAACAGAAGCGTTCGCAACTCTCGTCGGAGTAGTTGTCGATGATCGAAAGCGGGCTCTCCTCGTCGGCCTCCGGGCCAGCGCCGCCGATCTGGGTGGCGAGATGATAGAACAGCTCCCGGTAGCCCTCGAACCCGAGCCGCTTGCAGAACTTGACGATCAGCGCCGGGGAGACAAAATTTTCGTTGGCTATCTGCTGGATGCCGACGTTGCCCTCCCCGCGCTCAATATGGTCGATGATGCTGGTGATAACCTTTTTCTCGTCCTCGGAAATCAGATTGGTGAGGAAATAATAGCTCTCACGCCCCATGGCGCACCCCCTATACAGATCTTACGCCGGCATATCCCGGGCTCCCGAACAGCACTTTATGATGTATTATAACACAGAAATGGCCGCCGGTCAGCAGTAAAATGGGGTCATCGCTGCCATCTTCTGAGCCGCGCTTCCCGCCGTCCAATGCACGCCGGGAAACGCGCGCCAACGAACGGTTTGTCGCCATCATACGGCAACGGCCCCGCCGCAAACGGCGCGGTGAGACAGGAACCATTTAAGAGGGACGGCTGCGGCCGTCCCTCTTTGTTTTCTTAAACCACCGCGCTCAGGGCGGAGGCGTGTTTTTCCTTTCCTGCGCGGTTGCGCATGCCTCAATCGTGGCCATGGTCATAGCCATGCCCGTGGTCGCCGTTTCCCCCGCCATGGCCGCCGCTCTCTCCGCCCGAGCCGCCGCCATAGCCGTCTGCAGCGCCGCTCCCGCCCGGCGCTGCCGCACCGGACTGCGCCTGTTCGATCCGCTCGCGGATCTCGCGCATGGTCAGCCCCTGCACGTCCTCCACCGTGACGGTTGGGTCGAGCGCCAGCCACGCAAGATATGCCTGGTATTTGCCGCAGGACAGCCCCGCCGCATGGGCGTCCGCAATGTCCTCCCGGTGCCCGGAACAGTGGATCTGTTCGGCTGCGATGCCCGTACGCGCCACGATGCACGACTGGATCGCCGCGCTCCTCGCCTCCGAACCGCTTACGACGGTAATCACAAGCTCCTCGCCCGCCTGCAGGCAGGCCGCCAGCGTCTCGTCCTCCAACAGGGCGTTGAGCGCATCCGGATACGCCATATGCGTCAGGTCGAGTCCGTCGAGCAGCGCGGCGCCATCGTCGTTATACCCCGTCGCGCGGATGACCCGGTCCAGCAGGTTTACCTCCAGTTGAACGGACGGGTTCACATCCATGCTGATGGCAGCCACCGGCACGGCATAGGCGCAGTATGCGCCGCCGCCCGACAGCAGCACAAGAGCGCAGGCAACTGCGGCCACAAGCGCAAATCGCGGCGCGCGCTGCCGATATCCGCCGGTGCGCGCATACACATACCGGCGGGTGCGCGCCTTGAGCGCCTCCCCGGCATGCACCCTGTCAAAGGCGGCCTTGATGTTATCCCTCATATCCGTCGCCTCCCAGCTTCTCGCGTAGCTGCTCCTTGGCGCGCGCCAGCAGGGTATATACGGTGTTGACATTGCGATGGAGCAGCCGGCCGATCTCCACGGCGGTATATCCCTCGTAATAGTGCAGATAGACCGCCTCCCGATACTTTTGCGGCAGGGACAGCACCGCTGCAAGCACCTCGGCGTGCGGCGCTTCCTCCGGCGCCGTCAACGCCTCCTCCAGGGGGGCGGTCCGACGGCGCAACAGCCGCCTGCGCAAATCCCGGCACCGGTTCAACGCCACGCGGATGATCCATGCCTTCTCGTGTTCGACGGTTTCAAAAACAGCGGGGCTCAGGGCGTATTTCAAGAACACCTCCTGAAAGACGTCCTCCGTATCGGCTGCGTTTTTCAACTGCACCATACAGATCCGGCTGACGGTATCCGCATACCGCTCGATCGCCCGGTTGACCTCCAGCTCGCTGCGCATGGCCGCTCCTCACCGCATCATTTGTTACCGTGGCAGTGGCCGCTCCTTCCGCCGTGATGCGCGTGGCAGCCGCCGCCGGCACCGATATTATCGCACACGCCGTCGCCGTTGTCATCCACATAATTGCCGCAGGCGGCGTGCCGGCAGGCCGTGCCGCAGTTGTCGCACACGCCGTCGCCGTCGTCGTCCACATAATTGCCGCAGGCGGCGTGGCGGCAGGCCGTGCCGCAGTTGTCGCACACGCCGTCGCCGTCGTCGTCCACATAATTGCCGCAGGCGTTGTACGGACAGGCCGTGCCGCCCCCCTGTGCCGCAAGCGTGCCCGCCATGCCGCCGGACGCCGCCAGGATGGCCGCCAAAATGCCCGCCAAGACCAGTCTGTTCATAAGAAAATCCCTCCATTGCTCCGCATTTTTCAGCATTCACTTATAATACGCCGCAACGGGGCGATTCCTTTCAAACCTGCCGCTATTTTCTGTCGCAGGCAAAAAAGCGGGGTTTGCATTCCGGGCCGGGCGGTGCTACAATATCCGCCGGGAATCAAAAGGAAGGCTTTGGTATGAAAGAGATCCTGTCCATCGCGTTTGCACTGTTCGCCGGGCTGATGATGACCCGGCTCGTCCGGCCGCTCCATCTTCCGGATGTGACGGCCTACCTGTTCGCCGGGCTGTTAATCGGCCCGTTCTTCCTCGGCAGACTCGGCATACCGGGCGTCGGCTTTTCCTCCTATGCGGAGCTCGGCGCGCTCGATGTGGTGTCCGACATCGCGCTGGGGTTCATCGCCTTCTCCATCGGCAACGAGTTCCGGCTCGGTGCGCTGCGGCAAACCGGGCGGCAGGCGCTCGTCATCGGCGTGGTGCAGGCGCTCGCGGCGGCGCTGCTGGTGGACGCTGCGCTCATCGCGCTCCACCTGCTCGCCCCCCATGTCCTTTCCCTGCCCGCGGCAATCACGCTCGGCGCCATCGCCACGGCGACCGCCCCCGCCGCCACGCTCATGGTCGTGCGCCAGTACAAGGCAAAGGGACCCTTGACGGATCTGCTGCTGCCCATTGTCGCGCTCGACGACGCCGTGGGCCTCGTCGTGTTCGCCATATCGTTCGGCGTGGCGCGCGCGCTCCTCAGCGGCGCGCTGGACCTGGTCTCGGTGCTGCTCAACCCGCTCATCGAAATCGCCGTCTCGCTGCTGCTCGGCGCTGCCGCCGGCTATGTGCTGACGCGGCTTGAAACCCTGTTCCATTCCAACACCAACCGCCTCGTCATGACGATTGCGTTCGTGTTTTTGACCGTTGCGCTGTCGATGCTGCAACTCCCGGCCGGTCCGGTCACCATCGGCTTCTCCTCGCTGCTGGTGGGCATGATGATGGGCACCGTGTTCTGCAATCTCTGCCCGCTCTCCGACGAACTGATGGCTCTCGCCGATCGTTGGACCGCCCCGCTGCTCGCGCTCTTTTTCGTCATCAGCGGCGCGCAGCTGGAGCTGGAGCTGTTCGCGGACTGGACGGTGGTGCTGGCCGGCGTGGTGTACATCCTGTTCCGTTCCGCCGGCAAATACATCGGCGCGCGTGAATCAGCCCGGGCGGTGCATTGCGACAGGAAGGTCGTGGACTATCTGGGCGTGACGCTGCTGCCGCAGGCGGGCGTGGCGCTCGGCATGTGCGTTTCCGCACAGGCGCTCGGCACAACCGACGGCGCACTGGTGCGCAACATCGTGCTCTTCTCCGTGCTCGTATACGAACTGTTCGGCCCACTGGCAACCAAGTGGGCGCTGACCCGTGCGGGCGATATCCGCCCCATCCCGCCGGAAGTCGCCAACCGCCGTATGCAAAAGCTCGCGCAGGCCGGGTCGAAAAAGTGACAGCGGCCACGCGGCCGTACAAATGCAAAGCCGCCGGCCAGCGGGCCGGCGGCTTTCTTTCGGATTTATCGAGGGCATCGCCGCTGCGGCAGCCCTGCACTCAGAGCATCTTCCAGAGCCTTTCGGCATGCTCGCGGCACTTGGCGAACACCGCTTCCCGATCGACAGTCGTGAGCGCGCCGTCCTTTTTGAGCACCCGCCCGTTGACCACGACGGTATCCACGTGGCCGGTAAAGTTGCTCGTCAGGTGCGAGAACAGGTTGCCCGCATGCAGCGGCGTTGGTGCGACATAGTCCACCGCAATGAAATCCGCCGCATTGCCCGGCCTGAGTGCGCCGAAGTGATCGAAAAACGTGCTCGCAATCCGGAAGTTGTTCCGGTACAGCAGCCGCTCGCAGGCGTCGCCGCCCATCACGCGCGGGTCGCCGTAGAAGGCGCGCTGCGCAATCGTGGCGATCTGGATCTCCTTGAAGGAATCGTAAACAAAGCCGTCGCCGCCAAGGCCCACGCACAGCCCTTCCTGCAGCATGTCCCATACGGGCGCGATGCCGACGGCGTTGTTCATGTTCGACTCCGGATTGTGGGCGATCATCGTGCCGGTGCGGCGGAATATGGCCCGCTGCTCCGGCCCGACGTGGACGCAATGCGCCGCGATGGTCTTTTCGCCGAGGATGCCGAAATCCTCCAGGCGATTCACCACGTGTTTGTTGCAACGGCGATAGCTGTCGTACACGTCGGCCCGGTCCTCCGCCACATGGATATGGAAGCCAACGCCGAGCGACGACGCTTCCGCCGCGCAGCGCTCCAGCGTTTTATCGCTGAGCGTATAGGAAGCGTGCAACCCGAACGTCCCCTGCACGAGCGCCTCCCGGTCGCCCTGATGCGCCTTGATGAACGCGACGTTCTCCCGAATGCCGTTTTCGCAGCGCTCGCTGCCGTCCCGGTCCGTAACTTCATAGCAAAGCACGGCGCGCGCGCCGACCTCCCGGACCGCCTGCTCGATGCATTCGAGCGAACCGATGCTGTGGTTCGGGCTGGCATGGTGGTCGATGTAGGTGGTGGTCCCCATCTCAATCCCCTCGATCAGCCCCATCATGGCGCTGTAATAGTTCATTTCGTCATCGAGGAGCTTATCGACCTTCCACCACATATCCCCAAGGATCTGCTGCCAGTTGGCCATCGGGGTGGAGAGCGGAATGCCGCGTACAAACTGGCCGTAGAAATGGCTGTGGCTGTGGATAACGCCGGGCAGCACGACCTTTCCGCAAAGGTCGGTTTCCGCCGCGCCCTCCGGCCGCACATAACCGGCCATGGGGCCGATCTCCCGGATCTTGCCGTTTTCCACGGACAGATACCCGGAGGCATAATACGGCGCATCGGGGTCCATCGTGAATATTTTTGCGTTTTTATAGACCGTAAGTGCCATGGCTTCCTCCCTGTTATGCGTTGAGCTTTTCGTCGATCGCCGCGACGGCGGCCTTGGCCTCCGCAACGGCCTGCACGACGGTCGCGCCGCCGTTTGCAGCGTCGCCGCCCACGAACAGCTTCGCCGCGTCGAATGCATCGGCCCAGCCGTCCCCGCGCGACTTGCCGGTGGCGGTGAGCACCATCGCCGCCTCGCGGGTGTACCGTTCGTCCTCGCGCACAATCGGACGGCGGCGGCCGGAGGCATCGGCCTCGCCAAGCGCAACGGGCGCGAGCGTCACGCCGGTAACGGCGCCGTCCCTCTCGACCACGCCGAGCACCTGCGTCTGAAACAGGAATTCCACGCCGGCCTGCACCGCCAGGACCATCTCATCCGCCCAGGCGGGCATCTCCCGCTGGCTGCGGCGGTAGCAGAGAATGGCGCGCTCCGCGCCGAGCTTTTTGGCCGTAACCGCCGCATCGATCGCGGTATTGCCGCCGCCCTGCACGATGACCGTGCCGGAAACGTCCCGACAGCCGCCCGCGTTGGCCAGGCGCAAAAACGCCTCCGCGCTCATGCAGCCCCTCGCCTGTGCGGCAAAGCTTCTGTTCGGCTCGCCAAGGCCGCAGGCCAGATAGACCGCATCATACGTTTCATTGATGCGCGCCGCCCGGGCAGCGTCGATCGCGCTGTTGAGCTGCACGTCCACGCCGCCGGAGAGCAGTTGTTCGATCTCGCGCCGGAACAGCGCCTTGTCCAACCGTTCGTTGGGGATCTCGTCCATCGGTACGCCGCCGAGATGATCCGCCTTTTCGAACAGCGTCACGCCATAGCCCTTCGCCGCCAGCAGCGCCGCCGCGACAACGCCGCTCGGCCCGCCGCCGATGACGGCCACGCGCTTGCCGTTTGCGACCGACTGCTGCGGCAGCCCGTCGCCGCGCTCAACCGCCTTGCGCATGGCATACGCCTGCAGCTCGGAAATGCGGATGGATTCACCCAGTTTGCCGCAGTTGCAATCCCGCCGGCAAAGCTCCGCCGACGGGCAGACCAGCCCGCACACCAGGCCCAGCGGATTGCTCTCGCGGATCGTTTCAGCAGCGCCGACCCAGTCCCGCGTTGCAATGCGGCCGATGAACCGCGGCACGTCCACCCCGGCGGGGCAGCTGCTCTTGCAGGGTGCGGCATAGCAGTGGAGGCAGCGGTTGGCCTCGGCCAGCGCCTGCGCCTCGGTCATGAACAGGTTCTTTTCCATGTTGTGCCTCCTTCCTTATTTGCGCTTGAGGACCATGCAGCCCTCCACCGGACACACCGACTGGCACACGCCGCAGCCGCGGCACTTCTCCGCGTCGATCACGGGCCGCTCGCTGCCCAGCTCGATGGCGTTATAGCCGCCGTCACGGCAGGCGATGTAACAGCTGTTGCAGCCGATGCAGGTATCCGGATTGATGGAAGAGATCTGCTTGATCTTCCGGTCAAGCTGCTCGTGCTCGGCAAACGTGCCGAGGCATTTGCCGACCATGTCGCCAAGCGAGCGGAAGCCCTTCTCAGCCATGTAGTTGGCAAGCCCCGCCTTGAGGTCGGTCACGATTTCAAACCCATAGCGCATGATCGCCGTGCAGACCTGCAGATTGCTTGCGCCCAGCAGCAGGAACTCCGCTGCATCCTGCCAGGTGGTCAGACCGCCGACGCCCGCCACCGGCAGGCCGACGTTCTGCGCCAGCTCGGCGATGCAGGCCATGGCAACGGGCTTGACCGCAGGGCCCGACATGCCTGCAAACGTGGATTTGCCGCGCACGCTGAGCTTCGGTTCCAGCGTGTCCAGATCGATGCCGGGGAAGCCGCGCACCGTATCGATCGCGCAGAGCGCGTCCGCGCCGCCTTCCTTGGCCGCAAAACCGATCGCGGACAGGTCGGTCACGATCGGGGCGAGCTTGACGATGATCGGCGTGTCCTTCGTGAGCGCCGCCTTGATCCAGCCGGTAACCTCCCGCGTGAGCGCCGGGTCGTTGACCGGGATCGTGCCGTCGCCCTCGCCCTGCGGGCAGGACATGCTGCACTCGATCATATCCGCACCGGCGGCCTCCAGCTTGGAAACCAGCTCCTCCCACTCCGCACGGCTGCCGGCCATGATGCTGCCGATGACCATGCGGTCCGGGAATTTGCCCTTCAGGTACCGGATGTCGGCGCAGATCTCATCGATATGGCGCTCGGAGATGAGGTCGATGTTGTAGAACGCGGCATGGCGGCGGTCCTTATAGGAGAGCGCGCCCATCATCGGATAGACGAGATCTACCACTTCAGATTCGACGGACGTGGTCTTGAACACCGCGCCGCCCCAGCCCGCCTCGAACGCGCGCTCCACGCGCGCGCGGTTATCGGACGGCGGCGAGGCTGCGACGGTGAAGGGGTTGACGAAATGTCTGCCGCAAAAATCGATGGAAAGGTCCTGTCTGATTTTCATGGATAACCTCCTCGTTATCGTTGTACGCGGCCGGAACCGTCGCCGCCCACGAGCGTCTCAACCTCCGAAACGGAGACGAGGTTGTAGTCGCCCTCAATGGTATGCTTGAGGCAACTGGCCGCCACGGCGAACTCAAGCGCGTATTTGTCGGATTTGCCGTTGAGCAGCGAATAGATCAGACCGCCGCCAAAGCTGTCGCCCCCGCCAACGCGGTCGACGATATGGATCGGGTAGGTCCGGGAGAAATACGCCTGCCCGCCGGCATACAGCATGCCGGCCCAGTCGTTGTCGTTGGCCGAACGGGAGCTGCGCAGCGTGATGGCGACCTTCTGGAAGCCAAACCGCTCGGTGAGCTGCCGCGCGACGCTGACATATCCGTTGCGATCCAGCTTTCCGCCGGTCACATCGCTGTTCTCCGCGCTGATGCCGAATACGTCGGACGCGTCCGCTTCGTTGGCAATGCAGACGTCCACATACTGCATCAGCTCGCCCATGACCTGCCCGGCCTTTTCGCGCGTCCAGAGCTTTTTGCGGTAGTTGAGATCCGTACTGACGGTGACGCCGTGCTTCTTTGCGGTGATCAGCGCGTCCTTGCAGGCCGCCGCCGCCTTATCGGAGATGGCCGGCGTGATGCCGGTGAAGTGGAACCAGTCCACGCCCTCAAAAATGGCGTCCCAGTCGAAGTCGCTGCGCTCCGCCTCCGCAATGGCGGAGCCGGCGCGGTCGTAGATAACCTTGGAGGCACGTTGCGAAGCGCCCTTTTCGCAATAGTAGATGCCGAGGCGGTTGCCCCCGCGCACGATCTTCGAGGTGTCCACGCCATACCGCCGCAGCGTGTTGACGGCGCACTGCCCGATCTCATGGGCGGGGACCTTGGTGACAAACGCGACGTCCACGCCATAGTTGGCCAGCGAGATGGCCACATTCGCCTCGCCGCCGCCATAGATGGCGGTAAAGGTATCGGCCTGTACAAAGCGGTCATAGTTGGGCGGCGCAAGGCGCAGCATGATTTCGCCAAAGGTAACAACGCGTTTCATCTGTCTTTCCTCCGTTCAGTTCTTCAAAAGGTGGATCGCAAAGCCGCCGACCTCTCCCCTGAGGTAGACGGTCTTGAGCTTGCCGGCATCATCGTACTTGGCCGTTTCCATGTCGGCCTCAAATCCGCGGGCCGCCAGATAGGCCAGCGCGCGCGGAATGCTGTTCACGCCGAGCGCGATATGCCCGTTCGCGCCGAGGAACGGTTTTTTCATCACTTCGACCAGCGAACCGGCAAAGTTGGAGCTGTTGCCCTGTTTGACGCCCGCATAGAGCAGGTCGGCAAAGCTGCCCGCCGTGCGAAGCGAGGCGTCCGCATCGCTGGCGTTGACGCCGATGTGCTTGATGCCGAAGCCGAGCACCAGCGAGACCGCCTCCCGCACAATGCGCTCGATGCCGGCAAAATCGCCGGCCGCGACCAGATCCGCCGGGGCAAGCCAGCTGCCGCCGCAGGCAAGGATCTTGTCAAAGGCCAGGTACTCGTTCAAATTCTTCGTGTTGATCCCGCCGGTCGGGATGAACTTCAACTGCGAATACGGCGCGGACACCGCCTTGATAAACTTCAGTCCGCCGCACTGCTCCGCCGGGAAGAACTTGACCACCTCAAGCCCGTTTTCAATGGCGCGCTCGAAATCGGAGGGGCTGGAGCACCCGGGCGTAATCGGCACGCCGCGCTTTGCGCAGTGTTGCACAACCTTCTCGTTGAAACCCGGGCTCACAATGAAGCGGGCGCCCGCATCGAGCGCGCGGTCAACCTGCTCGCAGGTGATGACGGTGCCTGCGCCCACCAGCATGCCCGGCACGTTCTTTGCAACGCGACGAATCGCCTCGGCCGCGTTGGCGGTGCGGAACGTAATCTCCGCCAGCGGCAGGCCGCCCGCGCACATTGCTTCCGCCAACGGCTGCGCCTTGTCAACGTCTTCAATCTTGATGACCGGTACGATGCCCAGATCGCCAATCTGTTTCAGAATCTCGTTCATGTCAATCCTCCTTCAGCAGTGCTTCCATGATTCCAATATAGCCAGTGAGCGCATTTTCCAACTGCGCAAGTTCCACATATTCGTCCACCGTATGCGCAAGATTCTCGCGGGACGGTCCAAACCCGATCGTGCGAATCCCCGCTTCGCCGGCATAATGGCTGCCGTTGGTGCAGAAATTGTACTCCGTCAACCGCGGGCAAATCCCCAGCTCGTCCAGCCGCCGCTTGACCCGCTGGATAAACGCCGCATCCGGCTCCATAAGCCAGCCCGGGAAGAAGCGTTCCCCGGCAATCTGGTTGCCCGTATAGCACTCCTCCTCCGCGGTCGCAAAGCCGGCCTTCGCGTGGAAGCGGGGGTCCTCCCGCTCCAGCGCGGCAATCACATCGAGCACCGGCTGCAGCACGCCCTCCTTCGTTTCGCCCGGCAGCAGGCGGCGGTCATAGGTCGCCGTGCAGTGATCCGGCACAACGGAGGCGCCCGGATACGGCGAGGACAGGATATCCGTCAGCTCCATGATGCCCTTGTTCAGGCGCGGATTGGACGGCGGCTCGATCTGCGCGAGCCGTTCGATCAGGCGGCACATGGCGTATACCGCATTCACGCCCTTTTCGGGATTTGCGGAATGCGCGCTCTTGCCAAAGGTCTCCACCTTGATTTCCGCGCGGCCACGTTGCCCGATCTTGAGATTCAGTTCCGACGCCTCGCCGATCACGACGATATCCGGCTGCACGATGGCGCTGACCGAACGGGCGGCCACGCCCTCAAAGCACTCCTCGTGCACCACGCCGGCGACATGGATGCTGCCCGCAAAATCGCGCCCATTCGCCTTGGCAAAGGCCGCCGCCGCGCAGCTCATCGCCGCCACCGCGCCCTTCATGTCCGAGGCGCCCCGTCCATACAGCCGGCCGTCGACGATCTCCCCGCCGAAGGGGTCGTGCGTCCAGGCGGACGGATCGACCACCCGGACGGTGTCGATGTGCCCGTCGAACAGCAGCGCCGGCCCCGGCCGCGCGCCATAGATGCTGCCGATGACGTTGCCGTAATCGTCCACCTGCACCCTGTCGAAATGGTTCTGGCGGAAGAACTCCGCAAGGATGTCCACCACGCCCCCCTCCTCGCCGGAATAGCTCCGGGCCCGGATGAGCGCCTGTGTCAGCGAGACCATGATTTCGTTTCGATCCATCGTATCGACCGTTCCTTTCCATCGGCGGCATGCCGCCGAAAATACTGTGCCTGATATCGGCTTT
>ERZ1504339.429-NODE-429-length-11320-cov-4.581003_pt1 | contig 11320 bp, 9 predicted proteins | sample MGYA00572239_ERZ1504339 | MGnify/ENA primary metagenome ERZ1504339 (study PRJEB39906, sample SAMEA3182045) | gut metagenome | biome: human; feature: gut; material: Stool; isolation source: human stools | place: Canada | collected 2011-11-01 ... | reverse complement strand
CCCTGCCGCTGCCGGCAGCGGGCAGCCCCGTGCTCGCCTTTTCGCCCGGCGCCGAGGCCGGCTTCCGCCGCCTGACGGACGCCTCCGTTTTTGACGGCGCGCTGCTCTTTGCCGCCGGCGACGATGCTTCAACGTTCGACCGGCTGTTCCGGCTCGATCTGTCCACCGGCGCGCTCACCGCCATCAACGCCGTGCCGGAAAACGACACGTTCCGCTATCCCGTGGAGAGCGACCGCTTTCTGGCCGTGTTCGACGCGCGATCGGACGGCGGCGGCGATATCCGTGTGCTCGACCATGCGAGCGGCGACTGGCGCACCATTCGCACGGTGGAACGCGGCCTGCCGCGCCTGCGGCTTGACGGCGCGCATCTGGCATGGTCGGAGCCGGCGGACGGCCGGGGCGGCGTCCTGTACGTGTGCGACCTGTCCGCAGCGGAACCGGCGTGCCTCCCCCTCGTCACGCTTGCCACGGCGGCTTATGCCGATTGCGCGCCATGCCTGACGGACGGCAGGCTCGTCTATGCCGATGGTACGGCGGACAGCGGCGAGATTCACAGCATCTTTCTTGCCGGGGGCGAACCCTCTTCGTTTTCGACGGGCGGACCGGCGTTCAACCCGTGCGCCATCGGCACAAGCTGGGCGTGGTTGACCGCCGAGGAGGGCGGCGAACTCTACCTCTCCGTTGACAGCGGCGTCCCACAGCGCATTGCATACGGCGTTTCCGGCTATGGGTTGACGGAGGAAGCGGCCGTCTATGGCGCCGGGGAAATGGTCTTCTGCTGCCTGTTTGCCGATGGCCGCACCTATCTGCTGTCGGAGACCGGCACGCGCGCGGAGTTCCTCTGCGCCGGGGATGGCTATGCTGTCTGGCGGGTACTGGGCGATCTGTCGCGCGATGCGATACGATACATGCGGCTCGGCTGAAGCCGGCGCAGGATTGCCGCCAATGGGCGGGGAACGGGGGCGATGTCATGGCCAAGGACAAGGACAAAACCATATTCATGTGCGGGGAGTGCGGCTACGAATCGCCGCGCTGGATGGGCCGTTGCCCTGCCTGCGGCAGTTGGAACACGCTCGTGGAGGAAAAGGCCGTCGCCGTGCGCGACGCGGGCGCGCCCGGCGCGGTACAGCGGCTGTCCGAGGTGTCGGCCATGCAGGCGGCGCGCGTCACCACGGGCATGTCCGAGCTGGACCGGGTGACCGGCGGCGGATTGCTGCCCGGCATGGTTGTGCTGCTCGGCGGCGACCCGGGCATCGGCAAGTCCACGCTTCTGATGCAGACGGCCGACAGCCTGGCCGCCCGTGGCGCGGTGCTCTATGTTTCCGGGGAAGAGAGCGCGGCACAGCTCAAGTTGCGCGCCGAACGGCTCGGCGTCCGGAACGATCTGCTGCTGCTGTGCGATACCTCCCTCGAAAACGCGCTGGATCAGGCGCGCGCGCGGGCGAGCGCCTACCTGATCGTGGATTCCATCCAGACCATGTCCACCGCCGAATCCGACAGCGTACCCGGCAGCGTTTCGCAGGTGCGCGCCTGCACCGCGGCGCTCACGCGCTTTGCCAAGGAGACGGGCGCCGTCGTGCTGATCGTCGGGCATGTGACCAAGGACGGAGCGATCGCCGGGCCGCGCGTGCTCGAGCACATCGTGGATACGGTGCTGTATTTCGAGGGCGACCGCCACGCCGGGCTGCGGCTGCTGCGCGCCGTCAAAAACCGTTTCGGTTCGACGGACGAGATCGGCGTATTCGAGATGAGCGAGGCCGGGATGCGGCAGGTCGTGGACCCGTCGCGCCTGTTCCTCTCCGGCGAAAACGCCTGCGGCTGCGCGGTGACATGCGCCGTTGAAGGCTCGCGCCCGATGCTGGCGGAGGTGCAGTCCCTGCTGGTCGACTCCGCGCTGGGCAGCCCGCGGCGCACCGCCGCCGGCATCGACGCAGGGCGGTTGAGTCTGCTGCTGGCTGTGCTGGAAAAGAAGGCGCGGCTGCGGCTCTCCGGCAAGGACGTCTATATCAACGTGGTGGGCGATCTGCGCCTGGACGAGCGGGGCGCCGACCTTGCCGTCGCGCTGTGCATCGCCTCCGCGTTCGACGACAAGCCGCTCCCGCCCCACACCGCAGCCATCGGCGAGCTCGGCCTTACCGGCGAATTGCGCGGCGTTGCGCAGATGGAGACGCGCCTGCGGGAATGCCTGCGCCTTGGATATACGCGCGTCCTCGTTCCAAAGCGCGCCCGCGTACCAAAGCTCGACGGCCTGACGCTCATACCGGTTGCCTCCGTGATGGAGGCCGTTGAGACCGTCCGCTACTGCCCGTAACCGGGCCGGGACCGCAACGCCGTGATACAGGAGGCACCGGCCGGCGTTTCCATTTATCTCGATCTTTCCCTCTTTCTACCCCGGGGAGCAGCATGGCTACAAAGGACGAACTGCTGACAGCTTTTCAGGAAAACTACGAAATACTGGTTTCCTATGCCACCGCCATCGCCGGCAATCGGGAGAACGCCCTTGACGTGGTGCAGACGCTCGCCGTCAAGCTGCTTGAAACGGACGGCAGGGAGGTGCAGACGCCGCTCGCCTTTCTGTACGCCATGACCCGGCGGGTTGCCATCGACATGTACCGGCATGAAAAGCATTCGCTGCCCCTGCCGCCCGATTGGATGCACCGCTACGGCGCCACGGACGACGGGCGGAACTACCGGCTCTGGGAGCTGGAATGCAGCATTCAGGAAAGCCTGTCCCAGGAACCGCCCCGCATGCGGGAGGCATTGATCCGCCACGTTCTCTATGGCGAGCGCGTCATCGACCTCAGCCGCGAACTCGCCATCAATGCGGCTACGTTGCGGCAGCGGTTCCACCGGATGATCAAAAAGCTGCCGAAGGACCTGCTTGTGCTGCTGCCGTTATTCCCTGCCGCCTGCAAAGTCGCCTGTCACATTTTTGCCTGTCTGTACGTCATATGGAGCGACGGGGGGATGAAAATATGAGGTACAGGCGAGCGATAGCATTTTTGCGCAAGCACCCGGAACTGCTGGACGACGCGTTCGTGATGCCGCTCTCGGAAGCGGAACGGCTGTTGCAGGCCGATCCGCCCCCGACGTTTGCGGAGATGATCGCGCGCGCAAAAGAGCAGCACCCGGAATGCCCGCCGGAACGGTGGGCGGCATACGACCGCATTCTGGCGCGGCAGGCGGCCGCGGCGGAATCTGCCGAGGGCGTCGCCGTTGCAGACGCCGCCGCGCGGGAGCACGGGCAGGCGACGGCTGGCGTTGCGGAAGCCGCCGCTGTTGTGGAAGGCGCGCCGGAGAGTGGGCGGCCCGTGGTTGCCGCCGCGCATGGAAACGATCGGACAGCGGCAGATACTGCGGAAGGCGCCGCTGTTGTGGAAGGCGCGCCGGAGAGCGGGCGGCCCGTGGTTGCCGCCGCGCGGGAGCGTCGGAGTGCCGGGCCGCGGTGTTGGCGGCCGGTGCGCGCCGCCGCCGGGGTTGTCGCGGCAGCGGCGCTGTTCCTTGCGCTCGTGCCCGCCGGCCGCACGTTTGCGCATGACGTGCTCCACTATCTGGTGGGCGTGTTCGGGAATACCGTTACCATCACCCGGCAGGAACCCACCGCGACCGCAACGGCGCAGGCGGAAGCAATCCTGTACGATGATCTCGCGTCGTTCACCGCGGATACCGGGCTTGTCCCGTTTGTGCTGGATGTAGATTGGCTGCAAATAGATAAGGTGTATGGTTGCTGTGGCCTCGATTACGGACATACCTTCTGGGTTTACTACGAGGATGAAAACGGGCAATGGATATGCACTCGCCAGGATTGGCTTGCTAATTCGGAAACAAAATCTCGTTCAGACGGCCAGTCTTTCGCGTCTTTTGATATCCGCGATGGGCTAACACTTTATTTGAATAAAGAACAAAACCCGTCCTGGTATGACGGATTTATCGAGCTCAATGATTCCTTCCTTTTCCTCGGATTCAGTCAAGGAATTGATATCAATAGGCTCGTTTCATCGCTGCAATAGGTCGAAAAAACGCCGCACCGGATATCCGGTGCGGCGAAATCCTTTTTTGAGATCACTAAATTTCCGGATAAAATGCCAGCGTCATGCTGCCGCTAACCTCCCCGGTGACCGTGGCCACAAGGCGATAAGTCCCCGATTCTAAGGAAACGGACTTATAAGCAATAGCTTGCCAGTAGCCACTGGCGGAACCGGACGTAATATAGATCCCCTTATCAGTGTAAAGCCAGAACTCAATCGTCAAAAATTCTTCAGGATAATTCGATGTCCCTCGCGCGCTCACAGAATTGTATCCGATATTATAACCAATCGTTAGCATAGCGCGCGGCATGGGGGTTTCGTCAACGGCCACGTCGGCGTCGCCCGCGGCCAGCGCGGCGGGCGAAAAGACGGCGAGGCAGAAGATCAGGGACAGAAGCAGCGCCAGGATTCGTTTGTACTTCTTCATTCGTGTTACCTCCCGTGTTGCATAAAATTTGCATATATGACGTATCGACAGGATAAAATGTGACAGCGTTCCCCGGATTTTGCATGTCGGCCGTCGTCCGGGGCGCCCCGTGGGGCGCCGGGCGACGCGCCAACCCTACACAGGCGACAGCCCGGCTTTGCGTGGGAGGGGCTTCCCGCCGCTTCCGCCTCCGGCAGTCTGGCCCGGCGGGCGACGGGCGGCAGTCCCAACCCCACGCGGGCGACGGCCCCGGCGGGCGACGGGCGGCAGTCCCAACCCCGTGGGCAACGACCCCGGCGGGCAGCGGGCGACGCGCTAACCCTACACGGGCGGCGGCCCGGCCTTGCGTGGGAGGGGCTTCCCGCTGCTTCCGGCTCCGGCAACCGTGTCCGGTGGGCGGAGGACGGCAGGTCCGGCTTTGCGCGGGAAGGGCTTCCCACCGCTTCCGGCTCCGCCAGCCGTGTCCGGTGGGCGGAGGGCGGCGGCCCCGCGCGGGCGGCGGCCCGGCCTTGCGATGAAAAGGGCTTCCCGTTGCTTCCGGCTCCGGCAGCCGTCCTGAGGCGCAGGGGCGCTGCCTCTCCCCCGCTGCACGCGCGGGCTATGGTGTTGCCTGCTCGATTGCGTATTTTCTCTGTCACACTTTTCCATCCTCAAACGTCATATTGTGCGGAAGCGGGAAGGGCAGCGTTCTGCGGCACAACCGCGGCACATCTGCCAAACGGCAACCGGTTTGGCGGCGGCGTTGCCGTTCGTCAACAGGGGGGGGGACGAAAGCCGGGGCGGTATGCGCGAGACAGCAGGCAAAGAGCGGGCGCTCACCATCACGGCCCGTTCGTGGCGGCGGTCTCCGCGCATATCGTCCCCGCTTTCTTTTTTGCGCCGCCTTCCGACATCGCTGCTCTCAAAACCACACCTTTTGCAAGCAACCGGCGACCATGGCAACGGGTGACCGTGCCGGAAGTACGGCTTACACGAGGAACGTGCGCAACCCGTGCACGGCGAGCCGCCGTAAAACAGGCGTAATACAGCGCCGTGATGAACCCCGCCAGACCTGCGGACGGGCGCGGGTCGGGCCCGTCCGGCCAAACGCATCGGCGTCGCACGACCGCCGCACGGAAACGCAAGGCCCGCGCACGGGCAAGCGGCTCGGGCCTGTCCGGCCGAATGCATCGGCGTCATGCAATCCGCCGCACGGAAACGCAAGGCCCGCGCACGGGCGTGCTGCCATAAAGCGGGCTAATACACGCCGTGCCTATAATGCCTGTAAGAAAGCCACGGCTCAGCATGGCCTGCCGGATGCTGGCATGCAAAGCTTTTTTCATGCGGTTTGTCTCTTTTCTGCAATTTTGAGCAATGGGAAAGCAAGCATGGCGGCTTCCCGTGCGGTCATGCGTGCTTTTTAGCCGTTCAGTAACCCTTGGCAGAATCTATAACAGCCCCCGAAACAGCGTTGACGGAAAGCATGACTCCGGGAATTGTTTCGTCTGTCTCACCGTTTGTAAAAGTTCGCTGCCGCGTGCCATAGAAGTTCCAGACGGGGATCAGCAGTCCGTTCTCCCGAGAGCCTTGCTCCAGCACGCGCATCAGCTCCAACCGGGCTTCCGTAATATTGCAGGTAAGGTTGCGGTAATCCTGAGACTGGTATTGCCAGATCACCCGCATCATCTTTTCAAATATCGACTGTATTTCGGCAAAAGGCAACAGTTTGCAGGAATCCACCCGGATATCGCCGATTTCCAACGGGGAGTCCCATTCGGCGTATACAATTCCACCGTCGTTTACAAGAAATATCAGCCGTTCATAGACCCATGCCGAGCCAAACTCGCTTTCGCTACCCGGAGTTCCGGAATAGCCGAATATTGCCGCGCACGCATATTGCTCCACCATACGCTGACAGGTGACGAGATAGCACCAGTCCGATGCGTCCTTCGCCGCATCCCCCTCCATTGCGGCGTTATCATATAGCGCAATGCACTCCACCCGCATCGGGACGTCCAACTCCGAAACAAACTGCCGCACGATCTCCGCCGCCTGCTTGGGCTGCATGGACAAGCCCGGGTACGCCGTATTGTCGAGGGTATCGTTCTCTTTTACTTCTTTTGTGCTGTTTTTTCCGTGCACGACGCCGTTGTGTCCCGGGGTGCAATATACAAACTTGCTGTTTTGGATTCCCCCTTTCCCAAGCGACTCGTACCAAGATTCGTTGGATACCCGGAAGACGGTTCCGGCGTTGTCCGTTGCATCCACCCCCATAAAGCGTCTGGAAGGATTGCCTGAATCCACATATTGCTCGATTTCCGGTGTAACGACCGTCGGCTCATAGGTATCCGGCGCCGTGCTGTACAGGTCCCGCAAATGCGCAAGCTCAGCCTCCCGCAGAGCCTTGTTCTCCTCGTAATACTCGTTCTGTTCAATTCGTTCCATATCGCCCTGGAGGGTGAGAATCGCCTGCTCAAGCTCTGTTTTCGTCCTGTCAGCCTCTGTACGCGGCTTGTACATGTTCTTATCTCCTATGAGCAAATCCCACAGCCCGTTTATCAGTTCCTGCGAAAAAGAGCCTGCCTTTACAGTAATTATGGGAATGGTATCTGTTTCCGGCAGACGGACAGCAGCATGCGCAAGGATTGTAAAATGATCTTCCTCCACCGTGACGTCCAACCTTTCCGGTGCGGACAGTTGCTCCCGAAGCGACAATGCCGCCGATCCGTCATCGGCCGTCGCCTGCTCGATCAGATTTTCCGCATTTTTCCCAACCACAATCGGGTTATCCGGCGTCTTCTGACATCCGGACAATACCATAAGCCCCATGAATGCAGCAAGTAATATGCAAATTATCTTTTTCATCCGAAAACCCCGCTTTCCCGCTTTTACCACCATTATGAAAGCTGCCGCAAAGAATTTGGTTATCAAGTTGTTTTCAAATTGTTTTCGGGGAAATTTATTTTTACCACGGTTCCCTTGCCGACTTCGCTCTCAATGGATAATGCTGCGCCGTGTGCCCGGACGATCTCACAAACAAGGGCAAGTCCCAGCCCGCTCCCGCCATTTTTCCTGTTGCGGGACGGGTCTATCATATAGAACGGTTCGGTAATACGGGCAATTTCGTTTTCGGGGATGCCTTTTCCGCTGTCAACAACCTCGATGGTGCGGCCGTAGGCTTTAAGGACAACCGTCCGTCCCGCATCGGAGGCTTTGGAGGCGTTGTCTACAAGGTTTATCAGAGCGGAGCGTATGAGGTCTGCGTCCACCATAAGAGTATCTGTTTCGCACTCGATTTTGAGAGGAGTCATGCGCTCCTGCATCGTTTTTGCCGTACTTTCGACGACATCATCAAAAAGTTCGGATACATTCGTTTCACACGGTCTTATATCTTCCTTTAAGGTGATCAACCGCAAAAGCTTCTGCGTCATGCGCTCCAGCCACCGGCATTGATTGTTGATATGCCTGAGCGAAATTTCCGTTTGCCGGCGGTCCACTTTTGCGTTCAAAAGCGTATCCGAATGAATCAGCATCGTGGCAAGCGGCGTTTTGAGCTCATGCGTGACGCCGCCGATAAACAGCCGCTGCCGTTCTGCTGTTTCGGTCAGCTCTGCAATGTGCGTCTCAACGGCGTCCGCCATGGCGTTAAAGTCCGCTGCAAGGGAGCCGACTTCATCATGTGAGGCAACCTCTGCCCGCCGGGCGTATTCGCCGCCCGATATGCGCTTTGTCGTTTCGGAAAGGATATTAAGGGGCTTGGTGGCTCTGCGCACCAGCAGTATGATAAGAACGGCGCCCGCAATGGTGCCCGCCGCGCAGATGGCGATAAAGCGCCATGCCATCCGGGTGATATCGTCATATACAGAAGAAACATCTTCCACAACATAGATCATGGCTTCCTTGTCGTTTACAGCAGTGCTGCTTCCCACGATCAGAATATGGCGTCCGTCTGTTTGCCCGAGATAGGTTTGCTGCTCATGACCTGTGACCGGTAATATGGTTTCGGGCAGGAGGCTTATGTTGGAATAGACCGTTTCGCCGTCCATGATAAAAACGGAAGTGTTGTCCGCGAATTGAGAAAAGCAGTAGACGGCGAGGGAATACTCCGTAACGGGCGAATCGTTCTTGTCGCCGTAATAGGAGAACATCTGGGAAAACGAGGTCTCAAGCGTCCGCTGCTTCTCCTCAGCCTGCTTGACCGTCAGATTCAGAACGCTGTTTTTCGATTGGATCAACAGAAGCGTGCAACAGACCGTGACGATACCGATAAGAACGCAGACGCAGACGAGGGATATTTTCTGCCATAGTTTCATGTCAGTGTTCCTCCAGCCGGTATCCCGTTTTGGATATCGTCTTGATTTCATCCGTAAGGCCGAGTTTTCTCCGGATATTTGCGATATGCACATCTACGGTGCGCGGTCCGCCGAAATAATCCACGCCCCAGATTTCATTTAACAGCCGCTCGCGGGGCACGGTGCGGTTTTTGTTGCGCGCCAGCATAACAAGCACGTCAAATTCCAAAGGCTTTAGGGCAATTTCCTTTCCCAGGTGCGTTACGGTGCGGTTTTCGGTGTCTATGGTGTAGTCGGAAAAGCGGAGCACCTGATTGAGTTTCCCTGTGCGCGCAAGCACCTTTTCCATTCGTACCAGCAGCGTCACCACGTCAAAGGGCTTTACGAGATAGTCCTCCGCGCCGTCCCGAAGCCCTTTGATCTCCGAGGCAGAGTCCGTTTTCGCCGTCATATAGATGACGGGGATATGATACTGTTCCATATAGGCAAAAAGCGCAAACCCGTCGATGCCGGGGAGCATGATGTCCAGCAGCGCCAGGTCGAACGAATGATCCTGCTCCAGATAGGAGACGGCGTCGGCCCCGTTATCAAAGGCCATGTATGCATAGCCGACGTACTGCAAATTTACGGCGATGCCGTCCGACAAACTCTTATCATCCTCTACAATCAGAATTCTGTTCGCCGCCACCGGGCATGCCCCTCCCGCCTCAAATTTGCCTTTATTCTAACATTTTTGACGCTGCGAATGGTTATCAAAATGTTAACGGTCGCGCCTGCCTTCCCCGGCCAGCGCCGGTGTGGCGAGCAGCCGAAATGCAGGCGGCTTTTCGCAGGGGCGGACGGCGTGGACAGGCTTCCGGGTTTATTCCAAGATCGCGCAATCGTTGAAAACCTGCTCCAAAGCCGCTTCTTCACGGGCTTGCAGGCCGCCGGCCTTTCGTGCTCCGTCCGGCATATGGGGCGCGGGCCCATGCGACGGACGCCTCAACCAACGCTTTCGTCGTGATTACGCTGCCGAGGGATGTCCCTGTGCGACAGTTTCTCAAAAAAAGTCCGCTTTCCGATGAGAGCTCGGAAAGCGGACTTCGCTTCATAACGTCGGGCGGCTATCATCATCCGTTGAAGCGCCTGCGGACCTCCCTGCACAGCAGCGCACCGCCAGCCGCCGTCAGCAGCAGCGCGAACCAAAGCAGAGGATTCGCGCCATCGCCAGTCTCGGGGACGGACGCATCCTCAGCCGCGCCGCAGACCGTGCAAACGCCGTCCTGATAGTTGTGTCCCTTAGCGGGAATCGTGGGGACAGCGCTCAACACCTTCCCGTTGGCGTCCGTCACCAGGCCGCACGACTGGCAAACCCAGTAGGCGGAATTCCCCTGTTCGTTGCAGGTGGGATCCTTGGCGGCAACCGCCTTCATGTTGTGGATCTCCGACGGGTTGCCGGGTTCTACCTTCTGCCCGTTGACCGTGATGGCGCTGCCCGTGCTGTTAATCACTTTCACGCCGTCCCGCGCCGTGAGCGATCCCTTCGCCTGGAGCACTGTCACCTCTTTGGTGGCGGGGTCCAGCAGCACCTCGTCGGCCTGCTTGCCCACGTAAAAGTCACCGCCAGTCGATACCACGGTGTCGTCGGTGTACTTCAGCGGCGTTACGGAAAAGATACCGCCGCTGACGCTGACAATCTTCGTGTCGTACTCGCCCAGCTTGTTTGAAATGGTCCCCTCGAGACGGACATTCTGGATGGTCAGGCTGTTTTTGGCGGCTGCAGCAGCGGGTCCCAAACTGTCTGTGTTCACCTCAACGGGCCCGCTGATCGTACCCGTGGTGTCGACCGTGACCTGAACGCCCTCCGGATAGCTGCCACTCGGCCAGTAATACAGGTCAAAGGCCACGCCGCCGGTCTTTGCCAGGATGGAGGTATTGCCCGTTATCTGGATCTTCCCACAATTCAGGCTCAGGGTATACGGAACGCTGCCAACAAGATTCGTTCCGTCCAGCTCAACATTCTGCAGCGTCAGGTTGCAGTAGTTCTGGATGAGGATCTTGGCCGTGGGGCTGGTGCTGGTAATCTTGCCGTCCTTGATCGTGACGTTGGCGCCCCTGAGCAGCTGGAAGCCATTGGTATCAGTGCCCGATGAGCCCACGGTCTTCCCAGAAACCGTATAGGTATGGTTGTTCAGATCAATCGTGATGTTCCTGCCGCTCGCAATTATGATACCATCGCCTGACGCATCCCTCAGCAGGGTAATGGTCGTCGCCGTCCCATCGGTCACGGAGGCAACGGCACCAGCCAGCGTTTCGTAGGTCTTGTCGCCGATCTTCGCTGCGTCGTTATCCCCCGCCAGCGCCGTCCGCGCGGCAGGCAGCGTGAAGAGCGCCAAAAGCAGCAGCATGGCGCAAATCATCCCCGTGCATTTTCTAAACATACGGAACTCCCCTTTCCCTTCCGCAGCAAGAGCCAGCCGAAACCCGACGCCTGCCTGTCTATGTTTCCTTGTTATGTAATTCATCATAGTTGACGCCATATTGCAACACATCGTGTAAAAATATGTAATATTTTTTCGTCTAACGCAGTGGGGCCAGCGCGCCTTCGCGCG
>ERZ1504339.428-NODE-428-length-11364-cov-4.151826_pt1 | contig 11364 bp, 9 predicted proteins | sample MGYA00572239_ERZ1504339 | MGnify/ENA primary metagenome ERZ1504339 (study PRJEB39906, sample SAMEA3182045) | gut metagenome | biome: human; feature: gut; material: Stool; isolation source: human stools | place: Canada | collected 2011-11-01 ... | reverse complement strand
GTGTAGAAGTCGGTGGCGGTGTAGCGGTCAGGGCCGGCAGCCAGGATCAGGTTCATGCGGGAGTCCATACCGGTGCGGTAAGCCTCCAGACCCTTGATGGGGATGGAGTACAGGGTGGACACGCCGTCATAGGTGGGGTCAAGCAGGACGTAGTAGGAGAAGATGACATCGTCGATGGTCATCTCCACGCCGTCGGAGAACTTGACGCCGGGCTTCATGGTGATGTTGTAGTCAACAGTGCCGTCCTCGTTCTCAACGATCTCACAGTCGGCAACACCGTAATAGGTGTAGTCGGTGCCGTTGTAGGGACGGACGTCGCCCTCGATGCCCTTCAGCACCACGGAGCCCTCACGGTCGGTACTCAGCAGGCCGTCGAAGACCATGCTCATGACCTGGTTCTCATAATCGTTGGTGTAGAAGAAGGGGGAGAACTTACCATCGAAGTTCTGCGTACCGACCACGAGCGTCTTAGTGGTCGGCTCCTGACCCTGATCGCCGCCGTCGGGATTCTTCTGCTCGCCGCAGGCGGTGAACAGGCCCACGCACATGACCAGAGACAGGATCAATGCAAGTGCTCTTTTCATTGGATCTAACTCCTTTTCGTTTTTATTTGCTTCAACGGGTGTTTACCCGTGGCGCACAGTAGGGTTTCTGCGCACGATGTGTGCAGAAAAAAGGGAGTACTCCCTTTTTGGCCGTCCCCTGCCGTCTCCGGCAGGGACGGCCATTTTGTGCATTATACCATATTGGCGCGGCACTTGTACAGTCTTTTTTCTTATTCTGTCGCCATTTCGCCGTTTTTTCCTGCGGGCTCCCAGACGCTTTGCCGCACCAGATACCGCGCAAACAGCGCTGCCGCAAGGGATACGGCCTTCAGCAGCAGGTACACCGCCGCCATGGCGCCGCGTCCACCGCTGCCGGACAAAATCAGGTACACCGTCTCGGCGATGATGCCCGCCCCGGCCAGAACGGCCTCCGCCAGACACCGTCCCGGCAGCGCCCGCACCGTGGCCTTGTAGACGTACTCCCGCATGGGGTACTCCCGTGCCTGCCAGCGGGTCATGGCCCAGACGACGCTGCCGGTAAGGCCCATCTCCGCCGCGTAGGGCAGCAGCACATAGAAGCACCGGCTCATCCCCGGCGCGGAGATGCACCCGCCGGCCACTACCGCCGCCGCCATCACCGCCGTCAGCAGCCACAGCCGCCGCAGCAGCGCGGCGCGCTCCCCATCGGCGGCACGGCAGACGTAGCAGGTGCCGGTGTAGACGTAGTTTCCCGCCACGTCCCGGTAGAAATCGTTGAGATGGGCGCGGCGGCCCTGCCGCTTCTTCCCCCCCGCCATTACCGGATGCCGGTCATGTCAAAGCTGTCCAGCCACTGCTCGGCGGCGGCGCAGACGCCCCGCAGGCAGCTCTCGTCGAAGGGGGACTTCAGGCCGGCGTTCTTCAGCAGGTCGGTAAACGTGCGGCTGCCGCCCTGCAGGGTGTAGGCCATGTAGTGCTTCCACGCATCGCCCAGATCCTTCTGGATCATGGCCCAGAACTCCAGCGCCACGGTCTGCGCCAGACAATAGTCGATATAATAGAACGGGCTGGAGTAGATGTGGTGCTGCCGCTGCCAACGGCGGCCCTCGGTGTAGAACGGCAGGTCGCTGTCGCTCATATTGATCCACGGCATGTAGATGCCGGTCAGCTCCTTCCATGCGGCGTTGCGCTCCGCCGGTGTCATGCCGGGCTTCTCATACACGATGTGCTGGAAGTGATCCACCATGGTACCGTAGGGGATGAACGTCAGCGCGCCGGCCAGATGGCTGTACAGGAACTTGCGGGTGTCGGGGCCGAAGAAGCCCTCGGCCCACGGCCATGCAAAGAACTCCATACTCATGGAGTGTACCTCGCAGCCCTCCAGCGTCGGCCAGATGTAGCTGCTGGGGATGCGCTTGCGGTTGGTCCAGTCGGCAAAGGCGTGACCGGCCTCGTGGGTCACCACCTCCACGTCGTGCTGGGTGCCGTTGAAGTTGGCAAAGATGAAGGGCACCTCGTAGTCTCCCAGACTGGTGCAGTAGCCGCCGGCCTGCTTGCCCTCGGTGCTCAGCACGTCCAGCAGCTCGTTGTCCAGCATGGTGCGGAAGAACTCCTTCGTCTCCGGGGACAGCTCGCCGTAGAACTTCATGCCCTGGGCCAGAATGTCGTCGGGTGTGCCCATGGGGCAGGGATTGCCGGAGCGGAACTCCAGCGCCGCGTCCGCGAAGCTCAGGGGGTAGCTCTTGCCCAGACGCTCCGCCTGACGGCGGTAGATCTTGTCGGCCACCGGCACCAGATACTTCTGCACGGCGGCGCGGAACTTCTCCACATCCGCCTTGGTGTAGCAGTTGCGGCTCATACGGTAGTAGCCGAGAGTGGTGTAGCCCTCGTAGCCCATCTTCTTACCCATGGAATCGCGCAGGTGTACCAGCTTGTCGTACAGCTCATCCAGCTCCGCCGCGTGCTCCATGGCCCACTTGTCGTCGGCCTTCCACGCCGCCAGACGGCGGGCGTCGTCGGGGTCGCTCTTGAGGGGCGTCAGCTGGGACAGGGTGTAGGTCTTGCCCTCAAAGGGGATCTGGGCGGAGGCCAGCAGCTTCTCGTACTCCTGGGTCAGGTCGTTCTCCTGCTGCATCTCCGGAATGATCTCCGGCTTAAAGCACTTCCGGGCGATCTCGGCGTTCAGGAACATCAGGTCGCCGTACTCCTCGGAAAAGTCCTTGCGGAACTTGGAATCCAGCATGGCCGCCTTCCACGCCTGCTCATACTCCTCCAGCTCCGGGCCAAAGGTGTTCCAGAACTTCTCCTCCCCGTCATAGAAGGCGTCGCGGGTGTCGATGGAGTGGCGGATGGAGGCCAATGTGGCCTGCGTCTCCGCGGTGCGGGACGCCGCCTCCTTCTCCAGAAAGACCTTCCGCGCCTCCTCATAGGAAACCGCGTTCTTCAGTCGTTCCGTCAGCTGGCTCAGCTGCTTCTTCAACGCCTCCGCGTCCGGACGGGTATAGGGCATCTCGGAAAACTTCATGTCTTGCTCCTCCTTGTACAGTTATGGTAAGTCTATGGCACGGCGGCGGCGGTCAGCACCGCCCCTCCGCGGATATACATATTATTGCTGGCGGTTGTAGATGGCGCTGACCGCCCTCCGGTTCCCGCCGATGAAGATCACAGCCGCCACGGCCGTCACGGTCATGAACGCCGTCAGCACCAGCCGCGTGGGCAGGATCACCGTCAGCGCGCCGGCCACCAGCTGGCCCGTCAGGCTCCCCACGGTGTTCAGCATATTAAACGCGCCGTTGAACCGCCCCTTCTTCTCGTCCGGTACATAGCTCTGGGTGGCGGAAATGCGGATGGTATAGCTGGTGACGCCCAGCAGGCCGTTGCACAGGCACATGGCCATCATCACCGGCACGGGCATGTACAGATAGGTGCCCTCCAGCACGGAGATGACGATGTACACCGTCAGGGCGATGGCGTACTTCCGGTGGGTGGGCAGCTGCACCTTGTAGTGTACCAGTCCGCCCACGGTACGGCCCACCACCATCATGCCCCACACCAGCATGTACACATATTCGCCGTTGTCGAAGGTGCTCTTGAAGTACGGCAGGGTGATGACCTGCGACGCGCCCCCGGCCAGCGAGCTGAACGCGAAGTAGCACGCCACGGCCAGCAGGCCCTTTTCGCTCCACAGGAAGCCGAAGCCCTCCCGGATGTCCCGCAGCAGCCGCCGGGCGGAGGACTCCCCCTCCGCCGCCGTGGCCCGCTGCGTCTCGATGTACTTCTCCTCCGCCCGGATCTGCGTCTCCGCGATGGCGGCGGTGAGGAAGCACACAGCGTTGATGCCCAGCAGCGGCGCGATGCCCACCTTGTTGTAGAGATAGGTGGAAATAGGGATCATCACCGCTGCCAGCGTCTCCAGCACGCTGGCGATGGAGTAGGCCTTGGAGTAGTTTCCCTCCGTAATGAGCATGGGGTAAAAGCTCTCGTAGGCCACCATGTACACGCTGTTGATGGTACCGATGATGAAGCACCCCACCGCCAGCACCGGGAAGCTGAACCACCCCTGACTGAGGATCAGCGCCGCCGCGGCGTAGATGCCCGCGGAGATAAAGTCCAGCGTGTAGATGGTGCGCTTCCGGGAAAAGCGGTCAAGGATGGCGCCGGAAAAGATAGGCGCGACGATCTGGGGCGCCGTGAACGTGGCGATGTAGATGGCGTACAGCAGCGGCGAGTCGGTATAGTCCAGCACCAGCAGGCTCAGGGCGAAGCCGGACATGGCGTTGCCCAGCATGGAGACGACGCTGCCCAGCGTGATGATGGTAAAGTCCCGCGTCCACAGCGGAGCGACAGCGGGCTTCAGTTCGTTTTGTTCTGCCATAGATATGCGCAGCCCTGCTGCGGCAGGCGCGCCTCCCTCCTTTCCCATCATGAAATAGTGTCGTGTGAGTAGACATTATAACGGATAACGGGCCGGTTGGCAAGCATCTTTCGCCGCTGGGGGCACAATGCTTCGCCGCCGGGGACACAATGCTTGCCATGTCCGCGTCCCGTGTGCTATAATGCCGTACAGCAAAACTGTCCATCTTTCGCGGACAAAGGAGGTTTTCCCTATGACACAGCACTCTGTCCGGCCCCTGCTGGACTTCATTGCCGGCAGCCCCAGCTGCTACCATGTCATCGCCAACACCGCAGCAGAGCTGACGGCGGCGGGCTATGTCCCTCTGCCCGAGGGAGAGCGCTGGACGCTGGCCCCCGGCGGCAGGTATTTCGTTACCCGCAACAGCTCCAGCCTCATCGCCTTCCGTGTACCGGAGCGCCTTACCGGCGGCTTCATGATGGCCGCCGCCCACAGCGACTCCCCCGCCTTCAAGCTCAAGGAGCACGCGGAGCTGCGCGACAACGGCTATGTGCGCCTGAATACCGAGAAGTACGGCGGCATGCTGATGGCCACATGGTTCGACCGTCCCCTGTCCGCAGCGGGCCGTCTCTTCGTCCGGGAGAACGGCGTCATCGCGGAGAAGCTGGTGAATATCGACCGCGACCTGCTGGTGATCCCCAGCGTGGCCATCCACATGAACCGCAGCGCCAACGACGGCATGAAATATCAGGCCAACGTGGACACCGTCCCCCTGTTCAGCGGCGAGGATCCCGACGCCGCCATCCTGACCATGGCCGCTGAGGCCGCCGGCGTCCGTCCGGAGGACGTGCTGGGGCAGGATCTGTTCCTGTACTGCCGGGGCCGGGGTACGGTAGTGGGCGCCCACGGCGAGTACATCCTCTCCCCCAAGCTGGACGATCTGGCCTGTGTCTGGGGATGCCTGCAGGGCTTCCTATCCGCCGGTGAGAGCGGCAGCCTTCCGGTGCTGTGCATCTTCGACAACGAGGAGGTGGGCTCCGCCACCAAACAGGGCGCGGCCTCCACGTTCCTGCGGGATATCCTGCGCCGCATCAGTCTGGCGCTGGGGCTGGACGAGGAGACGTTCCAGACCATGCTGTCCCGCAGCTTCCTTGTCTCCGCCGACAACGCCCACGCCGTCCATCCCGACCACCCGGAGTACGCCGACCGGGGCAACTGCCCCCGCATGAACGGCGGCGTGGTCATCAAGTTCAACGCCAACCAGCGCTACGCCACGGATGGCCGCTCCTGCGCCGTGTTCCGCGCCGTCTGCGCCGATGCCGGTGTACCGGTGCAGGTCATGGCCAACCGCTCCGACCTGCCCGGCGGCTCCACGCTGGGCAGCATCGCCGGCACGCTGGTGCCGGTGAGCACCGTGGACATCGGCCTTGCCCAGCTGGCCATGCACGCCGCATGGGAGACGATGGGCGCCGAGGACTGCGGCCATCTGGCCGCCGCCATGGCCCGCTGCTTTGAAACCGTGCTGTGACCCGCAAGCGCCCTCCGGCTTTGCCGGAGGGCGCTTTTCCCGTGTACAGAAGGAGTCCCTTTCCTCGCGGAAAGGGACTCCCTTCATCTCAATTGTCTTATTGTCCGCTCTCCGCTCAGGAGGGCCAGTCAATGGGCACCAGCTCGCCCATGACCACATACCGTGCGTTGTCGTAGTCGTAGGCGCAGGTGGACAGCGTCAGGATGTTCCCGGTGGGCGTGCCCACGCTGGACTTGAACGTGGAGCTGGCGATGCACTGCTTGATGTAGTCTGCAGACAGGCTGTAGCTGTACACCGTGGAATCGTGGGGCGTCACCATACCGGCGAACAGATTCACCTTGTACAGCTGATTGGGGGTATACAGATACATGTAGGGATGCGCGTCATAGAAAGACTGATCCCGGTACTTGACGATGGGCGCGAACATACGGCCGGTCTTCATGTTGTGGCCGTAGATCAGGTTGTTCTGGCTGGTGAAATCGGAGTTGCAGCGCCAGTCCAGAAATACGGTGCCGTTCTTGTTGCTGGAGCCATCGATGTCGCGGTACAGGTAATACTCGCCGCCCTCCTCCGCCGTCTGCACGATGGGGTAGTTCAGGCCGGTGTTGGCGCAGTAGAGCCAGCCCACCACATCGGGGTACTTGGCCTGCAGCGTGGAGAAATCCACCGAGATGTAGTCCGGCTCGTTGCCCGTGGTGGTATTGCCGGTGTTGTCCTTGGTACCGCTGTTGTCGGTGCCGTCCGTCTCGGAGGGCGTCACCGGCGTCACCACCTGATCGATCAGCTCCCGCTGGTTGCGCTCGCTGGCCTTCTTCTCCATCATATAGCTGATGATCTTCACCGATGAGAATACCAGCACGCCCAGCAACAGCACCAGCACGCCGTAGTACAGGGCCTTGCCGTTTTTGCGCTTGCCGCCGCTGCGTCTGGGTCTGTCGGTATAGTCAGCGGGGCGGTTCTGCGCCAGTTCCTCGCGGGAATGTGCGCCGCGCTCCCGGCGGCGCCCGTTGGGTCTATCATTCATATAACAAGCCTCCTTGTCCTGCGCCATTGTAGCAGGTTTCCCCTGCCAATGCAAGTTGTATTTGCAACGTGTAACCAATTGTTAATAGTTTGCCTTTACTTTACGCGGTATTTACGGTACAATACCCCTTACACAATATAGGACGGAACACCCGCGCAAAGCGTTCCGTTTCCGGAGAAAAGGAGTTTGACTGCGATGATCTATTTCAACAGCGATTATCTGGAGGGCGCCCACCCTGCCCTGATGGCAAAGCTGAATGAGACGAATATGGTGCAGACCGTGGGCTACGGAGAGGACGAGTACTGCGCCGCCGCGCGGGAGAAGATCAAGGCCGCCTGCGGTGCGCCGGAGGCCGACGTACACTTCCTGGTGGGCGGCACCCAGACCAACACCACTGTCATTGCCGCCATCCTCCGTCCGTGGCAGGGCGTGCTGTCCGCCGTCAGCGGCCACATCAACTGCCACGAGGCCGGCGCCATCGAGTCCACCGGCCACAAGGTCATCACCCTGCCCACCACCAACGGCAAGATCACGGCCCGGCAGGTGGCGGACTATGTGGATTGGCACCGCAATGACGAGTCCACCGAGCACATCGTCCAGCCCGGCATGGTCTACATCTCCCACCCCACCGAGGGCGGTACGCTGTACACCAAGGCGGAGCTGACGGCGCTGTACGACACCTGCCGCCGCTGCGGCCTGCCCCTGTTCATCGACGGCGCCCGCCTGGGCTACGGCCTGATGGCCGACGGCACCGACCTGACCCTGCCGGAGCTTGCCCGCCTGTGCGACGTGTTCTACATCGGCGGCACCAAGGTGGGCGCGCTGTTCGGCGAAGCCGTGGTCATCATGAACGAGTCCCTGAAAAAGGACTTCCGCTTCATCATGAAGCAGCGGGGCGGCCGTCTGGCCAAGGGCCGCCTGCTGGGCGTCCAGTTCGACGCCCTGTTCACCGACGATCTGTACTTCAGGATCTCCCGCCACGCCATTGAGATGGCCCACCAGATCCGGGATATCTTCGTCTCCGCCGGCTACCCCCTGCTGTTCGACTCCCCCACCAACCAGCAGTACCCCATCATGCCCGACGATGAACTGGCCGAGATCGGCAAGAGCTTCGGCTACGAGTATTGGGAGCGAGTGGACGAGACTCACTCCGGTGTGCGGTTCTGCGCCAGCTGGGCCACCACGCAGGAGAACGTGGACGCCCTCCGCGCCGCCGTGCAGGCCCTGAAAAAGTAAGCGTATATAAAGAAGCGCCCCCGCTCTGGGGGGCGCTTCTTTATATCTTTTTCGCCGCGATGTCGCACAGCTGGAGCCTGACGCCGTTTTTCGCCGCCAGCTCCCTGCCCTTCTGCAGCAGCTTATCCCGGTTCCTGGTGAGCAGCTGCACCACCATCTCGTCCTTCTTCTCCTGCGGCATGGTGTTCAGCAGCGTCCGGGCCATGCCCACGGCCATGTCCTGGTTCCCGGCCAGTATGCCGCCCAGAATACCGCCCCTGCCGTCCTTTTCCAGCTTCTCCGCCAGCAGCGGCACCAGCAGCTCCGTCAGGCTGTTGTAGTCCACATCGTCAATGAGTATCTTCAGCTCCAGCATAGTCTCACACCTTGGGGCCTGCCGCCGCCACCTCCGGGCTCATGTGGGTATATTTCTTGAAGTTCTCCGCAAAGCTCCGGGCCAGCTTCTTGCAGCTGGCCTCGTAAGCCGCCTTGTCCTCCCATGTGTTGGCGGGGATCAGCAGTTCAGAGGGTACGCCCTGAATGCTGGTGGGGACCTCCACGCCGAAGGTGGGGTCGGTGACAAACTCACTCTTCTCTATATCGCCGGTGAGAGCCGCCGTCACCATGGCGCGGGTGTAGCCCAGCTTCATGCGCTTGCCGGTACCGTTCCAGCCGGTGTTCACCAGATACACCTTGGCCCCGGCCTTCTCCACCTTGTCCGCCAGCATGGCGGCATACACGGAGGGATCCAGCGGCAGGAACGGCTCGCCGAAGCAGGTGGAAAACGTAGGCACCGGCTCGGTGACGCCGATCTCCGTACCGGCCACCTTGGAGGTGAAGCCGGACACGAAGTAGTACATGGCCTGATCCCGGCTCAGCCTGCTGATGGGGGGCAGCACGCCGTAGGCGTCCGCCGTCAGGAAGATGACGGTCTTGGGCACGCTGGGACTCATGCCGGACAGCTCTGCGTTGGGAATATACTCCACGGGATAGCCCACGCGGGAGTTGACTGCCAGCGAGTCGTCGTCAAAATCGAACTCCCGGGTGTCGGGATCCATGACCACATTCTCCACCAGTGCACCGAAGCGGATGGCGTTGTAGATCTCCGGCTCTCCCTCCGGGCTGAGGTTGATGCACTTGGCATAGCAGCCGCCCTCGAAGTTGAACACGGAATCGTCGGCCCAGCCGTGCTCGTCATCGCCGATGAGCATGCGGGCGGGGTCGGCGGACAGCGTGGTCTTGCCGGTACCGCTGAGACCGAAGAACACGGCGCTGTCTCCGTTCTTGCCGATGTTGGCCGAGCAGTGCATGGGGAACACGCCCTGCTTGGGCAGCACATAGTTCATCACGGAGAACACGGACTTTTTGATCTCGCCGGCATACCGGGTGCCGCAGATCACCACCTCGCGGGCCTCGTAGTCCACCAGAATGGCGGCCTCGGAGCGGGTGCCGTCGATGTCCGGCACACACTTGAAGCCGGGAGCGGCGATGATGGTGTAATCCTCGCGGAAATCCCGGAGCTGCTCCGCCGTGGGACGGCGCAGCAGCTGGTGGATAAACAGGTTCTGGCTGGCCAGCTCGTTGACGATGCGGAACGCCTTGGTGTACTTGGGGTCGGCGCCGGCAAAGCCGTCGAAGACGAACACGTCCCGGCCCTGCAGATAAGCCAGCACCTTGGCCCGGATGGCGTCGAACCTCGCCTTCTCGATGGGGCGGTTCACCTTGCCCCACGCGATGTCGTCATGGACGGCGGGGGTGTCCACGATGAACTTGTCGTTGGCGCTGCGGCCGGTGTATTTGCCGGTCTTTACCACCAGCGCGCCGGTGTTGGACAGCGTGCCCTCGCCCCGGCGCAGGGCATGCTCCACCAGCTGCGCCGGCGTCAGGTTGCGGTACACCGCCCCGGCGTTCACCAGTCCCAGCTTCTCCGGCCCGTAAGTTTCCATAGTCCGTTTCCTCCTGTATGATGTCAAGTTTCTATGCTTTACAGTTGTTGCAGCACACCGCTGAGCCGCAGCAGCGCCTCCAGCGCGCCGCCGCCCACCGCCAGTGCCTTGTCCGACGCGGTGGTGCAGTACTCCGGGCGGCAGCGGGGGTCTACATCGCCGGATTTCATGCCCTTGTGTACCGGCGTGCCCTCCGGCAGGATGCCCCGCACCACGCCGTCGATGGTGCAGCGCATGGGCAGGCCCGCCACCTCACCGGCGATGTCGCCGGCCTTCACCTCCGCGCCGATGTCCAGCAGCTGGTGAAAGATGCCGTCCGCCGGAGCGCGCAGCACCCGCTCCCCGGCGTAGCCGCCGATCAGGCCGGGTATGTTGGTGTTGGGCAGGGCGCTGCCGTGATAGATGACCCGGCCCAGCGTATGGCCCCGCATCGTCTCCACCACCGCGTGGCAGTCCGTCCCGGCGGTGAACCCAGGGCCTATGCCGATAACCACCGGCGCATCGGTAATGGCCGTGCCCAGATTCCGCTTGGCCAGAATGGCGTCCACCTCCGCGTCGGGCCGCAGGGCCTGACGGCACCGGCATTCCGGATCGGCCAGCACCGGGACGATCCCCTGCGCCAGCAGCGCTTCCGCCTCCGCCGCGTTGGCCGCGTGAGCCGCCGTCACGTCCTCCACCACCGTCCGGCCCAGTACGATGGCCTGCGAAAAGCACACCGTCCGCCGTATGGCGGTGGGCGCGGGCAGATCGGTCATGATGACCTCCATATGGCTGCGGTACAGCCGCAGGGCGACGCCGGTGGCGATATCCCCTGCGCCGCGTATCAATACTCGCATACAAAGACCTCGTTCTTCTGTACGGTTATATGCCTTATATCAACGGTAGAATAACACTTTGCCGCAAAAAGGTCAATCCCCGTTGACGTATCCCGCTCCTCCTGCTACAATAGCGGTATGGATACAAAAATGACGTACAACCTGTCCTGCCGCCTGTTCACCGATGCCAAGTGCTTCGGCCCCGGCGTGGCCCGGCTGCTGCACGCGGTGCAGCGGCTTCATTCGCTGCGCGCCGCGGCGCTGAGCATGGACATGGCCTACTCCAAGGCGTGGACGGTCATCAAGAACTCGGAGAAGGCGCTGGGCTTCCCGCTGCTGTCCTCCACCACCGGTGGAAAGGGCGGCGGCGGCGCGTCCCTGACCCCGGAGGCCCTGCGGCTCCTGACGGCCTACGATACATTCTGCGCAGAACTGCACGACGCAGCAGACGAACTGTTC
>ERZ1504339.403-NODE-403-length-11747-cov-5.520185_pt1 | contig 11747 bp, 10 predicted proteins | sample MGYA00572239_ERZ1504339 | MGnify/ENA primary metagenome ERZ1504339 (study PRJEB39906, sample SAMEA3182045) | gut metagenome | biome: human; feature: gut; material: Stool; isolation source: human stools | place: Canada | collected 2011-11-01 ... | reverse complement strand
AGATCTACACTAGATCGCTCGTCGGCAGCGTCAGATGTGTATAAGAGACAGCAGAAACATCGTGTGGCGTTTTTGTCGAATATACAAAGATAAGAAAAATCGGGATACGGACAAGAGCCGCCGCCGAAAATCTTCCGGAGCGCACTCCTTCTCCGGCCCTCCCGGCCTGTGTCCGTCCCGCCGCTGTCCGGTTCCCGTTCCGGTTTCGGAGCGTCTGTCGCATCCCGCATGTTGCGGTGGAAACAGCGAAAAAATCGGCGCCGAACGCTTGCTTTTCGCCAAAAAAACGTAACTTTGAAAAATTAAAGAGAAGAGACGACTCGAGCCTATGGGTACGGACAAGGTGGACAAACGGCTGCTCGGTCCCGTTCTGGCGGGATTTTTCATCATGGGGTTCTGTGACATGGTAGCCCCCATCACGGGTCGTATCGCCGCTGAACTGCCGCCCGACCGGCAGCAGCTGGTCAGCTTCCTGCCTACGATGGTCTTTCTGTGGTTCCTGGTGCTGTCGCTGCCGATCGCCGCGGTGATGAACCGCATCGGACGCAAGGCTACGGCGCTGGCGGGCTATGCCTTCACCGTCGTCGGACTGACGGTCCCCTATGCGGCCGGGACGGGATGCGCTCCGGTGTGGTACTTTGTCGGTTTCGGCCTGCTGGGCATCGGCAATACGGCCATCCAGGTGGCCGTCAATCCGTTGCTGGCCACCAGCGTTCCCGAGTCGCGCATGACGAGTTACCTGACCGTCGGGCAGATCTTCCGCAATACCTCGCTGCTGCTGTTGGCCCCCGTCGTGACGGCGCTGACGGCCAGGACCGGTTCGTGGAGGCTGCTGCTGCCGCTCTATGCGGGGCTGACCGTCCTCGGCGGCATCTGGCTCCAGTGTACGGCGGTCACCGATCCGCCCCGCCGGCAGGGTGCCGGCACCGGGCTGAAGGAGTGCCTGCAGCTGCTCCGTCATCCCGCCGTGCTGATCTCGACGCTGGGCGTCGCCTGCTTCATCGCCGGCGATGTGGGCATCGGCTACCTCTCGGTACGGCTCATCGACGACCCCTCGTCGATCCTTACCACCACGGGCTTCTATGCCTGCCGGATCGTCGGCACGCTCGTCGGGGCATGGGCGCTGGTCCGGGTCACGGATACGAAATACCTCGGCTGGAACATGGCCCTCGCACTTGTGCTGTGCGTGGCGCTCTTCTTCCTGCGCAACGATGCGGCGATCTATGCCGCGGTCGGCATCCTGGGCTTCGCCATGGCCTGTGTCTTCGCCACCTTCTATGCCGTGGCGACGCGCGCCGTGCCGGAGCGGGCCAACGAAGTGGCCGGGCTGATGATCCTGGCCATCTCGGCCGGGGCGGTCTCCGGACCGGTCTGCGGTGCGATCATCCGCATGACCGGAGACCCGCACCGGGGTATGTTTTTTGTCGGAGCCTGCATCTGCTACATGCTGTGGGCTTCGTGGTATGTAACACGTTTGAACGCAAGAAAGAGATGAAACGAACGATTCTTTTGACACTGCTGTTGGCCGCCACGGCGTGGGGAGCCATGGCCCAGCGTCCCCGCACCCGGGTGGAGTGGGGCGTTATCGGAGGCATCAACGTCCCCGACTATACGACCAACATGAAGGCGACGGAGATCCGCAACAAATGCGGCTGGCAGGCGGGTATCGTCACGGCGGTGAACCTCGGCGCCTTTGCCATTGAGCCGCAGATCCTCTACGTGCGCCAGGGCCTTCGCATCCGTCCCGAGGGGAGCGGGGAGCTGAACCTCAAGTCGAATTCGATCGACGTGCCGGTGCTCGTGTCGCTTCGGCTGCTCAATCCGGTCCGGATCTATGCCGGCCCCGTCTTCACGGTCATGAACGACTGCAAGCGCAAGGACGGCGGCGACCTGCTCGACTTCGGCCGCGTGCGCCCGACGATGTCCTATACGGTGGGTGCCGGCGTGGTACTCCTGCGTCACCTGCTTATCGACGTGCGCTATAACGGCCAGTTCCGGGCCAAGCATGAGGTCGTGCTGCCCGACGGCCGCCAGCTCGACAAGCTCCGTTCGTACAACGTGGCGCTCAGTGTCGGATATCTGTTTTAGCCTATGACGGAGAGTGTTTCGAAGGAGGTGCTGATCGAGGGGGCCGATCCGCGCGAACTGTACGGCCCCCAGGATGCCTATCTGGAGCAGATCCGGGCGCTGCATCCGACATTGAAGATCGTCGCCCGGGGCTCGTCGCTCAAGGTGCTCGGGGCTGAGGCCGATACGCGGCGTTTCGCCGCCCACATGGAGGGGCTGGTGGCCTATTACCTCAAATACGGACATGTTTCGTCGCAGGTCATCGACCAGTGCTTCTCGGGCGGTGTGATGCTCGATGACGGGCCGGTGGACAAGGATGTGATCGTCTACGGCAACAACGGCAACATCGTCCGCGCACGGACCGTGAACCAGCAGCGGCTGGTCCGGCTCTACGACAGGAACGACCTGCTCTTCGCCGTGGGCCCCGCAGGCTCGGGCAAGACCTATACGGCCATTGCGCTGGCCGTCCGCGCCCTCAAGGAGCGGCACGTGCGGCGGATTATCCTCACGCGCCCGGCCGTCGAGGCGGGCGAGAAACTGGGCTTCCTGCCGGGAGACATGAAGGAGAAGCTCGACCCCTACCTGCAGCCGCTCTACGATGCGCTCAACGACATGATCCCGCCGGTCAAGCTCCAGAAGTTCCTTGAGGAGGGCACCGTGCAGATCGCGCCGCTGGCCTACATGCGCGGGCGGACGCTCGACAACGCCTTCGTCATTCTGGACGAGGCGCAGAACACGACCCTTTCGCAGATCAAGATGTTCCTCACGCGCATGGGCCGCAACGCCCGCTTCATCGTCACGGGCGACGTGACGCAGATCGACCTGCCGCGCAAGAGCGACAGCGGTCTGGTGCGTGCGATGGAGATTCTGCGCCGCGTGGAGGGGATCGGCATCGTGGAGTTCGACAAGCGCGACATCGTGCGGCATCCGCTGGTGAAATACATCGTCGAAGCCTTCGACCGCAGTGCGGGGGCCGAAACGGAGAAAAACGAACAGTCAAACATCAAAAACGAATAACTCTATGGACAGAAACTTGACGGCGCTCAAGCCGGCGCTCGTATGGAAGCATTTCGCGGAGATCGTCCGCATCCCGCGCCCCTCGCACCACGAGGAGGCAATCCGTCGCTACGTGCTCGATTTCGCCCGTTCGCTCGGCCTTGAGGCCTCGGAGGACGAGGCGCACAACGTCCTGGTTCGCAAACCGGCGTCGAAGGGGATGGAGAACCGCAAGGGGGTCATCCTGCAGGCGCATCTCGATATGGTACCGCAGAAGAACAACGACAAGACGTTCGACTTTCTGACCGACCCGATCGATGCCTACATCGACGGCGAGTGGGTGACGGCCGACGGTACGACGCTCGGGGCCGACAACGGCATCGGCGTGGCGGCGATCCTCGCCGTGCTCGAGGACGATACGCTCGAGCACGGTCCGCTGGAGGCGCTCTTTACCGCTACCGAGGAGACCGGCATGGACGGTGCCTTCGGTCTGCAGCCCGGCGTGCTGCGGGGTGAGATCCTGCTCAACCTCGACTCCGAGACGGAGGGCGAGCTCTATGTCGGCTGTGCCGGCGGTCTGGACGCCAACATGACGTTGCCTTACGGCGAGGAGCCGACCCCTGCGGCGGGATATGCGGCTGCCCGGCTGACGGTCAAGGGGCTCAAGGGCGGACACTCGGGCATCCAGATTGTCTGCCAGCGTGCCAACGCCAACAAGGTGCTGTTTCGCTTCCTGAATGCCGCGCCGTGCGAGCTGCTGCTCTGCTCGGTCGATGGCGGCGGACTGCGCAACGCCATCCCGCGCGAGGCCGAGGCGGTCGTGCTGGTTCCCGAGGCCGGCTATGCGGCCTTTGCCGAGGCGGTTGCCGCCTATGAGAAGACCATACAGGAGGAGTTTGCCGGCATCGAGGACGGAGTGTCGATCCGCGTCGAGCCGTGTGCGCGTCCGGAGCGGATGCTGCCCCGCGAGGCGGCGATGCGCCTGATCCGTGCCGTGGTGGGCTGTCCCGACGGCGTGCAGCGCATGTCGATGGCCATGCCCGGGCTGGTGCAGACCTCGTCGAACCTGGCCCGTGTGGTCTCCGACGGCTCGGCGGTCAAGATGCAGAGCCTGCTGCGCAGCTCGGTGCGCTCGGAGAAGTTCGCATTGGGCGAGGCCATCACGGCGGTCTTCGCACTGGCCGACGCCACGACCGAACTGACGGGTGCCTATGACGGTTGGAACCCCGACATGCAGTCGCCGATCCTGAAGGCCATGACCGCTTCCTACGAGGCTCTCTACGGCCGCAAGCCGGCCGTGACGGCGATCCACGCCGGTCTCGAGTGCGGCATCATCGGCGGGAAATATCCCGGTCTGGACATGATTTCGTTCGGCCCGACGATCAGCTACCCGCATTCGCCCGACGAAAAGGTCGAGATCGCCTCGGTGGCCAAGTTCTACGATTTCCTGGTTCACACGCTGCGCAATGTCCCTGAAAAGTAGCGCGGAGGAGCAGCGGACGAAGTGGTTCGTGATCGTCAATCCCACGGCCGGAGGCGGCCGCGGGCTCGATCACTTTCCGCAGATATCCAAGCACCTGCGCGATGCCCATATCCTCTGCGAGCCGGTCTTCACGGAGCATAAGTTCCACGCTACGGAGCTTACCGTGACGGCCGTGCGCGAGGGCTACCGCCACATCATCGTCGTCGGAGGCGACGGTACGCTGCACGAGGTGGTGAACGGCCTGTTCATCCAGCAGGAGGTTCGTCCCGAGGAGGTGCTGCTGGCCGTCATTGCCGTCGGTACGGGCAACGACTGGGTCCGGACGTTCGGCATGTCGGACCGCTACCAGCATGCCGTGCGGGCCATCGCCGAGGGGTTCACCTTCCTGCAGGACGTCGGGGTGGTCTCCTACGAGGAGTCGCACTACCGCCAGAGCCGCTACATGGCCAACGTGGCCGGCGCCGGTTTCGACGCGCACGTGGTCCAGCGGCTTTCGCACCTCAAGAAGAAGGGGCACAAGAGCCGCTGGCGCTATACGTGGTGCCTGATCCGGAACTTCTTCCGCTACAAGCCGACGGGTGTGAAGGTGTGGGTGGACGGACGGCTGGTCTACAACAACCTGCTGCTGTCGGCCGCCGTGGGCATCTGCAAGTTCAACGGCGGCGGCATCCAGCAGTTGCCCGAGGCGGTTGCCGACGACGGCATGCTCGACCTGTCGCTGATTCGTCCGGTGCACTTCTGGCACCTGCTTTTCCGGTTCCACTACCTGTTCAACGGCGGCATCTACCGCATCCGTCACATCCTGCAGGAGCGCGGCAGCTGCATTCGCATCGAATCGTCGCCCGAGGTGGGTGTCGAGGTCGATGGCGAACCGCTGGGCCATACGCCGCTCGAGTTCTCGATCCTGCGTCAGGCAATCCGCATCGTTGTGACGCGCGAGTTCTACGAACAGCATGTCGGGATTCCGGCAGACCGCGAGGCCGGCGAGGTTTCGGGTGCACGGGATCGTCGGCGCCGCCGCGCGGAGCGCAATCCGTCGCTGGCCGCCGCTTCGGCCATGCCGCAGGGAGAGACCCCGGCAGTCTGATTCCAAAGCCGGATTCAAAAGAGAAAGGAGCGATCGCTTAGCGATCGCTCCTTTCTCTTTTTGCCGCATTCCATCGGCTTCCTTTACGGGGCAGGCGGCCCCTCGGACTCTCCCCTTTAGCAGACGCCGAAGCGGAAGACGATCTTCTGGCAGTAGGTCTCACCCGGACGGAGCAACGGCGAGGGGAATTCGGGATGGTTCACCGCGTCGGGGTAGTTCTGGCACTCCATGGCTACGCCGTCGTAGTCGGCATAGCGGCCCCCGGTCTTCGTCTCGGGGCATCCTCCGGCCAGCCAGTTGCCCGTATAGATCATCACACTCGGCTGCGACGAGAGCACCCGGACGCAGCGGCCCGACTTCGGGTCGCGCAGTTCTCCGACCTCGCCCAGGATGTTGGGCTTCCAGCCGTCGATCACGAAGGGGTGGTCATAGCCCTTGAAGTCGCGGATGTGGTTGAATTCCGAATCGATTCCGGGGCGGAACGGGCGGAACGAACGGAAATCCTGCGGCGTGCCGGCCACATCGAGCAGACGCCCCGTGGGGATCTGCCGCTCGTTCATCTCGAGCGCCTTCGAGCTGTTGAGACGCAGTTCGTGGTCGAGCACCGAGCCGCTGCCGTCGCCTGCGAGGTTGAAGTAGACGTGGTTGGTGAGGTTCACTACCGTCGTCTTGTCCGTGCGGGCGCGATAGGTGATTTCGAGGGCGTTCTCGTCGTCGAAGTCGAAGACCGCCTCGACGCACAGTTCGCCCGGATAACCCTGGTCGCCGTCCTCGGAGACGAGGGTCATCACCACGCGGTTCGTCTCGACGCGGCTCTCCCATACGCGGTTGGCGAAGTTGTTCGTGCCGCCGTGGAGGTGGTTCACGCCGTTGTTCACCTCGAGGGCATACTCCTCTCCCTCGACGGTCATCCGCCCGAAGGCGATGCGGTTGGCGCAGCGGCCCACGCTCTTTCCCGAGGCGGCTCCGTCGTGGAAGTAGCCTTCGGGATGCCTGTATCCGAGCACGACGTCGGCCATGCGGCCTTCGCGGTCGGGCATCGTCACCGAGACGATCGCAGCCCCGTAATTCGAGAGCCGCACCTCTGCGCCCCGGTCGTTGCGCAGCGTGTAGAGGACGATCGCTTCGCCCTCCGGGGTCATGCCCCAGACATGTTGTTCGATCTGTACCATATTCATTCAGCGGGTTTCAGGTTGTCGAGCAGGTAGTCGATGCGGCGCAGCGTCTCCTCGCGTCCGATGAACTCCGTCACGTCATACATGCCGGGGCCCTTGCCGGCGCCGACGAGCGCCAGACGCAGCGTGTTCATCACCTGTCCCATGCCGTAACCCTTCTCCTCGATCCAGGCGTGCACGATGCGCTCGGTGTTCTCCTTCGAGAAGTCGTCGATCCCCTCCAGCACGCCGCGCAGTTTGCGGAGAATCGCCGGGTTGTCACCCTTCCAGTATTTGCGGGTCTGTTTCTCCTCGTACTGGGTCGGGGCGATGAAGAAATAGGAGGTCAGGTCCCAGAGGTCGGTTGTCAGCTGCGCCCGCTCCTTCATGATGCCTGCGGCCTTGCCGGCCACCTCGTCCGAGACCTCGATGCCGTGCTCGCGCAGGATCGGCTGGTAGACCTCGGCCAGTTCGGCGTCCGTCTTGCGGTGCATGTACTGGGCGTTGAACCACTTGGCCTTGTCGGGCTGGAAGCGGGCTCCCGACTTCGAGACGCGCTCGAGCGAGAAGTTGTCGATGAGCTCCTGCATCGTGAAGAGCTCCTGCTCCGTGCCGGGGTTCCAGCCCAGCAGCGCCAGCATGTTGATGAAGGCCTCGGGGAAGTAGCCGTCCTCGCGGTATCCGCGGGCGGTTTCGCCCGTTGCGGGAGATTTCCAGAAGAGCGGGAAGACGGGGAAGCCCATCTTGTCGCCGTCGCGCTTCGAGAGTTTGCCTCCGCCCGTAGGCTTGAGCAGCAGGGGCAGGTGGGCGAACTCCGGCTGGCTCTCCTCCCAGCCGAAGGCCCTGTAGAGCAGGTAGTGCAGCGGCAGCGACGGCAGCCACTCCTCGCCGCGGATGACGTGCGAGACCTCCATCAGGTGGTCGTCCACGATGTTCGCGAGGTGGTAGGTGGGCAGGGCGTCGGCCGACTTGTAGAGCACCTTGTCGTCGAGCGTCGAGGTATTCACCTCGACATGGCCGCGGATCAGGTCGTCCATGCGGACGATCTCGTTCTCGGGCATCTTGAAGCGGATGACCCACTGGTCGCCGCGGTCGATGCGTGCGCGGACTTCCTCGGCCGGAAGGGCCAGCGAGGTGGCGAGCTTTTCGCGCACGGCGTAGTTGTAGGCAAAAGCCTCGCCGCGCGCTTCGGCCTCCTTGCGCAGGGCGTCGAGCTCCTCGGCCGTGTCGAAGGCGTAGTAGGCCCAGCCGGCCTCGACCAGCTGGAGGGCGTACTTGAGGTAGATCTCGCGCCGTTCGCTCTGGCGGTAGGGGGCGTGCGGGCCGCCGACGCCGACGCCCTCGTCGATCTCGATGCCGCACCAGCGGAGCGACTGCATGATGTACTCTTCGGCTCCGGGGACGAATCGCTGCGAGTCGGTGTCCTCGATGCGGAGGATCATCGTGCCGCCGTGTTTGCGTGCGAAGAGGTAGTTATATAATGCCGTGCGGACGCCGCCGATGTGCAGCGGTCCGGTGGGACTGGGTGCGAATCGCACCCGAACGGGTCTTTCCATCGCAGTTCTCTATTTTTTTGTTCTGTATGTGTCTCAAAGATTGTAGTCAAACACCAGCCAGGCCGCCAGCGAGTCGCGTTCGCGGAAGTGGGCTTCGCTCCTTTCGCGCTCGAAGCGCGAGCGCTCCACGAAGTCGGGATCGAGCAGTTCGCGGGCGATGTCGCCGTAGAGCGTTTCCTCGCGGTTGTGGCGCTCCTCCTCGTCCTCGCGCCAGTAGTCACGGATCGAGGCCGGTACCTGCTGGTAGAGCTCGAAGTAGTTCACGCGGTTGCCGTCGATGACGAGTTCCGAGACCGAGTAGTCGAACCAGTATTTCTCGACCAGTTCGCGGATCGGCAGCCCGGGCCGGTCGGGGAACATGTTGTAGCCGATGTCTCCGTCCTGGATGTCCCAGATGCTGTATTGCATCCAGGTCGTGATCCGGGTCGGGGCGCGGAGCCCCCGCTTGAATTCGAAGTTGTTGTGGCGTGCGGCGCTGAAATCGTCGAAGCCGTGGGCCCTGTCGCGCAGGAAGAGCCCGAAGCGGCCCTCGATCCGGTCGATCGGGCCCTTTGTCGGCGCGATCTCCAGCACGACGCGGGCCGTGCCGTAGGTGCTTTCGCGCGGGTCGATCGAGAGCAGCCGTACGGAGACGTAGCTCTCCGGCCGCAGCGAGTCGAGGAAGTGCCGCCAGTGGGCGATCAGCCCCGGTATCCGCTGCGCCGTTTCGCCGTATCGCTCCTCCCATTCCGCATCGGCCTGCTCCCGGAGCCGGTCGCGGACCCCGCTGTCGGAGAGGCTGTCGAGGAACGTCTGCAGCGCCTCGTATGTCAGGTCGTTGGCCCGGGCCTTCTCGACCGTCGAGGCCGTGGCGCGGAAGCGCTCGGCCAGCGTGACGGCCTCCTGGTAGTCGGGATTCTTCTTCAGCAGGGCATTGACCTCTTCGAGCGGAAGCTCTTCGGAGACCGAACGGTTTTCCGGACCTCCGCAGGCTGTCAGGAGCAGTGCGAATCCGGCGAGCAGGGCTTGGGGTTTCATGATTCGGGCTTTTGGTGTGGTTGGACCGAAGCGGGTTGCTGTCAGTCAGCTGCGGCGTATCCGCTCCGGCGTTGATTCATGTTCATAGTCCGGCTCTATTTCACCCGATACTCGATGCGCATCGTGATGCGGGCCTTTTTCTGGCGCGATGCCGTGTTGAACGATCCGCCGGCCGAGAACTCCTCGTTCGAGTTGGCGCCGGTGATCTGGAACACGCCCATGCGGGCCGAGGCCACGCGGCCGATCTTCGTGCCGGCATTTCGGGCGATCTTCTCGGCGCGCATGCGGGCGTCTGCCGAAGCGGTCTCGATGAGCCCCATCTTCACGTCGTCGAGCTTCGTATAGTAGTAGTCCGGGGCGTAGGCCTCGATCGACACGCCCTGGGCGATGAGCGACGAGATTTCGCGCGAGATCGTCTCGACCTTCTCCACTTCCGACGATTCGACCGTGAAGCGCTGGCTGAGGCGGTAGCCCGTAAAGCGCTGTCCGGCCCAGTTGCCGTTGGCATTGAATACCGGGTCATACTGCTTCTCGACATTCACGAAGGCGAATACGACCGCCTCGTCCGGAAGTCCCTTTTCGCGGAGATACTGCTGCACCTTGGCTTTGCTCTTCTCGATCTCGGCATATCCTGCGGCGACGTTCTGTGCTTCGGAGGTGAGGTTGCCCGACCAGACGATCAGGTCCGACGTGAATTCCGTTTCGCCCAGTCCCGTCACGAGGATCGTGTCCTGTGCGCGGTATTTATAGGTGTAGGCGCGCCCCAGCACGCAGGCGCAGACAACGGCCGCAACGGCGATCCAGATGTACTTGGCGTTTTTCATGGCAGTATGGTTTTAAAGGTTCGTATTCCGGTACAGGGCCTTGGGTCAGACGTTGAACAGGAAGTGCATGATGTCACCGTCCTGAACGACGTACTCCTTGCCCTCGATGCCGATCTTGCCGGCGTCGCGGCAGGCCTTTTCGGAGCCAAGAGCCACATAGTCGTCGTACTTGATCACTTCGGCGCGGATGAATCCCTTCTCGAAGTCGGTATGGATGATTCCGGCCGTCTGCGGGGCCTTCATGCCGCGGGCATAGGTCCACGCGCGCGTCTCGTCGGCTCCGGTGGTGAAGAAGGTCTCGAGGTTGAGCAGTCGGTAGGCCGCCTTGATCAGCCGGGCCACACCCGACTCCTTGAGGCCCATGTCCTCGAGGAACATCTGGCGCTCCTCGTAGCTCTCGAGTTCGGCGATGTCGGCCTCGGTGGCCGCCGCGATGACGAGCATCTCGGCCTTTTCGTCGGCGATGGCCCGCTTGACGGCCTCGGTATAGGCATTGCCCGTGACGGCGCTCTTTTCGTCCACGTTGCAGACATAGAGCACCGGCTTGTCGGTCAGCAGGTTCAGGTCGGCAACCAGTTTGCGGTCCTCCTTCTCGAGTTCGACCGTGCGGGCGCTGAGACCCTGCTCCAGCACCGACTTGTATTGCAGCAGCAGCTCCACGGCGCGCTTGGCGTTCTTGTCGCCGCCCGACGTAGCCTGCTTCTGGGTCTTGGCGAGCCGGTTCTCGATGGTTTCGAGGTCCTTGAGCTGCAGTTCGGTGTCGATGATCCCCTTGTCGCGCACGGGGTCGATCGACCCGTCCACGTGGGTGATGTTGCCGTTGTCGAAGCAGCGGAGCACGTGGATGATCGCATTCGTGTTCCGGATGTTCCCGAGGAATTTGTTCCCCAGCCCTTCACCCTTCGAGGCGCCCTTGACCAGTCCGGCGATATCGACGATCTCGATCGTGGTGGGAATCACCCGCTTGGGGTTGTCGATCTCGGCCAGCCGGATCAGCCGCTCGTCGGGTACGGTGATGACGCCCACGTTGGGGTCGATGGTGCAGAAGGGGAAGTTGGCCGCCTGTGCCTTGGCGTTGGACAGGCAGTTGAAGAGGGTCGATTTTCCGACGTTCGGAAGACCCACGATGCCGCATTGAAGTGCCATTATGCTCGAATCGTTAGCTGTTCGTAAAATATTTTCCGACAAACCCGTCGGAAAGACCCACAAAGATACGAATTTCTTTTGACAATGCCAGCAACGGGATGCGTTTGCTCGTTTTCCTTCCTATATTTTGCTCCGCCCTCCGTCGGTCTTCCGGTTTTGCCCCTTGCGGCAATTTCCGTACCTTCCCGATACCTTCCGCAGCCCGGGTTTCCTTGAGCGGGGTAGTGCCGGAGGCGTGTTTTCGGAGCCGAAAGTCTGCGGCGGGGGACTTGTTGTGTCTTGAAAGAGTGGGGCGTACCGAATCGAAATTAAGATGTCATTGAAACGCAATCCTCCGGATGCTGGGGTTTTTCGGAAAAATCGGCTCACCTGCAAAGTTCCGTGTTTAAGTTATCCAAAGATCTTATAGATTCTATA
>ERZ1504339.399-NODE-399-length-11815-cov-4.530612_pt1 | contig 11815 bp, 10 predicted proteins | sample MGYA00572239_ERZ1504339 | MGnify/ENA primary metagenome ERZ1504339 (study PRJEB39906, sample SAMEA3182045) | gut metagenome | biome: human; feature: gut; material: Stool; isolation source: human stools | place: Canada | collected 2011-11-01 ... | reverse complement strand
TGTAGGCGGGCAGGTGTATCATTTGTTCAAAGATCAAAGAAAGGCAAAGTCAAAATGACCTGTGGAAAGGTGGCAGGCAAGCATGGGTATTTCCGATATCATCGCCGGGTTTATCCAGCAGGAGCTGGAGGAGGCCGGCGGCGCGCTGGAGCTTCAGCGCAGCGATCTGGCACAGCGATTCAACTGCGTGCCCAGTCAGATCAACTATGTCATGTCCACCCGCTTTTCCCCCGAGCACGGCTACATTGTGGAGTCGCGGCGGGGCGGCGGCGGCTACATCCGCATCACGCGGGTGCAGGTGGATCGCCAGACGCTTCTGATGCACGTCATCAACTCCGTCGGCGACACGCTGGACTACGCCAGCGCCCGGGCCATCACCCAGAATCTGGTGGATTCCGAGGCCGTCAGCCGGGAGCTGGGGCAGGCGCTGCTGGCCGCCGTAGGCGAGCGGGCGCTGCGCACCGTTCCCAAGGAGCGGCGCAGCGCGCTGCGGGCCGATATTTTCAAACAGATCCTGATCCATTCGGTCTGATTTTTCAGCAAGGAGGTTACGATTATGAGATGTGATCGTTGTGGAAGGAACGAGGCAACGTTCTACTATAAGAGCAATATCAACGGCAAGGTGACACAGATCCACCTGTGTCCTCAGTGCGCGGAGGAGCTGGGCTACACCGATTCCTTCCGTTCCGCCGGCATGACCGGCGGCCTGTTCGGGGATTTCTTCTCCCGCCCCTTCGGGATGCTGGAGCCGTTCTTGAACGGCTTTGGCGCCCGGATGCTCACCGAGTTCCCCGAGCCGGTGGACGTGCTGGGACAGGCGCGTGAGAGCACGCCTGCCGCGGAGGAGCACGGCGACCTGCTGCCCAAGGACGAGCAGGACGCCCTGACAAAGCAGCGCAGACGCAACGCGCTGCAGACACAGCTGAATCTGGCAGTGGAGGCGGAACGCTTCGAGGAAGCGGCCAAGCTGCGGGATGAGCTGAAGGCGCTGGAAAAGTAAATCCGGCGCGACACCACAGTAAGAGAGGAAGTGCTATTTTATGAGCGAGAATAAATTCACCCCCCGGGCCGAGGAGGTCCTGCGTCTGAGCCAGGAAGCGGCGGAGGAGATGGGCCACGGCTACGTTGGCTCCGAGCATCTGCTGCTGGGCTTGATCCGCGAGGAGGAGGGCATCGCCCACCGTGTCCTCAGCGAGTACGGCGTCACCGACGAGATGGTGTGCGACGTGCTGCAGCGCAGCGTGGGCAAGGGCCTGTCCGGCGCCGCACCCAGTCAGGGTCTGACTCCCCGCGCCAAGAGTGTGGTAGAGCTGGCTGTGTCTGAGGCCGCCCGTATGGGCAGCAGCTACATCGGCACGGAGCATCTGCTGATGGGCATTCTCCGCGAGGGCGGCAACATGGCCCTGCGCATTCTGCGCACCATGGGTGTCGACCCCAAGAAGATGTACAGCAGCATCGTCAAGAAGCTGAACGATACCCCCCATACCGTGACCAGCGGTGTGTCTGCCGCCAACCGCGAGTCCGACAAGAAGAACAAGACCCTTGCCGAGTTTACCCGCGACCTGACGGAGGCCGCCCGCACCGGCAAGCTGGATCCCGTCATCGGCCGGGACAAGGAGATCCAGCGAGTCATCCAGATCCTGTCCCGCCGCACCAAGAACAACCCCGTCCTCATCGGTGAGCCCGGCGTCGGCAAGACCGCCATCGCCGAGGGTCTGGCCGAACGCATCGTCTCCGGCGATGTGCCTGAGGAGCTGCTGGACAAGAAACTCCTGTCTCTGGACCTCAGCGGCATGGTGGCCGGCACCAAGTACCGCGGCGAGTTTGAGGAGCGTATCAAGAACACACTGGCCGAGGTGAAGAAGGCCGGCAACGTGATCCTGTTCATCGACGAGCTGCACACTATCGTGGGCGCCGGCTCCGCCGAGGGCGCCGTGGACGCCGCCAACATCATCAAGCCGGCGCTGGGCCGCGGCGAGATCCGCGTCATCGGCGCCACCACCCTTAACGAGTACCGCAAGTATATCGAGAAGGACGCCGCGCTGGAGCGCCGCTTCCAGCCCGTCACCGTGGGCGAGCCTACGCCGGAGGCTACGCTGGAGATCCTGAAGGGCCTGCGCGACAAGTACGAGGCCCATCACAAGCTGACCATCACCGACGAGGCGCTGGAAGCCGCCGTGCAGCTGTCCAAGCGGTACATCGGCGACCGGTTCCTGCCGGACAAGGCCATCGACCTGATGGACGAGGCCGCGTCGCAGGTGCGCATGACCGCCGAAGCGTCCTCTCCCGACCTGAAGGCGCTGGAGGAGAAGATCGCGGCGCTGCACCGCGAGAAGTCCGAAGCCGTGACGGCGCAGGACTTCGAGAAGGCCGCGCAGCTGCGTGACATCGAGAAGAACTATCAGGAGCAGGTGGAGATCGAGCGGGACAACTGGCGCAAGCAGATGGCCCAGAACCGGGGCAGCGTCACCGCTGATGACGTGGCCAAGGTGGTGGCCGGCTGGACGGGCATCCCCGTTACCCGCCTGACCGAGGACGAGAGCATGCGCCTGCTGAAGCTGGAGGAGAAGCTCCACCAGCGCGTGGTGGGGCAGGACGAGGCCGTCAACGCGGTGGCCAAGGCCATCCGCCGCAGCCGCGTGGGTCTGAAGGATCCCAAGCGCCCCATCGGTTCGTTCCTGTTCCTGGGCCCCACCGGCGTGGGCAAGACCGAGCTGTGCAAGACGCTGGCCGAAGCCATGTTCGGCGACGAGAACGCCATGGTGCGTATCGACATGTCCGAGTACATGGAGAAGCACACGGTGTCCCGTCTGGTGGGCTCGCCTCCCGGCTATGTGGGTCACGAGGAGGGCGGTCAGCTCACCGAGAAGGTGCGCAGGAAGCCGTACTCCGTGGTGCTGTTCGATGAGATCGAAAAGGCCCACGAGGATGTGTGGAACATCCTGCTGCAGATCCTGGAGGATGGCATCGTCACCGACTCCCAGGGCCGCAAGGTGGACTTCAAGAACACCATCATCGTCATGACGTCCAATGTGGGTGCTAAGAACATCACCGCTGACGCGGCGCGCCTTGGCTTCGACGGCGGGGACAAGGACGAGAAGGAGAGCGAGGAGGCGCACTTCGGCCGCATCCGGGACGCCGTCATGGCCGACCTGAAGCGGACGTTCCGCCCCGAGTTCCTGAACCGTATCGACGAGATCATTGTGTTCCGTCAGCTGACGGAGGACAACATCCGCCAGATCGCCCGGCGCATGCTGGACGTCACCGGCGCGCGCATGGCCCAGCAGGGCATCACGCTGGAGGCGGACGACGACGCCGTGGCCGAGTTGGCCCGGGACGGCTTCGATCCCCAATACGGCGCACGTCCCCTGCGCCGCGCCATCCAGAGCATGGTGGAGGACGCCGTGGCCGAGAAGATGCTGGAGGGCGAGCTGAAGTCCGGCGACACCGCGCATGTGCGGCTGAAGGACGGCAAGGTCGTCATCGAGAAGTAAGCAAAAAGGACGTCCGGTCAACAGACCGGACGTCCTTTTTTGTGCCTTTTTCCGTTACAGCTGGGCCAGCGCCTGCTCCAGATCGGCGATGATGTCCTCGGCGTTCTCCAGACCCAGGGACAGGCGGATAAGCCCGGCGGGGATGCCGGACGCCGCCAGCTCCTCCTCGGTATAGGTGGAGTGGGTCATGGACGCGGCGTGCTCGATCAGCGTCTCCGCGTCGCCCAGGGACACCGCCACGGTGATGAGCTTCACGGCGTTGACCAGCTTCATGCCGGCCGCCTTGCCGCCCTTGACCTCGAAGGACAGCATACCGCCGAAGTCCCGCATCTGGCGGGCGGCGATGTCGTGGCCCTCATGGCTCTCCAGCCCGGGATAGTAGACCTTCTCCACGGCGGGGTGTTTATCCAGGAACTCCGCCGCCAGCCGGGCATTGAGGCAGTGCTTCTGCATCCTGATCTCCAGTGTTTTCAGGCCCCGGAGGATCAGGAACGCGGTGAAGGGATCCATCACTGCGCCGGTCATGTCCTTCAGGCCGAACATCCGCACCTCATTGCAGAACTCGGCGGAGCCCACCACAAAGCCCGCGATGACGTCGCCGTGACCGTTGAGGTACTTGGTGGCGGAGTGGACTACCACGTCCGCGCCCAGCGCCAGCGGGTTCTGCAGGTAGGGGGAGGCGAAGGTGTTGTCGCACACCACCTTGATGTCCTTGCTGTAGCCGTGGGCCACACCGGCCACCGCGGCAATATCGGTGATCTTCAGGTTGGGATTGGCGGGCGTCTCCAGATACACGGCGCAGGTGTTGGGCTTCAGCGCCGCCCGAACGGCGTCCAGATCGGTGGTATCCACGAAGCTGACCTCCACGCCGTAACGGGTCATGCCGTGGTTCAGCAGGGCGAAGGTGCAGCCGTACAGGGTACCGTCGGCCACGATGTGCTTCCCGGCGCCCGCGATGCTCCACAGGCAGGCGGAGATAGCGCCCATGCCGGAGCCGGCGGCCACGCAGGCCTCGCCGCCCTCCAGCGCCGCCACCTTGTTCTCCAGCACGGAGACGGTGGGGTTGCCCAGACGGGTGTAGATGTAGCCGCCCTCCTGACCGGCAAAGCGGCGGCCGCCCTGCTCGCAGCTGTCGAACACGAAGGTAGAGGTCTGATCGATGGGGGTAGTCAGCGCGCCGTACTGGGTATCCTTGACGTTGCCGGCGTGGATGGCTTTGGTGCCGAAACCGCAGTTCTGGTCATACATAGACATATCCTCCTCATCATAACAGGCCGCCGCAGCGGCGATTTCCGGTAGCTTTACCCTTTAAAGTTACCATGAAACCGGCGGGATATGGTACTTTGAAAATTCCATGGCCTGATATCTGTTTTCCAGATAACAAAATGCATATCCGCCGCGTACTTTTTCTGCTGAAACCGATATTCTTCCCGTTAAAACTGAAAAAATGCGGAAAAGTCAGGCAGAAGCTACAGGTATACGCGGTGCATTTCAGGCATACAATGGCAAAATCGCATTATAATTATTCCTCATAGCAAAAGAAAAACCCCGCGCCGCCGAGGGGAACGGTTGCCATTTGCGGAGGAATGTGGTATAAGTGTAAACAGAAAGCACCTCCGGCGCAGGCCGGACGGCATCCACCATCATGAACAGGAGGGTCATACCATGAAAAAGATCATCGCCACTACCAACGCCCCCGCCGCCATCGGGCCCTATTCCCAGGCCATCGACTGCGGCAGCTTCCTCGTCACCTCCGGTCAGGTGCCCTTTGACCCCGCCACCGGCGAGTTCGTGCCCGGCGGCATCACCGAGCAGACCCGTCAGGTGCTGACCAACATCAAGGCCATTCTGGAGGCCGCCGGCCTCACCATGGACAATGTGGTCAAGACCACCGTGTTCCTGCAGAGCATGGGCGACTTCGCCGCCATGAACGCGGTGTATGCCGAGTTCTTCACCGAGGGCCAGTACCCCGCCCGCTCCGCCGTGGAGGTGGGTGCGCTGCCCCGCGGCGCGCTGGTGGAGATCGAGACGATCTGCGTCAAGTAAGCCCCAACCGCGCAAAAACGCCCCCGATGCACAGGCATCGGGGGCGTTTTTCTGTGTTCCCGCGCTCGTTTCAGGACAGCGTCTCCATCTCCCTGTTGACCTGCTCCTCGCAGCTGCGCATGGCCAGGATGGTCTTCTCCATCAGCTCCTCGATGGACCAGCCCAGCCGTTCCGCGCCGGTGTTGATGACATCCCGGGAGCACCCGGCGGCGAACTTCTTGTCCTTGTACTTCTTCTTCAGACTGCTGACCTCCATATCCATGACGCTCTTGCTGGGGCGCATGCGAGCGGCCGCGCCGATCAGACCGGTCAGCTCGTCGGCGGCGAACAGCACCTTCTCCATCTGGTGCGTGGGCTCCACGTCGCACACCAGCCCGTAGCCGTGGGAACAGACGGCGTGGATGAACTCGTCGGAGCACCCGGCCTTCCGCAGCAGCTCCGGCGCCTTGAGACAGTGCTGCTCCGGCCACCTCTCAAAGTCGATGTCGTGGAGCAGACCCACCGTGGCCCAGAAATCCGCGTCCTCGCCGTAGCCCAGCTCGTTGGCGTACCAGCGCATGACGCCCTCCACCGTCAGACCGTGCAGGATATGGAACGGCTCCTTGTTATACTCTCTCAGGGCGGCCAGCGCCGCTTCGCGGGAGATGCATTCTTTCATCTTCACAGACCTCCTTTGTGCAGCTTAATTGCCCCCTATTTTAGCAGGTTATTCCCGGATGTCAAGCTGTTTTCCAGCAGCCGCAGCAGCATGGCCGCGTGGCCGTACTCCGCCCGGCTCAGCCGCTGGAAAAGCTCCCGCAGACACACGTCCTCCGTGTCCTCCGCCGCCTGCGCGTAGGCCGCGCCGCCGCAGGCCTCCTCGTGGTACAGCTCCCGCAGCAGCTGGCACCACGGCATGGACGGCTCCTGTCCGGCCGCCGCCGGCGGCTGGTAGAACCGCCCGGTCATCAGATAGTGGGCGGTCAGCAGCGTCCGGGCGTGGGACAGCTCCTCGTCCGCCATCCGCAGCAGCGTCCGCCGCGCCGCCGGCGGCGCGCTCCGGGCGTGGCACCGGTAGGCCCGCGCCATGGATACCTCCTCGTCGATGAACCGCTGCACCCGGACAAGGCCGTCCTCCGTGGGCGCGGCCATGCAGCACGCCTCGCGCTCCTCCGGGGCGGGCAGCGGCGCAAAGGGCGTCAGCTCCGGTGCCACCCGCCGCCACACGGCCTCTGACAGCGCCCGGTCATAGGGTAAATTCAGTTCCTGCTCCATGTTTGAACGCCTCCTTCTCACGGCATACTATGCGTAAAGACCCGCCGGTGCGCCTGTCTGCCCCGTTCGCGGCGAAATGTGCAGGAAAAGATTGCTTTTTTTTCGGAAATCTGTTACACTGGCACAGTTGTAAAGCGCATCTGCTTTTCCAATGGGCTGTTGCAGATGTCACATCCTTCCGGCGGCCCATCTGGTATACTTCAGATATCACCTCAGAGAGAGGAGAGCTATCCATGCTGGAACTGCAAAACATCTGTTACCGCGTGTCCACTCCCGACGGGGAGCAGGACATTCTCAAGAACGTGTCCATCACCATTCCCGACCATAAGCTGATGGTGTTCACCGGCCCCAACGGCGGCGGCAAGACCACGCTGGCCAAGGTCATCATGGGCCTGGTGCAGCCCACGTCCGGCCGCGTCCTCTATAACGGCGAGGACGTAACGGCGCTGTCCATCACCGAGCGTGCCCGCCGGGGCATCAGCTACGGCTTTCAGCAGCCGCCGCGCTTCAAGGGCATCACCGTCCACGACCTGCTGCTTCTGGCGGCGGGGCAGGAGAAGCTCAGCAAGGACAAGTGCTGCGCGTACCTGACCAAGGTGGGCCTGTGCGCCAACGACTATCTGGACCGCGAGGTGGATGTGTCCCTGTCCGGCGGCGAGGTCAAGCGCATCGAGATCGCCACCATTCTGGCCCGGCAGAGCGACCTGATGATCTTCGACGAGCCGGAGGCCGGCATCGACCTGTGGAGCTTCGCCCGCCTTACCGAGACGTTCGAGCAGATCCATCAGGAGGGCAGGGCCACCATGATCATCATCTCCCATCAGGAGCGCATCATCCGGCTGGCCGACGAGATCGTGGTCATCGCCAACGGGCAGATCGCCCACCGGGGCACCACCGAGGAGGTTTTCCCCCTCATTCTGGCGGATACGCTGGGCAGCTGCCCCGTGCTGGAGAGAAAGGAGGGCGCACAATGATCACTGATATTGACGCCAGACTGCTGGAAAAGATCGCCGACCTGACGGGTCAGCCCGTGGGCGCTTTCAACATCCGCAAGGACAGCGGCTGCGAGGCCCGCCAGTCCACGGAGCATATCGACATCACGCCCCGGGCCGACGGCAAACAGGGCATCGACATCCGCATCAAGCCCGGCACCAAGGGGGAGAAGTGCTATATCCCCGTCATCATCAGCAAGACCGGCCTCAGCGAGATGGTCTATAATGACTTCTATGTGGGCGACGACTGCGATGTGGAGATCGTGGCCGGCTGTGGCATCCACAACTCCGGCTGCGACGAGAGCCGTCACGACGGCGTGCATACGTTCCACATCGGCAAAAACGCCCGCGTGCATTACAGCGAGAAGCACTACGGCGAGAACGACCCCGGCCAGACCGGCGGCAACATCATGAACCCCAAGACCGTGGTGTATCTGGGCGAGAACGCCACCATGCAGATGGATACCGTCCAGATCCGGGGTATCGACTCCACCAAACGCGAGACGGACTTCTTCTGCGAGGCCGGCAGCGAGGTTGTGGTGACGGAGCGTCTCCTGACCCACGGCAGCCAGCAGGCGGAGAGCGACATGAACATCCAGCTCAACGGCCACGACGCCAAGGGCCGGGTCATCTCCCGCTCTGTGGCGCAGGATCAGTCCCATCAGGTGTTCCGCCCCGTCATGGTGGGCAACGCCCAGTGCTTCGGCCACGTCCAGTGCGACAGCATCATCATGGGGCAGGCCAAGATCGAGTCCGTGCCCGCCATCACCGCCAACTGTCCCGACGCCCAGCTGATTCACGAGGCGGCCATCGGCAAGATCGCCGGCGACCAACTGCTGAAGCTGGAGACGCTGGGTCTGACGGAGGAGGAGGCGGAGGACACCATCCTCAAGGGCTTCCTGGCCTGACGCGCCCCCACACGACCCACACATAAAAAGACCGCCTCCCGGCGGTCTTTTTCATGTCGGAAATTTCCACGCTCCAGAACCTTCCAGCCCCTCCGGGGATTGACGCCCGCCGCCGGAAACAGTATAATAAAACCGTATGCGCTCATATCACAGGGGAGAGGGGGTGCCATCCTTGCGCGATACGTTTTCCGACTGCCACCCGGCGGTGAATTTTCTCTATTTTGCGCTGGTGCTGGCCTTCTCCATGACCCTGATGCACCCGGCCTGCCTGCTGATCTCCCTTACCGGCGCCTGCTGCTATGTGGCGCGGCTGTGCGGCCTGCGGGAGTTGGGCCGCAGCGCCCGCTGGCTGGTGCCCATGGCGCTGCTGGCGGCGCTGGTGAACCCCGCCTTCGTCCATCAGGGCGTCACCATCCTGACCTACCTGCCCACCGGCAACCCCCTGACGCTGGAGAGCATCCTCTACGGCTTCGCCGCCGCGCTGCTGCTGGCGTCGGTGGTGCTGTGGTTCCGCTGCTTCAGCACCGTCATGACCTCCGATAAATTCATCTACCTCTTCGGCCGCGTCATCCCCGCCCTGTCGCTGGTGCTGAGCATGACGCTGCGCTTCGTGCCCCGCTTCCGCCGCCAGTTCCGCGCCGTCTCGCAGGCCCAGCGCTATATGGGCCGCGACACGTCCTCCGGCGGCCTGCTCCAGCGGGGCAAAAACGCCATGAAGGTCTTTTCCGTGCTGGTCACATGGAGCCTTGAAAGCGCCATCGACACGGCGGACAGCATGCGCAGCAGGGGGTACGGCCAGCCGGGCCGCACCGCCTTCTCCATCTACCGTCTGGACGACCGCGACCGCAGCCTCCTGCTGTGGCTGGGCTTCTGCGGCCTGTACCTGCTGACCGGCGTAGTGTCCCGGGGCCTGTACTTCCAGTATTACCCCCTGCTGCTGGGCGCCCCGGCCCAACCACTGACCGTCAGCTTTTTCGCGGTGTATCTGCTGCTGTGCCTGACGCCCTCTGCCATGTCGTGGGTGTCCCGGCGCCGCTTCCGCCGCTGCATGAAAGGAGGTGCCTGATATGGACGAGCTGTTCCGTCTTTCCGGCTTCAGCTTCACCTACCCCCAGCAGCGCCGCTCTGCCCTCACCGGCATCGACCTCACCGTTTGCCCCGGCGAATTCTGGGTGCTGTGCGGCCCCTCCGGCTGCGGCAAATCCACGCTGCTGCGTCAGCTCAAGACCGTTCTCGCACCCCATGGCGTCACCGAGGGGGAGGTTTGGTTTCAGGGCGTGCCCCTGCGGGATGTCCCCCTGCGCCAGCAGGCGGCGGACATCGGCTTCGTCCTCCAGTCGCCGGAGCATCAGGTGGTGACGGACAAGGTCTGGCACGAGCTGGCCTTCGGACTGGAGAGCATGGGCTGCGATACCCCCACCATCCGCCGCCGCGTGGCGGAGATGGCGTCGTTTTTCGGCATCCAGGGCTGGTTCCACAAGTCCGTGGATCAGCTGTCCGGCGGCCAGAAGCAGCTGTTGAGCCTTGCCTCCGTCATGGTGATGCAGCCCAAGGTGCTGATACTGGACGAGCCCACCAGCCAGCTGGATCCCATCGCCGCCGCCGACTTTTTGCAGACGCTGGGCCGCATCAACCGCGAGCTGGGCACCACCGTTCTCCTGACGGAGCACCGGCTGGAGGATGCGCTGCCCCTTGCCACCCACGTCGCCGTGCTGGACGGCGGACGCCTGCTGTGTACCGGCGCCCCCTCTGAGGTAGGCCGCCAGCTTCGCGGCCGGGGCCACGGCATGTTTCTGGCCATGCCCGCCGCCATGCGGATCTGGGCCTCCGTCCGCAGCGATGAGCCCGCCCCCGTCACCGTCCGGGAGGGACGGGATTTCCTGCGCCGCTGGCAGGCGGCGCACTCCCTGTGCCCGCTGCCTCCGGCGGAGGAGCATCCCCGCGGCGGCCCGGTGCTGACGGCGGAGGGGCTGTGGTTCCGCTACGCGCCGGAGGAGCCGGACGTGGTGCGGGGTCTTGACCTCACCGTGTATCAGGGGGAGCTGCTGGCCCTGCTGGGCGGCAACGGCGCCGGCAAGACCACGTCGCTCCACCTGCTCAGCGGCGCCCTGACGCCCTACCGCGGTACGGTGCGGCACACCGGCCGCATCGGTGTGCTGCCGCAGGATCCCCAGGCGCTTTTCGTGAAAAAAACCGTCCGCCAGGACTTGTACGAGGCGTTCGACGGCCAGACGCTGCCCTCTGACCTTCGGGAAAAGCGGGTGGCGCAGGCCGTGTCCCTCTGCCGCCTGACGGAGCTGCTGGATCGCCACCCCTACGACCTGTCCGGCGGGGAGCAGCAGCGCGCCGCGCTGTGTAAAGTTCTGCTCCTTGACCCGGAGATACTGCTGCTGGACGAGCCCACCAAGGGGCTGGACGCCGAATTCAAGCAGGAGCTCGCCGCCATCCTTCGCTCTCTGACGGCGGGCGGCGTCACCGTGGTCATGGTCAGCCACGACGTGGAGTTCTGCGCCCGTTACGCCCACCGCTGCGCCCTGTTTTTCGACGGCAGCGTGGTGACGGAGGGCGCGCCCCGCCCGTTCTTCTCCGGCAACAGCTTCTACACCACCTCCGCCGGCCGCATGGCCCGGGAGCTGTGCGCCGAAGCCGTCACGGCGGAGGATGTCATGTCCCTCATCGGCGGCGACGTGCCGCCGGAGCCGGTGCCGCCGATGGCCTACGCGCCGCTGCCTCCGGTGGCGGAGGAGTCCGCCGCATGGCAGCCGCCCCGGCTGCCGTGGTGGCGGAAGCTCACCGCCGCTGTGTCCGGCCTTCTGGCGCTGGTGATCTTCTGGCACGCCGCGAAAAACACCGACCTGACGGCGCTGGTGGGCGGCGGCAGCGTGTCCGCCGCCGGCTGGTCGGCGCTGTGGGAGTACGCCCTGTTCATCGCCGCCCTGTTCGTCACCGCCGCCGCCATCGGGCGGCGCTCGCCCCCGCCCGTACAGGTGCAGACCCCGGTGCAGAAGCGGCGGCTGTCCAAACGCACCAAGGCCGCTGCCGCCCTGATCCTGGTGGGCATCCCGGCCATTCTGTTTGTGGGCAGCTATTACTTCGACGTGAAAAACTATTACCTTATGGC
>ERZ1504339.396-NODE-396-length-11893-cov-6.874979_pt1 | contig 11893 bp, 6 predicted proteins | sample MGYA00572239_ERZ1504339 | MGnify/ENA primary metagenome ERZ1504339 (study PRJEB39906, sample SAMEA3182045) | gut metagenome | biome: human; feature: gut; material: Stool; isolation source: human stools | place: Canada | collected 2011-11-01 ... | reverse complement strand
ATGCTGAAGGCAAGCCCGTCGCCGGGGCTACCGTCATGGTCGACGGAACCACGAACGGTACGACGACCAATGCGGCCGGACAGTTTGTGCTTTCCGCTCCTGCCGATGCTACGCTGCAGGTTTCGTTCATCGGATACGATACGCAGTTGGTCGCCGTTGCCGGCAAGACCCGCCTGAACATTCGGATGTCGGAGTCGTCCACCAGCATCGATGACGTTGTCGTCGTCGCTTTTGGTACGACCACCAAGGAGGCTTTCACCGGATCGGCCGCCGTTGTCAAGTCCGAGGAGCTTGAGAAACGCCAGGTCACCAATGTCGCCCAGGCACTCGCCGGTGCCATTCCCGGTGTTCAGGTGACCAGCTCGTCGGGTAATCCTTCGTCCACGCCGACCGTGCTGGTGCGCGGTCTTTCGTCGATCTCGGCCGGCGTAACGCCGCTCTATGTCGTTGATGGCGTTCCCTATTCGGGTGACCTGAACCTGATCAATACGGCCGACATCGAGTCGCTCACCGTGCTCAAGGATGCCGCATCGACGGCCCTCTACGGCGCCCGCGGTGCCAACGGTGTCATCATGATCACCACCAAGCGCGCCAAGAAGGGCGAGGCTATCGTTACGCTCGACGCCAAATGGGGCGTCAATGCCCGCGGTACGCAGCTCTACGACAACATCGACGATCCGGCCCAGTACTACGAGGCCTACTACCAGTCGCTCTACAACTACTACCGCAGCAACGGCTTCTCGTCCTACGATTCGACCATCCGCGCCAACGAGCTGCTGACCAGCAGCAATGCCGGAGGTCTCGGCTATCAGGTCTACACGGTGCCCGAGGGCGAACTGTTCATCGGTACGAACGGCAAGATCAATCCCAACGCCACGCTGGGCCGCAAGGTTACCTACAACGGACAGGACTACTACCTGACTCCCGACGACTGGGTCGATGAGGCCTACCGCACGTCGCTGCGCCAGGAGTACAACGTGAACATCTCGGCGGCCAACGACCGGGCCAATTTCTATGCTTCGCTCGGCTATCTGGACAACGAGGGTATCGTCTCCAGTTCCAGCTATACCCGTTACACGGCCCGTCTGCGTGCCGACTATCAGGCCAAGAAGTGGCTGAAGGTCGGGGCGAATGCCAGCTACTCGCACTATGAGAGCAACTACCTCAGCGACGAGTCCGGATCGACCGGATCGACCAATATCTTCGCCTTTGCCAACAACGCCGCTCCGATCTATCCGGTCTACGTCCGTGACGGCAACGGCAACATCATGTATGACAAGAACGGGCTGAAGATGTACGACTACGGCGACGGCATGAATGCCGGTCTGTCGCGTCCGTTCATGACCAACTTCAACGCCCTGCAGGGCGTGCAGCTCGACAAGAACCTCAGCAACGGCAATGCGTTCACCGGGACGGCCTTTGCCGACGTGAAGCTCTTCAGCGATCTGACCGCCACGTTCAACATCGGTACGAACCTCGATGACGTGCGTTTCAACTCGATGTACAACCCCTACTACGGCCAGTTTGCCAATGCGGGCGGCCGTGTGACGGTGCAGACGCAGCGCACGTTCGAGATCAACGCCCAGCAGCTGCTCAACTACAGCCACACCTTCGCCGGCAAGCACCGCCTGAGCGCCATGGTCGGACACGAGTTCTACAACCAGAAGAACTACGTGCTGAGCGGTACGAAGGAGCAGATGTTCTCGATCGGCAACCTCGAGCTCAACGGCTCGATCGTCGATTCGCAGGGGGCGGCATCCTATACGACCGAGTACAACAACGAGGGTTATTTCGGCCGCGTCGAGTATGAGTTCGACAACCGGATCATCCTCAACGGTTCGTACCGTCGCGATGCCTCGTCGCGCTTCCACCCCGACCACCGCTGGGGCAACTTCTGGTCGGCCAGCGCCGCATGGCTCATCAACCACGAGTCGTGGTTCAATGTCGATTGGGTGGACATGCTGAAGCTCAAGGCCTCGATCGGTTCGCAGGGTAACGACAACATCAGCAACTTCCTCTACGTGGACTACTACAACATCGAGAACTCCGGCGGCGAGATGTCGGTCGTTTTCACCACGAAGGGCAACGAGGAGATCTCGTGGGAGACCAACACGAACATCAACATCGGTGCGGACTTCGAGTTGCTCCGCGGCCGCCTGGGCGGTACGGTCGAGTACTTCAACCGCAAGACCACCGACATGCTCTTCTTCTTCCCCGTGGCTCCGTCGTCGGGCTACTCGGGCTACTACGACAACGTGGGTGACATGCGCAACCGCGGTTTCGAGATCACGCTTCACGGAACCCCCATCCAGACGAAAAACTTCCGCTGGGATCTGACCCTGAACATGTCGCACTACAAGAACAAGGTGACCTACCTGGCTCCCGAGCGTAAATCGACCACGGCGCAGGGCTACGAGGGATATGCTAACGGAAGCTATTTTGTCGGCGAGGGGCTTTCCTACTACACGTGGTACATCCCCAAGTATGCGGGTGTCGATCAGACGACCGGTCTGTCGATGTGGTACAAGGATGTGACCGATGCCGAGGGCAACGTTACGCGTGAGACGACGACCACCTACTCCGAGGCGACCAACTACCTCTGCGGTACGGCCCTTCCCGACCTCTACGGCGGTTTCTCCACCTCGTTCCAGTTCTTCGGTGTCGATGTATCGGCTTCGTTCGCCTACCAGATCGGCGGTCTGAGCTATGATTCGGGCTACGCTTCGGGCATGGCTTCGCCTTACAGCTCGTCGGCCGGCAGCAACCTCAACAAGGACATCCTCAAGTCGTGGACGCCCGAGAATCCCTCGACGACGATCCCGCGCTTCCAGTACGGCGACAACACGAGCGTCAGCACCTCCGACCGCTTCCTGCTCGATGCATCGTACCTCAACATCTCGAACATCCAGGTGGGATATACGCTTCCCGAGTCCTTCACCCGCAAGTTCGGCGTAGGCAAGCTGCGCATCTACCTGGCGTGCGACAATGTCTACTACTGGTCGCGCCGTCAGGGCTTCGATCCCCGTTACAGCTACTCCGGTTCGACGAATTACGCCAACTACTCTCCGATCCGGACGATTTCGGGCGGTATCAATGTTCAGTTCTAATTCCTTCAGACCACAATGAAAACCATACTCAAATACATAATCGCATCGGCCGTGGCGACCGCTTCGCTGAGCGGCTGTATCAAGGAGACCTTCCCCACCAACGGGGCGACGGCCGACCAGGTCGCCGAATCGACCACGGCCCTCGACGCGATGGTGAATGCCATCCCCGGCGCCCTGACGCTCTATGCCCAGAACTACTCGCAGGCCTGGGACTTCGGCTACCCGGCGATCAACGTTTCGCTCACCTGCATGACGGGCGACATGGTCGTGCTGGGGAACACCGGCTACGACTGGTTCGCCAACTGGATGTGCAACCTCTACCTGAGCGAGGACTATGTCACCGGCTATCAGTTCTGGTACAACTACTACTCGTGGATCAAGAGTTGCAACGACGTGATCTCGACCCTCTCGGCCGTTCCGGAGGAGAGCCTCAACTCCGACCAGCGGAGCTATCTGGGCATCGCGCTTGCGTTCCGCGCACAGTTCTACCTCGATCTGGTGCGTCTGTTCGAACCCAAGGAGTGCAACGGCTCGCAGGTGCACGACTACACGATTCCCGACAACATCAAGGACCTGGCCTGCGTCATCGTCACGGAGAACACCTCCGAGGAGCAGGCCAAGAGCAATCCGCGTGCTACGGTGACCGAGGTCTACGACCAGGTGATCTTCCCCGACCTGGAGCGCGCCGAGCGCATGCTGGCTGACTACGCCCGCACGTCGAAGAAGATGCCCGACCTGAGCGTCGTCTACGGTATTGCGGCCCGTGCCTACCTCGAGCGCGGCTCTGCCGGTGTGGACGGAGCCTACCAGAAGGCGGCCGACTACGCCCGCAAGGCGATCACGGCCGGCAGCTACTCGCCGCTGACGCAGACCCAGTGGGAGGATCCGACGACCGGTTTCAACAGCTCGACGAGCAACAACTCGTGGATGTGGTGTACCGTCCAGACCTCGGAGACCGTCCACAACCTCTACTCGTTCATCGCCCACATGTCCACCGAGGAGGACTGGACCAATTACGGCAAGTCCGTGTGCCGCGGCATCAACTCGAACCTCTATGCGGAGATCGCCGACGACGACTTCCGCAAGCACTCGTGGCTCGATCCCGGACTGTTCGACTACTACGACTACAAGAGTTGCCGCCCGGACTACCAGACCTTCTTCGCCAATACGCTCAAGCCGCTGGCTTCGATCAAGTTCCGTCCCGGACAGGGCAACTACACGACCTATACCGTGGGTAATGCGGTCGATCATCCGCTCATGCGTGTCGAGGAGATGTACCTGATCGAGGCCGAGGCGCTCGGCGCACAGAACCTCTCCGAGGGCGTCAATGCACTCAACAGCTTCATGCAGTCCTACCGTCAGCCGTCGTACAGCTTCTCGGCCTCGAGCCTCAAGGAGCTTCAGGAGGAGATCGGCCTGCAGGCCCGCATCGAGTTCTGGGGTGAGGGCATCGCCTTCTGGTACAAGAAGCGTCTTGCACTGGGCATCCACCTGGCCAATTCGAACTGCCCCGACGACAGCTACCGCTTCGAGGTGGACGGCCGCGCTCCGTGGTGGAACCTCCAGATCCCGCGTACCGAATGGCAGAGCAACTCGGCGCTGGTGGGCATGAACAACCCCGATCCGTCGAACACGGTGGACAATGTCATCGAATAACAAGATCCGTTTAATCGAAAAGAACCAAACGTATGAAATTCAACAAATCAGTATATCTGCCCCTGTTCGCGGCATGCCTTTCGGGATTGGCCTCGTGCTCGGACGACGATGATTTTACGTGGAGCGAGCCCGTGCCGTCGGATTGCATGGACGTCTACTTCGCCGATTCGAATCCGACGACCTATGACGTGATGTCGGACGAAATCGATAATCTGAGTTTCACCGTGGAGGTGATGCGCCTGAACAGTGCGGAGGCCGCCACGGTTCCTCTCACGGTCTTCTCGCGCAGCGAGGCCTTCGAGTGCCCCTCGACGATCGAGTTTGCTGCTGGTGAAAACAAGGCGGCCCTTGAGGTCAAGGTCAATAAGGTCTCCTCGGGAGACTACACGCTCGAACTCTCGATCGGAGACGTGCGCTACTCGAATCCCTATGTCACCTACGACGGCGGATGGTCGGTCTTGAGCATCGACATGACGGTGTGGGATTTCCTTGGAACGGGCTCCTTCTATTACAACGGACTTTTCTCGGGTGAAGATCCCGGTCTGTCGCTCTATGCTTCGGGTACGTCGTACAAGATCACCAACTGGGGCGGCGGCGTCGATCTGCTCTTCACGTGCGATGCGACGGGCAAGATCACCGTGGCCGAGCAATATGTCGGAGCCGATCACCAGACCTACGGTCCGGTTTATGTCACCACCGACGGCGCCGATGTGACGAGCTACTACGATCCGGAGACGCAGACCTATTATTTCAACATGGCCTACAACGTTTCTGCCGGAACATTCGGTACCATGTACGAGAAGTTCGTGCTGACGGATCCCGTCCAATAGGGCAGGGATGTCGGTTGGGCACGTAACCTGCAGGCGGACGGTCGGGAGCTCCCGACCGTCCGTTCGTTTTCGTTCCTTGGGGAGGTGCAAAGCGGGGTATCGGGGCAAAAAATGAGAAAAAAAGGATTTTTTTTGCGTCGGATGCTTGCGGAATCAAAAAAAATGGTTACCTTTGCACCACGATAATACGGAACACACTTCCGATATCGGGATGGTGCCATAGCTCAGTTGGTAGAGCAAAGGACTGAAAATCCTTGTGTCCCCGGTTCGATTCCTGGTGGTACCACAAAAACAAAAAGCAGCAGAGCCTTGATCCCTAAACGGAATCAAGGCTTTTTCTTGCCCCCCCCCTCCTGACGGATACGACAGTTGTGAAGATTGGCCGGATGCGGAGATCCCTTTCCGGCCCGATTTTGTCCACTCCTTCGGGCTGTCGGTGTGAACGGGCGCCTGCCGGTACGAAAAAGGGCGGGCTCCGATTTGGGGCCCGCCCGACGGTTCACTGTTTCTTCAATGTAGGCAATGCTCCGGTGAGTTCGTAACGCCACTCTGAGCCTGCGTTCTGCAGGGCGGCGTTCATGGCATCAACGGCGTTCTGCCAGGTAACGGTTGTGCCGTCCACCTTCGTGGCTCCCTCAGTGCTGCCGTTGCCGATACCTCTTTCGAGGTTGTTGCTCCAGTAACAGCCAGTCATGGAGACGGAGCTGTATCCCGTCACGCCGCCGACATTCATGTTTCCGGAGACTTCGCCCGCAGCATGGTAGCAGCCAGTCACGGTGCCGTTGTAGTTGCGTCCCGCCACACCGCCGACATCGCTGTGTCCGGAGACATCGCCCGTGGCGTAGCAGCCGGTCACGGTACCGCTGTTGAATCCCACCACGCCGCCGACGTTGAAGCTATTCCCCTTGACGGTGCCCGAGACGGTGCAGCCGATCATGGAACCAAAGTTCACTCCCACCACGCCGCCGACATAGTAGCTGCCGTTAATTTTCGCCCCTGCAAGCGTCAGGTTCTGCACCTTGCCGCCGAGACAGCCAATCAGTCCTACACACCACTGATTCGGAAGGTTGATGGTCAGCCCCGTAATGGTATGTCCGTCACCGTCGAAAGTGCCGGTGTATGGGTTATATGGGTCGTAGTCTGTGCCCATCGGTGTCCAGTTGCTTTCGCCGTCGGCCACCGCAGGCAGGGTGATGTCGGCGGTAAGGGTGCAGTTCAGTGTCATATCTTTCTGTACGGCTTCGTTCCATGCCAGCAGGCCGTTGGCATTGTAAACCGTATAGGTCTTTCCGTCCTCCGACACGGTGTAGCCCGGGTCTTCTGCCGCAGCGAGGGAGACGGTGTAGGTATATTCCTCGCCCGCTTTCCAGTCGGTATCGTTCTGCATCTTATAGACGAAGACCTTGCCGTTGTTGAAAGCGCAGGTGATGAAGGCCGTGCCCGCCGCCACCGTCTGCGGGGCGACGAGGGCGGTGTAGGTGTCGCCGCCCTTGTCATAATACGGGGCGATTACAGTCGGGTTTCCATTCTCGGTGGAGAGGCCTGTCAGCCGCACGAAAATCTGCTCCTCAGTGTAGTCCGTCAGAACGACGGTGACCCGCGCCGTGCGGTGGGTGAAGCGGAGTGTGGGGTTGCCGTAGCTCACCGTCTGTTCCTCGGCCACGATGAGGTCGCTGCCCTCGAAGTTCTTCCGGGCACTTTGGTCGGCAGCTACCTTCACGGCAGGCGGGGTTGTCTCGCCCTCGGTGTAGGGCCACCACGCCGTGACGGTGATGTTATCGTGGTTGGTCCAGTAGTGCGGGTCGGTGGAGGTCAGCGTGGCGCTGGTGTTGTCGGCGGTGGTGGGCGTCACGTCGTACGCCTTCACCGTGCCGTCCATCAGGACTGCCACGCTCTGCACGCCCTCCCAGTCGCCGTCCACCGGGGCACGGGTACCGGCGGTGGCTGTCGCCGCGGGGTTCAGTCCCGTGGCGGTGAAGACGATGGGTGTGCCTTCCGCTCCTTCCGGCAGGAAGCCCGCTTCGTCCCGCGTACAGGCGGCAAGGGCGAGCAGCAGGGCGAGGGCTGCGGATATATGGATGGTTGTTCGTTTCATGATGCGTGTTGTTTAGAGATTATTCTTCCTTCTTTAGTGTGGGCAGTTCTCCGGTGAGTTCGTAACGCCACTCTGAACCGGCACTCTGCAAGGCGCTGTTCATGGCTTCAACGGCCGTCTGCCAGGTAACGTCTGTGCCGTCCACTTTTGTGGCTTGACCGCTGCCATTGTCGTATCCGATACCGGGATCAGGACTGTCGTTCCAGTAGCAGGCGGTCACACTACCGACGCCGCCGTTGTATCCCGCCACGCTACCGACCCAGTTGCCAGTTGCCGTGACATTTCCATTGACATGGTAACAGGCGGTCACGGTGCCGTAATAGTTCCATCCCACCACGCCGCCGACATAGTTGATATTTCCCGTGACATCTCCCGTGGCATGGTAGCAGGCGCTCACAGTGCCGAAGTTTTCTCCCACCACACCGCCGGTATATTGGTTGTTGGAAATGTTGCCCGAGACAGTGCAGCCGGTCACGGTGCCTTTGTTCTGTCCCACCACACCACCGATACAGCTTTTAGTTCCCGTGATATTTCCAGAGGCGGTGCAGCCGCTCACGGTACCAAAGTTTGTTCCCACTACGCTGCCAACGTAGAAGACACCAGATATATGTACATTTTCCAGCGTCAGGTTCTGCACCTTGCCGTCGGAACCAAGACAACCGAACAGACCCGCATAGTTTTTTTCCGACTGATTGACGGTCAGCCCTGTGATGGTCTTGCCGTTACCGTCGAAGGTACCGTTGTATGAATTGTTTTCGTCTGTTCCTATCGGTGTCCATTCCTTACCCGCCATGTTGATGTCGGCGGAGAGGGTACAATTTATTGATGGGTCTTTTTGTGCGGCTTCGTTCCACGCCAGCAGGCCGTCTGCGTTATAGACCGTGTAGGTCTTGGTGGTGGTGTCGTAGTTGTAGCCCAAATCCTCGGCTGCGCCTTCTTCGCCGCCGCCGTCAGCCCAGTCACCGATGGTGCAGCCCTCCAGCGTCAGGCCGGTGGCGTTCACCTTGACGGTATATTTATAGCGGTTGCCCGCCTCCAGCACGACGTCGTTCTGTGGGCGGAAGTAGAAGTTGCCGCCGCCAAGTTCCACACGGATGAACGGCTCGCCTTTCGCAACGGTCTGCGGGGCGGTCAGTGCCTCGTAGCTGTTGCCGCTTGCGTGGTAGGTCTGGATGGCGGTCGGGTTTTCGTTATCGGCGGACAGGCTCATGAGGCTCACCGTGGCTCCGGCTACGCTCGTGATGCCTGTGCCGGGCTTCAGTGCGACGGTGATGCGTGCCGTACGGTGGGTAAAGGTGAGCTTCGGTTCGTCAAATTCCACCGTCTGGTCGATGGCGGCGATGAAGTCGCTGGCTGCAAAGGCCTCCTGTGTGCTTTGGTCTTCGGCCACCTTTACGGCAGGCATCCGTGTGATGTCTGTATCGTCGAGGGGCCACCATGCCGATACGGTAATCGGGTCGCGGCTGGTCCAGTAGTGCGGGTTGTTCTCGCTTGAGAGCATGGCGCTCTTGCTGTCGGTAGAAGCCGTCACGGTGTATTCCTTTACCGCGTCGCCCATCTTGAGTGTCACGGTCTGTACGCCCTGCCAGTCGCCGTCCACGGTGGCACGGGTTGATGTGGCTGCCTGCGGAGTTGCCTCTACGGACAGTCCGGTGGCACGGATGACTACGGGATATTCACCTTCGGGCAGACGGTTGTCGTCGGCCTGTTCGTCCTGCGTGCAGGCGGCCAGTGAGAGGGCGAGCGCAGCAAGTGCAAAAAATCTTGTCTTCATTATATCTGTCATTTTTAGTTACAAATCTGCGTTTACTTCCCCATTGTCTATTTCTTTCCAATCTGATATAGAGGCTCCTTGGATTTCCACTTCATCCGGTGTTTCCAGCGTTCCGCCGAGGGTCAACGATTCGCCCTTTCCGGTGTTGAACTCCTTGAGGGCTTCCGTAAGGTCGCTTTTCAGCGTGGTGGGGGTCGGGTTGCCGTCAGCATAGCGGATTTCGCCCGTCAGCAGCTGTTCCGTGCCGGTCACACCCAGCAGCCGCACCGTGGCTTTCCACTTGCCGGCATCGTCACCTTCGGTTATCTTGGTGAAGGGCAGCACGACGTTCGAAGCGGCTCCGTAGGTATCGGTAGCGAAATCGAGAGTTCTGGCTGCACCCGTCAGATGGGCAACAATCTCCGTGATGCGTCCGGCGGCATCCCCCGTCGGTTCGACGACCAGCGTCAGTTCGCGCACCTGCTGCTTCATCGCGGCGGTAAACGCATGGTCCTTGTCCTGCTCGATGGCCACCTGCTCCGCATGGGTGAAGAACCAGCCCGGATTGGCCGCGATGCAGCTCTCCGCATCGGCCCCGGTATCCGCGGCTGCGGCCACGGCGGCCGTGGTGCCGCTTACCGTGATTCCCTCGGCCGGGTTCCACACCGCGAGGGTGTAGCTGCCCGGAGCAAACAGATGGTCGGGAGCATGGGTGGCGGCGGTCTCCGTACCCGTATAGTCACCCATGGCGACGGTCCATGTGGCAGGTATGTCGATGCCTTCGCCGCGTGCCGACCAGTCGGCCGTTACGGCAATCTTCCCGTGGTCGGGGTGCGGGGTGTTGTAGAGCGTGTCCTTGACGCAGGCGGCGGCCAGCAGCCCGGCGGCTGCGGCGGCCAGAATCGGAATATGTCGTGTTGTTTTCATATCGAGGTCGTTCGGTTTAGAAGAGGTTCCACTTCAGGGAGATGCCGGCATGGACGGGTCCCCACCAGTTGCGGGTTTCGGATCCCTGACGCACGCGCACGCCGTCGATGACGCGGTATTTCTCGTAGTCGGCATGCAGACAGCCCAGCCCGAGCGAGAAATCGAGGGCGAGGCGCTTGCCGAGGGGCAGGATGTAGCCGCCCGTGAGCCCGCCGCCGAGGATGTCGCCCTGGCGTCCCGTCTCGGAGAGCTTGTAGTTGAACGCCCCGGCCTTGAACATCGCGCCGAGGTAGCCGCGGCGCTGCGCACCCATATAATAGCGCACCTCGGGCGCCACCTCCCAGAGGGCATAGCGTCGGTCCTTGTCGCTCCACGACCACGAGGTCCACGATCCGCCGACGCCGAGGCTCCATCGGTCGGAGATGTGCCACTCGACGCCGAGGTCGGGCGTCAGGGTTGCCCAGCGGAGCAGGTTGGCGCGCAGGTCGAGCCCCATGGCGCAGGCTTCGGGCTCCGCGGGCTCCTCGATCCGGACGACCGGCTCCCGGGCTTCCCGTTCGGCTTCGGCCTCTTCGGCTGCGAGACGCTCCTCCCGCTCGGCTGCGAGGCGCTCGGCTTCGGCGCGCTTTTCGGCTGCGAGACGCTCGGCCTCGGCCTCTTCGGCCGCGCGGCGCTGTGCCTCCCGTTCGGCCTCCGATGGCCCGGCGGGGATGACGATGCGCACGGTCACCAGATTGCCTCCCGAGGCGAGGTTCTTCGTCGTGAAGCACGCCTCGGTGAGCCCGCCGCGGAGGATCATCTCGGTCTTCACGCGATTGGATCGGGTCTTGGCCACGGCGAGGTTCTCGGCCGCAGAGGGCTGCGAGGAGCAGCGGCCCTCGACCTCGACGGGCACCGCGCCGTCGAGGATGGCGGCACGGTTTTCGGCGATGCAGGCGAGCAGGCGGTCGAGCTCTTCGCCGTTTCCGTTCCACGGGATGTAGAACATGTCGTCGTCGGCGACGAATCGGAAGGTGTACTCGGCCGGCGCGGATCCGGAGGGTCCGTCTGCCGTCTGGCCGAAGGTCGGGACTGCCAGGAGTCCCAACGCAAACAAAAGGGTCAGGAGTCTATTCATGGTATCATGGATTTGTTCGGGTTGCCGCGGGGACAAAACATCCCCGGCCCGGATCGGGGAGATTCGGGCTGAAGGGAGACGCCGCGGGGGCGTCAGTTCCGGATTTTTTGCGGGGGGGGGAATTTCGGCGGATGCGGGTGCGCGCAGCCGTTTCGTCACCGAGTGGCGAAAGGTCCGTGCGGGGATTTTTCCAGAAGGGGATCATGGCATCGAGCCGAAGAGTTCGAGGACAAAATTAGCAGAAAAATCGGAACGGGAAAGTGCGGAGCGCAGATTTTGTCGTTTAGGCAAGAAATTGTCGTTTAGGCAAGTGGAAATTGTCGTTTAGGCAAGAAAAATTGTTGTTTAGGCAAGACGCACCGGCGCCCGGAGAGGGCGGGATGTCACGAAATCGGATCGTTTTCGAGG
>ERZ1504339.375-NODE-375-length-12388-cov-7.094949_pt1 | contig 12388 bp, 4 predicted proteins | sample MGYA00572239_ERZ1504339 | MGnify/ENA primary metagenome ERZ1504339 (study PRJEB39906, sample SAMEA3182045) | gut metagenome | biome: human; feature: gut; material: Stool; isolation source: human stools | place: Canada | collected 2011-11-01 ... | reverse complement strand
TCCTTTGACAGCGGATTGCGAATTCCTTATTTATATTCACAATCATATTTCCCTTGCCGTGTTGTGGGGAAGGTTCTTTTATGATTGAATAACCCATTAATTGTCAAACGTTACATGAAATTGCACCTTCCCTTGAATCTGCTGGCCGCCCTGATAACCTCCTTCTCCGGGGTAACGCTTGGAACTGCCACCTTTGCAGGAGTTTCTGGTCTTTTAATAACAGTATCACAGGCTTATGCTGCGGATGTCGCTTTTAACGGGACACAGGTTAACGTAGCGGCGGGAGGCAGCTCCACTTATGACGTGGGCACCGTTACGGCTTCCACCCCCTTGAATTTTGCCGGGGCGGGCAACGCTACGATCACGAACCTGAACGGAGACGCCCCGGAAGCCGTGCTGACAGTGAATCGCGTCGCCAACGGAGGAACGGCCCTCTCCACCCTCACCCTGAACGGGGCGGGCACCTTCAACGGCATTATTTCCCTCTATTCCAACACGACAGGGGGAACGCAGAACAACATCCTGAACCTCAATCACGCGCTGGCGGCCCAGAACGCCACCATCAAGCTGGGCGGCTATGGTTATGCGACCGGGGCCTCCGTCCTGAAAGCGGGCGTGAATACCTCCATCAGCAAACTGGTGCACAACAACACCGCGGCCCTGATTACCGGGGAGGGAACCACACTGACCATCACGGGGGACTCTTCTTCCTACGGCGGCAGCTTCGGCGGCACCGTGACAGTTGATTACACGGGGGGCGGCACGTTCACCCTGGGCAATTCCGACAAGAGCGCGGCGCTGACCCCCGCCGCCTCCGCGGATGCCACTCTTAAAATCAGCAGCGGAACGCTTTCCCTGTTTTCCGGCAATGTCAACTGGTCCCAGAAGCTGGTCATGGGGGACGGCACAACGCTCACCGTGCAGGACGGCCCCGCCGTTTCCGGATATTATAACTATGACGCCACTTCCATCAATGGGGACGGCTTTACCTTCTCCGGGGCAGCCACGTTCGGCACCGGAGTGAACCTCACTACCCAGTACGGCAAGAACATCAAATTCACGGGCGTGCTTACGGCCGCCTCCGGCTTTTCCATCAGCGGGACCGATAGCGAGTACACTTATTACACCCTGACCGGCACGGAAAACCAGATCGGCGGGACCATCGCCATCACCCGCAACTCCACTTCCCTGGGCATCAACGCTTCCGGTTCCCTCGGCACCGCCGCCGTAACTACTTCCTCCGGCAGCCAGTACCTCACTTATTACGGTACGGCGGGAGAAGCGGCGGACGTCATTGACAACTCCATCACCGGGGCAGGCAACTTTGTAGCCCAGTCAGGCTGGGTGCATCTGTCCGAGAACGTAGCGCTTACAGGCACCTACACCGTCAATTCCGGCGCCGTACTCTCCAAGGCGGGCTCCATCAGCGCCGCGCTTGCGGGAGGCAGGCTGGATGCAGGCAATGGAACCATGAATGTGACGGGACTGACGGGGAATGGAACCATCTCCGCCTCCGCGGGCACCATGAATTTCCAGGACGCCTTCACAGTGGGGGAAACGATGGGCATCCTCGCCAACGGTTCCGGAACCATTACGGGCAATGTAACGGTGGACGGCGGACGCCTGTACTACACCTCCATGGACAATGTGGGCAGCGTGCTTCAGAACGTGACGCTGACTTCTGGCCTGATTGATTTTTCCGGTTTCCAGGAATTCCAGGACCTGTTCGGTTCCGAAGCCCTGGTGAATACCTCCTACAACCTGGGCGTTGACCTGGGGACGGGGTTCACGCTGGCGGATATTGACGAGTCCCTGTACACCATCACCACCGTTGACGGGAAAACGGTTATTACCTTCACGGGATCCGGCGCGTATGATACCGCATGGGATTCCGCCTGGGGGCTGGAAAACGCCCCCACCTCCGGCGCCGGAACACTGGCGGACCAGCAGACGCTGGCCCTGTACAACATTCGCGCCGCGTCCATGCAGGAGGGCTTCGGCTCCGTGAACGTCGTGACCGGAACGGGTGACCTGACGGGAGTGACCCTGGCAGGCGGCTATTACAACACTGCAACCAATGCAACGGCCACGGAGATCACTACCGGCATCTGGACGGATGTGCTGGGGGGCAATTACGGCCTGATCATCGGCGGCAGTTATGCCAACAACTGGAGCGGCACCGGCAAGTGGAACATCACGGGTGACGTCCATACCCAGATTCAGGGGGATACCTCCGTCAACTGGGTGGTGGGCGGCAACTACAAGGACGGCCAAGCTGCCGGCATTACGGGGAACGTTTACGTGTCCGTGGACGGAAATGCCGTGGTCAAGGGGAGCGTGATAGGCGGTGGCACCGCGGCCCACAACTCCACCAACAACATTGACGGCAGCACCTTTGTCGTGGTGCGCAGCATGCAGAGCGTGACGGATGAAACCGTCTCGCTCAATTCCGTAGCCAGGGGCTTCATCATCGGCGGCAGCGCCTATGAAGCCAACTCCACTTCCAGCGCCGCCATCACCGGAAGCACCAATGTGACGATTGACCTGGGGACTGCCTCCGGCACCTTCGTCAAGAGCATCGTGGGCGGTTCCTACTCGGGCAGCTCCGGAACATATACGATCAACGGGGACTCCAACGTCAGCATCACTGCCGCCAGTGACGCCGTCTTTACCGGGGCCATTTACGGCGGCGGCTACGGCACTGCCGGAACTTCCACGGTCAGAGGCAATTCCAACCTGACGCTGGATGGCGGCGCCTATACGGGAGCCCTTTATGCGGGCGGCGGCGGAGCAAGGTCCGCCGTGAACGGGAACGCCACCCTCACCGTTAAAAAAGCCGTGTTCCGAGCGGGCAGCACGCTGAATGTGTCGGAAGGCACGGTAGGGGGCACCTCCTCCCTGCTTCTGGGCGGTTACGGCAATACGGCGGACCAGGCCATCTCCTTCTCCAATACGGTCATTACCGGCTTCGACATTGTGACCATGTTCCAGAACTCCTTCTTTACGGGGAACCTGAAGGTGGACGGCTCCAGCACGCTGGCCCTGGCGGGAGACGCCGGAACGGGAATCAACGTGAATGGCACGTTCGCCCTTTCCGCGGAAGGGGAATTGAATCTGGACCTTACCGGGTTTGGCGCCTTGACGGACGGCATGTCCGTGCTCTCCACCACCGGACTGACCAACATCTCTTCCATCAAGGCCGTCTTTGCGGACGGCGTGGCGGGAACCATCACCCTTTCCAACAATGGCAGGGACCTGGTTTACACGGCGGAAACCCTCCTGCTGTGGGCGGGCGGTGAAAACGGGGTCTGGAGCGCGGAAAACATCTGGACGGACGGCGGCACGCCCGCCACGTATGCGGACGGCCTGGCGGTTTCCTTTGCAGACCAGGCCGGAGTCGCCACCTCCGCGGTGCAGCTTGATTCCGAGGTTTCCCCCGGCTCCATGCTGGTCCGCAACACCACCACCCGCTATGAGCTGGCGGGAACCGGAGTAATTGCCAATACCGCCGTTACCAAGGAAGGCACGGGAACCCTGGTGCTGGGCTCCGCTTCCATCCTCGGTACGGGAACCACCGTAGCCGTGAACCAGGGCGTTCTGGCGTTCGGGTATGATACGGACCTGCCGGCCACGGGCATCACCTGGGGCGCGGGTTCCTCCCTGGGAGCGGCCAACGGCGCGACGGTCACGGTGAATTTGGGAACCGTGACCAACCCGGCGTTCTCCCTTGCCGCGGATACCAACTCATTCATTAATCTGGTAACGCCTTCAGACCTTACCTTCGGCAATAACATCACGGGAGCCGGCTCCGTCCGGAAAACCGGTACGGGGCTGCTGAAATTGACGGGGGCCAACTCCGGCCACCTGATCGTGCAGGAAGGCAACGTCCAGATAGGGGGCGGCTCCACTGCCATCAATTGGGGCAGCGCCGGTTCCTCCGTCACCCTGCAGAACGGCACGTCCCTGATCATTGCGGGCAACAGCGCCCACCACACCATCGGTTCCGATCTGATTCTGGGCACGGCCGCATCTGACGCGGTCTCCCTGAAATGGGTGGACGCCTCCCAGGCAAACGCCACCAATTACCAGCATAACTTTACGGGAACCGTTACCGTCAACGGGGCGGCCACCCTGGTGGGCCGGGACAACTGGGCCAAGGAAATGGGCTTCACCGGAACGCTTACAGGCGCAGGCTCCCTGACCTACAGCCGCGGAGGGGGCGATGGCAGGTACAACTCCAACGGCAAGCTCATCATCGGCGGTGACGCCTCCGGATTTACCGGCATGATCACCATGAACGCCGCCAACGGGTACAGCACGGGGCTTGACATGCGCACCTCCATGGCGCAGGGCGGGGTCACCCTCACGTCCGGCACGGATACCACGGGATTCGCCTTCATGCGCGTGCTGGGGGATATTGAAATCGCCTCCCTGGACGGCACGGCCAACTCCCAGGTGGGCGCCGTGGGGGGAGCGCGTACGCTGACGGTGGGTTCCGGCACGTATAACGGCACCATCACGGACCACGGCGTTGCCATCGCCTACGGAGCCACCACCATCTCCTATGACACCACCGGAGTCCTCTCCCTGACCAAGGTCAGCGATGAAACCCTGACGCTGGGCGGAACGGTCAGCTACACGGGGCTGACGAACATCCAGGGTGGAACCGTTGCCCTTACTGCCGCAGGGGCCACGTCCCTGGGGAACATCACCATGGCGGCCAATACGCGGATGACGACCGCCGGGGCCCTGAATCTGGCGGCCAGTTCCACGCTGACCCTGGATATAAGCTCTTCCATCGGCGTGGGTGGGGCCTTCGGGGCCGGTACGTTCAACCTCACCCTGAATGGCCTTGAAGGCATTACGGAAGCCGGGGAATACACCCTGATTTCTGCTGCCAGCGGACTTGATGCCGCCAGCGCCATCTTCAACTGGGCCGGCTATACCGGAGACGAAACGCTGATTTACACGCTCGAACAGACGGGCGCCACCCTCAAGTTGGTGGTGACTTCCGCCGGGGACGTTTGGATCTGGCAGGGAACGGAAGGCATGACCTGGAGCGACACGAACACGGGAGCCCAGTGGGGCATTGACGGCTCTGCGGATACGGCCGCCGGCCAGAACCTGGTCTTCAACAGCTCCGGAGCGGGAACCGTCACCCTGTCCGGCGCGGTGAATCCGGCCTCCATCACGGTGAACAACGCCGCGGGCAGCGACTATGTATTCGCCTCAGACGGCACCGGAAAAATTGCGCAGGGCACGCTGACCAAGCGCGGCGAAGGCAAGCTTACCCTGAACCTGGACAATACGGGCTGGGCGGGAGCCATCTCCCTCCAGCAGGGCGAGCTGGTGGCCCAGGTGGCCAACTCCCTCGGTTCCGGGGCTGTCACCATTACGGGTGGCACGCTCACGCTGGCTACGGCTGACGTCCAGCCGGGCATGGGCATGATCAACCTTCAGGGCGGGAGCCTCAATCTGGCGTCCGGCGCCTTTGCCACGGCGTTCACCGCAGACAACATGACGTGGACGGACGGCTCCCTGATCCTGGGTGAAAATGTGACGGCTACCGCCGCCAAGGCCCTGGCCAACGGAAAAACCGTGGAACTGGCCGCCGGCTCCATGCTGACGGTCAGCGGCGCCAATGACAACACGGCGCTGAACCTGGATGCCTCCGGCACCGGCACCATTTCCGTGGGCCTGGGAACCAGCTACGGAGCCAATGTCCTGAACATGAGCACGGCATTCCAGGGAACCCTGTCCGTGACATCCGGTTACTTCCAATTGAACAACGTGACCATGGGAGCAGACGGCACCGTGAACCTGGCGGACTCCAATGTCCGTGCGGAATGGAACGGCACGGCCGGGGGCGCCTTTGCCAATGACATCATCTTTACGGGCAACCAGATATTCGCCACCAAGGACTTCACCCTCAGCGGCGATCTGAGCGGAACGGCGTTCTCCACCCAGGGCGGGGGCAACATCACCCTCACGGGCGGCGTCAATCTGGACGGACAGCTCAAGGTGCACCGCGGCACAGTTACGGTGAACTCCGCCAATGTGACCAAGCTGGGGGACAGCATTGACATCCAGAACAACTCCACGCTGGCCTTTGCCCGCGACTTCTCCTACGGCGGCGTCATCAGCGGCACGGCCGGCAGCACGGTATCCGTAAACGCCGGAACGCTGGAGCTCACCGGAGCGAACACCTTCCTGGGCACCCTCTCCATTGCGGGCGGCGCTACGGCGCGGCTGGGTGACGGGAGCGCCTGGGCCGGGGCCCTCTCCGGAGCCGGTTCCCTGGTCGTCGACACCACGGGGAATATAACGCTGGCGGCCGGCAACACCGGGTTCACCGGTTCCACTACGCTCTCCGGAACGGGCACCGTCACCCTCGCGGGGGCCGACTCCCTGGGGTCCGGGCGGGTCACCGTCAACAACGGGATTCTTGACCTGGCCTCCCAGAATGCGGCCAACGCCATCCTGATCACGAAGGGAAGCCTGGCAAACGCGGGAGCTAAAACCACCGGAAACGTGGAAGTGGCCGCTTCCGCCGGAACGCAGGGCGCCCTGAACACCATCAATCTGGGCGGTCTGTCCGGCTCCATGGTCGGCTCCATCGTCATGGAAGACTACTCCCGGCTCACCGGCATCTCCGGCGGCCTGGACATGACGGGAAAGACGGTGACGCTGAAACTGGATTCCGGCAGCCTTACCGCGGGCGGAACAACCGGGCAGGGCGTCATTGATGCGGACAGCCTGACGCTCTCCGCCGCCAACACGACCATCAACCTCAGCAACCAGGGCGTCCTGGACCTGCTCTCCGCCAACCGGGATTCCGCCGACGGCGTAGGGCTGGTGCTGACGACGGGAACGCTGACCGTGGACAACTACAAGCAGATAGCCTTCTCCCCGCTTCTGGCCTCCCTCGGTTATGCCGTGACGGAAGTCCTGGGCGCGGACGGAACGCTGATGGTCAGCGGCAATACGGACCTCGTCTACCTCGTGGACACCACGCCCAACTCGGACAACCCCAACATCAGCGACTACGCCGCCCTGGATCCCTACAAGGCCGTGGGCATCAACGGAACCACGCTCAATGTAAGCCTGAACGGTGCTCCTGAAGCCTCCCGGAACGGAGACGGCCTGAAAGTCAGCAACCTGATCGGCAGCAATGGCGCTCTGGTGGTGACGAATACGGCGGCGGACGCTGCCGCCAACCATGCCGTGGTGGACCTGATCCAGAACGTGGACGCCGGAGGCAACAGCTACGGCGGCACCATCAGCGGGGACCATGTGGACTTTATCAAGAAAGGAGCGGAAACCCTCACCGTGGAAGGCAGCTTCACCGGAAATGACTCCATGCTGAGCTCCACGGAAGGGAACATTGTCCTGAACGGTACGGGCAACAGCCTCACTACGCTGGAGCTCGCCGGGGGAGACATCACGCTGGGCGGCAGGAATGACGGCGCCTCCCGCGTGACGACGGTGGAAAACCTGGCCTCCGGCACGGGTGGAGGAACCCTGGACCTGGGCCGCGGCGCCCAGCTGGTCCTCACCGGCCAGCAGGCCGGCAGCCATGTGACTGATGTGACCATCTCCGGTGACGGCACGCTGACCCTCGGAGGAATGGGAACGGACTCCTCCCTGACGCTGGGCAACGGCTCCTCCCTGGACGGCGTTCTGCTGGACATCCGGGAAGGTTCCGCGCTTTCCACCGCGGCCGGCTCCGTGAATACGGTCTCCGGCCTGACGGGCGGGGGCGCCCTGAAGCTGAGCGGCGCGGAAATGACGGTGGACTCCTCCGCCTCCCATACCTTCACCGGTACGCTGGACGGCGCATCCGGAACGCTCAACGTCAAATCCGGCAACGGCAGCGTGCAGACCATCAAGGGTGCGGGCAATGCCGGCTACAACCTGAACGTGAGCGACGGCGGCGCGCTGACCCTGGCCGGCGCGGCTGCGGAAGGCGGTAATCCCGCCCAGGCTGCCTACAAGGGCATTACAGTGAACGGAGGCACGCTCAACATCGGCAGTGCGGACGCTCCCAAGACCCAGTTGACTCTTGGCACGGACGGCTTGAGCGTGACGGGGAACAGCACGGTTACCATCACCACGTCCTCCACCACGGTGGATGGCCTGGGGAACCCCTTCGTCACCTCCAGCGGAAACATTACGCTGGGCGACGGAACGGGAGAAGTGACGCTGGTCATGACCAACCTGGACACCCTGGTGACGGGGAGCACGGAAACGCTGAACATGGAACTGTTCAAGACGACGGACGGCGCGCTGGTATCCCTGGGCGACAACGTCACCCTCCAGGACATGATCCTCAGCTCCCTGTATGAAAACCTGTCTCTGACCACGAATGACAGCATGACGGCCATCATCCTCACCGGCACGGCGCGCACGGAAAACATCTTCCGTGACTCCTCCCTGACGCGGAACGCGGCCACCGGGGCGGACCTGCTGTGGAACTCCCGCTACCATATGGAGGAAGGCACCACCCTGCGCGACTTCTACACCTCCGTTCTGCTCTCCCAGAACGCGGGCGACTACTCCGGCGCGGCCCGCAAGCTGGCCGCCGCCGCGGGCAGCACGGTCACCAGCCTGGGCATCGCCCAGCGTGACTCCCTGCGCGACCAGATGGGCTGGATCCGCAACCGCGTGGCGCAGATGGGCGTGAACCCCGCGTACGTCCATGAGGACATGCCGTACTTCCACATGTGGATGCAGGGCACCGGGTCTTATGCCAAGCTGGACACCAAGGGGGATGAAAGCGGCTATGAGCTCACCACCTGGGGCGGAACGGTAGGCATGGACGTGGACATCAACGACAACTTCACCGCTGGCGCGGCCTTCACGGCCAACTACGGAAGCCTCACGGCGAATGCGGCGGATACCGCGGACGGTGACCTGGACAGCTACTACGTCAACCTGTTCGCCCGGTACCAGTCCCGTAAATGGTCCCACCTGCTTATCCTGACGGGCGGCTGGAATGATGCCAAACTCACGCGCACGGTGGATTACGGCTCGGGCTCCTACCAGGCCCACGGCAGTACCACCGGGTCCGGCTTCGGCGCCATGTACGAGCTGGCGTACGACATCGCCCTCAATGAAGACAAGAGCGTGATTCTCCAGCCCCTGTTCAACGCCTCCATCGTGACGACGCGCATGGACGGCTACAGTGAAAGCGGCTCCGCCGGAAATGCCGGGCTGAGGGTGGAGGACCAGGAACTGACCACGGCCGCAGTCGCCGTGGGCGCCAGACTCTCCGGCCTCATGGGCTCCAACGTCTTCGGGCGTGAAGCGCTGGGTGAAATCCGGGTGAACGTCTCCCAGGACATGGGCGACCGCCGCGGGCAGGCCAATGTGGGCTTCCTGGCGGACCCCTCCTACACGCGTCCGGTGTACGGCGCCAAGGTGGGAAGCACGGCCTTCCAGGCCGGTGTGGGGTTGAGCGTCCCCGTAGGCACCCAGGGCGTCATCTTCGTGGACGGCAATGCGGACATCCGCAGCGGTTCCAGCTCCATCAACGGAAGCATCGGCTACCGCTACAACTTCTAAAGGAAGAAAACGTCAGTTAATCAGAAGGCCGCTGCGGAATAATCCGCAGCGGCCTTCTTCGTGAATGGGCGGGATTTCTTTATAGGATAACGTGAAGAGTGATTTCCGCCCTCTCATGGGCGGCTTACTTCCATTCCCATTCAACGGGCGTTTCCATGTCCGGCCTCAGCGCCTGGCGGACCGGGCAGCTCATGGCCGTTTTTTCCAGCATGGAACGGAGGGGATGGCTGCTTTCCAGGGGCATTACGGCCTTCAGCTCAATCTTTTCAATCCCCTTGGAGGATTCCACCGCGCGCGCCAGAACGCGCATGCCTTTCAGGTCCACGCCCTTTCTGGCCGCGACCACGGAAACCAGGCTCATCATGCAGGAGGCGAGCGTGGAACCGAGCATCACGCCGGGGGAGGGAAACTCCGCGCGGCCTTCAAAAGAGGCGGGCAGGTCCGTGGCAAAAGTGATGTTGGAGGGAATGTAGGTGGTTTCACAGCGGAATTGCCCGACGTTCTCCGTCTCGGAGGTGTAATGAGTATCAGTCATAGGAGTGTGACAGCGGAACCCTGGATCGAGTTCACCTGAATTTGGTTATTTTTTTAGTTGGGCCGTCGCGGAAATCCGATTTGCAGGGGTGCCGGTCCATTCCGGCATGCGCGGCAAAGCCCCCCCTTATCCCCGTTCTCCTGTGCTTGCCAGGAAATCAATCCTGATCTGATGCAGCCCTTCACCGAGCTTCATCACCATCCGTTCCTTTCACGATGATGGCGTGGCTGTCAACGGAATCTTCACGCAGTGACTTGATCTGCCGGTATTCTTCCGAAGAAAAGCAGCGTTCCAGGCTTTCCCTGGAGGGAAAACGGATGACGATCACGCGGTCCGGCTTCCACCCGGAGCTCAGCGGAATGACCTCATTGGTCCTGACCAGGTATTCGCCGCCGTGTTTTTCAACAATGGGCTTCACTTCCCGGATGTAGGAATCGTATGGAGTGTCTGCATCGGAGCTTAAAGAAACCGTTACGATAAAATAATAGCTCATATCCTTCCTTTCCCTGGTGGCCGGCCCCTGTGCGGCTGCCATGAAATGCTCCGTGGGGAATTCGCAGTTTTCATGATTCGCCGGAAGCGTCCGGTGCCTTGACAGGGAGACTAAAGCCGGAGGGCTTTGCTGTCAATCCGTCTTCCGGGCTTGCCCGGACCCGTGGCGCCTCCTTGTTTGTGGGAATCGCTTTACAAGGGCAGGGGCCCTTGTTTCCGGGGATGCGGTTATCAGGAGAACGGATGGGGAGGGAGGTTTCCCCGGCTTGAACGGAAAAGCTTACGGAGTGTGTTCCGGGTGCCCTTCCGCCAGAATGCGCCGGATGGGTTCCGCGTAAAGCTCCGGCTCCAGCAGGAAGGAATCGTGCCCTTTTGTGGAAACGATGGTATGGAACTCCACGGGAATGCGCGCGGATTCCAGCTGCGCCACAAAATCCTGCTGTTCCGCCGGGCGGAAGCAGCAATCCGTATCAATGGAAAAGACGAGCGAGGGAATTCCTGCGCGGCGGAAGCCTTCCAGAGCGGTTTTAAACGTTCCGTCCGGAGCGTGGTCGCGGATGTCGAACTCCGCCCACATGTCCGCAATGCGGATGTAGGCGTTCGCGTCAAAGCGTTCCGCAAACTTGGTCCCCTGGTGCAGCATGTAGCTCTGTGTGCTGCGGGTGGGCGTCATCCATGTGAGCAGTCCGGACTTGCCCCCCACTTCCTTTCTGGCGCGCTGTTCCAGGCCTTCCTGGTATACGAACGACTTGTGGCCGATGATGCGCGCGAACGCCAGCCCCTTTTTGGGGGCCGGTCCCTGGTAATAGTCGCCCCCGCGGAAATCCGGATCAAGCTCGATGGCCAGGATTTGTTCAAACAGGGACAAACGGTGTTCAATGGAAGCCCGGTAGCCGGAGCCGATGGAAATGAAGCTCCGGACCCGTTCCGGGAACTGGCACGCGAAGCTGAGGGCGATCAGGCCGCCTACGGACGGTCCTGCCAGATGGATGCGTTCTATTCCCAGGCTGTCCAGCAGAAGAGCCTGGAGGCGCGCCTGGTCCGCCGCCTCCACATGCGGGAAACGGGAGCCGTAGGGCAGGCCGTCCGTAGGGGATGGGCTGGCCGGTCCGGTGGTGCCGTAGCAGCCCCCCAGGTAATTGGCGCAGATGATGCAGAAGCGGTCCGTATCCAGCGGCTTGCCGGGGCCGATGATGCTGTTCCACCAGCCCTCGTGGTTTTCCGGCTTCCAGAGGGACCCGGTGCCCGGAACTTCCGGATTGTAACCGTAGGCGTGCTGGCTGCCGGAAAGAGCGTGGAACAGCAGGATTACGTTGTCCTTCTCCGGCGTCAGGGCGCCGTACTGCTCGTAGGCCACGCGCACCTTGTCCAGCACGGCGCCGTTCCGCAGGGAAAAGGAGCCGGGCAGGTCCAGAAATCTGGTTTGGACGGTGGGAAGCTGCATGGATGTGCGGGAAGGGGCTTTGTCAGCAAAAAAAGACCGGCACCCGGCGGGCGGCGGTCTTCTTGAAATCTGTGTTGGGCCAGGGTTTACTTGACGCCCTTCTTGGAAAGACGCGTACCTGCCGTGGCGCCCTGGCGGGCTTTAAACTTGGGATTGCTCTTGCAAATCACATACAGCGTGCCCTTGCGCTTCACGATTTGGCAGTCTGCGTGGCGGCGCTTCATAGAGGCTAAGGAAGAAAGAACTTTCATGGTGTGTAACTCCGGTTTGGTGTTCGGTTCGGGAGACGGAATATACCGTTTGGTTAAGAATTGTAAAGTCATTTCTTTACCAAAAGTAAAATTGCAGTTCCG
>ERZ1504339.305-NODE-305-length-14427-cov-5.394587_pt1 | contig 14427 bp, 10 predicted proteins | sample MGYA00572239_ERZ1504339 | MGnify/ENA primary metagenome ERZ1504339 (study PRJEB39906, sample SAMEA3182045) | gut metagenome | biome: human; feature: gut; material: Stool; isolation source: human stools | place: Canada | collected 2011-11-01 ... | reverse complement strand
CGGGCGTGTCGTTCCGATCCGCGCCGGCCTGCAGAGCCGCTTCCGGCGCGCCGCATCGCTCATCCTTCCCGCCGGCGGGCGTGTCGTTCCGAACCGCGCCGGCCCGCAGGCGTGCGGCTGCATCCGGTTTCTTCTCCATAATTGTTCACCCCATCCCATTCTATCGCTTGCGCGGTGGGATGTAAAATGCTATTGTTATATTGATTTGATAACCAAAACGGTATACAAGGAGGAGAGAGGCTTGACGATCCGCCACCTGAGGGTTTTTGTCGCCGTCTGCCAGGCCCGGAACGTCACGCGGGCGGCGGAGGCGCTGCACATGACGCAGCCGGCCGTCACGCGCGCGGTGCAGGAGCTGGAGCGATACTATGGCGTGCGCCTGTTCGAGCGCATCAACCGCCGCCTTTCGCCCACAGCCTGCGGGGAGCGGTTTTATGCGCAGGCGCTGCACATCGTGGATTCGTTCGACGGCATGGAACGGGGATTGCGCAACTGGGAGGAGCACGGCGTCCTGCGCGTAGGCGCGACGATCACGCTCGGCACCGTGCTGCTGCCGGAGGCGGTTGCCGCATTTCAGCGACAGCACCCGGGCATGCGCGTGGAGGCGCGCGTGGCCAGGGGGGAGGAGATCCAGCGCGCGCTGCACGACAACCGGATCGACCTTGCGCTGATTGAGGGCGGGGCGGCCGATGACGATCTGGTGCAGGAGCCGCTTTCGCAGGATCGGCTCGTGCTCATTACGCCGCCGGACGACCCGTTGCTTAAGCGCGAACGGTTGCTGCTTGCGGACCTGCGGGACTGCCGCCTGCTGCTGCGCGAAACCGGCAGCGCCGGGCGCGCGTTGCTCGAGCACGTGTTCGCCGTACACGGCGTGCCGCTCGTGCCGCTCTGGGAGAGCGCCAGCACGCGTGCCCTCGTGCAGGCGGTCGCGGCGGGGCCGTTCCGGCGCGACAACGGCATCGTATGGCATCGCAACAAGTTTCTGACCCCGTCGGCGCTGGCGTTCCTTTCCCTCTGCCACGCGCTGTCCGACGGCCTTGCGCAGGCGGAGGGGGGCGCCGGCGGGGCGGACGGCCGGGCATGACGCAGCGGGAGGGCCGTGCAGGCAAACGGCGAAGGGCCTCCGCGCCCCGCGCGGCGCGGCGAGCGGCCGGCGGGCCGGGAAACGGGGCGCGGCGCGGCGGGGAATGTTCCGAGTTTGTTTACAGAATGGACATGTGCGGCGGCTTGCCGATCGGGGCGTGCGGCGGCTATAATGAGGATAATCCATCATACGGTATCCTCGGCGGCAAGCGGCTTATCGCGCCGCCGATCATGTGCGCCGGGCGGCGCAATCCGGGGGAGGTGTGTTCCGATCAGTAACGTAGAGGGCATCATCGAGGAGGTGCGAAAGGCCGTAGTCGGCAAGGAATCCGTGCTCGTGCGGGTGCTGCTGGCCATTCTGGCGCGCGGGCATATCCTGCTGGAGGACATGCCCGGCGTGGGCAAGACAACGATGGCGCTGGCCTTTTCCAAGGCGCTGGCGCTGGATTACAACCGCGTGCAGTTTACGCCGGATGTGCTGCCCTCCGACATCATCGGTTTTTCGATCTACGACAAGGCCACCGATTCCATGAAATACCATGCCGGGGCGGTGCTGTGCAACCTGTTCCTCGCCGACGAGCTCAACCGCGCCACCAGCCGCACGCAGTCCGCGCTGCTTGAGGCGATGGAGGAGGGGCAGGTCACGGTGGACGGGCAGCCGCATCCGGTGCCGCAGCCGTTTGTGGTCATCGCCACGCAAAATCCGGTCGGCGCTTCCGGCACGCAACTGCTGCCGGACTCGCAGATGGACCGGTTCATGGTGCGCCTGTCCATCGGGTATCCCAAGGCGGAGGACGAGCGCGAGATGCTGCGCCGCCGCCGCGGGGCATGCAACCCGCTGGAGAGCGTGCGGCAGGTCGTCGGCCATGGCGAACTGCAGACCATGCGCGAGACGGTGGACGGCGTGTTCATCGACGACGCGATTTACGATTATATCATCCGGCTCAGCGCAGGCACGCGCACGCATCCGAAGGTGCTGCAGGGCGCGAGCCCGCGTGCGTCGCTGGCGGTGGCGTCCATGGCGCGCGCCGCGGCGTATGTACAGGGGCGCGACTATGTCCTCCCGGCCGACGTGCGCCTGGTATACCGGGAGACGGTCGCGCACCGGCTGCTGCTCACGCCGGAGGCGGAGAGCGCGGGGGCGACTGCGACGGGGGTGCTCGACGAGCTGCTCAAAAGCACGAGCGCGCCGCGCATCGCATAGCGCATGTTTGCGCGCAGGATGCTGTACATAGCCGCGCTTACCGGCGTGGTCACCTTTCATCTGTTCTATACCGAATTCGATTCCTACCTGCTCCTGTTGGCATTGCTGGCGCTGCCGGCGCTTTCGTTTGCGCTGAGCCTGCCGGCCATGCTGCGCGTGCGCGTGCGCCTCATCGCGCCGGAGAGCGTGGCGCGCGGGGCGGCGGCGGAGCTGACCGTGCGCATGGAGTGCGCCGGGACGCTTCCCACGGGCGGCATGCGGTTGCGGCTGTACAGCCACAACCGGCTGACGGGCGAAGAGCCGTACCCGCCGCGCGTGTATCTGCCGGCGGGCTGTACGCAGTCGGTCAAGCTGCCCATCCATACCGCGCATTGCGGCTGTATCGCGTTTGCGGCGGCGCGCGTGCGCGTGCTGGACCATCTGGGGCTCATCGCGCTGCCGGTGCGCCGGTGCGCGCCGGTGCTCGTGACGGTGTTGCCCGTGCCGGCGGCGCCGGACCCGGTGCCAAAGCTGTTCGATTTTGCCTCCTACGACCTGCGGCCCAAGCCCGGCGGCGGGTTCTCCGAGGAGCATGAGCTGCGGCCGTACCGGGAGGGCGATCCGCTTGTGAGCGTCCACTGGAAGCTGTCGAGCAAGCACGATTCGCTCATCGTGCGCGAGGCGCTGGAGCCGCGCGTAAAACCCGTGATTCTCTCGTTCGACATGGCGGGCGCGCCCGAAGCGCTGGATGCGACGCTCGCGCAGTTGGCATGGCTGTCGAACCGGCTGAGCGCGCACCATATCGCGCACCTGCTGCAGTGGCACGATGCGGACGGCCGGCTTGTGAGCGAGCGCGTGACCGGCAAGCAGTCGTTTGACCGGTTGCTCAAGCGGCTGCTGTCGCGCCCGGCGGCGGAGCGGGCGCTGCCCCGGGTGGCGCCGCACACGGCGGCCGGCTATTTCCATATCGCGGCGGGCGCCGACCGGGTGGCCCGCGGATCGGAGGCGCAGCCATGAGGGTGCGGTTCCAGGCGCCGCCCGCGCTTGCGGGCGCGCTGCTCGTTTTTCTCGGCCTGTTGGCGACGCTGTTGCCCGTAATCACGGCGTTCGCGCTGCCCGTCTTCCTGCCGGCGCTGCTCGTCGTGGGCGCGCTGCTGACGGTCTATATCGCCACCATGTTTTCCCTTCGCCGGGGCGGTTGGGTTTTGTTGCTGCTGCTGGCGGGCGCGTGGGCGTTCGTCTGCCTGCAATGGCTGAGCATGCTGCGCGTCGGCGCGCAGGTCGCGCTTTCCGAGATCATGAACCAACTGGCGCTCGGCGTGGACATCGTTTCGGAGATGGCGGCGCCCGTGGGCCTCACCGAAGGCGAGCGCGCTGCCGGATGCACGCTGTTCCTCGTCGTGCTGGTTACGCCGGTGCTGCTGCTGTACGGATGGTCGATCATCCGCCTGTCCGCCGCCGCCCCGTGCGTGATGGCGTCGCTGCCCTTTTTCGCGGTCTCCATGATCCTGATGGACCGGCCGCCCTCTCTGTTTGCCGTGCTTTGCGCCATCGCGTTCTGGGCGTTGCTGGTGCTGCCGCAGAGCGTGCGGCATGCGTCGCCGCGGCGCGGTGCGGCGCTGACGCTGCTCTACCTGCCGGTGGTGGCGGCGCTGTGCGGCGTGGTGCTGCTGCTGTCCCCGCGCGAGAGCTATGTGCGCGCGGCGTGGCCGGATGTGCTGCGGGAGCAACTGACAAATCTGCGCGCCGCGGTCAGCAAGGCGGGGGAACAACGGCCCAGCCTTGCGGAAACGGCGGAGCGCATTGACGCAAGCCGACCGGATGCGCGCGTCAACCTGAGCGGGCTCGGCCCGCGCCGCACCACGGGCACCACGGTGCTGGAGGTGTTGGACGAAGCGGGCGGCACGCTGTACCTGCGCGGCAGCACGCTGGGCCGGTATGACGGCGCGAACTGGAGCGAACCCGTGGAGGACCCGCCGGAAACGGCGGAGGATATCGCCGACGTTACGGCGCGCGCGGCGGCGTCGGGCGTGCAGCGGCAACTGACCATCCGGCATCTGTCGAGCTCGACGCAGATCGCGTACGTGCCGTATTATGCCGTCGCGGGCGAGGCGGAGATCGGCGAGGAGTATGCGCGTCCGCTGGAGCGTACGGACCAGTACTCCTGGATCTATGCGGCCGTGGACGACCCCGCCGGGGCCGGGACGGCGGGCAGCGACGCGGACCTGGCCTATCGGGCCTGGGCGCAGACGGCGTATACGGACGTACCGGAATCGCTTGCCGCCGAGCTGCGCGCCCTGGCGGCGTCAGCCGGCATCGACGCGGGAGCGCCGCGCGAAACGCTCGTCGAGCAGGTGGCCGCCTGCATCCGTCAGGCCGCCTACTATGACCTGGAGGCGGCTCGCGCGCCGTCGGACACGGATTTTATCCTTTATTTTCTGACCGAGAGCCGCCGCGGCTATTGCGTGCATTTTGCCAGCGCGGCGACGGCCATGCTGCAGGCGCTGGGCGTGCCGGCGAGGTATGTGAGCGGGTATCTGGTGCGGGCGGAGGCCGGCACATGGACCGCCGTGACGGATGACAACGCGCACGCCTGGGTCGAGGTGTATTACGACGGGTTCGGATGGGTCCCGGTCGAGGTGACCGGCAGCACGGCCGCCCCCGTGGAGACGGAGGCGCCCACCGAAATTCCCACCGCAGCGCCCACCGAAACGCCCGACGCCCCCGGCGATACGGGCACGCCTGCGCCGGGCACGGCGGCAAACGGCACGGAGCCGCCGGCCACGCCGGGGACCGGCGAAACGGACACGACGCCAGAACCGGACGCGACGGCGCGCCAGGACGGTGGCGTTCTGCCGACCGGCGGCGATCCTCCGGCGGAGCAGGACGGGCGGGGCGACGGCACGCTCGCCGGGCAGCCGGGAGGGCCGAGCCCGCTCTACCTGTTGCTGCTGCTCCCGCCGCTGGGCGTATGCGGGCTTGCCCTGCGGCGGCGCGCGATGCTGGCGCGGCGCGCGCAACGGCTGCAAAGCGGCGGCAACAAGCGGCGCATCCTTGCCGCCTGGCGGGCGCTGCAGCAGCTCGTGCGCTTTGGCCTTGCGATTCCGGCGCAGTTGGAGGCGATCGCCCTCGAAGCGCGTTTCTCCGACCACCCCATGACCGACGCGCAACGCGACGAAATGCTGCGGTTTCTCACGGCTTCGACGGAACGCCTCGCCCGCGAACTGCCGCTGGCAAAACGCCTTCTTGCCAAGTACGTGTTCGTGCTGTTCTGAGCCGCGCGGCCGGGGCGGAAAAGAAAAGGAACTGTAAATTTTTGCATTTTGCATAGGCAGACGGTGCTGCTTGTGGTATGCTATGGAAGGCGGCGGCTGCCGCCATTGCCGATGCGGGGGCGCCGGAAGGGACGCCCTGCATCGGGTCGTCGTTTTTCCATCGGGATGCGGCGAAAACGACTGCCCGCCCCGCGCGTACGGGGCGAAAGGAGTGCAAGACTTTGAAACGCAGGCGATTGGTACTGGTCGTGCCGCTGTCGATTCTTCTGCTCGTGGCGCTGATCCTGTACCTGACCAAGAGCAGTTCGCCGGGGAGCCTGACGACGCAATCCATCCGGATCAACGAGGTCATGACGAGCAACAAGGGTACCGTGCCGGATGAAACGGGCGATTTCCCGGATTGGGTGGAGCTGTATAACGATTCCGACCAGGCGCTGGAGATCGGAGGGTACGGCCTGTCCGACGACAAGGTGGTGGCGGCCAAGTGGACGTTCCCGGCCGGCACGACCATCGAGCCGCACGGCTATCTCATCGTGTTCTGTTCGGGCGACCCGGATCGCGGGAGCCTGCATACCACGTTCAAGCTGTCTGCCGACGACGACCTGGTTCTCACGAGCGAGGGCGGCGCCGTTTTGGACAGCCTGTCGCTCAAATCGGTGTCCGCCGGGTATTCGCTCGGCCGCGATGACGGCGGCAACTGGGTTGAGATGCGACCCAGTCCCGGCTTTGCGAACACGGACGAGGGCGTGGCAGCCTTTCTGGCGACCCTTTCCGCCACCGATGCGGAGAGCATCGGCGTCTATCTCAATGAATTCATGGCGTCCAACGCATCCACGCTGCTCGGCCCCGACGGCAGCTATTGCGACTGGATCGAGCTGTATAACACCAACGGCAACGACGTCGATCTCTCCGGCTACGGCATCTCGGACAACCCGGCGCAGCCGCTCAAGTATGTGCTGCCCGAGGGGACGGTCATCCGCGCCTATTCGACGCTGCTGATCTACTGCACCGGGCGCGAAGGCACCTCCAACACGCAGATCGAGGCGCCGTTCGGCCTGGCCGCCTATGAGGAGGCCGTGGTGTTCTCCACGCCGGACGGGCGCATCCTCGACAATTACGAATACACCCGGCAGGAGACGGACAAGTCCATGGCCCGCATGCCGGACGGCACGGGCGAGTGGCAGCAGACGGCCAGCCCCACCCCCGGCTATACGAACACCAGCGCCGGCGCAGCCGAATATCAGGCGTCGCTCCCCTATGGCACCGGCGAGCTGATGATCAGCGAGATGTGCAACTGCAACAAGAGCGTGCTCATGCACACCGATCAGCAGTACTACGACTGGATCGAAATTTACAACCGTTCCGGCGCGGCGATCAACCTCGCCGGCTATGCGCTCTCCGACAACGCAAAGAACCCCGCCAAGTGGGTGTTCCCGGAGGTTACGCTCGGCGCCGGGGAATACCTCGTCGTCCTTGCTTCCGGCAACAACGTGACCGACACCAGCCGGACGCTGGAAACGAACTTCGGCATCTCGGCCGATGGGGACACGGTGTTCCTGTTTGCGCCGGATGCGACGCTGCTGGACAAGCTGCAGATCGCCCAGGCGCATGTGGACGTGTCCTGCGGGCGCGGGCTCGACGGCAAGGCGGCGTACTATGAAACGCCCACGCCCGGGCAGCCCAATGGGACGGGCGCGTCGGGCTATGCGGAAACGCCGGCGTTCTCCCTGCCTACGGGCGCCTATACGAGCACGCAGTCGGTGGAGATCAGCATTCCCATCGGCACCACCGTGCGCTATACGACCGACGGCAGCACCCCCACGGAGTCTTCCCCGTCTTATACCGGGCCGATCGCCCTTTCGTCCGGCGTCACGGTCCTGCGGGCGCGGGCGTTTGGCAGCGGTCTGCTCACGAGCGATGTGGCTACGGCTTCCTATTTTATCAATCTGGGCGAGGCGACGGCGGAAAACCACGTCTCCACGCTGCCGGTGGTCAGCCTTGTGTCCGACCCGGACTACCTGTTCGGCGCGGTCAACGGCATCTATGTCGCCGGGCAGACCTACTACGAGAAGAGCAGCGGGATGGATGCGGCGACGAGTTATACCATCAAGGACAAGAGCGATAACCGCTATTTCCGCTACACCAATTTTTTTGCCGACCTCAAGAGCCATCCGGACCCGATGAACATGGAGTGGGAACGCCCCGCCCATATCGACTATATCGGCGCGGACGGCGCGCTGCTGTTTGAGGAGGACGTGCTCTGCCGCATTTTCGGCGCATACTCGCGCTTTGAAACGCTCAAGGGCATTGCGCTCGTGTCCCGCGCCGGCTATGGTTCGACGAGCATGGACTACGCCTTTTTCGACAACCGCGACTATACCTCCTTCAAGTCGCTGACGCTGCGCGCCTCGGCCATGGATTCCATCTACACGCGAATCCGCGACATCCTGATCCAGGGCCTGCTCGAGGACGGCGGCAGCATCCTGCCCACGCAGGCGTACGTGCAGGTCGTGCTGTACATCAACGGGGAATACTGGGGCGTATACAACCTGCGCGAGAAGGTCAACAAGTATTTCCTCGCGCAGCGGTACGGGCTTGCCGATCCGGAGAAGATCGACATCCTCGTGGGAAACGGCGTGTCGCTCACGGCCGAGGACGGCGCCGGCAATTCCGACAGCGGCTATCTCGACTACAAGGCGCTGGTCGAATATGCAGGCAGCCACGACCTGTCCGACGCGAGCAACTACGCCTACGTCTGTTCGCTCATGGATGTGGAAAACTTCGCCGAGTACTGCGCCATGGAGATCTATGTGGGCAATACGGACACGGGCAACATCAAGTTCTGGCGGTCCGAACAGCTGGACAACAAGTGGCGCTGGATTCCCTACGACTTTGATTGGGCGTTCAACCGGGAGGACGGCTCCACTTCCATCACGTACACCACCGGCTACCGCCGCGACTTCTTTACCAAGTACCTGCATCCGGATGGACATGGCGCCAGCAAGGGGTTTTCGACGGTGCTCGTGCGCGCGCTGCTGCAAAACAGCAGTTTCCGCGCCCTGTTCCTCGAAAAGTGCGCGCTGATGCTGCAGATCTTTGATACGGACACGATGATCGCCCGCATCGACGAGCTGTCCGCAAACATCAAGGAGGAGATGGCGTATGACACCGCCAAATGGGGCGTCATCCGCTTTGTGACGTGGGAGACGCGCGTGGAGGGGCTGCGCGAATCGGCCAAAAATGCGCCGGAGTATTTCCTCTATTATGCGCAACAGTACTTTGGCCTGTCCGACGCCGAGATGACGGAAATCTTCGGCCGCAGGAGCAGCCTGACGGGGGTGAGCTGATGGGCGCAACGGTAAAGCGTGCAGGCGCGGCGGCGCGGCCCTACCGGCACGAACAGAAGTATATCATCAGCGCCGGCGAGCACGCGCTTCTGTCCCGGCGGTTGCAGATGACCATGGCGCAGGACGCCTACGCCGCGCAAAACGGCGGGGAGTACCACATCCGCAGCCTGTATTTTGACGACCCGTTCGACACGGCCATCCGGCAGAAGCTGGACGGCATTGAAGTGCGGGACAAGATCCGCATCCGCATCTACAACGGCTCCGACCGCGCCATCAAGCTCGAGCGCAAGCACAAGAGCGGCCCGTACATCCAGAAGAGCAGCCTGCTCCTCTCCCGGCAGGAATGCGACGCGCTGCTTGGCGGCGATTACCGCTTCCTGCTCCAGCGGCCCGAACCGTTCGCCGGGCAGATGTTCGGCATATTGAAGCTGCGGCAGCTCCGGCCCAAGGTGCTGGTCGATTATGACCGGGAGCCGTACGTCTTCCCGGCCGAGGATGTGCGCATCACGTTCGACAAGAACCTGCGCACCGCCATGCGGGCGACGGCGTTGTTCGACCCGGACGTCGTCACCTACCCGGTGACCGAGCTGCGCAACTGCATGCTGCTGGAGGTCAAGTTCAACGAGAGCCTGCCCGCCTACATCCAGATGCTGATCCAGATGGGGGCGGCGCAGCGCACGGCGGCCAGCAAATATCTGTTCTGCCGCCAGTACGAGTTCTGATTTCCCGGCTTAGGCCGGCGCAAAGATTTTGAAGGAGGAATAAGACCATGGGTACTGTAATCGGGGAGCTGTTTCAGGGAACGCTGAACCCCATCCGCGTCGTGATCTCGCTCGTGGTGTCGCTGATTCTCGGGCTGTGGATCTACTTTGTCTATCGCAAGACCTTTGCGGGCGTGGTATATTCGCGCTCGTTCAACCTGAGCCTCGTCATGTTGACGATGGTGTCCGCGCTCGTGTTGATGATGATTTCATCCAACATGGCGCTTTCGCTCGGCATGGTCGGCGCGCTGTCCATCGTGCGTTTCCGTACCGCGATCAAGGATCCCATCGACACGGTGTTCATGTTCTGGGCCGTGGGCGAGGGCCTGGCCGTTGGCGCCGGCTTCCTGGACGTCGGGCTCATCGGCGGGCTTGTGATCGGGTTGATGCTGTTCATCATCACCGGCATCAAGGGCAGCCAGGCATCCCCGTTCCTGCTGATCCTGCACTATGACGAGCGCGCCGGCCAGCAGATCAAGGCCATGCTCAAGCAGCTGCCGCGCGCGCATGTCAAGAGCAAGACCGTCCAGCGCGACGGCGTTGAGATGACCATTGAGCTGCGCGTGCGCGAGAGCGACGTGGACTTTGTGGACAAGTTCCTGCGCGTGCAGGGCGTGTACGACGCGACGCTCGTCGCGCACCAGGGCGACCTCCTCTCCTGACGGAGGGGACAGGTCGGTGTCGGCCGTGCAGCCGCGGCGAGGGGCACGCGCCTCTCGCCGCTTTTGCTTCCCGGCGCGGCCCCGGCGTGCGATGGCGCGCCGGCATGGATGGGAAGCGCCGGAGGAGGGAGTATGCGGAGGATAAGCGTGTTGCTGTCATGCCTTTTTCTGTGCCTGCTGCCGCTTGCGGGCTGCCAGGCGGCCGATCCGGCCAGCGAGCCGACGGCGGCATGGGCGCCGACGGCATCGGCCGCACCCACGCCGTCTCCCACGCCGTGTATCGCTTATGGGCCGGCGGAGCTCGTGCCGGATGGCACGGGGGTTGCGCTTCCCGCATTTTACACGGCGCTGCGGCAGGCCGACGGCAGCGTTTGCTACGGCTTCATCGATCAAAGCGGCGCGCTGCAGTATAGGGCGGTCGCCCGCCGGTGCGAATACACCGACGGGGTGGCGACCGGCGCCGTACTCTCCATCTATCCTGCCGCGTGCGATGGCGACGGCGTAACGCTGCTGGGGGAACAGCCGGTGCGCCCGGAGGAGGAGCGCCCGGGTGTTTTCGTTGCGCAGGCCTTGCCGGATGAGCTGCGCCCCCGCCGCGGTTTTACGGAAACGGATCTGCCCGGCCTGCTCTATCAGGAGGAGGAGGCGCTGTACGCCGCCTATGGGACCATGGGCGACGCGCAGGATGCCGCCTTCTATCCCGCCGATGCCGCCGGGACGGTGGAAGCGGGTGCATTGCCGCTTGCGCGGATCTGCGCCGTCCCCGCCTATACCCCCGGGGACAGGCCCAAGCAGGAGGGGTATTTGAAGCTCGTCGTCTATATCCCGACGCAGAGCGTGGTCGCTTACCGGGCGATTGACAACGAATGGATCATCGAGCGCGTCATGGCCTGCTCGAGCGGCAGGAGCCGCAACATCACGCCCCGCGGCACGTTTGGCATCCAGGTAAAATATCCGCTCAAACGGCTCGGCACGCCGGGGGACTATTGCTACGGGCAGTACGCCTGCCGGTTTACGGGGCCGTTCCTGTTTCATTCCGTCCCGATCAGTTATGACGCCGACAACGACGTGACGCTTGCGCGGCGGATGATGTTCATGGAAAAGTACGAACAGCTCGGCACGCCCGCATCGGACGGCTGCATCCGGCTGACCGTTGCGGACGCCAAATGGATCTTCGACAATTCGGTGATCTATGATACGCGGGTCGTCCTCACCGACGACGCCGGCCCCATCCCGCCCACGCCGCCGCCCGTCATCTGGGAGGCGCCGTACACGGATGAGAACGGCCTGGGCTGGGACCCGACCGATCCCGATCCGGACAACCCCTATCTGCAGCTTGAGGCGTACGCGAACCCGTCATGCACGCCGTCGCCCGCCGAGGTCGAGCGCGCGCGGCTCGCCGGGTGACCGCCCTGCGGCGCGGGCTGGGGCGCGCGGCCGGCCCGGGGCGGCGGGGCGGAAAAAATGGTTTCCTATTTGCGGGTTTTCCTGTATAATTCATAGGTTGAGTATTTTTCCGGCGTCGTTGGGCCGGGATGGAAACAGAGGCGAGGGAAGATGGACATTCGGAACGTGGCGATCATCGCGCACGTGGACCATGGCAAGACCACGCTGGTGGACCAGCTGCTGCGCGACGCCGGCGCGCTGCGCCGCAGCGAACTGGGCGGCGAGCGCGTGATGGACAGCAACGACCTGGAGCGCGAGCGCGGCATCACGATCCTGTCGAAAAATACGGCCGTGACGTACGGCGACGTGCGCATCAACATCGTGGACACGCCGGGCCACGCCGACTTCGGCGGCGAGGTGGAGCGCATTTTGCAGATGGTGGACGGCGTGCTGCTGCTGGTGGACGCGTTTGAGGGCTGTATGCCGCAGACGCGCTTTGTGCTGCGCAAGGCGCTCGAGCTCGGCAAGGTGCCGGTGGTGGTGGTCAACAAGGTGGACCGGCCGGACGCGCGGCCGGCGGAGGTCGTGGATGAGACGCTCGAGCTGTTCATCGAGCTGGGCGCTACGGCGGAACAGCTCGATTTTCCGGTGGTGTACGCCTCCGCGCGCGATGGCGCTTCCGGCATGTCGCCCGATGCGCTCGAACCGAACATGAAGGCGGTGTTCGACACCATCTTGCAGTATATTCCGGCGCCGCAGCAGGACTTTGAAGCGCCGTTGCAGATCCTGTTTTCCGCCATCGAGTACGACGAGTATGTGGGCCGCATGGGCATCGGCCGCGTCGAACGCGGCGTGGCGCGGCGGTTGCAGCCCATCGTGCTTTGCGGCGGCGAGGCCGGGCACAATATCGACGCGAAGATCACGCGCCTGTACCGCTTTGAGGGCCTCCGCCGCGTGGAGGCGGAATCGGCCGAGCCGGGGGAGATCGTGTGCGTGGCGGGCGTGGAAGGCCTGAGCGTCGGGCAGACGGCATGCGACCCGTCGTGCGTGGAGCCGATGCCGTTCGTCAAGATCGACGAGCCGACGGTCGCCATGCTGTTCATGGTGAACGGCAGCCCGTTTGCCGGGCGCGAGGGGCGGTACGTCACGTCCCGCAACCTGCGCGACCGGCTGTTCACCGAGGTGGAGACGAACGTATCCATGCGCGTGGAGGAAACGGACAGCACCGACACGTTTCGCGTCAGCGGCCGCGGGGAGCTGCACCTGTCCATTCTGATCGAGCAGATGCGGCGGCAGGGATACGAGTTTGCCGTCTCGCGGCCAAAGGTCATCCTGCATCGGGACGAACAGGGCCGCACCACCGAGCCCATCGAGGAGCTCACCGTGGATACGCCGCAGGAATATGCGGGCGTGGTCATCGAAAAGCTCGGGCAGCGCAAGGGCGTCATGCTCGACATGCAGCCGCTGGGCGAAACCAGCGTGCGGCTGCGCTACCTGATCCCGGCGCGGGGCCTGATGGGCTACCGGTCGGAGCTGTTGACGGATACGCGCGGAAACGGCGTGATGAACCACCTGTTCTACGGGTATGAGCCGTACAAGGGCGCCATCGAGGAGCGGCGGACCGGCAGCCTGATCGCGCACGAAACGGGCGATACCACGAGCTACGGCCTGTTCAATACGCAGGATCGCGGGCGGCTGTTCGTCGGCCCGGGCGTGCCGGTGTACGAGGGGCAGATCGTGGGGGAGTGCGCGCGCGCGGAGGACATCGTGGTGAACGTGTGCAAGAAAAAGCACGTCACCAACATGCGTGCCGCCGGCAGCGACGAGGCGCTGCGCCTGACGCCCGCCACCGTCTTTTCGCTCGAGCAGTGCCTCGAGTTCATCGCCGACGACGAGCTCGTGGAGGTCACGCCAAAGAGCATCCGCATGCGCAAGCGCTACCTGTCAAAGGATCAGCGCGTGAAGATACTCAACCAGATGAAGAGCCGCGAGGAATGACGCACAGCCTGCGCCGCCGGACAGCAAACAACGGCCGGACGGGGCGCAGCGCCTGTGTTGGGATATCACAGAAAGGGACCGGGCGGACAAGGCCGGTCGCCGGAAAAACAAGGGGGTAAAACGCATGGAAAACCCGTATTATCAGAAACTGCCGCAACAGGACCCCTCCGCACAGGAGCAGCCGCAGCAGGAGCCGCAGTACCAGCCGTATCAGACGCCGCCGCAGGAGGAATCCCCGTACCAGCCGAAAGAGCCCGGCAGCAGCAAGGCCGTCGCTTCGCTCGTGCTGGGCATCGTCGCCACCGTGCTCATGCTTTTGAGCGCGTTTGTGGTGCCCGGCATCATCGCCATCGTCCTGTCGCTCATCGGCATCATCCTCGGCGTGCAGGCGCGCCGGACGCTGCCGAAGGGGGCGACCGGCATGGCCACAGCCGGAATGGTGCTCTCGATCATCGCGCTGGCGCTGAGCGTGTTGCTGACGGCCGGCTGCGCTGCCTTTCTCATTCACGCCACCCCATATTACTCCTATTCGTACCAGATCGACTGGTGACCGTCAGATCGGTCGCCGGGCGGCAGGCGGCTTTTTGAACCGGATATGTTCCGATCAGAAGAGGATGCGGCGCATCGCTTCCGCCGGAGCTGTGCGCGCGGCTGCCCCGTAAACGAAAAACGGGCGCGCCGCCCTTTTGGGCGGCGCGCCCGCCTGACAATCCCGTCGGGTTCATCCCAATG
>ERZ1504339.275-NODE-275-length-15456-cov-6.271021_pt1 | contig 15456 bp, 12 predicted proteins | sample MGYA00572239_ERZ1504339 | MGnify/ENA primary metagenome ERZ1504339 (study PRJEB39906, sample SAMEA3182045) | gut metagenome | biome: human; feature: gut; material: Stool; isolation source: human stools | place: Canada | collected 2011-11-01 ... | reverse complement strand
TGCCGTCACCCAGCAGGAATGGATCCAGCAGGCCGGCAAGAACGGGAATGAAGGCGTCCAGTCGGGCAGCAAGCTGGATATCACGCTGAAAGACGGTACCAAATACCCGGAACAGGCTACGGTGGTAGCCATTGACCGGGCGTTCAACCCCCAGACGGGCACCATCCGCGTGCAGGCCAACCTCCCCAATGCCGATTACCTGCTGCGTCCCGGCATGTTCATCATGGCTACGGCCCGGCTGGCTACCGTCAAAAACGCGCTGACCGTTCCGGCAAAGGCTCTTCTTTCCACGCAGGGGCGCTTTTTCGTCATTGCGCTGGATGAGAACAACCACCCTTCCATCATCCCCGTGCAGGCCGGAACGCAGCTCGGCGACCGGCAGCAGGTCATTCCGCTGAAACCGGGTTCCCTCACCCCGCAGAGCAAAGTGGTCGTGGACGGCCTTCTCCAGGCGGAAATGGCCTCCAGAAACCCGGACGCACGCCTGAAAGCGGTACCCGCCAGCAACCAATAAGCCCCTCCCGCCATGGCCGATTTCTTCATCAAGCGCCCCATCCTCTCCATCTGCCTCTCCATCATCATCGTCCTGCTGGGGACCTTCTCCATTCTGCGCCTGCCCATTTCCGAGTATCCAGACATCATCCCCCCTTCCATCCAGGTGACGGCCACCTATCCCGGAGCGGACTGCGAGACGGTGGTCAAATCCATCGCCTCCCCCATTGAGCAGCAGATGTCCGGCGTGGACGGCATGTCCTACATGACTTCCGTCAATACCAACAACGGGCAGATGAGCATGATGATCCTCTTTGAGATCGGCACGGAGGCGAACATGGACCAGGTGCTTTCCTACCTGCGCTACGGGCAGGCCACCTCCCAGCTTCCGCCGGAAGTCAGCGAACTGGGCGTCTCCCTGCGCAAGACTAGCGGGCTGCCCGCCCTGGTCGTCAGCCTTTATTCCCCCCAGGGAACCTACGACGGCCTCTGGCTGGCCAATTACGCGTATATCAACATGGTGGACGCCATCAAGCGCGTGCCCGGCGTGGGCGACGTGCAGGTGTTCGGCTCCGGCCGCTATGCCATGCGCATCTGGCTGAATCCGGAAAAGATGGCCGCCCTGAACATCACGGCCCGTGACGTGATGCTGGCGGTGCAGGCCCAGAACGCCGTGAACCCGGCGGGCAAGATAGGCGCGCAGCCCGCTCCGCCGGACCAGCAGCTTTCCTTCACCGTGAAGGCGCCCGGACGCCTGACCAGCGTGAAGGAGTTTGAAAACATCGTGGTGCGCGGACAGGGCAGTTCCATCGTGCGGGTGGGCGACGTCGCCCGCGTGGAGCTGGGTTCGGAGACTTACAGCCTCAGCTCTTCCGTAAACGGCATGCCCGCCGCCTCCATCGGCATTTACGAAGCGCCCGGAGGGAACGCCATCCAGCTGGTGGACAATATCAAGGCCCTGCTGAACGATACGGACATGCCCCCCGGCATGGATTACCTCGTTTCCCTGGACTCCACGCTGGCCGTCCGCGCCGGGATTGAAGACATCGTCAGCACGCTGGTGATCGCCCTGGGCCTGGTTGTGCTGGTGGTCTTCATCTTCCTCCAGGGTTGGCGCGGCACGCTGATTCCGGCTTTTGCCGTGCCGGTGTCCATCGTAGGCGCCTTCATCGCCTTTCCGTTTTTCGGCTTTTCCATCAATACCATCTGCCTGATGGGCCTTGTGCTGGCCATCGGCCTGGTGGTGGACGACGCCATCGTGGTGGTGGAGGCGGTGAAGAACCATATTTCCAACGGAGAAAAGCCGCTCCAGGCCACCATCGCGGCCATGAAGGAGGTATCCGGCCCCATCGTGAGCACGGCCCTGGTGATTTCCTGCGTGTTCGTGCCCACCCTGCTGCTGCCCGGCGTCACGGGCAAGCTGTTCGAGCAGTTCGCCGTGACTATCGGCATGTCCATCATCATTTCCGCCTTCTGCGCCCTGTCCCTCAGCCCCACCCTGTCCGCCGGGCTGCTGAAAGGAGGGAAAGCGGATTCCATCCCCCTGCTGGGGCCCTTCTTCAAGTTATTCAACAAGGGCTTCAACAAGGCGCGCGACTGGTACGTGGAAATTTGTGCCAAGCTCATCCGGCACATGTGGCTTTCCATCCTGCTGCTGGCCGCCATGACCGCCCTCCTCTTCCCTCTCGCCAAGCTCATTCCCACCGGCTTCCTTCCCAATGAGGACCAGGGTTACCTGTTCGGCGGCGTGGAACTGCCGGATAATACCTCCCTGAACGTCACGGCGGCCACCGCCGCGCGGATTGAACAGATCATCCGGGAAGATCCCGGCGTGGAAGTGGTCACCACTGTAAACGGGTTCAACCTCATCAGCTCCGTCCAGAGCTCCTCCAATTCCTTCTTCTTCATTTCCCTGAAACCATGGTCCGAACGCACCGCCCCGGGCATGACGGCGGACGGCATCGCCGCCCGGCTGAAAAGCAAGCTGAACGCGGAGATTTCCTCCGGCATGGCGTACGTGGTCCCGCCGCCGCCCCTGCCGGGCGTGGGCACATCCGGAGACGTCACCTTCCTGCTGGAGGACCGCCAGGGCATCGGGGAGAAATTCCTGGCCGCCAATACGTCCAAATTCATCGAGGCTGCGGAAAAGAGGCCGGAAATCGCGGGCATCAGCAATTTCATGTCTCCCTCCAACCTTCAGTACAATCTGAACGTGAATACGGAGCAAGCCACCCTCCAGAACATGAACGTGGATGAGATTTACGCCACCATCCAGGCGTATATGGGCAGCACCTTCCTGAACAATTTCAACATTTACGGTCAGGAATGGCAGGTGTACATGCAGGCGGACGCCCCGTACCGGAACAGCATCGACAAGCTTTCCATGTTTTACGTGCGCAACAATGACGGCGACCCGGTCCCGCTGGATTCCGTCATTAACGTCACTCACGGCTGGGCGCCGGAATTCCTGATCCGCCAGAACATGTTCAACAGCTCCCAGCTCAACGTCACCCCGGCTCCGGGCTATTCCTCTGGGCAGGTCATGAATGCCCTGGAGGAAGTCTTCGCCCAGACCATGCCGTCCGGCATGGGGTATGACTACTCCGGCATGAGCTACCAGGAAAAACAGGCGCAGAAAGGCATCACCATCGGCATGATCTTTGCGGCGTCCGCCGTGTTCGTTTTCCTGATCCTGGCCTCCCTGTATGAGAGCTGGTCCCTGCCCGTGGCCGTCTTCATGACCGCCCCCATCGCCATCCTGGGCGCATTCCTGGCCCTGTGGATGTTCGGGCTGAACCTGAACATTTATTCGGAAATCGGCCTCATCGTGCTGATTGCGCTGGCGGCCAAGAATGCCATCCTCATCGTGGAATTCGCCGTGCTGGAACTGAGGCAGGGCACGGACCTGCTCACGGCCACGCTGGACGCGGCCAGAATCCGCCTGCGCCCCATCCTGATGACCTGCTTTGCCTTCATCATGGGCTGCCTTCCCCTGGCCGTAGCCACGGGAGCGGGAGCGGCAGCGCGGCAGGTGGTGGGCGTGGGAGTCATCGGCGGCATGATTACGGCCGTCTTCATCGGGGTGTTCTTCATCCCCTCCTTCTTCTACCTGATTGCCAAGCTGGCCAAACTGGACAAGAAAGCAGCGCGGGAACTCCAGGAAAAGGCCCAGGGAACAGCCGTCCCGGCCAAGTAGGCCACGCCGCACGCCCGGAACGGCAAAGCCCGCGCCTGCACGGGAGCCCTTTCCGCTACATCCAGAATATCCAGGCCCAGAAAGCCTTCACGAAGACGAGCACCACATTGATCAGCAGCCCTACCTTCACCATGGTCATCTGAGGGAATTTCCCTGTGGCGAAGGCCAGGGCGTTGGGAGGCGTGGAGACGGGAAGCATGAAGGCACAAGAGGCCCCGATGCCCACCAGAAGCACCAGCGGCGTGGCGGACATGCCCATGGCGGAGGCCACCGTCACCATCAACGGAGCCACCAGGGCTGCGCTGGCCGTATTGGAGCAGAATTCCGTCAGCGACGTGATGAAGAGGCTGATGATGAGCAGGATGATAATGGGACTCTGCCCCATGGCCAGGGAAGATACCTGGTCCGCCAGAAATCCCGCCGCCCCCGTCTGGACGAGGATGCTGCTGAGCGTGATGCCGCCGCCGAACAGCAGCAGGACGCCCCAGTCCGTATTTTTGGCGATGCCGCCCCAGTTGATGACTCCGCACAGGGGCAGCAGAACCGCGGCACACAGCGCAATGAGCGTGTCCATGGACGGAATGCCGCCCAGAGCGGAGGAAAGGAAGCTGCTGCACATCCAGCTCCCGGCCACCAGCACGAAGAGAAGCAGCACGCGCACCTGCCTGGCATTCAGCCGGGCCTCCGCAACCTCCCCTTCCGCCGGGGCCATGTCCACATGCAGCCCCAGCCGCGGGCGGAAGAACAGGTACATCAGGCAGAAGACAATCACTCCGAATACCAGGACAATGGGCATGGCAATCCGGAACCATTCCGCAAATCCCATGCCGAGCTCATGCGCCGCAATGGCGTTGGGAGGGGAAACCACCAGCGTTCCCATGCCGCCGATGGAGGCGCTGTACGCCACCCCCAGCACGGCAAAGGGTGCCGTCGTCTTGAGCTTTTCCGCCGGAATGCGGTCCAGCAGGCCGATGACCAGCGGGAGCATCATGGCCGCCGTGGCCGTATTGGACATCCACATGGAGAGGAACGCCGTAGCCAGGAAAATCAGGATCAGGGCCATCCCCAGGCTTCCGCGGGCCATCCGGAGGATTTTTCCAGCCAGCCAGGTATCAATTTTCTGTTCGTGGAGAGCCCCGGCCAGCGCAAAGCCGCCGAAGAACAGGAAAATGGTGGGATCCGCAAAGCCGGCCAATGCCTTCGCCCCCGGAAGAATCCCCATGAACATGGCGAGCACCGGCACCAGCAGGGCGGTCACGGTCACATGCAGTGCTTCCGTCAGCCACAGAATGCCGATGAAGGTGAGAACGGCCAGCCCCCTGGCTACATCCGGCTCCACGGGAAGCCACTTGAGCATGGCCAGGAAAAGAAGCACGTCACACGCAATGATGATGTAATTGCGGTGTCCTTTGGCGGTGTCGGTGGTACGGTGGCGCATGGCTGGAAAAACAAAATGGTGTTATTTCCTTTTGTACGCCTCCGGGGAATAGAGTCAATATCATTCCGGAAAAGTCCGGGAGAAGCCCCCATGCCGCGGAAGCATGGGCAGGAACGGGCCATGGCCCACAGCGAAGAAATCCGCAGGGGCGCCCCAGGAAAAATCAGGCCGCCCACGGTTCCTTTGTACACAAGAAGGCCATGCCATGCAAAAAGCCGCCATGCAATTGCACGACGGCTTGTAAAAACTGTTTGATTGACGCGCGGAGGCAGTAACCTCCGCCCGGGCAATTATTCAGCGGCCTTCTTGGCAGCCGGCTTTTTGGCGGGAGCCTTCTTGGCGGCGGCAGCCTTGGTTTCAGTCTTCTTGGCTGGGGCCTTGGCCGCGGTCTTTTTGGCGGGAGCTTCCTTGGCGGCAGGCTTGGCGTCCTTGGCAACGGGAACGGCCAGACGGATAGGCGTATTGGAATTCAACTTGGACTGTTCCTTCTTACGCTTGATGTATTCAACACGTCTGCGGCGCTTGGTGACTTTGCGGATTTGCTGTCCCATAGTGATAATTGCTATGATATTTACTAATTCTTAAGAGCTCCATGTGGCACATGGGCGTGGATACAACTACCAACCCCGCCTCCCATACGCAAGCACAAAGCATTATTAAGGCACAGAAAGACGGCGGCAGTCCCCGCTTTTTCCAACCGGGCCGGAAAAAGGGAACGGCGGCAGGCGGGGCGGAACGAAAGGGCTCCCTACCACAATTTCAACGCATCCACCCGGACCGGATGCTCCCAGCGCAGGTGGTCCCGGATGGCGGCGGCAATGAATTCCAGGCCGCGCTCCACCGCCGTGGCCAGTCCGTCCCCGGCGGCCAGCCGCGCCGCGATGGCGGCGGACAGGGAACAGCCCGTTCCATGCGTGCTCACATCCCGCACGCGCAGGCGGTTCCATTCCCCCAGCATGCGGCCGTCCGGGCCGGCCAGCACGTCCCGGCAGTCTCCTTCCAGATGGCCGCCCTTCAGCAGGACGGGGCACCCGTACCTGATGGCAAGGCGCGCGGCAGCCTCCGGCAGTTCATCCCTTTCAGGGTTGACGGAAGAGCGCAACAGCACGGCGGCTTCATCCAGATTGGGGGTCAGCAGGGCCGCGCCCGGGAGCAGAAGTTCTTCATAAACGGCTACAGCCTCCTCCCTCATCAGCCGGTCTCCTGCCGTAGCGATCATGACGGGATCCACCACAACGGGAATACCCGTACCTGCCAGCACCTCATGCACCGCACGGACGATGGCCGGGGAGTACAGCATGCCCGTCTTCACGGCGCTTACCGGAAAATGCTCCAGATTGATGCGCACCTGGTCCGCCACCAGCTCAGGGTCCACCTCCTGGATGCCGCGCACCAGTCCCGGCGCCTCGGACACGACGCAGGTGACGGCCGTGAGCGCAAACGCCCCCATGGCATGGGCCGCCTTCATATCCGCCTGAAGTCCGGCCCCTGCGGAGCAGTCGGAACCGGCAACCGTCATCATTACGGGAATACTCATGCCCCTGTTTTTAATCGGGAGGGAAGCCCTTGAACATCCAAAAATCCGCACGCACCGCCTCAATGTCACAAATCCGGGTGGGAAAACGCCGCGGGAATGCCACAATCCGCCCATGACGCACGCCGCCCCTGCCCCGGACGAACAGGAATTCTGGCTTTTCATTCAGGACGCCCCCCTGCCGGCGGCGGAGGAATTGCAGAAGAACATGTTCCGCCTGGACGCCTGCTTCCGGCTGAACCTTTCCGGCGCGCCGGAAAACGCGCCGGACCATGTGCTGGAAGGGGAATACCTGGACGAAGAGGGAGAATCCCAGCTTGACGTGTTCTGGATCATGGAAACGGACGATGCCCGCCAGGCCTTCAAAAGGGACCGCTCCGCCCTTCGGCAAATAGGGGAACGCACCAAAATGCTGCGTTTCATCCTGGAGGACGAATGCGCGCTGGGCCATGTGTTCGCCATGCTTCACGCCATTCTGGAACACCGGGACGGCCTGCTGGTCATCCCGGACGACCGGGGCAACATCATTCTGGAACGGCGGCAGGCCCTGGAATTCCTGAACCGGGAAATCCGGGAAGACTAGCGTTCCTCCGTCTGCGGGACACGGCTGCCCTCCCGCTCCGCATTCAGTTGGAGCGCCTTCTTTTTCCAGACTTCCGCCATGTCCGCATCCTGCGGGGTTCCCTTTCCGGTGCTGTAGCAGACGGAAAGCATCAGCATGGCGTTGACGTGGTCCTGCCCGGCGGCCAGCCGGAGCCAGTTGAACGCCTTGCCTTCATCCACGGGTACGCCGGAGCCTTCCAGATACGCCAGTCCCACGATGTACTGGGCACGGGCGTCCCCGGCGGAGGCCGCCTGCTCATACCATTTCATCGCGCGCTCCATGTCCTGCTCCACGCCCTCCCCCTTCGCATAAATATTCCCCAGATAGACGGAGGAAGGCGTATTCCCCCCGTTGGCGGCCTTTTCTAGCAATACGCGCCCGGAAGCAGGATCCTTGTCAAAGCCCAGCTTCCCCTCCATGTAGGCCCGGCCCAGCAGGCCCATGGCCGCCGGATGCTCTTCATCCGCCGCCTTGCGCCACAGCTCCAGGGCCTTGTTCCGGTCCTGGTCCGCGCCGTCCCCCTTGAAATACATCATGCCCAGCATGTACAGGGCATTCCCCCGCTGGGTTCCTGGACGCGCCAGCCCGTATTCAAACCACTCCCTGGCCGCTCCGGCATCACGCTTGACGCCGGTTCCGTACAGGAACATGGCGCCGATAACCGTCTCCCCGGAATATCCGGAACCCGTTTCCGCCACGGAGTCACACCAGGAGCGCACATCCAGCGGATGGGCCCAGCCGTTCTGCAATCCCTCCGCATACAGGGCGGCCACGTCATTGAGCGTCTTCACGTGCTCCCTGTCATTCCCTTTCTCACGGGCGGCTTTGGCGGAGGCGGCGTCCAGGCGTTCCCGCCAGGCTGCGGCCTCCCCCTTTTCTTCGGCAGGCTCTTCCCGTTTCCCGGAAGGGGCGGCCTGCTTTTCCCCGGCAGCGGGCTTGCGGTCACACCCGCACCACAGGAGGGAGGCAGAGGCGGCCACGCACAAGACGGCAATTTTTTTCATCATGCGCATTACCATAGGACAGCCGCACGGAGCTGCCAAGAAGAGAAATGACGGAAATGCCGCAGCCGTCCCCGCATGGGGACGCACAACATGCCTCCTGCCGCCGCGGAAGCGGGATTTTCTCTTTTAGCATTGAATATTTCCCTATTTTTGTTCTACTGGAACCAGTTCAACCTCTGATGAAATCCGTACCGCGCCTGTATCTCCTGACGTGCCTGGGCCTGGCGTCCCTGGGAAGTTTCTGCTACCGGGGTTCCGCAACGGAACTTCCTGTAAAATACATCTTTGAACTGTCGGATGAACCGGTGAAAGTGCGCCCTGGAAAAATAGACACCAAGAGCGTTTTCTTCCCCAAATACGCGCGAGGCACTTCTCCGGAAGCCCTGAAGCGGCAGGCGGCCCTCTTCCAGTCCCAACTAGGGCAGGCCGCTTCCCGGAGCAAGCCTGCCATCAGCATCCACATGAATGACGACAGGACGGAAACGGACGGCAATGCCCGGTCAGGCTATGAATTCTACCATCCGGACAACCAGGAAGGGCTCATCATCACGACGGAGACGCCGGACGAGGAAGTCTGGCTGAACGATGGAGACCCGGACAGCCCCTTTTTCCACACTCCCCGCTCCGCCACCAATACGGAAATCCGTGAAATCTCCACGCCTTCCGACGTCTGGCCCGCCTGGAACGAAGCGGAAGTCAACCTGCACATGAACCTTCCGGAATCGGAGCCGCGCCCCTTTGTGATTCAGCCGGCGCCGTCCGGAGCCATCCGCACCATCATTAAATCCTTCAATGGAGCCATTTTTGAAGCGGACACCCAGCCCATGCATCCCGTGTGGGACCAGCTCCCCCCCGGATACGTTCCCATTCCGGCGCTTCCCGCTTACCAGCCCACTGTGCTGAGGAAACTGCAATAGCGGCAGGAGGGGATCAAAACTTGAACCGGACGGCCCCGAAAACAGACCATCCGTTGAAGGCCCTGGCCGTTGTTGAGTCCACCCGGCTGGTGACATATTCCACCGCCAGCATCAGCTTCACCGCGTTGACCGCTTCCGGGCACAGGTAGCAGTTCAGCCCCAGGTAAAAGGAATGCATGCTGTCCACCCACGCGGGGTAATGGGTGACGCTGGGCACATACCGCGTATTCAGCTTCACGGAGCGGTTTCCGAAGGAACACTGGTACTGAAAGACGCCTTCCAAGTGGGGGGAAATCCGGTAAACGGGCTGGAGAACCAGACCGTACACGTTCTTTGCGCCCGGCTGGCCCACGATCCCCACGCCCGCCAGCAGGTTCCCCATCACGGAAAAGGCGCCGCGGCTGGCGTCCCAGCTCAGGGAAAGCACGTCCTGCGCGCCCGTTCCACAGTAATCGGAAGAGGAGGGAACCTTCCTTCCCCGCCACTCCGTAAAATTATGGGCGTACTGGTACCCCAGAGTCTGGCTGTCCCACATGGGGGAAGCCACCTTCCATTTCATGGCATTCAGGGCAAACAGGTTATCCGCGGAATGAAACTGGATTTCATCCTTCAAATCCGTACCATTCGCGTTCAGGTAAACGCCGTAGGAATGGTACAGGCTCCTGGCGTCCTTCTGGAAATTGGCCTCCAGCCCCCAGTTGGAGATGGGAATCAATTCATTGCACAGGGCGGACCTCTCCACCGTTTTAATCCGGGAGGAAGCCAGGCAGTATTCCGACGTCAGGTGCGGCGTCAGCTTCCCGGCCCTGAACTTGACGCCGGGCATGGTCTTTTCCAGATAAAGCTCATACAGGGACCACTCCGTGCGGCTGCCGGTCCATTCTCCGCGCACTTCGCGGTGGCGGCCTTCCAGATCCCCCACGTTCGTCAGGTTGGACAGGCGCCAGGAGCCGTCCCCCATCACAACGTCCCCGCCCAGGTAGGCGCGCCGCCACTCGCTGTTATGGCCGCCGGAAGAAGGGCAGAACTTGTTGGCTCCATTGGGGCTGACGGCTGCCGTCTGGTACTGGCCAATCAGGGTCAGCTTCACCCTCCTGATCCATGAGGAATCATCCCGGTACAGAACGGGCCCGCGGTCCAGCACACGGCACAGGGACGGCAGAGAATCCCCGGAAGCCGGGTGAAGCTGCGCCGTTCCCGCGCCGGCCTCCGCCGCGGGAAAAGCGGCGTACCAGCAGGCGGCAAGCAGGTATTTCCCCAGAAAAACAGGCTTCATCATAGGCTCAACAAACAGGTTGCAGGACGCACACCTTAAGGGGGGCCCTCCGAAAATCAAGCCCGGATGTTTCTTTTGGCGTTGCTGTTTTTCAAAAAGCCATGTTATGAAAAGCGGCAGCTATGGACACTACAACACGACCCTCTCTCTGGAAATACTTCATCCTGTGCCTGACGAAAAAGTACTGCGCCTTCTCCGGAACGGCTCCCCGGCGAGAGTTCTGGGGCTTTTTCCTTTTCATGAACCTCTTCTCCTTCATCTTCAGTCTTGTCGGCGGAGTCATCGTCGCGGTCACTCTTCCGTGGGGAGAACTGGCGGCCATGCAGGACCCGGAACAAATGCAGGCTATCCTTTTTACCCGAATAGCCTCCTTCTTCTTCATTACCCAAATCGTCTTGCTGGTCCTTTATCTTCCTACCCTGGGCGTCACTATCAGAAGGCTTCGGGACGCCGGCTTCAACACGGCGTGGGGTTACGGTTACCTGGGCCTGGGCGTCATTATTTTCCTTAACTGGGCCATCCTGGAGCGCTTCCAGTATCCAGGGGGAACCGCGACGCAATTCCTGGGTATCATTTCTACCGCCTACGGGCTGCTCCTCCTCATTCTGGCATGCTTCCCCACCCGGCCCGCGGTGGAGAGCACGCCTGAATAAGCACTTCCCGTTCCTGCCGGGAGAGGCCGTAAACGCCTTCCATCAGCTCATTCATCCGTTCATCCCCTTCCGGGCAATAGCGGGCCGTGAGGGTATCCGCCAGCTCTTCCACCTCCCGCAGCACGGAAAGGCCGGGCACCCGGATGGGAACGCGGAGGATGGGTGCCGTATCCATCTGGAAAAAGTCCCCCTGCATCTTCCCCCTGCGGAGAAACCAGAACTGCATGAGACGTGAATTGAACAGGGCGGCCAGGTACTTCATGCTTACGCGTTCCGTGCGTATCACGTTGAACGCCATCATTACATAAGCCTCATCCTCCGTGTAGGAGAAGGTGGGCCGTGCACACTTCCGGACAGCCAGAATCTTGGGACCGGGAAGGAAGAACCGTTCCTTCCGGGGCCAGTGCACATGATAGTACTTCATGCGGCCCATGCGGGTTTCCCGCCGGGCTTCCATCAGGGGGCGGAACTTTTCCAGATGCCGGAGAAGCGTGACGGCCTGTTCCGACCCGTTGGACGGAGTCAGATAGAGCAACACCTTCTCCGGAGCTTTCAACGCGTATCTTCCTGCCAGGGCGGGTTCATACAGAGGCTTGAGAAAACGCCGTTCCACTGCCGGCAGCCGGTTGAAATACCCCTGCGGCACTACAAACACCCCTTCCCCCCTCCGGACGCCGGACCGCTGCACTGCCTCCGGCACCAGGCTCTCCAGCGCACGGGCGGAAACGACATCGGGGTTCGGAACAATCCCCTGCGTCATTTCCTTTGCGGCATCCAGCCTGAAATTCCGGCATCTCTCCATCTTCTCCAGAACGTTCCATTCGGCTGCGGAGCAGAAAAACAATCCTTCCTTGGCGCATGCCCCTGTATCTTCCGGCAAAGAAAACCGGCAGTACGGTTCATGTTCCAGAAAGGATTCCACCTCTTCCATAGGACCGCAAAAACGGCGGTATTCCGGAACCGGGAGTCCTCCCCCATCCCCCTTCCTTTCCGCCAGAACGGTCATGGTATGAACCCGTGCGGCTTCAAACACCCGGCAAGCCCCGAAATCCGACAAACGCAGCAATCCGCAATCTTCCAGCAGCTTGCGGCGAAGGGGAACCGCTCCGGCATTCGCCATCCACCTGTTGGGAACAACCAAATGCATCACGCCCCCCTGTTTCAGGGCATCCAGACCCACACAGGCGAACACGTACCAGTAATCCATGCGTGAAGAACAATAGGAAGCCAACGGAGAAGACTTCAGACGGTCAAACAGCTCCTTGTTCCCTTTTTCCCCGACAAAAGGGGGATTCCCGATTACCAGGTCAAAGCCTCCGTCCGCCATCACTGCTGAAAGGCCCTGCCGCCAGACGCCATCCGCAGACATGTCCAGGCTGTCCCCGCACAGCAGGTGGTCCCGGAAATCCCCCTTTCCTCCGGCAGCTAGCCATGCACAGTGAAAACGGAAACGGGCCACCTCCAGAGCCTCCGCACAAACATCCACCCCGTAAATATTCTCTTCCAGAATGGCACGGAATAAATCGGCCTCCGCATATTCCGGCTCCAGACGCTTTCTGCGCGCGGCAAGCTCCCGAAGCATTCCCATGGTGAATGCCCCCGCCCCGGCGGATAAATCCAGCACCCGGATATTTCTCAGCAACCCGGCTTCCTCATTACCATTCCGGGGAGCAGGCAATCTGGATGCCAGCCAGGAGGATACCGCCTCCCGGGCCATCCAGCGGACCAGGAAGCCGGGAGTATACACGGTTCCGGAACGGCGGCCATCCGTCAGGGAGCGTTCCAGCAATCCCTCCAGCACGGAAGGAGTAACAGCCCGGTGAGCATCCTCTTCCCGCAGGGAAAAAGAGAATCCTTCCGGAAGACGGAATTCATGGTCCGCCTGCCGTTCCAGCAAATTGTTCACCAAAGCCTCTTTCAACCGCCTCCAGGCTTCGGGACGGCTCCCCTTTCCCTTCTCCGGGACGAAACACCGGGCCATGAAACAATCCTGAACGCTCCGCTCCTTCACTGCCGTATTCGTACACTACCAGACCGGACCACGCAATCAAAAGCAGGAATTGCCCCGGATACCTCCCTCACTACATTTCTGTACGGGACGCTTTTTCTTAACGTCTCCGGCGTGTTTACGTTGCTGGTTTTGATTCATGGTAGCCGCAACCATTTCATAATTCTACCTTCATTGCCATGAACAACACTTTCAACATCGGCGCCATGGACACCGTCTACCCCTTCATTCCCATGTACCCCAACGGACAGCCCCAGGGCAACTTCCTGGTCAACGGCCTCTCCGCTCCTGTCCTTATCCCCAAACGCGCTGCTTCCTCCTCCTCCCGCCACGAATGGTTCGGATACCTCAAGGTCATGGCTCCCGCCACCTGTTTTCTCCACCTCCGCGCCCACTCTTCCATCTCCCTTTCCATTCCCGCCAAGGATCTGGAACTCTCCACGGAGCCGGGCTCTTTCACCCCTCTCCGCCGCCAGATCCAGTTCGACCAGGGATACTACTGGTGCCACATCGTCCATCAACACCAGCCCGACCGGGGGGCGGAAGCCGAGTTCTGCATTGCCCTGGTTAGCGACAAGGAAGGCGAGCCCGACCTGGATTATTACCTGCTGGCGGAAAACACTCCCGCCGGCAAGGAGGGAGAAACCGTCCTGACCCTGGTCAACCTGTACCAGGAGGCGGAAGAAGGGGACTCGTCGAGCAGTTCGGCAGGGGGAGGAGATTCGTTTGAGTTTGATCCCAAGCCAAGCAGCAGTTCGAGCTCTTCCTCCTCGAGCAGCTCCAGTCCTTCTTCGTCTAACTCATCAAGTTCTTCGAGTTCCAGCAGCAGCTTTTCGTCATCCAGCTCCTCTTCCAGCAGCAGTTCCAGTTCCCTCTCCTTTTCCTCCAGCGGAGCCGGAGGAAGGGGGTTGTCCATGCCCCTGTTCCTGTGATTGCGACGAAGACATCGAACAGTCCGATTGCAGCAAGAACACCTCCCATTTCTTCGGCGGCAACCCGGATGGAGCCGACGACTGCGAAGGCTTGCTTGAAGTGGGCGAGGGCGATTCCGGAGGCGGAAGTGAAGGAGGTAATCCCACGCTTCTCCGCACCCTTGCCGAACCTTCCGCCCTCTCTTCCATCACCCTGCGCTACAAGCATCCCCTCGAATGGAGCGCCTCCTGCAATCCCGAAACCGGACAGATCTCCGTCAAACGACCCACGGGCAGTTCCATCTCCTTCCAGAGTTCTGACGGCCATGCCGAAGCCTCCGTCTCCGGAAGTTCGCGCAAGTTGAACTACAAGGTTCAGAAGCTGAATGCCGACAAGTCTCCCTGCACCGGCGGCTCTCCCGCCTACCTGGACATGGTGCAGAGCAATGGGCGCACCCTGCGCTTCTCGGCAGCCACCGGAAAGGTCGTCTCCCTGGTCTCCGCCTCCGGCGTGGAAACCACGGCGGAAGCTTATTCCCGTCAGATGAAGGTGAACCGCCATCCTTCCACGGGAGCTATTGAGAGCATCTGGTCCAAGTCCCGGGGACTACTACAGGCAGTTTCGGAAGGCAGCAAGCTCAGGATGGCGCGTGCTGCCGAAGGCGGCCAGCTTCGCATTCCTGAGCTTTACGTCCTTCATGGTGTTGAAAAATTCCGTCTCCACTTATGCCTATGCTCCTCTCACCGGAGAACTCGTCTCCGTCTCCCACAACGACAACACTCCCGGATGGGAGTTTACCTACAACCGCATTGGACAAATGACCTCCGTCCGGGACGCCTCCGGCATCAGGGAATGCTCCTACGATGCCTATGGCCACATGATCCAGGACACTTCCTTTGGAACCGTGGAAAACTGCGCCCAGGAACAATACGATGCCTTGGGTCGTTCCAACGGATATCGCCTGATTCTTGGAACCCGTACCGTGCAGCACTCCCATCTTGACTACGATTCCAAAGGTGCCATCATCGGGATGAATCTGGAAGGACTGGAGTATCCCTTTACCTGGCAGTACGATCCAACCAGCGGCTTCCTCAACTATCTCACCTACCCCAACGGCATGGTCCGCTGCAATACCTATCATCCCAGGCTCGACCTCGTAACCGCCATCAGTTACAGAAAGGGAGCGGATGGCGAATTGGCAGCCGGCCACGAATACGGCTACGACGCGCTGATGCGTCCTGTCCAACGGCGGGACTCCTGGGATGGAACCACACCTGCAACCACCAGAAACTTCACCCACAACAGCCGCAGCGGGCTGGTCGAAGACCGGATCAGCCGGGGAGGAAGCTTTATCTATTCCTACGACAACATCGGCAACCGCAAGACCGCCCGGGAACCGGAAGAAGCAGTATCCTTTGATGC
>ERZ1504339.207-NODE-207-length-18612-cov-4.416016_pt1 | contig 18612 bp, 16 predicted proteins | sample MGYA00572239_ERZ1504339 | MGnify/ENA primary metagenome ERZ1504339 (study PRJEB39906, sample SAMEA3182045) | gut metagenome | biome: human; feature: gut; material: Stool; isolation source: human stools | place: Canada | collected 2011-11-01 ... | reverse complement strand
CATCCATCCGGCAGGAAGGAGCCGTTTTCATGAGCAACAGTCGATATGAATTTCTACCGCAGACGCAGGGGCTTCCGCCCTGCCAGTTGCTGTATCTCGCGTCCTCCCGTTTTGAGAACGACTGGCACAGCATCCGCCATTCGCACACCTGCGCGGAGATGTTTTTCTGCACGGGCGGGTCGGGACGTTTCCTGATTCAGGATGAAACGCTGCGCGTCGCCGGGGGAAATCTCGTGCTGATCAATGCGAATGTGGAGCATACGGAGCAGAGCCTGCGAGATAGCCCGCTGGCGTATACCGTGCTCGGGGTGGGCGGGCTGGAGTTCCACAGCGCCTCCCCGCGCGGGTATGCCCTGCTGGACTATGCCCCGCGCAGGAAGGAAGTGCTCGCCCTGTTGGAGGTGCTGCAGCGGGAGGCGACCCATCGGGAGGCGCACTATGCCGACGCCTGCCAGAGCGTCCTGCAACTGCTGCTGGTCGAACTGCAGCGGCTGTCCAACACGCGCGTGGGCAGCGTGGATGTGGGGGACAACCGGCCGATCAACAAGAACGCGGTGTGGGTCAAGCAGTATATCGACGAGCACTACAACGAGAATCTGACGCTGGACGCTCTTGCGGACATCGTCCGCATGAACAAGTATTCGCTCGGGCACCTGTTCCAGAAGGCGTACGGCGTCAGCCCCATTAACTATATGATCAATCGCCGCATCCTTGAGGCCAAACACCTGTTGGAGAGCACCGACCACAGCGTTTCCCAGATCGCGGAGATCCTGAACTTCTCCTCCCTCAGCTATTTTTCTCAGCGATTCCGCAAGCTCACCGGCATGTCGCCGAAGGAACACCGCGAGCACTATCAGCGCCGGTCGTAGCGCGGCCGCGGCATGGCCCGCGTGTTCGCCAATCCGCTTTCCAACCGATACAAAGCCAGGATGCTCGACGCGGATACCATCAAGCCGTGGCCGGACGGGTTCGACGACGGATACGGCGCCGGATACGTGCAGGACGAAAGCTCTCTAATCATGGAAATGGCGTTTGAAAAGGCGATAGCGCGCGGGGATAACGTCATCATACCAAAGATCGGCGGCGGCATCGCGGTTCGCGGAAGAAGGACGGCATCTTTCGCTGAATTACCTGCTGACCATTCGGAACAAAGCCACGGAAACCTTTACAAAAATGGGCGGAAAGCGGTATATTTAATTATGCGGAATGGAGGAACAACGATGTCGGATTGGGAGAAGAACCGAGACTGGTCTAGCGCACCGGAGACGGAGGGCTTGCGTCCGTACTCGGAGACGCTGTCGAACTGGAACGAACTGTCGGATGGAACCAAGGCGATGCTCAACGATATCGACGGGATATACCCGTTTCCGGAGGAACGGAGGCGGGCGATCGAGGAATTTCTGGCCAAGTCACAGGACGAAAACAAATAGACAGCGATACGACCGAAGCACCTGAAGAGGGTGCTTTTTTCGATGCGCTCATCCAGGATACGCCGCGCCGCTACTCGGCCAGAGCTACCACGAATGACGGTGCACACCGGCAGTCTGCCGAGGGAGAGCCTGCGGCGCCGGCTGTAGTGAAGCGGGGGATCGAGATTGACCATCATACGGAGCATAAAGGCCGAAACGATATTGAGAGCTACACGTTTGCAGCGCCAGTCGTGTTGAATGGCAAGCGCGGAAATGAAGCAGTGGTTGTTCAGCGTACGAACAGGAACAAGCCGCATGCGGTAAGGATTGTAATGCCTGACGGGAGTGGTTTCGACTCGGATGTGAATGAACGAAACAGCCCCGACACATCCGAGAGGTTGCCACAAAGGGCTACAGTCTACGGGCCAGAAGGAACTGTTTCTGCAGACAGTATACACAATTCGCAGGAAGAGGTCAACTCTGCATTGCCGGACCTTCGCTTCTCCCAGAAAGCGGGTGAGGGGACAGGCAGCGCGATTGAGGAAGCGGGAAATGACAAGAGGAGAGGCAGGCGGCTTTCGGCAAGGGCGGACGGGGAAGAGACGATCACGATGGAGGACGTGGCAGCAATCCAAAGCATTGGCCGCAAGAGCGTGAATGCTTTTTCGAGCGACGAGATCAGGACGGCCGAACCGTTTGCGCGCCGGTACTGGCGCGAGCTGGGGGTCAAAAGCCCGTTCTTCCGCGCGTGTTGTTCGCGGAGGAAGCGGTACCGGTCGGGGGTGGCGACCCGTTTACAAGGGCGTATGAGCTCAAGGAGATCAAAAAAGTGGCCACGGCGCCCTATGGTGTTCTCTCCGTATCCGGAGGCTTAACCAATGGAGCGCCTGCCACTACTTACACAATAGCCGACCTGTTTGCGTTTGTCAAGGAGAACGTGCCGGACTTTCAGCCCAAACCCGTGCATCCGGCGCTGCTGAACGCGGACGGGACGCCGCGGGCGGTGCGGCAGGGCGTGGACGCGACGGTGGAGGTGCTGGACGGCAAAACGGCCTTGCAGGACGGCGAGGCCGTGTATGTGAAGCTGGAAAACCCGTATCCGGCCGGCACGGCGGCGGAGGTGCCGGGGCGCGCGGCGCTGGAGGCCGGCGGCTATGACGGTGCGGTCTACCAGGACGGAAATGGCGGCACGCACTACGCGGTGCTGGACGGGACGCAGCTCAAGAGCGCGACGGACAACACCGGCACGTTCGACGGGCGCAACCACAACCTCCGCTTCTCCCGGAAGGCGGGCGAGAGGACCGAAAGCGCGCCGGGGAGGATTTACGATTACAGCAAGCCGTTTGCCGAGCAGGTGGACGACTGGATGGCGGGGCAGACACCTCAATATGATACGCTGCTCATCGGGCGGACGCCGCTGCTGTACCGCCAGATCGGCCTGAGCGACGTGCCGATGACGATCGACCAGACGCACCTGGACTACATGGTCAACGGAACGAAAAATGAGGACCATCACCTGGGCGTGGCGCTGGTCAGGCAGCTGCCGGAGCTGCTGGAGCATCCGGTGGCGGTCATCGAGTCGGCCACGCGGCAGGACGACAGTGTGCTGGCGATCGTCAAGGGAAAGGTCAACGGCAAGCAGATGGTAGCGGCGGTGCGCATTGGCGGGAATGGAGTACAAAACGGAGCGCAGATCGACAGCAACCACATCGTGTCCGCACAGGGGCGTGGCAACGCCGTCACCAAGCTGTTGAACGATGCGCTGCAAAAGGAGCTGCGCGGCGAGGTGGGGGTTTACTACTGGAATAAAGAAGAGGCTCTCCCGTTGACAGTGCGCGCCGGGGTGCAATTCCCCGGTGGACGTATCAACGACGGCCTCATTCATAGTATATTCGACGCGGCCTCTCCTGTCAACAGGAATTATCTGGAACAGACGGAGACGCAGCAATTCAAGCGCTGGTTCGGCAGGAGCGGCGTCGTGCAGGCGGACGGGACGCCACGGGCGGGCGACAGCGTGATGGCGATCGCCAGGGGAAAGGTCAACGGCAAGCAGCTGGTGGCGGCGGTGCGCATTGGCGGGAATGGAGTACAAAACGGAGCGCAGATCGACAGCAACCACATCGTGTCCGCACAGGGGCGTGGCAACGCCGTCACCAAGCTGTTGAACGATGCGCTGCAAAAGGAGCTGCGCGGCGAGGTGGGGGTTTACTACTGGAATAAAGAAGAGGCTCTCCCGTTGACAGTGCGCGCCGGGGTGCAATTCCCCGGTGGACGTATCAACGACGGCCTCATTCATAGTATATTCGACGCGGCCTCTCCTGTCAACAGGAATTATCTGGAACAGACGGAGACGCGGCAATTCAAGCGCTGGTTCGCGGCGGCCCTGTCGCCGCTCACGAGCATCGCCGGCCTGCCGGAGGTGAACCTGCAAATTCGTGTCCATTTTCGTGTCCACTCCGTTCCCGGAAACGCATATTTTGGTTTAATAAGGCGCCAATTTTGCATAAAACATTGCAAGCAACAACCGGGAAAAGGCCGGAAAATCAGGCAAAAGCAAACAAAAAAACAGCCCTCCGGGCTGCTTTTTGCTTTCTGTCTAAAGGGACAACATTTCATACAGTACGGCGGAAATAAAAAGCGGGAAAACACAACATGAGGTGTTCGTTCCCGCTCTTTTTCTGCCTGCGTATCTATATCTTGTATTTCTTTGTCTTTGAAATGCACACCCCTAATCTATGAGGTAGTGCCGCAGCAAATCCTCCCGGCCATCTTCTTTCAGCCGTTCCACAGAATAGCGCAGCCATTCCTCCGGGGTGGGTACATCTCCGGCGCATGGTATCCGTTCCCATTGCGCCCGGCGTTCCGGATCAGGGTCATGCAGGCCCTCCCATATCCGCTTTGAGATTTTCTCTTTGACCTTTTCCACGGTCGTATGATCCCGCTCCGCCAGCATGGCGAAGAAATCTTTTCCATTCTCTTGCAATGTAAAGCCTCCTGTCTGTATGAATAGTATCTCCATGTTCGGCCCATGATATAAACTACTCTATGCCCCACTTGGGAAATACGGTAGCCACCGATTGTGACTATTATACCACCCATTTGGAATTAGAATAGATACAGATGGGCAGGTGATGGAATGGACGCACAGAAGCGGATCAAGCAGCTCATGGAGGAGCGCGGCTGGACGGATTACAGGCTGGCAAAAGAGGCAAACCTATCTCACTCCACAATAACCAATGTTTTCAAAAGGAATAATGCGCCGACGCTTCCCACGCTGGAAGTGATTTGTCGTGCGTTTGGAATAACCTTAGCACAGTTTTTCGCGGAAGGCGGAGAAGCTGTGGAAATAACGGATGAACAGCGCGAGCTTTTTGCAAAATGGAGTACACTCACCGAGAAGCAAAAAGCCCTGCTGCTTGAATTTATAAGCACCTTACAGTAGAGGGCAAAGAAAAAGACCGCAGGCCGGAACCTGCGGTTTTCTCTTTGCCTTATTTCATTATACAGCCCAGCGCAATTCTGGCCCTCCGGTATTCCGGGAGCGGGTTGCCCTTCATGCTCTCAATGGAAACCCCTTGCTTTTTGAGCTTTCCTTCTAACTGCAGCGTCTGTCCGCAATCCCGGCAAAGGCGGGAAATATCGCTGACTAAAACTGCGTCTATCATGTGGCGGTGGGCCAGCCCGGCCATTTCCCGGATGCCGGGGCGGTTCAGGGAAAGGCCGCTGCCAATCTCGGCGATTTCCGCCACAATATCATAGCCGCGCTCTTTGGCATATATGCGCAGCCGTTCCTTCTGCACCTCTAACAAGGTATCGTCTTGATCCGCGCGGGCGAGGCGGCAATAGACCGCCACCCGCATTGTTTTCTTTTCGTCCTTCTCCATTATGCTGCCCTCCATAATTCTGCCGTGATTTCGACCTGCCGCCCGTCGCGGAAGGTGAACACCAGCCTTTTATCTTCGTAAACCGTCACATAGTCCACCGTGGAATACCAAAGCTCCTCGTCAAAGGATTGCACCAGTTCCTGATGGCTGTTCATGTTTTCCATGAACAGCCGGATTCTTGTCTTTTTGGCATTGCGTTCCTGCCGAAGCTCTGCGATCTCCGCCAGCCGTTTCCGGGCGGCTTCAAACCGCTCAGAGTAAGCATCATACCGGCGGTTGTATTCTTCCTGATCCATGGCGGTCTGCGCATTTTCAGAAATGATTTTCTGAATAAGCCCCAGTACAACCTCGCTTTCATTTTCCAAGGTTTCCTGTTCTGCATCCAAGTCTGCCGTATCGGTCAGCGCCGCGATCACTTCCTCGTATGCCTCTATAATCTCGTCCCGGTTCCCCAGCACGATATTGAAGGCGGCCAGAAATGCGGCTTTGATTTCACCCTCTGTAAGATGGGGCGTGGAGCAATGCTGACCCCGGTATTTTTCGTTACACTGCCATACAAGGCTCCGGTTTTCCGTGTTGGAGTGCCAGACCTTGCTGCCATAAATGCCGCCACACTCGCCGCAGATAATGCGCCCGGAAAATGGATGCAGGCAGCTCGTAAAGCGCCCATCCGTCTTGCGGGTTTTCAGCTCGTATTGTACGAGGTCGAAAAGCTCCGGTTCGATAATAGCCGGATGGCTGTTCGTCACATAATACTGCGGCACTTCGCCCTCGTTGACCTTTTGCTTTTTGGTGAGGAAATCCACCGTGAATTTCTTCTGCAAGAGCGCATCGCCCTTGTACTTTTCGTTGGTGAGGATGCTCTCCACCACCTTGGCCCGCCACACCTTTTTGCCGCCCGGCGTGGGAATACCCTCGTCGGTGAGGTAGGTAGCGATGGCCGAGGGGGATTTACCATAGAGGAACAGGCGGTAAATCAGCCGGATAATCACCGCCTCAGACTCTACAATGACCGGCAGCCCGTCCGAGCCTTTTTCATAGCCGAGGAAGCGCCGGTAAGGAAGGCTTACCTTTCCGTCTGCAAAACGCTTGCGCTGGCCCCATGTGACGTTCTCAGAAATGGAGCGGCTTTCTTCCTGCGCCAGCGAGGACATGATGGTAATAAGCAGCTCGCCTTTTCCGTCCAAGGTACGGATGTTCTCTTTTTCAAAGAAAACTTCAATGCCCTTTTCTTTGAGCTTGCGCACCGTGGTTAAGGTATCCACCGTATTGCGGGCGAACCGGCTGATAGACTTCGTGATAATCAGGTCGATCTTACCCGCCAGCGCATCGGCCACCATGCGGTTGAAGCCGTCGCGCTTTTTGGTGTTGGTGGCAGAAATGCCCTCGTCGGTATAAACCTCTACAAACTGCCACTCGTCTTTAGATTGAATGTACCGGGTATAATAGTCCACCTGTGCCTCATAGCTGGTAAGCTGCTCCTCGTTGTTGGTAGATACACGGGCATAGGCTGCCACCCGCAGCTTGCGGGCCTCGCTGCTCAGTACATTGATGGGAAGCCGGTCTTTCTTTGCAGGGATGACCGTTACCCGCGCCGCTGTTACTGCTGGCATTTGGCAAGCCTCCTTTCTGCGGCCTGCCGGAGCGCCAGTTCACGCGCCCGTTGGCGGTTCTCCGGGTTCCAGCTATGGCGGCGGGAAGGGTTATCCCAAGTCTTTGTTACGGTATGCCCGTCATAGAAAACAAAGACCAGCACGCCATTCTCCGGCACCTGAATTTCTTCCACCTTGGCCGCAAAGGCTGCCTCGTCAAATTCCGGCAGGCCCATGGCCTCGGCGCTCACCCGTTTCAAAATTTCCTCCGGGATCTGCTTGGCATCGCAGTGCGCCTTGCCTTTCTGGTTGAAGGTGCGGCATAGCCAGCCCCGCTTTTCATAGGGGGTGTTGCCATTGAGAACCTTCCGGGTAAAAGATTTTCCGCATTTACCGCAATGTATCTTCCCGCTGAATGGAAAGCGGTTCCGCTCATAACTCCCGGAGCGCGGTTTATAGGCGGAGGCCCGGCGAGCGCGTTCCGCCAGAACCTTCTCATAGGTTTCCCGGTCAAGAATCCCTTCATGGCTGCCCTCTACAAAATACTGCGGCTTTTCGCCGTTGTTCTTGCGAACCTCTTTTGTGATGGGGTCTACCACAAAAGTCTTTTGCAGCAGCATATCTCCAACGATTTTCTCGTTACAAATCAGGTCAACAATGGAGTTCCCTCCCATGTTGGCACCATGCCTGCCTTTGATATTCACGGCGGCAAAGGCATCTTCCAGCTTACACCGCCCGTAACCTTCCAGATAGAGGTCGGCGGCCAACCGTATGATCTCGGCTTCTTCCGGTACGACTTCCAGCCGCCCGTTGATCTGCCTGTAACCATACATGGTGATACTCCAAGGCAGGCCCTGCTCATAGTTGGATTTGATACGCCACTTCTGGTTTTCAGATACCGAGCGGGCCTCCTCCTCTGCATAAGCAGCGAGGAGGGTAAGCAGAAGCTCGCCATCCTCGCCCATGGTGTGGATATTCTGTTCTTCAAAGAAAACGTCCACCCCCATGAGCCGAAGCTCCCGGATGGTGCGAAGCGTTGTCACTGTATTGCGGGCAAAACGGGAAACCGACTTCGTAATTATCATGTCGATTTTTCCGGCCCTGCAATCGGCCAGAAGCCGCTGAAATTCGCCACGGCTGTCTTTCGTGCCGGTCAGCGCCTCGTCGGCATACACACCTGCGTACTGCCAGCCGGGCGTTTTCTGGATCATGCCGCTGTACTGGCTGATCTGCGCGGAGAGGGAATGAAGCGGAGCTTCTCTGCCGCTGGATACCCGCGCATAGGCCGCCACGCGCTTTAGCTTTGGCGCTTTTTTTCGCGCGGGCGGAGTAACTTTTTGAATAATACGTTCCATAAATACGCCCTCCTTTCAGGACACTGATGTTATAGGAAGCCACCCTGAAAAGAAAGGCTTTTCAGCAGAAAATACCGCCCAAAACAGGCCGGAATTTTGCCGCCAGTCTGGCCTCAATGCGCAGAAAATCCGCCTCGTTTATGATGCCTTTTTGCAGCATTTCACGGGCCACCGCGAGGGCCGCCTGATATTTTTTCTCCCGGTCAAACTGTTCCTTCGTCATGGGTGCCTCCTTCCTGGAACCGCGCCGCTATGTAGCAGGCGTGGGAACAATACTTCCGTTTCCGGTTCCCATAGCTCTGAAATTCCTGCCCGCAATGGGCGCAGGTAGCCGGATAGAAGGCGGCTTTATGGATAAGCTCCGGGTGCAGCTTCCACCATGCGCGGCGGCAAGCCTCGGAGCAAAATTTTCTCTGTTTTCTCTTGGGGTATTGAGGAAGCGGCCTGCCGCAGTTCCGGCATACCACCACCGGCTCTTTGGAAGCCACTCCGGTGAGGTTGTTGCGGCGGCAAAAGCTCTTGACCGTATTCTCGGAAATACCTAACCGGGTGGCAATCGCTCCATAACCGAGCCCTTCGCAGCGCAGATAGCGCACCTGCTCTTTTTGTGCATCTGTCATGGGATCGCCTCCTTCTGAAAGAAAAGAGCGGCCCCGGAGGGCCGCCCACCATGCTTACCTGTTGGGAAGTTTCAAGACCTGCCCCGCATAAATCACGTCGGAGGTCAGGCCGTTTAGTTTCTTGATCTCATTGTACCGGGTGCCGTTTCCGAGGCGCTTTTCTGCAATGGCCCACAAGCTGTCGCCCTTTTGTACCGTGTAAGTAGAAGCGGCTGTGCTGCCCGCATATACAACCTTTCCGGCCTCGTCAAAAACAGAGTAACCGGGATTTTCGTCGGCACAGCGTTTTGCATTGTCCAGCACATTGAAAGCGCCCTTTTGAGAAGCCGCATCCGCCCAGCTCTTGCGCACCCGATAGAGGGTGCCGCTGCCGGTGCTGCCAGAGGCAGAGGGATAAACCTTCTTTCCAGCTTCGTCAAAGACCGCATAGCCGGGATTCTTGTCCGCCAGCTCTTTTGCATTATCCAAAACCGCAAAGGCTCCGAGCTGAGAGGCAGCATCGCTCCAAGACTTTCTCACCCGGTAGAGGGTGCCGCTGCCTGCAGAACCTCCGGTATTGCCGGAAGAAGAACCAGCCAGCTTGGCCTTTACCGCTGCGCGGAATGTGTCCATGTTCTTCCCATGCTTCGGGAACCAGTGCATGACATCCCCGTGATTGGAGGCAATGCCCTGCGCATGGCCCTCGCTGTGGCAGATGATATTTTTCTCGGTCAGGCCGTACTGCTTGCAGAGGTAAACGCAAAGCTCCACCGCCTCATTGTAGACCTTGTTGAAATAGGCGGAATCTGTCAGGCCATCCTCGCAAATTTCAAAAGAGATGTGGGTGTTATTGCCGGAGCCCTTGGAACCGGAGCCGCAATGCCAGCCCCGGTGATCCCAAGGAAGCGTCTGGTAAGTGGCAATCGTCCCATCCGCCAGTTTGCCGATAAAAGCGTGAACGCAGACCTCTCGATCCATGGGCTGGTTCCAGTGATTGTTGTACTGGTTCTTTCCCAGCAGCCCATCATCCGGGCCGACATAGCGTTTCAACCACGGGTTGTTGGCCCCTGTGCTATGCACCATAATGCCCTTGGGGGTAATCTTGCGGCCCGCCTTGTAGCAGGCGTTATTCGTGAAAATCAGTGTATGCAGATTCATAGCGAAACCTCCTGTTTCTTCTTCAAAGCCAACGACGCTGCCGGTGCCGTATTCATGCACCAAAGCAGCGCCGCTGTAATAAAAGGCCAGTATCTCGTTGTAAGGGACACCCTGTTTTGCGGCCCACATACAGCCCACTTGGGAAAGCCCCACGCCATGGCTGGGATTGGTGGGTTTCTCTGCGCGGGCCGCCGTGTCCCACGGATCAGGCTTGTTCACATAGTAGGGATAGTCCCGGCTCCAAACCTCTCCGCTGCGTTTGCAGGTGCCGCCGTTTGAGGCCGAATAAAAGCAGTCAATGACTTCGCCGCCATAGGTAAGCACCTGCCCGGCGGTTTCCTCCACGGCCTGCCTGCTGCGGGGGCTGGACTCTGCCAGAGGGGCGCGGTATGCCTGAAAGCTGGTGGTGTCGTCTACCACCGTCCCAGCCATGGCCCGCTTGACCGCAAAGGTGCGGGCGGCCACCGCCTGCGCTTTGAGCGCCTCCATGTGGGAGCTTTCATAAATCTCGGAAGGCACCACGCCGCAGAGGTATTCCTCCAAATCCAGCTCCACAGGCCCCGCGCCAAGGAGGGCGGTATTCTCGGCGCGGGTCAGTTTTACGGAGATCTTCATTCCTTGTCCTCCGTATCCTTGTCGTCCTCGGTGCGGTTATGGAGCTGCGCCAGTACCTCTTTGAGCTTCTCCGGGATGGGCAGGCCGATGTGGCCCGCATTTTCCAGCAGGCTCACGCCTTCGTTGGAAATGTAGAAGAAAATCACCGCAGTACGCAGCGCATCACCGCTTCCGATAAGCTGGGTGTCGATCACATGGCCGATGCCGACCATGACGAAAATCAGCACCTTGCGGAAAATCCCCTTAAAGCCCACATTGCTGGAAAGGGTCTTGTCGATGATGGCGCACATCACCCCGGTAAGGTAGTCGATCACCACAAAGGCAATAAGCGCATAAAAGAAACCGTCCATCTCTCCGAAGAACCAGCCCAGCCCGCCGCCGATAGCGGCAAGCGCCACCTGAATCCAATTCCATACAGTCTTCATAATTGACCTCCTTTTTTGAAATAGAAAAGGCACTCCGCAGAGCGCCTTTTCTCAGTTGAGCCACGCCGGTTTCTCCGGAATGGCCAGTGTATTTGTACCATCGAGCCACGATTGATACCATGTTTTCAGTTCCGCAAGCTGGGCGGCGGAGAGGGTATCGTACCAGAGCTGCCCCCGGTTGATAATAGGAAAACACTCAACCTCCCGGCGCTTGCGGTATTCCGCCTTTGCCGCTTCGGATTGCTCCAAGGCGGCCTGCTCCCCGTCAAAGGAAAGGGTTCCGTCCCGCACCCGGTAGGCAGTGAAATGCGCTTCAAAATGTGCGAGATTGGAAGGAGCGGAAACCTCCACGGCATCCAGCAGTTCGCCTTCCAGCGCGTAGCTCTCAATATATCCCTGTTCATTCAGTAATACTTTCATAGGCCCTCCCTTAATTGATCCCGAATACCCGGTTGATCTGCCCGGCTCCGTTCCCCATAGCAAGCGTCACTGTGGAACCGGAATAGGACAAATTGAAGGCTTTGTAGTTGGACTCATCCGCAATCTGGAAAGAAACAGCGGAGGTTGTCAGTAGGATCCTCGGCACCACCAACGAAGTTCGGGAAGCCGTACTGCTTGGGCGGCCTATAATCACATAGAAGTTGTAATTCCCATAGTTGAAGGTGATACTGCCGCTGGTAAGCGTCCCATTGTAGAGCGAGGTGGCGGCGATCCCGAGATTTGTCCGGGCCGCCGCCGCTGTTTTTGCCCCCGTACCGCCATAAGACAAAGACAGCGCGTTTGTAAGGGAAATGGAAGTCCATGAGCTGCGGTCGTAGGCTTGCTTTACAGCAGCGGCAGTAGCGGCCAGCGTTGTGCTGGTAGAGGAAACGCTGGAAGATAGCCTTGTCAGGCCATATTCCGAGGTCGTGGCATACAGGCAGCCGAGTGCGATCCACCATGTCCCGTCATACACAAAGTCGATGGTTTCCTTCTCCCGCCAAATCCCCGAGATAACCGAGGTTCCGTCAATCCCGCAGATAAATTTATCTCCGGTTCCGTTGACGTTCAGCTTCGGCTGGCTGGCGGTATTGCTGTAAGTAAACTGCACCGCAATACGGGAGCCGGTTTTCAGCTCAAAGCCTGCGCAGCTTACCACTTTTATCTGCGTGGCGGCGGCTGTACTGCAGGTGCCAAAGTAGGGCTTGTCAAAGGGGTAATCAATCTCGTCCGGGGTAAGCGTCCCCTCAATCCGGGTATCGCCTACCACATGGAGGGCGGCTGTCGGATTGGGCGTATTGATCCCCACCATCTTTTTGCGCAGCGCCACCAGAGGGGTTCCCTGCGGAACAACAAAGTACAAATCCAAAGAAGTCAGAGAGTCCAGCTTATCCCGGATTTGCAGGTGAAAATCGTAAGATGCCTCCGCGTTCAAATTGCACAGTTCCAGATTGGAAAAGGAAAAACTGGTGCCGTTGGCTGTAACCGAGGCAAGGATGCTTGTATAAGCGTTATAGGAGGAGGCGCTGGTGAGCTTGTACCGATAGCGCACATAAAGAAGGCTGTTCTTCTGCGCACCATCCACGGTAATGGCGGAAATGCTGCCATTAAAGACAAGCTGCATCTCCGTTTCAATCTCGTTTGTACGCCGCAGGGACACCGAGTCCACCTTGGGCTTGGAATATGGCACCACGGTTACGCTTTTTGTCACGGAGGCGGTATAGCCTCTGGAATCCGTCACCGTCAAGGTAATATCCCGCGTGCCGGAGGTGCCAATGGTGCCAAGGGATAAGGCCGCGCCGGTAGTGTTGGATTTCGTAACGCCGCTGCACACTGCCGAATAAGAAACGATGGAAGCGCCATTCTTCGCTGTGGCGGTGCCGGGGGTAACTGTCAACCGGGAATAGCTTTGGATCAGCACCTGATCGTTTCCGGTAATGGCGGTGGTGGTCGAGTAGCTGTCGGCAAAGGTGAAGCCGGAAAGAGTCGGCCCGGAATTTGCCTCTGTGGTGCTGATCGTACAAGTACAGGTGGAGGCGTTGCCGATCTGCGTATTCCCGCTTTTTGTCACCAGCTCAATGGTCGCCGTGAAGGATTTCAGGCTGGCCATAGCGTTGAGGAGCGTTGTCCGCTCCGCCGAGGTAAGGGTGATGGTTCGGGATGCCGTACCAGCAGCCCATGTGCGGCCCGTAAGGGATAGATAAGTAGTGGAGCCGTTCTTGATGGTGATGTAGTTGGTATAGGCAGCGTTATACACCGTGACCCGTAAAGAGAGATTTACGGTGGAAGCATCCGCCGCAAAATTCCCGCAGCTCAGGATCACCGCCCCGCCCAGCGTCTTGGCGGACACTGTGGAAGATGTACCATACACCTGATTGGTGCGCTTCCTCGCCCGTACCCGCACCGAGTAGGTGGTGTTCGGGGAAAGCGAAGAAAGGGTAATACTGGCGCTGGTGCCTGCTGTGGTGGAAAACTGCGTCCATGTGCTGCCACCGTTCAGACTATATTGCCATATATCCGATGTGGCCGAGGAGGACGCAGAAATCGTAAAGCCGTTGGCGGTAATGTTGGAAACCGAGCAGGATACCGTAGGCGCTGTCCGGTCAATGCTGTTCAGGGTAACGGTAGTGGAGGCCGTAATGGTTCCGATGGATACCCCGGAATAAGTACCGGAAAAGCGCCAAGAAGCGGATAATGCCACCCCGCTTTTGGTGCCATTTGCGTTGTGGTTGACCCGCACTGTTTTTGTTTTGAGCAGCTTCTTTTTCCAGCCGCTGCTATAATCTTCAATGGCGGGCACAGTATAGGTTTCACTTACACCGTTGATGGAGATGGTGGAGTCGCTTCGAGCGCCTACATCGAGGGTGTAGTACGAAAGATAAACTTTAAGGGTTACGTCCGTATAGTTCCCCGTGATGCTCTGCGTGCCGCTCCATTCACAATAAAGGCCAAAGCTGGAAACGGGATAATTCTGAAAGGTTCCACTAAGCGCCATGTTCCACCTCCTCAGTCCAAAATCACGATGTTCAGCCCTTGCGAGGCCGTTGCCATGGGGACAAATTTGGTCTTGCCCACAGTCAGCTCACCATCTACCACGGTTTTCTTAGTGAGGGTTTCGTCTTTGTTCAGCGAGAAAATTTTCTCGTCGTTGTAGTAGCCGGAAAATTCCGTATTATTGATAACCGTCCGCTGGGCCGAGTCCGCATTAGAAACCTCGATGCCGCGCCGGTCAATTTTCACCTCAGAGGTATATATCTCGTTGGGCGCAGGCGTCCATTTATGGAGAGAGGTTCCCTCCGTCAGCATAATGTCGGAAACAAACAAGCTGGCATCGCGGGAATAAATTCTGATGGTGATAACGCTGTCCTGCACATCCGGCAGAACGGCAGTATATTCCGTCCACTCAAAGGCTTCGGAAGTATTGAATAGGTCGATCTCCGTATCCCCATTGATGATGGCCCGGACATAGGCATTATAAGTGGAGGTTTTCTTCGCCTTCACCGTCAGCCGGTAGGATTGCCCCGGCACAATGCTATCCACTACCTGTGTCAGCGTACTGTATGCGTTCAGTTGAAAGCAGGAGTTGGAAACAGTGCTGTTCTTGGTTTCCGCGCCTTGCTGGGCGGTAATTGTTCCGGCATACGTCCAGTCATCCGAAAGGCCGTTTAAGCCGGCTGAATTGCGAACGAAGTTGATGCCGCCGCTGTACTGCTCCTGCATGGTGAGAGATAGCCCATCCACGGATTGTTGAAGCTGGGACATTTGGCTTTCCATCGCCTGTACCCGCTCCTGCTCCTCGGAAAGCTCGCCATCCACCGTTTCCACGGACTCGGTGAGGCTTGCCACATAGCTATTCAGCCCATCAATGGATTGCTGAAACTGGCTCACCCGTCCATTGACTTCTTCCAGCGAGCTTGTAGTGGCATAGGCGCTGAACATGACCTCGCCGGATTCCAGATCCCAATAGGACGAGCCATCTTGGGATTGGATCACCCCGGCCTTAATAATGTTCGCAATCAGGGAGCCGGAGGTGATGAAGTCCGCCACGATCTGCCCATCGGCAGTGATAGCGGTTTCATAGGGGCCGTTGTAGCCATTGCTGGAAAAGCCAAGCCCCTGCACATTCCAGCGCCATACATTGACCGCGTCCTCAATGGAGGGCTGGTCTAAAATCAGCAGCTCGTAAGGCTGCCCGTTTTCGCTGTCTGTATGCAGCACCACATAGCCACCGGCTTGGCCGGTGATACGGTTGGTGGCATTGTTGATCGCCGAAGAAATCAGCCTCGGAAAATGGCCCACGGTTTCCTGCACCTGTTCCACCGAAGATTGGATTTCAGAGAACGAGGTAATCATGCTGGATTTTTCGCTGCCGAGCGTAATGCTGGTGTATCTCTCCGCCAGCGTATCGTAGACCATCTGGATCACCTTGGCGGTAGCGGATACCCCCAGCACCGTATGGCGCACTGAAACGGTATCGCACAGGGATACCCGCTCCAAGAGGGCAGAATATTCCGGCTGCTTCCACAAGGATTGAAAACTTATCTTTAACGTGGGCACAGTCGTACCCAGCGGATTTTCCTCCAAATAGGCTTCCGCCACATCCCGCAGCATATCTGCGGTGATCTCCACACCGCTCTCGAAGCGGTCTGTGAAATCCATAATCAGCACTTTGGAGCGGGTCATTTCTTCGTTGGTAATCGGGAGGGTTTCCTCCGGCAGTGTTACCACCGTTTCTTCCTCCTCTACCGTGTAAACAGCATACGGCAGCAGGTCGGTATAAACGGAGGAGTTATCCTCGTCCTGTTCCAGCTCGGTCAGGTTCTTGCCGTATTCAATCACGACCCCGGTATTCTGGCCCCGGTGCATATGAAATTTTACCGTGAAATTATCCCACTCATATTCTCCATGCCATTTAGAAAGCATAGAGCCAGCCGAACCGCCAAGGCAGGAACGGACGCTCTGCGGCTGTACCACAGAAAACTCTTTTGCCTCGCTATAATCCGTCCACCCCGTAAACCGGCTGTCCCCAGCAAGGAGCTGGTTCAGGAGCAGCGCCGGAGAACGGTTTTCCGTTGAAAAAGGCATCACCGGCACGTTGGCAAGGTCATAGCTGATGTGCTGCGCATAGACCGACACCACGCCATTCATGGGCTTTGTGATCCGGTAAATACGAAACGCCTGCTCCTTGGAGGTATCGTTTGGCTTTGCTTTGATGATCCGCTCTTTGGCAATTTGTCCGTAATGCTGCCCATCCACCGGGTAGCGGAGCAGGCACTCGAACAGGCCGTTGCGCTCCTCCGTAACTTCACAGGAGATGGTATCGGTCAGGGTTCCAATCCCAAAGGTGGAAAAGCTGGTGGTATTGGAAGCATATAAAACCGGGATCATAACGTACACCACCTTGGGGTAACAGCGAGAGCAGTAATGCCGCCGGAAAAGGACAATGTATTGTCGCCGGGGTATAGCAGCGGAAAACCGCTCCCCGTTACAGTATCGTTTTTGAGCAGGGTGTCTTTATAGAAGTTCATCTGCTCAGAGTCGGCCTCCACATAGCCATCTATATCTGAAAAAGTCCATGTGCGGTTTGAACCGGCTGATTGTACGGTGAGGGTGCCCTCGCCGCTGCCTGTTATGCGGAGATACGGGCGGCTGGTAAACGGGAAGGGATTATTGAGTACTTCCCCGGAGGTCGCCACAGAAACGCTCTCGTTCCCGGCCTCGCTATACCGGAAGGGCTTGCAGGAAAAATTCACAGTGAAGCTCCCGATCCGATTGAGCTGCTCCTCAATATCCAATCCTTCCTTGATTACGCCATACCGGACAAAGCCGGTATCATAGGAGTCCGTGATGGGGTGATACCGATCCGGCTCCGCGAAAAGCCAGCCACGGATGGCCCGGAGGGTATCCGCAAGGCTCTGGATCGTCCGATGGGCCACAAAGGCCGTATAGGACACCGAAGCGTTGGCAAAGCGGTTATTTGGAATAATGAGGTCGCCATTTCTACCGGGGATTGCTTGAAAAGTCGCATCAAAAGCAGGGGCGGAAAAGACATTTTTACTCTCAATATGCAGCCCAAAGTCTGCGGAGCTTTGCCCGTTATAAGTAAAAAAATTCATGCAAATACTACCCCTTTCCGCATGGCAAACTGGCTCGCGGTTTCCATGACCTCGTTGGTGAGCTGGCGAATATCCTCCACGCCATAGTTGTTAAAGTTCGTAATATTCAGCACAATGGCAAAGCCGCTGGTTCCCGTTGCGCCAGCCATGGCCGAGGCCGCCGCTTTGCCGAAGTTACTGCCCACGGAGAAATCCGTCGGCAAGGCAGTCTGCATCCCTTCTGCCAGCTCGTTCATCACGCCATCAATATCCTTGCTCATGGCTTTTGCGGCATTGACAGCCTGCCCGCCATTGTCCTCAATGGAACCGGCAAGGCCCTTGACGAGCATTTCACCAACCCATGCCATCTCCTTGGAAGGCGAATTGATGCCGAAGAAGCTGCAAATACCGTCCCAAATCCCGGAAATCCAGCCAGACACCTTATCCCAAATCCAGCCTGCAAGGCTCTGGATACCAGACCAAAGGCCCCGCACAATGTTCTTGCCGACATTGACGATCTGGCCCATGGAGGAGGTAAAGGCATTGACGATTCCCGCAATAATCTGCGGAACCGCTTTGACAATCTCCACGATGATCGTGGGCAGGTTTTGGATCAGCGACACAAATAGCTGAACGCCTGCCTGAATGATTTGCGGGATGCTGTTGATAATGGCATTAACCAGCGAGGAGATGATCTGCGGGATCGCCTGCAAAATGGTGGTAATGATGGTCGGCAGGTTTTGGATAAGAGAAACCAGCAGCCGTACACCAGCGTCGATAATCTGCGGGATGGAGTTAAGCACCGCCGTGACAATGCCATCTATAATCTGCGGGATTGCCGCCACAATAGCCGAGATGATTTCCGGCAGGGCCTCTACCAAAGAGGTCAAGAGCTGGATGCCCGCCTCAATGATCTGCGGGATAGAGTCCAGCAGGAATGTGACGATGGCCGTAATGATCTCCGGCAGGGCTGCAATCAAAACAGGGATTGCGTCCAGAAGCCCCTGCGCAAGCCCGGTAATGAGCTGCAAGGCTGCGTCCAACAAAAGCGGCAGATTTTCAATCAGCGTTTGCGCAATCAGCATGACCGCCTGAACAATGGATGGGATCAATGTAGGCGCAGCCTGCGCCAAACCCGTCGCCAATGTGGCGATCACCTGAACCGCTGCCTCCATGATTTGAGGCAGGCTCATTAAAATTCCCTGTACCAAGGTCAGCACTAATTGTAGCGCCCCCTCAGTCAGTAGAGGCAGGGCCGCCACCAGCCCATTGAGCAAGGTGAGGATGATATTTGTCGCGGATTCGATCAGCAGGGGCAGGTTCGTCATAATGGCCGAGCCGATGCTCGTCACAATGTTCATGCCCAGTTCGAGGAATACCGGCATCTTTTCCAGAATGATATTCAGGACACCCTCAATAGCGGAGCCAATAGCAAGGCCGATCTGTTCAAAGTTCCCGTTGGCTGCGTTGATCTCGTTCCCCAGCGTAGAGAATACATCGG
>ERZ1504339.189-NODE-189-length-19668-cov-3.667160_pt1 | contig 19668 bp, 9 predicted proteins | sample MGYA00572239_ERZ1504339 | MGnify/ENA primary metagenome ERZ1504339 (study PRJEB39906, sample SAMEA3182045) | gut metagenome | biome: human; feature: gut; material: Stool; isolation source: human stools | place: Canada | collected 2011-11-01 ... | reverse complement strand
TCCTTTTTGCGTCTGAACATATCAGGCACCTCCGTCCTTTGATCTGGCTTCATTGTAGCGGCGGAAGTGCCGTGCTGCAAATGTGCGGATCATTTCATCGCTCTCTGTCATCGCTGGAACGGCTCAGCTCCTCCTCGCCTCGCTCACCGTCAACGATCTCGTTCTCTTTTGTCGAGATTGAGCATCGCATTCAGTTCGTTTAGCCGTGCCGTTTTGCCATGCGCCATGTCTCATCCTTTGGGATGATTTACATTTCAGAACAGCCGCGTATAATATAATTTGAGATAGGTGGCAAAAGGCTTATGACAATCTCGCACTGTATCAAAGGGAGGGAAGAAATGACCGAAAATATCATCATAAAGCCCTCCGTTCAGAAACGGTTTGACAGCTTCATGGCGCATGGCAGAGTCCTTTTTTTCAGCGCGCCCTGCGGCTTTGGAAAGACCGTGCTGGCGGACGCGCTGCTGCGCGGTCGGAATGTGCTGCGGCAAAGCGCGGCAGACCCAGACTGCGCGATCCCACCGTCAGTGCAGGATTGGGACATTCTGCTGATTGACGATCTTCAGCTCATGCAGGAGGAAGCCGGGCAGCAGGCTCTTTGCGAATTGATTCGCTCAAGTCCGGAGCGCCGTTTCGTGCTGCTCTCGCGCGGTGTGCCGCCCGGCTGCCTGACGGCGTTTCAGTACACGGGGCTGATGACGGTGCTGGAGGCCGACGACCTGCTTTTTGACGCGGACGATGTGCGGCGACTGTTTCAGCTTTCGGGAGCAAATGTAACAGATAGCGAGATCGACGGAATTTTGAAAGAATCCGTGGGCTATCCGCTGGGTGTGGCCATCACGGCGCGGTGCATGTCCCCGGACAAGCCGTGGACGCCGGAGCTGGTGGCGCGGGTGTACCACGAGGTGTTCCTCTACTTTGAGACCGCCATCTACCGGCGCTTTGACCTGCCGGTGCGGCGCTTCCTGTTGGAGCTGGCTCCCTTTGAAAGCTTTGACCTGGAAATGGCGCGGATGGTCAGCGGCGATCCCCGTGCCGGCGAACGGCTGGACTGGCTTCTTCGATACACCACTATGCTGCGCTACGACGACTGCCAGCGCTTCCGCTTCTGGTCGGGGTTCCGAGCTTTTCTCCACTGGGAGATGGAACGGGAGTATACCGAGGAAAAGCGCAAAGCACTCTTCAGCCGGGGCGGGCTGTACTATGAGCTGAAGGAGGACTACGCCCACGCCCTGGAATGCTACACCAGCGGCGGTGACCATTCCAAGGTCTCCGAGCTGCTGGTGCGCAACGCCGAGCTGCACCCCGGCATGGGTCACTATGCCGAGATGGAAAAATACTACCGCAGCCTGCCGGAGGCGGAAATTCTCGCCTCTCCCTCGCTGATGCAGGGCATGAGCATGCTCTGCGCGCTGGCGATGGACTACGAAGGCTCGGAGCGCTGGTACGGCGAGCTGCAAGCATTTGCCGAGCGCTGCGGCAGGCAGGACGCCGCCGGAAAGCAGGCCCGCAGCCGCCTTGCATGGCTGGACATTTCTCTCCCCCAGCGGGGCGGGAACGGTCTGACGGAGACCATCCCCGCCGTGTTCCGGCTGCTGATGAACAAGGAAGTGACGCTGCCGTCCTTCTCCGTCACAAGCGCGCTGCCCAGCATCATGAACGGCGGCAAGGACTTTTCCGCATGGAGCAAAAAGGACGACCTGCTCTACAAAACCCTCCGTCTCCCCGTGGAGGCGGTGCTGGGACGGGACGGCGTGGGTCTTGCGGACTGCGCCATCGCCGAAAGCAAGTTTGAAAAGGGAGAGGACGTGGCCGGTCGGATGCTGTCCCTCCTCCCACAGCTGAACGAGGTCCGCAACCGCGGCACGCCGGACATGGAGTTCGCCGTCAGTGGACTGCTGGCCCGCAGCCAGCTGGCAAGCGGACAGCCCGCCGACGCGCGGCGCACCATCGAGGTGCTCCGTGAATGCTTTGCCGAGCGCGGTTTGACACGCTTTCTGCCCAATATGGACGCCATGCTCTGCCGTATTGACATGCACACCGGCGACCTTGACGCGGCGGACGCGTGGTATCGGGAAAAAGCCCCGCGGGAGCTGACGCACCTGAACGTCATGCGGCGCTACCAGTATCTCACCCAGGCCATGGTGGAGCTGGAGGACGGCAGGCCGGACACGGTGCAGCTGACGCTTGCCCCGCTGGAGCCGTATGTCCAAAACTGCGCCCGCATCATCGACGGCATTCACTTGAATGTCCTGACTGCCATTGCCCTGTACCGCAAGAAGGACGAGCGGTGGCGCGAGCGATTGACGGCGGCGCTGGATGCGGCGGCGGAGTACCGCTTCATCCGCACCGTCAGCGTATACGGCACGGCGGTGCTGCCGCTGCTGGAAGCGCTGGACTGGGACGGCGACAAGGCATGGCGCAAGCGGCTGATGGCGGCGGTGCGGACGCAGGCGGCGTTCTACCCGCATTTCCTCGAACCCCGCCTTGCCCCCGGTGATGAGTTGACGCCCACGGAGCTGCAAATTCTCCATCTGCTCTGTGCGGACAAGTCCAATGCCGAGATCGCCCAGATCATGGACGTGAAGCTGCCGACCGTGAAGACCCACGTCAGCCACATCCTCGACAAGCTGGACGTGAAGCGCCGGGCGGAGGCCAAGACCGCCGCGAAAAAGCTGTGGCTCATTCCGGATGATCTGTAAAAGCTGCGCCTGTGCTAAAACGGGCTGAATATAAACCCTATACGCATATCCTAAAGGAGGATCTTATGAAAAAACGAGTATTGAGTATGCTGATGGCGCTGACGCTCTGTCTGACGACGCTGCCCACGGCAGTCTTCGCCGACGTCACGGAGAACGGCGAAGGAAGCGGCGGGACGCACTACGTCGCGGAGAGCGGCGGGACGCAGTATGAAACGGTGCAGGAGATCTTGGACAATATGGAGGAAGGCGAGATCACGCTGCTCGACAGCGTCACGGAAGGCCTCACCGTCTACGCCGCGACGACCATCCACATGAACGGGCACAGCATCACCGGCAATATTGATGCCATGGACAGTCTGACGCTGAACGGCGGCACGGTCGATGGTACTGTGAAGGTAGACGGCGGCACGCTCAACATGACCGCGCCCGCCGAAGCGGAAGCGGCCATTACCGGCGGGCTGAACGTGGTTTCCGGCTCTGCTTCTGTCAGCGGCGCGAAGGTCGGCGTGAAGGGCACGCTGTACTTCGATGGCACGGATATGCTGATCTCCGGCGCAGTGAAGGCGGTCGAGCTGGATAGCGCGGCAGAGCTTGCCGCCAAAACGCTCTACGGCTCCGCCACAGTGAACGGCGATACCGCTGCGGAAGCTGGCTTTGACACCGATACCTATAAAGTAGGCGGCGAAATCGCAAAGAAGCTGACCAACAAACAGGTGGGCAGCACCACACCCGCAGCGCCGAGCCTGACGCTGACCGAAACGAGCAAGAGCCTTACCGCGGGCAAGACCGCCGTGTTCACTGCCAATTATACCGGCACGGACACGCTGAACGCCTATGTTCAGGGCAGCGCGGTCAATGGCTACTTTACCATCAGCCAGAAGAACAACGGCGACGGCACTTATACCGTCTCCGTCAAGATCAATGAGGAAACGCCCGGTGGCACGTACACGCTGTTCGTTCACGAGGTGGGGAACACCTCCGTGCAGGCAAGCGCCACCATCACCGTCATCGGCTTGCCGGATGCAGCCGAGGTGAACGGCAAACAGTACAAGTCTCTCCCCAGGGCGCTGAATGCGGCGCAGGACGGTGACACCGTCAAGCTGCTGGCAGACCATGTGACGGATGCAGACGCCCTCAATGCGCTCGGTGAAGATTTTACGTTCGAACAGTATGCTTCCATCGTACCCGTTGTCACCAAAACCTTGACGCTCGATCTGAACCACAAGACGGTCGACTACCTCGAGGTTGGATTCTCAGAGACTAACGAGGAAACGCAGAAAAAAGAAACTCTCGCGACAGGCAACCTGACTGTTACAGGCGAGGGCGCTTACGGCAGAATTTCAAATCTCATGTTCATGGCCGGCGCACTGGACATCCGGAGCGGCGAGATCGGCGGTTCAGAAGGCGCGGGACTTGTCTGCGACGTGAACAGCGGCACTGCGACCATCAGCAACGGCATGGTGTATGGCCTCACCGTATTGGAGGGTGCTTCCGTCACCGTCAATGGTGGCTCCAAACACGCGGGTGAATGGGTTGTCGATTCCGGCGCCACGCTGAACATTACGGACGGCACGTTTGGCGAGGTGCAGTTCACACGCAACGGAACCATCGCCATCAGCGGTGGCACGTTCAAAAGCATTAAGAGCTACATCGCAGAAGAGTTGCAGCCGCTCATGTCCCTGTTGGATACGCAGAAGGTGCACGCTTTCTACAAGGGCGACGACGTGCAGGACGGCAATGCAACGGAGCTGGCCGACGTAACCGTCAAGGAGCACACCCACGCCATGGTGAACAACAAGTGCGCCTGCGGTCTGTCCTGCACCCACAAGAACGCCGAGGGCGCGAGCACCATCGGTAAAGACGGCAAGTGCACGGTCTGTGGGACGCAGTTTGCGGCCGGCATCGGTGAAACCTATTATACCGATGTGCCGTCCGCGCTGGATGCGGCAGCTGACGATCAGACCGTCAAGCTGCTGGCAAACGAGATGCTGCCCAGCGATACATATGTCAGCAAGATCCTCACGCTGGACCTGAACGGACATAGCCTGGATGGGTACAGCTTGAATGTGGGCGGCCTTACGGCCACGAGCCAGGTTCGCACCGGCAACCTGACGGTCATTGACAGCAGCGGCGGCAACGGCGCGGTGGGAGTGGCCGTGCGGAACGGCGGTACGCTGGTATTTGATCCGGAGAATGACCATACCACTTTGCTCCAGCTGGAGGTTTGGGGCGGCACAGTCGAGCTGTACGGCGGAAAGATTTCGAGAAGCGATCTGCGGCTAAATAATGGCATCACATTGGGCAATCTGCTTCCCGGGCAAGCGGGACTGGCTTACTACAATGGCGACACGCAGCTTACGCTGGAGGAAGCCGCTACCCAGACCTGCGACCTGGTGGTAAAGTCGTGCAGCCACGGCGGCAAGAACGGCTTTGATGGCACCAACTGTCCCTACTGCAACGCGCCCGCGGTGGCTGAAACAGCCTTGAACAATGGCGAGGGCAACCGCCCGTGGCGGAGATTTGCTGATTTGCAGACAGCCCTTGACGCAGACAGAGACGGCGGCGCAGAATTTAAGCTGCTGGCCGACGTGACCGGCGATTATACCATCAACGGCACGCAGGACACGGGACTTGATCTGCAAGGCCATTCCATCAAGGGCATGGTGACGGTCAAGGCGGCTACAGGCAACAATACCACCACTTTCAGCAACACACAAAACACCACCACAGCCAGCATTGACGCGGTCGTTGCCTACAGAGGAGCAAAACTCGCCGGGTCGAAATATCCCGCCGTGATCGGCGAATTGACGTTGGCAGAGGGCGCGACGTGGAAAAATATTCTGAATGACACAGCACTTGGATACAAGGTGCTCAACGCGGACGGCACCCACAAGTGGTATGCCCGGGATGATGTCAAAGGCTCGCAGTTGAACAATGTTATCATCAATAGACTGCCCATCACCTCCAAGACCCTGTATCTGAAGGTCGGTGGCAAGAACCTGACCGGCAACTCGCCGAAGGTGGAGCGCGGCACGACCGTCCAGCTTTGCGCCAGCTGCAATGCGAAGGGTGCGACGGTGGAATTCTCCATCCTGAAGAAGGGCGAAACAACGCCCATCACCTTGACGAAGCCGAGCTATGCCGATAGGAAGTATACAAAAGATTACTCCTTCGATACGATCGGAGAATACACCATCTATTTCACCGCCACCAAGGACGGCTATTCGGTGACGAGCAGCCACAAAAAGCTGACCGTCACCAAGCCGAACTTAAGCAATGCCGAGATCACCTTCCGCAGCAGCAACGAAAGCACCTATGAGCCTTATCAATCCACCACTACCGCGCCGGGCTTCACCGTAACGTACAACGGCAAGACGCTGAAATTGGGCGTTGATTACACCGCCAGCGGCACTGCTTCCTCTGCTGGCGTAAGCACCCAGACGCTGACCATCAAGGCAGTCGAAGGCAGCGACTACACCGGCTCGAAAACCGCCGAATGGAGAATCGTTCCGCACAAGGCGAAGGTCGAGGTCGGAGACGTGATCAAGGCTTACGACGGCACGACCGATCTGCCCGACGGCAAGATTTCGCTTGTAAGCGCAGCAGGCTCCGCAGGCTATCAGGCTGGACTGCCGCTTCCTCTGTCGGAGGGCAACGGTTTCGAGCTGACCGACGCCAAGTATGATTCCGCCAACGCAAGCGAAACAGAAAAGAACATCTCCTTCACCGTCAAGCTGACAGATACGAACTATACCTTTGAAGACGGCACGACGGAAAAGGCCTTTACGCTGAACGGCGCGGAGCTGGAGGATAAGTCTTTCAAAATTAACAAAGCCGCTGCGCCCACAAATATCCAGTCCGGTACGCTGAACATAATCAACGGCACACAGCAGACGTACACCTATGACTTCAAGGAACTGCTGCCCGAACTGTCCGAGAGCGAATATGGCACGATAAGCTATGGTAATCAGGCTGCTATTTCCCTTGTTAGCCAAAGCGGATATTATTACGACGAAACGATCGTAGAGTTTAAAAACGGCGTGCTGATTTTGGCACAGTTCTATGCGAAAGATGGAAACATGACCGGCCAGATCGGCACCGTCAAGGTGAAGGTCACCACCACCAACTACGAGGACTTTCAACTGACGCTCGTCCTCAACGCGGTGAACCAGATCAAGCCCACGCCGGACGGCGAAATCACCGCAGCCGAGATCACCTACGGCGACGCGCTGAGCAAGAGTACTATTTTGGGCAAGATGAAGGATCCCGACACCGGCAAATCCGTTAACGGTACGTTCGCGTGGACGGACGGCACGATCAAGCCTAACGCGGGCGACTATGAAGCCGATTGGACATTCACCCCGGCGGAGGGCTATGAGGAATACGCGACCGCGACCGGAACTGTGACCATCAAGGTGAACAAGGCTACCCCCACCTTCAACGCTCCCACGGCGCAGGAAAATCTGACCTATACCGGACAGGAGCAGGAGCTGATTACCGCGGGCAGTGTGACCAGCGGTGGCACCATGCAGTACAGCCTGACCGAGAACGGCACATACAGCCAGGACACCCCTACCGGCACCGATGCCGGAGCATATACCGTGTGGTATCGGGTGATTGGCGATGCAAACCACAACGATACCGCACCCGCCAGCGTGGCGGTCCGCATTGGGAAGAAGCCGCTGACGATCACCGAGGTAACGACTGCGTCCAAGACTTATGATGGCACGACAAACGCGGGCATTACCAGCGTGACCTTCGACAACGTGACCTTGAACCAAGGCACAGACTACAACGTGACCGCCAGCTTTGACGATGCCGGTGTGGGCAGCGGCAAGAACGTCACTGCCACAGTGACCCTGATGGGGCAGACCGCGAAGAATTACGCCCTGGAGCAGAGCAGCTTCCCTACCACTGGCAGCATCACCAAGGCCGCTGCGCCTGACTTCACCAAGGAAACCGCGCTCGTCGTTGTAAACAGCCACGAAAAGACCTACACTGTGACGCTCCCCGCCCTGCCCACGCTGGAAACGCCCAAAGAGTACGGTGCACCCACCTATGAGCTGGGCGACATCAAACTCAATGCCGGCTACTACACCGGCGGCGCGAAGGTGGAAAACGGCGAGCTGACCCTGCCCATTCAGAAAAATGACGTGGAAACCACCGGCTCTGTGGGCACAGTGACCGTGGTAATCAAGAGCGCAAACTATGAGGACATCACGCTGACCGTCAACGTCAGCGCGAAGAACAGGATCACTCCCACCGGCACACCGACGCTGAGCAAGAACGCCATCATCTACGGCGACGCCCTGAATACCATCGCTCTCTCCGGCAAGCTCCATGATAATGTCAACAACGTGGATGTCGATGGAACCTTTGAATGGGTGGACGGCACGCATATACCCGTGGTTGGGAACGGTACCTATGCAGCCGAGTGGATTTTCGAACCGACTGACACCGAGAAGTATTTAACGGTTTCGGGAAGATCGAATATCACTGTCGAAAAGGCTCGACAGTACGGCAAGCTCAGCATGGCGGGCTATACTTACGGTAAAACGCCAAGCACACCGACCTTGACAGACCAGACGGGTGATTTGAATGCTCAAGTGACCTACGGTTATGCCGTTGCTGGCAGCAGCTCCGTTCAGACGTGGGATATTCAGAATCCGCCCGCGCTGAACGCCGGTACCTACCGTATGTACGCCAGCATTGGTGATACGGATAACTACTACGGATTTGAAGCTGTGTATTGCGAATTTGTGGTAGCGAAGGCAACGCCGACCTACACCGCTCCCACCGGGCTGACGGCAAAATACGGTCAGACGCTGGCGGATGTGACGCTGCCGGACGGCTGGAGTTGGACGGATAGCAGCGAATCTGTGGGCGGCGCTTCGACTGCCGCCAAGACCTTCCAGGCGAAGTTCACCCCGACAGACACCGAAAACTACAACGCAGTGGAGAATATCGAGCTTGAAGTCATGGTGAATAAGGCGGATGGCGGCAGCCTTAAGACGGTTGAGCTGGCGCAAAAGTACACGGACGCCTCCGTGCATACCTACACGCCAGACTGGTCGGGGCTTCCCAGCGGACAAGCGTGGAGCTATAATAGCGATTACAGCGTCAGCACCGGCTCGAATGTCACACTTGCCAAGCATGATTTCGCAGCGGACGGCAGCTTGCTGACCTACGCGATTTCCGGCGGCAAGGCCGGTGACACCGTCACCATCACCCTCAAGTCGTCCTGTGACAATTACGAGGATTTCACCATCACGCTGAACGTCACTCTGACAGAAAAGGACGATCAGAAGCCGTTGACCATCACCGGTGCGGGTAGTGTGGTCTATGGTCAGACGCTGACATTGACCACCAGCGGCGGCTCCGGCACAGGCGCTGTGACCTACCGCATTGACACTGCTCACAGCACCGGCGAAGCGACCATCGATCCCGAAACCGGCGTTCTGACTCCCGTCAAGGTCGGCTCTGTCAGCGTCATCGCGACTAAGGCGGGCGACAACGACTACAACGACGTCACCAGCGCTCCCTTCGTGCTCATGATCAAACCGGCCACGCCTACCGGCGAGCCGAACTACACCAAGATCACCACCAGCGGCAAGACGCTGAAGGACGCGGCGCTGACCGCCAAGGGAAGCACTCTGAATCCCAGTGACGGCAAGCTGGAATGGGTAGATGACAAGGGCAACGTCCTGCCTGATAGTACCAGAATCGAAGCCAACACGACCTACAGGTGGCGCTTCACGCCCACGGGCACCAACTACGCGACACTGACCGGCAAGATTGAGCTGTATCACGAGTCCAGCAGCGGTGGCGGCGGTTGGTACGACAGCTACTACACCATCGAGGCAGCTGCCGGAACTGGCGGCTCTATCTCCCCCTCCGGCAATATCAGCGTCCGTGAGGGAGCCGATCAGACCTTCACCATCACTCCGGATAAGGGCTATGCTGTCGCCAACGTCAAAATCGACGGCGAGAGCATCGGCGCGGTGAAGTCCTACACCTTTGAGAATGTCAGCAAAGCCCATGCCATCGAGGTCATCTTTGTCAAGGGCACTGCCAGCGCCAGCACCGGAGACAGCAGCAATCTTCTGCTGTGGAACGCTCTCCTACTGGCAAGTACCCTTACTTTGGCCGGCGCCGTCCACTATAAGAGAAAACGCGCACGGTAATCGTCTTGTCACGGATTTAAGGCCAGCAAACAGCGCAGCCTCCAGGCAAATACCTGGAAGCTGCGCTGTTCTCTTTTCACTGCAAAAAGCTGATGATTTCATATTCCTGTCGGAGAAAGTAATCAGCTGCTCATATCGACTGCGGTAATGCCAGCGCAGCCGGAGCTGCTGCGTGGATGCCGAACACAGATCCCAGATAGATTCAAAGTCCGTTACATCTCCGGTTTCTTCATCGTTGTCCTCCGCTTCAATGGTGGCATTGAAAAAGTTGCCGGGTGGCATCTGCTTAGGCAAATCGTTCTGTCATGGTGACAGCTTCCTTATAAGCAGGTTTTTCCCGTTCTCCTTGCGCAAACGCAGGTCGGCGATAATGCAGCAGTCCACCGGACTGCTGCGCCCGGCTTCGACGCCCCAGCGAAGCCGGAGCTCGTTTCGGATCCCCTCCTCGCACGCAAAAAAGCCATTCCCAAATGGGAATGGCTTTTCTGTGACTGCCCACAAGTTCTGTTGTCCGCATGCCCCCCCGCATATCGTAAGGAAAGGAATGTGTGCAAGGGAAACCTTTGCCGGGTTTCCCTTGCGCGTTTAATCAAAGGGCCGCCGTTGGCGGCCCTGATTTTTGCTCCGCAAAAATCAGCAGCACCAAAAGAGAGCCACCCTTTGGGTGGCTCTCTTTTGGTGCCTCGTCGGGGATTCGAACCCCGGACACCCTGCTTAAAAGGCAGGTGCTCTACCTACTGAGCTAACGAAGCATATATGAAAGGATGGCTGGGCCATCCGAGCTTGTCTGGCAGGGATGGCTGGACTCGAACCAGCGGATGAGGGAGTCAAAGTCCCTTGCCTTACCACTTGGCTACACCCCTATGTGGAAAAGCAGATGAGGGATCGGGATCTCCTCCCAATCCCTCATCTTTTTGTGGGGTGGGTAAAGGGACTCGAACCCTCGACACCCGGAACCACAATCCGGTGCTCTAACCAACTGAGCTACACCCACCACATATAACATCCGTCTGGGATCGCGCTGACACCCCGCCGGGGGAAAATGGCACGCCAGAAGGGACTCGAACCCCTGGCCTACTGCTTAGAAGGCAGTTGCTCTATCCAACTGAGCTACTGGCGCATACTGTCAAGTTGGAGCGGGTGACGGGAATCGAACCCGCATCCCCAGCTTGGAAGGCTGGTGCCCTGGCCATTGTGCTACACCCGCGTACGCCCTCCGCTCAAATCGTCAGCTTGATTATATTAGCACACCCACCCCATATCTGTCAAGAATAAAATCGGAAATCCGAAAAATACTACCATCACATCGAATGGGAGGTATCCAGCATGTCCGACATGTTTTGTTTCCAGTGCCAGCAGACCGCCGGCAACAAGGGCTGCGTCCGCACCGGCGTATGCGGCAAGCAGCCCGACACCGCCAACCTGCAGGACGCGTTGCTGCACGAGCTGATCCGTCTGGCGGAGGCGGCGGAGCGCCGGGGGCAGCACAGCCGCGAGGCGTCCCGCCTGCTGATGGACGGGCTTTTCACCACGCTGACCAACGTGAATTTCGACAATGACGCCATCCGCCGCTTCACCGACCGCGTCGTCGCGGAGCGCCGCCGTCTGGGCGGCGGCGAGACGGCGGTGGTCGACCTGTGGAAGGGCGAGACGGACATCGTGTCCCTGCGCTCCACCCTGCTGTTCGGCATGAAGGGCATGGCCGCCTACGCCCACCACGCCCTGAACCTCGGCTATGAGGACGACACGGTGACGGACTGGTTCTATAAGGGCCTGTGCGCCGTCAACAGCGACCACACCGTGGAGGAGTGGCTGGCGCTCATCATGGCGTTCGGGCAGGTGAACTTCCGGTGCATGGCCCTGCTGGACAAGGCCAACACCGGCACCTTCGGCGATCCCGTGCCCACGCGGGTGAACACGGACATCAAAAAGGGCCCGTTCATCGTGGTGTCCGGCCACGATCTGGCGGATCTCCACCAGCTGCTGGAGCAGACGCAGGGCAAGGGCATCAACGTCTACACCCACTGCGAGATGCTGCCCGCCCACGGCTACCCCGGGCTGAAGGCCTACCCCCATCTGGCGGGCAACTTCGGCACCGCGTGGCAGAGCCAGCAGACGGAGTTCGACGCCATCCCCGCGCCGGTGCTGTTCACCACCAACTGCCTGATGCCGCCCCGTCCCAGCTACGCCGACCGGGTGTACACCACCTCCGTGGTGGGCTACGACGGCCTGACCCACATCGCCGCCGACGAAAACGGCCGCAAGGACTTCTCCCCCCTCATCCAACAGGCGCTGGCGCTGGGCGGCTACGACCACGACCACAGCATGAGCGGCATCAACGGCGGCCACATGCTGACCACCGGCTTCGGCCACGCGGCGGTACTGTCCAACGCGGAGGCGGTGATCGCCGCCATCAAGAGCGGCGCGGTGAAGCACATCTTTCTGGTGGGCGGCTGCGACGGCGCCCACCCCGGCCGCAATTACTACACGGAGTTCGTGAAAAAGACGCCCATGGACTCGCTGGTGCTGACGCTGGCCTGCGGCAAGTACCGCTTCAACGATCTGGATCTGGGGGAGATCGGCGGCCTGCCCCGTATCCTGGACATGGGCCAGTGCAACGACGCCTACAGCGCCGTGACGGTGGCGCTGGCGCTGGCGGAGGCCTTCGGCTGCACCGTCAACGACCTGCCGCTGACGCTGGTGCTGTCGTGGTACGAGCAGAAGGCGGTGTGTATCCTCCTGAGCCTGCTGGCGCTGGGCGTGAAGAACATCTACCTGGGGCCCACGCTGCCGGCGTTCCTGTCGGAATCGGTGGTGAAGATCCTGGTGGACACCTACGGGCTGCAGCCCACCACCGCCCCGGAGCAGGATCTGGACGCCATCCTCCGCCGCGGCTGAGCCGCTAAAAAAAGAGACGGACGCCTTCGCGTCCGTCTCTTTTTTATGCCTGACCGCCCCGCAGATAGCGGTAGTCCATGCGCAGGATGTTGCGGATCAGCGGCACGCTGAGCACCGTGTCGGCGGCGATCCACGCCATGGGATCGGCGGCGCACAGCGCATAGAACGCCAGCGGGGGCGCTGCGGCGCTGACCGCGCCTCCTGCCGCGGCGGCGGGCAGCAGCAGGCATACCGCGATGCGGGCCACCAGCTCCGCGCCGCCCGCGCCCAGCACAAAGGTCGACCGCCCGATGCCCTGCACGCAGTTGCGGATGAGGAAGATGCCGCCCAGAAACGGGTACATGGCGAAATCCACATAGAGGAACGTATTGCCGAAGCGCACCGTCTCCTCCGTCACCTTGTCGGCGCTGAGAAACACATGGAGATACAGGTCGTTGACCGTCAGCAGCAGACCGATGCCCGCCGCGCACAGCACCATGATCCCCATGACCGCCATGCCCTGCAGCGTGCCCTTCCTGATGCGGTCGTACCGCCCCGCCCCCAGATTCTGGGCGGTGAAGCTGGTCATGGCCGTGCCCAGCGCGTTCATGGGCGTCGCCACCAGACTGGACAGCTTATTGGCCGCACCGAAGCCGTTCTGGGCGGCGCTGGACACCATGCGGCCGTCCAGCATGTCGAACTGCACCACCACGCTCTGCATGACGATGATACCGATGGCCAGCACGGAGAACTGCAGTCCCAACGGGATGCCCCGGCTCACATGGCGGCGCACATCGTACAGCGTGATGTGCCAGTCCTCCCGCTTCAGCCGGATGTCCGGATAGCGGGCAAAGGCGTAGCAGAAGCAGGCCACGGTGCTGATGAGCTGGGCGGCCACGGTGGCGGCGGCCGCACCGGCCACGCCCCAGTGGAACCGCAGGATGAACAGCAGATCCAGCCCCACGTTCAGCAGCGTGGAGAACAGCAAAAACACCAGCGGCGTCACGGAGTCGCCCATGCTCCGCAGGAACGAGCAGATGAAGTTGTAGAACAGCTGCGCGCCGATGCCCACGAAGATGATGAAGCAGTAGGTGTACGCGGCGCGGTAGACCTCCGGATCCTCCGGCGTCACGTTGATCCACGCCAGCATGGGATCCAGCAGCACCAGTGCCAGCGCCGTCAGCACCGCCGTCAGCGCGGCGGACAGCACGATCTGGGTGGCAAGGCTGCGGCGGACGCCGGCGTTGTTCTGCGCGCCCACATGGCAGGATGTCACCACACAGAACCCGGCACTGACGCCGAAGGCGAACTGCAAAAAGATGAACACCAGCGAGGCCGTATCGTTGACGCCGGCCACCTCCTGCGCCGTCAGGGTCTGGCCCACGATGGCGGCGTCGCTGATGGAGTAGACCTGCTGGAGCAGGTAGGACAGGATCACTGGCAGCGAGAACAGCAGGATGGTCCTCCAGCAAGCTCCCTGCGTCAGATCCATCGGATGGAACAGTTGAATATTGGTCTTTTTTTCAGCCACAAGGGACACCTCCCCGTAGTTTTCTTTCCAGAATGGGTATATTATCCCCGAAAACCTGAAATGTCAATGTGCAGAATGCACGATACCTGCGAACCATCCCCCCTACCCGCTTGTGCGAAATTCGCGTTTGCTGTATAATGTGATATCTTACATCCCGCGCGGAGGAGGACACACATGGACGGCAGGAGCGCTCGGACACGGAAAAACACGGTGGTGGTCGTCATACTGGCCTGCGCCGTGGTGCTGGCCGCCTTCGCCTGCCTGCTGGTGGGCTCGTCCCGTATGAGCGCGGCGGAGTGCCTGTCCGCCCTGCTGGGCCGGATAGACGGCACGGCGGCGCGGATCATCTGGAATATCCGCATCCCGCGCCTGCTGGCGGCGCTCATCGCCGGGGCGGGCCTGTCGGTGTCGGGTCTCATCATGCAGACCACGCTGGGCAACACCATGGCCTCCCCGTCCACGCTGGGCGTGTCCAACGCGGCGGTGTTCGGCGCCAATCTGTCCATCATCGCCTTTTCCGGCGGTTTTCTCTCCACCGGCAACAATCTGGCCAACTACGGCGTGGGCGTCAGCCCCTTCGCCACATCGCTGCTGGCGTTCCTGTTCGCCGCCGCGTCCATCCTGCTGATCCTGGGGCTGTGCCGCCTGCGGGCCTTCTCCCCCAACGTGGTGGTGCTGGCCGGCATCGCCATCGGCGCCATGTGGACGGCGGCCACCACCGTCCTGCAGTTCTACGCTACGGACGTGGGCCTGTCGGCGGCGGTGATCTGGAGCTTCGGCGATCTGGGCCGGGCCACCTACCGCACGGACTGGATCATGCTGGCCGTAGTGGCGGCGGGCACGGCGCTCTTCATTCTGCTGTCGTGGCGCTACAACGCCCTGCTCAGCGGCGGCGACACCGCCGGGACGCTGGGCGTCAACGTGGCACTGCTGCGCTTTGTCTCACTGCTGACCGCCTCCGTCATGACGGCGGTGTGCGTGTCGTTTCTGGGCGTCATCGGCTTTGTGGGCATCATCTGCCCCCACACCGTCAAGCGCCTGCTGGGGCAGGATCACCGCTGGTCGATCCCCGCCTCCGCCCTCAGCGGCAGCCTCCTGCTGCTGCTGGCCGACGTGCTGTCCCGCAGTCTGGGCAGCGGCTCCGCGCTGCCGGTAGGAGCCATCACCTCCCTGCTGGGCGCGCCGTTCTTCCTGACCATCCTCTTTGCGCGAAAGGAGATGACCGCATGCTGACCGTGGAGCATCTGACCTTTTCTTACAGCCGCCGTAGCACGCCGGTGCTGCGGGACGCGGCGCTGACGCTGCGGGACGGCGAGATCGGCATCCTGCTGGGCCGCAACGGCTCCGGCAAGACCACGCTGTTCAGGAATCTGCTGGGCATCTGCACCCCCGACAGCGGCTCCATCCGCTTCGATGGGCAGGAGCTGACGGCCCTGCCCCGGCGGCAGCGTGCACGGTGCATCGCCTATGTGCCGCAGGACATCCGGTTCGGCGATCTGACGGTGTTCGACTCCGTGCTGCTGGGCCGCCTGTCCCGCTTCGGCCTGCAGGCCGGCCCAGCCGACCGCGCCGCCGCCGCGCAGGTGCTGGCCGACATGGCCCTTTCCCCGCTGGCGGAGCGCCGCGTCACGGAGCTGTCCGGAGGCGAGCGGCAGAAGGTGGCCATCGCCCGGGCGCTGGTGCAGGAGCCTCGTCTGCTGCTGCTGGACGAGCCCACCGGCAGTCTGGACGTGTCCAACGAGCATCTGCTGCTGCGGGAGGCAAAAAAAGCGGCTCAGGAGCGGCATATCGCCGTCCTGAGCTCACTGCACGATCTGAATCAGGCTCTCGCCTTCGGTGACCGCTTCTTCTTTCTAAAGGACGGCGCCATCCGCTGGGCCGTCACCCGCGACGCCGTCACGGAGGCTATGCTCCGCGACGTGTTCGGTCCGGAACTGCGTCTGGCGGAGGTAGACGGCGAAAAGGTCGTCCTGCACCGCCGCGCCGTCTGACCCGTCACGCCCGCCGCCACAGCATGCGGTTCTCCGCGAACTCCGGCGTCACCCGTCCCGTCTCCTTCAGCCATGTCAGATACGAGCGCACCGTGGCGCCCACCAGCGCGTACTGTTCAAAGGTCATGGACATGCCGTACCGGGCGAACAGCGCCTTCAGCAGCTCCTCCCATGTCACCGGCTGTCCGCACAGCTCCGTGATGCAGTCCCCGATCTCCTCCACGACCTCCCGATTGTACCGGGCCAGCGGCGCGATGTCCTCCGTCACCTCTGCGTGAGCGGGGACGAACGCTCTGGCCTCCATTTTTTCCACCGTCTCCAGCGTGGCGAGGTACGCCCCCACGTCGTAGATATAGCCGATGCGGTACTTCTCCAGCGTTTCCCGGCTGGACAGGCAGTCCGCCAGATACACCACGTTGTCCGGCGTCCGGAAGCCTGCCATGTCCATGCAGTGGCCCGGCAGCGGCAGCAGCTCCATGCCCTGCGGCAGCACCTCCGCCGTCAGGTACGCCGCGTCGCTCTCCTGCGCCATAAGGAACTTATGCCGCAGCTCTCTGGGCGGACAGCCGCCGTACAGCAGAGACGGCTCCAGGATCGGATGGCGGGTGAAGGCGCACTCCGCGCCGGGGGCGTAGATGCGGCAGCCCGTCTGGCCCTGGAGGTACCGGTTTCCGCCGATGTGGTCGGCGTGGGAGTGGGTGTTGTAGATGGCCGTCAGGCGCCAGCCGTTCTTATCCAGTATCTGCCGGGCCTTGCGGCCCGCGTCCTTGTCGCTGCCGCTGTCGATGAAGCACACGTCCGTGTCGTTCAGCCGCACAAGGCCGATCTTGGCGGGACTCTGCACATAGTAGCTGCTGCCGGATACCTGTATCAGTTCGTACATCGTAAATCCCTCCTGCCGTATTTTTTGTCATTATAAGGCATTTTTCCGCGATGCGCAAGCCAAAACGCCGCACGGCACAGGAGATGGTCCCCCATGCTTGCCTCATACGTCACCTTGTATTTTGTGCCGCTGAAGATCTCCCCGATCAGCCGCTCATTGGAGGGCGCGGACGGATCGTAGACGCGCTTTTGCACGGGGCGCAAAGCTGCTCCTTGTGGGCAACGGCGAAGTCGAAGTTATCCAATCTTCCCTCGCAAAAAGCAGTTAGAGTGTACTAACCCGTGTGCTTCGGAAAAGCCGCATCGCTGCGGCTTCCGCGGGCACCTTCCCTGTTCGAGGGGGATTGTATCACCGTTTTTCCCCTTTTGCAAAAGCGAAATCGCTTTTTCCGCCGGAATCCCCGGCTTTTGCTTCCGCCGCGCTTTCACCTGTAAAAGCCGATGACGAAATCCAGAAACTGACGGGTCTGCCGGTTTACCGGCGCGCCCCGCCGGCTGGCGGCGTACAGCTCCCGCCGCGCCCCGCCGTCCGGCAGCTCAAACGTCATCAGCCGCCCCGCGTCCCGTGCGTCCTCCGCCGCCTTTTCCGAGATGATGGACACGCCCAGCCCGCCGGCCCCCAGATTCTTGATGGACTCCTGATCGTTGAGCCGCGCCTTCACCGTCAGCCGGCTCTCCTCCACCCCCATCTGCCGGAGGTAGGAGGAGATGCACTTCTTGCTGCCGCTGCCCTTTTCCCGCAGGAGGATCGGCTCCCGGCAGATGTCCTCGATGGTGACGCCGCGGGCCGCCAGCGCCCGGAAGTGGTCGTTCACCGGCGTGATGAGCACCATGCGATCCTCGTAGAACGGCGTCAGCTCCAGCGCCTCCCCGTGGATGTGCGCGCCGATGAGCCCCACGTCGAACGCACCGGTGAGCAGTCCCTCCACGATGCCCTCGCTGTCGCTCTGGAACACATGGAACTGGGGGGCGGGGTGCTCCCGCCGGAAGGCCGGCAGGATCTGGGGCAGGATGTACGCCGACGGGATGGTGGACGCGCCGATGCGGATGACCTGCTCGTCCTCGTCGTTCCAGCTGCGCAGCAGATCGTCCCGCAGGTGCACGATGCCGCAGGCGCAGGCGTACAGCTCCTGCCCCCGGGGCGTCACCTCGATGGACTTGGTGGTGCGTACGATGAGCCGGGAGCCGAACTCCTCCTCCAGCTGGCGGATATGGGTGCTCACCGTGGGCTGGGAGAGGTACAGCTTCTCCGCCGCCTTGGTGAAGCTGCGATACTGCACCACGGCGCAGAAGGATTGCAGCTGCTTCAGTTCCATACGTCCCTCCCGCTCAGCTCCCGCAGCGCCGCCAGCGCCGCGTCCGCGTGCGCCTCCGTGTTCCACGGGCCGAAGGAAAATCGTACCGTCCCGGCGGGGTAGGTGCCCAGTGTTCTGTGAGCGTTGGGGGCGCAGTGCAGCCCCACGCGGGTCAGCACGCCGTACTCCCGGCCCAGCGCGTCCGCCAGAAAGGCGGGGTCGATGCCCTCGCAGGCCACCGACACCACGGCGGCGCGGCCCTCCGCGCCGCGCCGTCCCACAGCCCGCAGCCGGGGAATGTCCCGCAGGCCCTCCAGAAACCGGGCCGTCAGCGCCAGCTCATGTTGGCGGATGCGGTGGATGCCCTCCCGCTCCAGCCATACCAGTGCCGCGTGCAGCCCCATGATGCCCGGCAGGTTCAGCGTCCCCGCCTCGAAGCGGTCGGGCATGAAGGCAGGCACCTCCTCGGAGTGGCTGACGCTGCCGGTACCGCCGGACAGCAGCGGCTCCATACGCCTGGCCAGCTCCGGCCGGAGGATAAAGCCGCCGATGCCCTGAGGCCCCAGCAGACCCTTGTGGCCGGTAAAGGCCAGCGCGTCGATGTGCATGGTCTCCATGTCGATGGGGAACGCTCCCGCCGTCTGGGCGGTGTCCAGCACGAACAGCAGTCCGTGGTCGCGGCAGAACGCCCCCACCTCCGCCGCCGGCAGCAGCGTGCCGCACACGTTGCTGGCGTGGAGCATCACCACCGCCCGCGTCTCCGGCCGCAGCAGCCCTGCCAGCTCCTCCGGGCGCAGGCTGCCGTCCGGGCCGCAGGGCACACGGTCAAAGGCGATGCCCCGCGCCGCCAGCTGGGTCAGGGGCCGCATGACGGCATTGTGCTCCATGGCGGACACCAGCACATGATCGCCGCTGTGCAGCAGCCCCTTCAGCAGCACGTTCAGGCTCTCGGTGATGTTCTTGGTGAACACCACGTTGCGGCAGTCCGGGCCGTGGAACAGGCGGGTCAGCCGCTGCCGGGTGTCCAGCACCAGCTCCTCCGCCTGATACGCCTCGTCGTAGCCGCCCCGGCTGACGTTGCAGCCGCAGCTCTTCACATAGTCGTACATGGCCTCCGCCGCACCCGGCGCCTTGGGAAAGCTGGTGCTGGCGTTGTCCAGATAGATGCGCTCCATGGGTATCCCTCCCTTTTCCCCACCTTATCAT
>ERZ1504339.68-NODE-68-length-32030-cov-4.506740_pt1 | contig 32030 bp, 10 predicted proteins | sample MGYA00572239_ERZ1504339 | MGnify/ENA primary metagenome ERZ1504339 (study PRJEB39906, sample SAMEA3182045) | gut metagenome | biome: human; feature: gut; material: Stool; isolation source: human stools | place: Canada | collected 2011-11-01 ... | reverse complement strand
CTCCTGCTTCAGGGTGGACACCAGCTTCTTGGCGGCGTAGGGCTTCAGCAGGCCGGACATGTCCTTGATGGCCAGTATGTGGGCGCCCCGCTTTTCCAGCTCCTTGGCGAGGTTGACATAATATTTCAGAGTGTACTTGTCCTTTGTCTCGTCCAGAATGTCGCCGGTGTAGCACATGGTGGCCTCCAGCAGCTTGTTCTGGCGGAGCACCTCCTCCATGGCCACCTCCATACCCGGCACCCAGTTCAGGGAGTCGAAAACGCGGAACACGTCGATGCCCCGCTGGGCGGCTTCCTCCACGAAGGCGCGGACGAGGTTGTCGGGGTAGTTGGCGTAGCCCACCAGATTGGAGCCGCGCAGCAGCATCTGGAACGGGATGTTGGGGATCTTCTCACGCAGCAGGCGCAGGCGCTCCCACGGGGACTCGTGGAGGAAGCGGTAGGCCACGTCGAAGGTGGCGCCGCCCCACATCTCCAGCGAGAAGCAGTCCCGGAGGATGTCGGCCACGCCGTCGGCGCCCTTGACCATGTCGCGGGTGCGCATGCGGGTGGACAGCAGGCTCTGGTGGGCGTCGCGCATGGTGGTATCGGTGAGCAGCAGCTTCTTCTGGTCAAGCACCCACTGCTTCACGGCGTCGGGGCCCTCCGCGTCCAGCAGCTGCTTGAGGCCGGGGCCAAGGGGCTCTCTGGCCTCCGGGAAGCGGGGAATGTCGTACTGGCGGCGCTCTGCGTTGGGGTTGGCCACCTGAATTTCGGAGATGTAGCGCAGGACGCGGGTGGCGCGGTCACGGGAGTCCATGAGCTCGAACAGCTCCGGCGTCTCGTCGATGAACTTGGTGTGGCACTGGCCGTTGATAAACACGGGATGAGCCAGAATATTGGTGACAAAGGGGATGTTGGTCTTGACGCCCCGGACGCGCACCTCGTTGATGGCCCGGGCAGCCTTGTGGCAGACGGCGGGGAACGTGCGATCCCAGCTGGTGACCTTCACCAGCAGCGAGTCGTAGTAGGGGGAGATGACGGTGCCCACGCCCACGTTGCCGCCGTCCAGACGGACGCCGAAGCCGCCGGGAGAGTGGTAGGCCGTGATCTTGCCGTTATCCGGGGCGAAGTTGTTGGAGGGATCCTCCGTGGTGACGCGGCACTGGATAGCATAGCCGTCAAAGTGCACGTCCTCCTGCTTCGTCAGGCCGATCTCCGGGCAGCTGAGGGGATAGCCGGCGGCCACCAGCAGCTGGGCACGGACGATATCCACGCCGGTGACCATCTCGGTGACGGTGTGCTCCACCTGAATACGGGGGTTCATCTCGATGAAGTAGTAATTGCCGGACTTGTCCACCAGAAATTCCACGGTGCCGGCGCTGACGTAGTTGACAGACCTGGCGATCTTCACCGCGTCGCGGCGCAGAGCCTCCACCGTGGCCTGCGGCACAGACCACGCAGGGGCGAACTCCACCACCTTCTGATACCGGCGCTGGAGGGAGCAGTCGCGCTCGCCCAGATGGTAGACATTGCCGTACTTGTCGGCCAGGATCTGCACCTCGATGTGCTTGGGCTCCACCAGATACTTCTCCATAAAGATGTCGCCGCAGCCGAAGGACTTCTCCGCCTCGCTGTGTACCAGCTCGTAGGCGGTCTTGACCTCCTCGGGCCTGTCGCAGCGGCGCATGCCCCGTCCGCCGCCGCCGGCAGCGGCCTTCAGGATCACGGGAAAGCCGAAGCTGACGGCCTTTTCCAGCGCGTCGTCGGCGTCCCGCAGCGGCTCGGTGCAGCCGGGGATGATGGGCACGCCGCACTTGACGGCGATCTCCTTGGCGCTGAGCTTGTCACCCATCTGGGCCAGCACGTCGGAGGACGGGCCCACGAACAGGATGCCGTTGGCCTCGCAGGCCCGGGCAAAATCGGCGTTCTCCGACAGGAAGCCGTAGCCGGGATGGATGGCGGTGACGCCACGGCGGCGGGCAAGGCCGATGATGCCGGGGATATCCAGATATGCGCCCAGCGGGGACTTCTTCTCCCCCACCAGATACGCCTCGTCCGCCTTGGTGCGGAACAGCGAATAGGTATCCTCGTTGGAATAGATGGCCACGGTATGGAGGCCCAGATCGTAACAGGCGCGGAAAATACGCACGGCGATCTCGCCGCGGTTGGCGACCAGTACCTTTTTAAGCTGTGTGATCTGCATAAGCCGATCTCGCTCCTTCCTGCCGTGCCGCTGGCACGGTCTTTATTTTCTCCATTATACACGGATAGAGCCCTCTGCGCCAGACGGAAAATGTGCAAAAATGCACAGGTTTCCCGTCAAGAGAATTTGGGACTTCTGCGAGGGGCGCGGACAAAAAACGCCCGCCTGTCCACGACAGGCGGGCGGTAGGGCAAAGCGGGGTGCGGCAGGCAGGGTCAGCCGGTCATGCCGCCGCCCACGTCCTTGCCAAGGTCGCAGGTGTAGACCCAGCGGACGGTGTCGCCGTCCTGCAGCTGGTAGCGGGAGCAGCCGTAGTTGGGGAACCAGTCGTTGACGGCGTACATCCAGCCGGACAGGCTGCCGGCGTCGAACTCGTACAGGTTGCCGATGCCCTCGATATAGGCGCTGTTGTACAGGGGCGTGAAGCTGGACTCCATATGGAGCTTGTTGTCGCGGCAGACGCGCTGCAGCACGTCGAAGGCGCTCTCTCCGGCGGAGAACGTCACCTGCGTCTCCGGCAGGAGCACGCCGTCGGCAGGCACCAGCGGGCGCTTGTTCTGGGACAGCTTGTCCATGTTGTCCAGCAGCGTGGCACAGGAGATGGAGACAGTGCAGGTATAGGTGGTGTTCCCGTCCACCTGCGCGTCCTCCGGCTCCACCGGCTGGGGCTTGCCCGCCGGGACGGGGTCGGTCTGGTAGGCGTCCTGCGCGGCGGCGGTCATGTCGAACAGGCGGGACTGGCCCCTGGTGAAGCGGTCGTAGGCGGCCAGCGCGTAGAAGCCCTGCTCCGTGGCCATATTGTCCGGGGCGGTCTGCTCGGCGATGTGGCGGAAGCCGCCGCCCTCCACGGCAAAGGCGCACAGGGCGTCCAGCACCGTGGCGCCGTCCTTGAGGAAGCGGCTGTCGGTGAGGGGGTCGATGCCCAGCGAGGTCAGGGCCACCAGCACCTGCGCCGCAGACTCGCAGTTCTCCGTGTCCCAGCTGACGAAGCCGCCGGTGGGCAGCTGGCTGTCGGACAGCAGCTGCAGCGCGGCGTCCACCGCCGTCTGCACGGCGGCATCCTCCGTGTAGGGGGCCAGCGCCGTCAGGGCCATGGCGGTGATGTCCACGTCCAGCGTGTCGCCCAGCAGCGTCCAGCCGCCGTCGGCGCAGCGGGAGGACAGCACCTCCGACACCAGCGCGGCGCGGGTCACGGGCGACGCGCCGCCGGCAGGGGCGGGGTCGGGGTACGCGCCGCTGTCCAGCGCGATCAGCGCCCAGATGGGACCGTTGACGCCCTGACGGCGGAGATATTCCATGTCGCCCAGCCCCGCCGTCAGATCCACGCCGCCCACGTCGGCGGCGCTGTGTCCGGCGGCGGTGACGCCCAGAATGGTGCGGGCGTTCTCCGTGGATTTGTTGGGGTTCAGGCGGTTCCCGTCCGCCTGCGCCGCATAGGTCACGGCGGATTCGTAATAGACGGCGGCCGTCTCGCGGGACAGCAGTCCGGCGGCGCGCAGGCCCACCACCGCCCAATCACCGCCCACGGAGCCGGCGGCGGGCGTCTCCTGCGACAGCAGGTATTCCCCCGTCTGGCGGTAGGCGGTCTGCCACGGGGCCTCCTCCCCGCCGGACGGCGGCGCGCCGCAGGCGGTGAGCAGCAGGCTCAGCAGCAAAAGCAGGGGCAGCAGGGTTCGTTTCATGACGCGCATGGATGTTCCTCCTTACAGAAATTCCTTGTATTTCAGGCGCAGCTTCTCCCCCGGCTTCGCACGGCGCCACGTCCGCGTCCAGATCTGCTCCTTCAGAGCGAGGGCGCGGCGGCGCTGGGGCTCGCCCATGGGGATGGCGCTGAAGCGGGCCTGCTCCCACAGTGCGGCCACGGCGCGGTACTCCTCCCGCAGATCCTCGTCCAGATAGGGTGCGTAGGCGGCGGGGGCGCAGTTGGCGGCAGGCAGTCCGGCGGCGTGCAGCACGTCCATGGTGTAGCGGTAAATGGCGTCTACGGCGGCGGACACGTCGGGGTCGGCGAAGCGGGCCTTGCGGCGGGCAGTCCGGCGGCGCTGGCAGATGAGCCAGCCGGTGAACAGGCACATCGCCGCCGCGGCCAGTATACACGACAGAGTCAGCAGAATGGTCAGGCGGTGCTTGAGCCAGAACTCCCGGAGGGTCTGGGTCAGGTCGCTGTCCGGGGTGTCCGGCTCCTGGTTATTCTCCGTGTCCGGCGGGGCCTGTCCCACCAGGCCGGAGACGTTCTGGTAGCTCTCGGCCTGCTCCATGACGCTGAGGTAGGGCGGGGCCACCTCGAAGGGCAGCCAGCCTACGCCGTCCTGATAGTACTCCACCCATGTGTGACCGCTCTGTCCGGTGAGGGTCAGGGGGCGGTTCGCCGCCATGGAGGCGGCATCGTCCTTCGTCACCAGAAAGCCCTCCACGCAGCGGGCGGGGATGCCGTAGTACCGGAACATCATGGCCGCTGCCGCCGCGTACTGGGCGTCGCCGCCGGTCTGGGCGCCGTCCAGAAAATACAGGATAGGGTCGGTACCGGCGGGGGGCGCGGCGGCTGCGTCCGTGTAGGAGGCGTAGGTGGTCAGGTAGAACAGGATGTTCTGCTTGGCGCGCTGGAGGTCGAAGTGGGTCTGACCCGGCTCCTTCTCCCAGCCGCTGAGCTTCTCCGTCAGGAAGCGGCGGATATCGTCGGGGACATCGGTATAGTGGTCGTAAGCAAAGCGGTTATAGGCGCTCTCCGCGTCCAGAAAAGCGGCGTTGGCCGTGGTGTCCTCCGCCAGAGACGCGCCGATGCGGCGGTATTTGGTGATGATGTTCCCGGCGGCGGTGAGGGTATACGTCCGCTGGCCCCGCAGGCCGGAGGCGGCGAGAGACGCCTCGCCCACGGCGTTTTCATCGGGCACAGGGGTATCATACCTCAATTCGTAGGGCGCGTAAAGATATTTTGAGGACGCACCGGTATTTTCCAGCGTCACGGTATTGACGGTGTCCAGCAGCTCCGGCGCGGCGGCGCGGGCCGCCGCGGTCAGCTGGGTCAGGGGACGGAAGCCATCCTGATGCAGCCAGTAGAATGTGCCTGCGCTCTCCGCCAGAGACGCGCTGTCCAGCGGCGTCCAGCGGCCGCCGGCATACGTCTCGCCCACGAAGCCCCGCAGGTAGTAGGACGTGGGGGTGGTCATGGTGACGGTGAGCATGGGGGTGTCCGTCCGTGCAGGCGCGGCGGCGGTAAGGTCGCCTCCCGTCAGGCCGGCGGCGGTATTATCGCCATAGCGCAGGGTGTCCACACCATCGGAAACGGCGATCCTGCCGCTGTCCAGCCACGCGGGACGGGCGGCAGCGCCGTTCCAGCCGTCCAGCAGCGTGACGGCCAGCAGCACAACGGCAGCGGCGCGGCACCAGACGCGCAGGGCGGCGCTCCCCTCCCTGCCAAAGGCCAGCAGGTACAGGAACAGCAGGGTCAGCGCGGCCAGCGCCATCCACCACAGGGGGGCGGCGGGTGCCAGCACCACGGCGGCCGCGGCCAGCGGCAGCGCCGTCAGGCACAGGGACAGCAGCCGGGGACGCAGGGTGCAGCGGGCGCTCCACAGTCCCCAGAGGGCGGACAGCACCGCCAGCAGCGCCGTCAGGGCCCGGTCGTCCTGCGGCGCGGTGTAGGCGGGGTAGATCCGGGGAAATACCTGCTGCCAGGTGTGCAGCGCGGCGTTGACCAGCGCGGCAAGGCCGCCGGGGAGGGCTGTCCCCAGCACCGGCAGCGCGGCGGCGCACAGCCCCGCCCAGCAGAGGTACGGGAGCCACGGACGGCGGCCTCCGGACAGGGCCGCCGCGGAGCCGGCGGACAGTACGGCGGTCAGCAGCGGCAGCCACAGCGGCGCGGTGAGGCCGAGAAGGGCCGCCAGCAGTACGGGAAAGGATGCCGCCAGCAGGGCGGCGGGTACGATACGGCGAAAAACGTCAGAGCGCAAGGGTCAGTCCCTCCTTTCCCGACAGCGCCGCCGGGGTGACGGTGCAGAACGTCATGGAAGCGGACGGCTCCCCGGCGGGGCGCAGCGTCAGCACCAGCATGTGGGCGGCATCGGCGGCGCGGCAGCCGGCCAGACGGGCGGGCACGTCCTGGTCATCCACCTCCGTTTCGGCGGAGAGGATGTCGGGCATGGCCGCCGTCAGCTCGTCCATGGAGGAAACGGCGCGGAAGGCCAGCTCGCCGCCGGGGCGATCCAGCCACGCCACCCGATGGGCAAAGCCCTGACGGCACAGGGCGGCGGAGACGGAGATCACCGCCTCGCCCAGCGCTTCCCGCTCCGCCGGGGCGGGCGGCGCGGCGGCGGAGTTGTCCAGCACCAGCAGCAGCGTGTCATCCACCGGCAGGCCCAGCTGGCGCACCATCAGGCCGCCCGTCTTTTCCGACAGCTTCCAGTGGATGCTGCGCAGGCGGTCGCCGGCCTGATATTCCCGCAGGCCCAACGTCTCGCTGGGGTCGTCGCCGGGGCGGGTCATGGAATACTCCGCGCTGTCCGCGTCCGGCACGCAGCGCTCCGACAGGGACAGGGTGACAGGGTACAGCTCCGGCAGCACCAGCGCCGAGGCGGCGAGGGATACGGACTGCTTCGCACCCCACAGGCCGAAGATGTCAAGGGCCGTCAGGGTCTGCACCGTCAGCTCCAGCTTGCCGCAGCGGGGCGGCGCGAAGGACGCGGCGGCGCAGCCCTCCCCCCTGCCGGGAACGGCAAGGCGCAGGGTCTTTTCCCACTGCTCACCGGTGAGCAGGTTGCGGCAGCGCACCACGGCGCGCACCTGCGGCGCGGTGAAAAGGCCGGTGTTGGTCACGGTCAGCGTTACCGGCAGCTGGCCGCCCTTCCGGCAGGACAGGGCGGCGGTGAGGGACGCCGACAGCCGCTTCCGGACGCGGCGGGCCAGCAGCACCTCCCCCAGCGCCAGCAGCAGGCTGCCCAGCAGGATGCCGCCGGATACATTGCCCACGCCCAGCGCCCACGCCGCCAGCCACAGCAGCAGCCAGAGAAGAAACAGGATACGGTTCCGCGCCATGGTCAGATGCGGTCGGGGCGGGGCACCGCCGTCAGCAGCTCCGCCAGCACGTCGGCGGCGGAGGTTTCGGTGATGCGGGCCTTGGCGGAGAGGATGAGACGGTGGGCGCAGACATCGGAGAAGATGTAGGCCACATCGTCGGGCAGCACATAGTCGCGGCCCTCCATAAAGGCGCGGCTGCGGCACATGCGGCAGACGGCCAGCGCGCCGCGGGGGCTGACGCCCAGCGTCACCAGCGGGTGGGTGCGGCTGGCCTCGGCCAGATGGGTGATGTATGCCAGCAGGGCATCCGCCACATGGACGCTCCGGGCCTGCGCCTGCATCTCCAGCAGCGCGGCGGCGGAGGACACGGTGTCCACCGCGTCCAGCGGGTCGCCGGTGCGGCGGTCGCGGAGGATGTTGACCTGACTGGCAAAGTCGGGGTAGCCCATGGCAAGGCGGATCATGAAGCGATCCAGCTGGGCCTGGGGCAGCAGCTGGGTGCCGGCGGAGCCCACCGGGTTCTGGGTGGCGATGACCACGAAGGGGTCGGGCAGCGGGTGGGTGATGCCGTCCACCGTGACCTGACGCTCCTCCATGACCTCCAGCAGCGCCGACTGGGTCTTACTGGACGTGCGGTTGATCTCGTCGGCCAGCAGCAGGTTGGTCATCACCGCGCCGGGCTGGTAGGTGAACGTGCCGGTGTCCCGGCGGTACAGGGAAAAGCCCACGATATCCGAGGGCAGTACGTCGGGGGTGAACTGGATGCGGCCATATTGCAGGCCCAGTGCGCGGCTGAAGGCCAGCGCCGTGGTGGTCTTGCCGGTGCCGGGCACGTCGTCCAGCAGCACATGGCCGCCGGATAGGATCGTCATGAGGATCTTCTCCAGCACATCGTCCTTACCTACAATGACCTTCCGCACCTCGTGCAGGATACTATCTACGCCGGTATGCATCATCGTTTCTCCTTTACCATTCTCTGTAGTAGTTGCCGCTGGATTCGCCGTAGGCCCCGCCGGAGCCGTCGTAGGCCCCGATGTCCTTGCCCATGGCCAGCGTGAAGCGGACGCGCAGCACCGCGCCGTCCTGCGGCGCGTAGGACGCCATGCTGATGCCGGGATAGCTGCCGTTGACGGAGAACATCCAGCCAGACCAGCGGTAAAAGTCAAATTCACCCAGACGATCCTCCGACGCCGGGGACGGCTCGTAGCCCACGCCCTGCGCGTCCATGCCGTCGGCCACGATGAGCTCCATCAGCTCCGGGTCGATGCTGTAGCCGGTGCAGATGCCGGGGCCGCAGATGGCGGACAGGTACTCGCCCCGCTCCACATCGGCGGTGTAGCCGTACTGGGCCAGCGCCTGCTCCAGAATGGTAAGGGCGTCGGTGCCGCCGGGGACGGTGACAGCAGCGTAGGGCACCAGCGTACCGAGGCCCACGGTGGTGGCCTCCACGCTGACGGTGACGGTGATCTGCCCCGCCTCGTAGTACACCGTCCACGTCCGGGAGGCGCTGACGCCGTCGTTATCCACGGCGGTGACGGTGATGGTGTTGGCCCCCTCGTACAGCAGGTAGGCATCGTAGCCGAACAGGCTGCCGGTCTGGGAGGTGGGAGCGGGGATAACGGTGCCGTTGACGGCAACGGTGAAGTTGTTGCTGTAAAGCTGCTCGCCCTGCCCGCTGCGGCCCTCCACCAGCAGGAGGACAGCGGGGTTCTTCAGCACAAGGCCGTCCGTCAGGCCCATGGTTGTACCGTCGGCTTCGATCTGGGCGGAGATGGTGGGCCGCAGGCCCTCCTCCCCGCCGCCGGTGCGGCGGAAGCGCAGGACGTAGCTGTATTCACGGGACGCGCCGTCGGAATCGGTGTAGTACAGCGTCAGCGTCACGGGGGCGCGGGGGTCGAGGGTCACGGCATAGCCGCCGTCGGCCCCGGGGGAGAGACGGCGTCCGTCCAGACGCAGCTCCTCCAGCGTCTCAAGGCCGGTGACGCCCTCCACGGACACCCAGACACGGGCGTTTTCGCTGCCGCCCTCCACCGTAACGGTTTCGGAACCGCCGGAGGGGGTGTCCGCCGTGACAGTGCGGGTCTGGCCGTCTGAAAACAGGGTGTCGATGCGGAAGGACGGGGCGGTGTAGGTGACGGTGTACGACTCCGTCAGGCCGATGCGGCCACCGGCCTCCACGGTGATGTCGTTGGCACCGGCGCGCAGCTGGGCGGTATAGAGGTCGCCGCTGCCGGTGACGGTGCTGCCGTTGACACGGACGGTCTGCACAGGCTGCTGCGTATCGCCCTGCACGGCCACGGCGCGGAACGTCAGCGTCCGTTCGGTGACGGCAAGGCCACTGAGGGAGACGCCGTCCGAGGCGCGCTGGACGATGAGCACCCACTGGCCGTCCAGATAGTACAGGGTATAGGTATGGGAGGCGGTGACGGTGCGGTCAGCCGTCCGGTACTGGGCGGTGACGGTGACGGTGTTGGCGCCGCCGGTGAGGGTCAGCGTGCCGCCGGAGGTATTGGCGGCGTAGTCCGTAACGCTGCCGTTGACGGACACGGACAGGCCCAGCACCTGCGCCTCCGGCTTCAGGTGGCGGATGGTGAAGGGGTAGGCGGCGTCCGTGACGCGGTCGCCGTCCACGATGGAGGTGGTGAACCATGCGTCCCCCTCCTCCGTCTGGCCGCCGCCATCGCCGTCCGTCCGGCTGTCCGTCTCGCGGCTGGGAAGCTGGCCGCCGGAGCCGCCGCCCCGATCCGTGATGTCCTGAAAGTCCTCCAGACCATCGGCGGTGTCGGCGGGGGTGTCCTCGGCAGGGGTATCCTCCTGCGGGGTATCGGCGGGCTGCGGGGCGGCGGCACCGTCGGCGAGGGAGACATCCGAGGCGGTCAGCGCCGCGCCGTCGTACAGCAGCTCCCCCTCGGTGATGAGGGTGCGGGAGGCGGGCTGCACCTCCGGCTGGGGCGGGGCGGCGGGCTGCAGCCCCGCGGCCAGCCATGCGGCGGCCAGCACCAGCGCCAGTGCCGCTGTCAGTCCCAGCGCACGCGGTATCCATTTTTTCATGAGTACCACTCCTTACTGTTGTCCGCACGCCTCCTGGCGGCACGGCGGGCTCCGGCGAACCATGTGCCGGTGAACAGGATGACGCAGAAGCAGGCGGCAACGCCCAGCGACATCCAGACAAGGCTCCAGTCAAAGGGGCGCGGCGCAGATGCCGACGGAGACGGCGCGGGGGCCGGTTCCTCCGCGGCAGGGGTATCTGCGGGCCGGGACGCCAGCTCCTGCCAGCGCGTCCAGCTCGTCTGCAAAAGGGTGAGCATGGCGGGGGAAACCAGAATTTTCTGGGCGGCGGTCAGGGCGTCGTAGGCCGTCTGCGCCCGCTGCAGGGCGGCAAGGCTGTCCGCCGTCACCGTGCCGATGGCGGCGATGAGCCCCTCCACCTGACGGGCGGCGGCCAGATCCTTTTCAAACTGCTGGTAACGGGCCTGCGCCGCTTCCAGCTCCTCCAGATTGGGCACCAGCTCCTTCTGCACGTCGGAAAGGCGGTTATAATACGCCTGCGCACGGAGGATGGCCTTCTGGTACAGGGCCGCGTCCTCGACGGTCAGCAGCTCCGGAACGGGGCCGATGGCGGTGATGAGGGCTTCCGCCACGCCGGCGCAGTAGACATCCAGCGCGGCGGTCATGCCCCCGGCATCCACCGCGTCGTCCAGCGCCTGGCGGCCCGTTTCAGCCAGCTCAGTCAGCTCCGTCCAGAGGTCGCGGTAGGAGGTCTTGTCCTCCTCGCTCCACTGGGTCAGCTTTTCGATGTTCTGCTGGTACAGCGCCAGCATATTTTTGCGCTCCGGGAGACGGCCGTAGTACAGCAGCATGCCCCGCTGGGCATCGGTCAGCGCGGCGGCGGCCGCTTCCGCCTGCGGAAGGCGCTCCGCCAGCTCCTTCATGGGGAGGCCGGCCAGCTTCAGCAGCAGGCAGTCCACCACACCGGCGGCAAAGGCATCCAGCACCGTGTCCGTCTCGTTGGCGGCGGTACAGGCCGTCAGCGCCGCGCGCTGCTTTTCGTACAGAGACAGCAGATCGGCGGCGATATGGGGATGCGCCTTGCAGGCGTCCTGATAGCGCGCCGTCAGCTGCTTTTGGGCGGCGGCAACGGCCTGCGCCAGCAGCTCCGGCGAGGTCAGGCAGGCCATGGCCGCGTCATAAGCGGTGAGGATGGCGTCCGCCGACGCGGCGCTGCGGAGGGCGGCGGAGGTATCGGTCAGCAGCTGGGCAAACGTCTGCCGCTGGGCGGCGGAGACGTAGGGCTGCACATATTGGGCGTAGTAGTCCGCCAGATAGGCGATGACCGCTTCGCGGCCGCGGGACTCCAGCAGCTGCCAGTCGAACAGCGGATAGCCGCCGTTGAGCCCGCCGATGCTGCGGACAAGGCCGGGAAACACGTCCGGCGTCAGGGTATCGCACTGGGCGACGCTGTCGCCCTGGCTGCTGCGCCAGCCCAGACGGACCCGAGCCGCGCCGGTGAGCACCGTCAGGCCGTCACGGTAGCGGCCGTCCAGCGGATAGCCCGCCAGCGAGCCGATGCGCTCCGTGGACGAGCCGGTGCGCAGAGAGCCCGCGTTGTAGCAGTTCTGCACCACCAGGGCGCTGTTGCCGGTGTAGGAGGGGATGCTGGCGGCATAGTCGCCGCTCTCGCCGCCCAGAATACCGCCCACGATGGTGTGGCCGGAGACGGCGCCGGTGTTGTAGCAGCGATCGATGGTGATGCTGCCGGAGACGGCCAGTCCGGCGATGCCGCCGGTGCCGCCCCGGCGGAGCAGCGAGGCGGCGGTGTCGTTGGATACCGCGCCCTGATTGGCGCACTGGGTCACGGTGATGCTGCCGCCTTCCAGACGGCCCGCGATGCCGCCCACGCCGGCGGCGCGGCCGGCGGTGATCGTGCCGGTGTTGACGCAGCGCGCCAGCACGGCGTCGGACGTGACGCTGCCGGTGACGCCGCCCAGACCGCCCTGCCCGCTGCCGCCCGGATAGCGGCTGCCGGGAGCCATGGTGACGGTGATCGCGCCCTCATTGCGGTAGTCCGTCAGGCGGTGCGCATCGCCGGTGAGACGGCCCGCAAGGCCGCCCAGCGCGGCGGACTGGTTATCCGCGGCGTTGGTCAGGGAAACGGTGATCTCCACCTGCGAGACGCAGCGCTCCAGCGTGACGCCGCTGCCGAGGCCCACAAGGCCGCCGACACGGAGGGCGTCCGCCGCGTCGGTCATATCCACGCCGGTGAGGTCGATGCTGCCGGAAACGGTGATGTCGCGGAACACGGCATGCTCCGCCGTACCGAACAGGCCCAGCGCGGTGCGGCCCGACAATTCGGTGACGCACAGGCCGGAGACGGTGTGTCCCTGCCCGTCCAGCGTGCCGGTGAAGGGCGCAGACGCGCCGATAACGGGCCACGGCTGATAGCCCAGGTCGATGTCCGCCGTCAGCACGGCGCAGAGTCCCTCCCCTGCCCCGCTGTTCACCGTCCGGGCCAGCCATGCCAGCTCCTGCGCGGCGGCGATCCGGTAGGGGTCATCGGCAGTACCGGAGCCCTCCGGCTGCCGCACGGAGACGCCGTCCCAGTCGCCGGTGCTGTCCAGCAGGCGCTGCAGGCGGGTGCAGGCGGCGGCGTAGGCCGTCTCCACATCGACGGCGGCGGCCTCCAGCGCGGCGGCCACGGCGGCATGGTCGGTCAGGGCGGAAAAGTCCCTGTCCGCTGCGGCGCGGATGGCGGCGGCGGAGTAGGCCAGCGCCGCCGTCAGCTGCTGGCGGCGGGCGGCGGGATACCGCGTCAGGTCACCCGCCAGGTCGGCAAGGGCGGCGATGCGGCTGTCCGCCAGCTCCGTCAGGTGCTGCTGCGCCCGGGTGCGGGCCAGCTCCAGCGCCAGCGCGGCGGCTTCCGCCATATCCGGCGGGGTATCGGTCTGCCGGAAGGTGAACACCAGCTGGGACAGGGCCTGACGGGCGTCGGCATACAGGGCGTCCACCGCCTGCACGGCGGCGGCGCTGTTCATTTGCAGACACCAGTCCTCGTAGGCGCACAGCAGCGCGGCCATGTCCTCCAGCGTGTAGTTTTTCTGGTAGATAAAGGCGCTGTACAGCGCCTGCCCCATGCGGGCGGGGTAGGTGGGCACGCGCTGGAGCAGGCCGTCCAGCCGGTCGGTGCCCAGATAGGTCTGGCGCAGCAGCGTCACGTCACGCAGGGTGACGGCGGCGGCCACGTCCTGCGCCGCCTGCTCCAGCAGGCGCTGGAGCTCGGCGGCATCCTCCGGGCCGTAGAGCCGGGCGTCGGCGTAGGCGCGCATGTCCGTCAGCAGTTGGGCCCCGGCGGCAGCCGCGCCGGTGAGCACGGTCTGCAGCTGGGCGTCGCAGCCGGCCAGCTGCGCGTCCGTCTCCGCGGCGGAGGCGGACAGCTCCACCCGGCGCAGATACGTCAGCAGGATATCGTTGTACACGGCGCTCTGCTCCTCACCGTAGACGGCGCGGCGGGCATCGGTGGGGGTGATGCGCCTGGCCAGCAGGGTGCGGGTGGCGGTGGTCTTGTCCCAGCGGCCGGCGTCCGGCGCGGTATCCGGCGTGAGGGCGGACACCTGCACCGCGTCCTCGGCGGCGGTGCCCAGCGTCTCGGCCACGCCCCAGAGACGGTTGGCAGAGGCGTTCTGCCCGTGGGTGACGCGGCCCGTCTTCCAATTGCCGATCAGGCCGCCGCAGGCGACGCCCGCGGTGCTGCCGCCGGCGGTGACGGTACCGCTGTTGCAGACGTAGGAGAGGGCGGCGCTGCCGGTGTATGTGCCGTTTTCCACGGCGCCCAGCCAGCCGGCGATGCCGCCGGTGCCGCAGGCGTTGCCGCTGCTGCCGCTGACGGAGCCGTAGTTGGCCGCGTGGGTCACGGTGACATCCAGCTCGTCGGAATAATGGCTGTCCTTGTCCAGACGGCCCGCGATGCCGCCCACGCCGATGGTGCCGGTAACGGCGGCGCGGTTCTCGCACTCCCGGATCTGGCCGCCGCCGGTGAGAAACCCGGCGATGCCGCCTACGCTGCGCAGGCCGGTGACAGTCCCCTCGCTGCGGCAGTAGCGCACCACGGCGTTCTGCCGCACGGTGCCGGCGATGCCGCCGGTGTTGGACAGGTCGCCGGTGAGAACGCCGTAGCTGACACAGCCGTCGAGGATGCCATTCCCGCTGAGCTGGCCCGCGATGCCGCCGATATGGACGGCGGGACGTGCGCCGGGGGCAGTGGTGATATGTACCGATGTCTCGCAGCGGTAGATGATGCCGCTGCTGCGGCCCGCGATGCCGCCGGCGGCGCAGTTAAGGACACGGTTGCCGCCGCTGTCCGGCTGGTCACAGGTGATGCTCCCCGCCACACGGACGTGGCGGACGGTGCCGCCGTCCGCCACGGTGCCGAACAGGCCGGTGTAGCTGCGCACGGCGGCGGTGTCGGTGACGGACAGGCCGTGGATGATAAAGCCGCCGCCGTCGAAGGTGCCGCAGTAGCCGCCGTCGGTGTCCACGCTGTCGGACGCGCCGATGGACGTCCAGGGCATATCGCCCAGATCCAGCGGCTCGGTGACGCGGGCGCACAGGGCGGTGCTGCCGCCGTTGACCCGGGCGGCGAACCACGCCAGCTCCGCGCCGGAGGTGATCAGAAACGGGTCGGCGGCGGTGCCGGTGCCGGTGGGACGGGTCTGCGTCACGCCGTCCCACCGCTTATCCATAGAAACACCATTACCGCCGATGGCGTTTTCCATGCCGGCGGCGGTCTGCTCCATGGCCGTGCGGCTCTCCGCCGCAAGGCGCTGTATTTCGTTGATATCCGTGCCGGCCGTCAGTGCCGACAGCGCTTCGGCGCGCTGCTGCGCCAGCCGGGCGGCGGCGTCGGACGCCGTCTGCCGCGCCGCGTCGTACAGCTCGTACCACAGGCCGGTACGCGACGTGACGGCGGCGAGCAGCTGCTGCACCCGATCAAGGGCGGCGGCAAAGGCCGTCTCCACCTCGGCGGCGGCGGTCTGGCGGGCCTCCGCCAGACGCTCCTCCTCCGTCAGCGGCTGCTCCCAGCGGAGCAGAGGCCATCCGGTATCCGGGGGCAGCAGATAGGCGCAGCCCTCCGGCACGGCGTCGGTGTTGAGGGCGGCCAGCAGCGCCTCCCGCCGGTCGGGGCCGTACTCCGGGAACAGGCCGGAATCCGGCAGATGGAAGGCGCCGTCGCTGCCCACGGGGGCGGCGATCCAGAAGCAGTGTGCCCCGGTGAGGGACGCGCCGCCGTCCACCGCGCCGCACAGTGCGCCGGTCAGGCCGCCGGACACGGTGTACGGTGCGCCCCACGCGGCCAGGGCGGCGGCATGATCCTCCGGCGAGGCGGCGCTCCAGCAGCCCCGCAGCACGGCATCGCCGCCCACGGAGCCGATCAGGCCGCCGGTGCAAAGACCGTCCTCCGCGCCGCCGGTGATGTTGGCGGTCTGATAGCAGTTCTGCATGGTCAGGGCGCTGTAGGACTCCTGACGGCCCACCAGTCCGCCGGTGAAGGCGGCCTGCGGTGCGGATATCTCCCCGGCGGCGGCACAGCCCGTCAGCGTTAGTGTGCCGTCCAGCTGGGCGGCGGTCAGGCCGCCCACGGACGCGCCGGGGACGGCGATATCCAGCCGCGCCGTGGTCTTGCACGCGGTGATCTCCGTGTCGCCGGAGGTGCTGCCCGCCAGCGCGGCGGCATAGGCAAGGCCGCTGTCCTCCCCGGCGGATACGGTGCCGGTGATGGTCAGCGCCTGAATGGACGCGCCGTCCGTCTCGGGAAAGAGGGCCAGCGACACCGTGTCCGCCTGCGCCGTCAGCGCCAGCGTAACGGTGTGGCCGCCGCCGTCAAGGCTGCCGGTGAAAACGGCGGGGAACGGCGCGGTGATGGTCACGTCCTCCGCCAGACGGTAGCAGCCGGTGGGGTCCATGGCGGCAAATTCCGCCGCCGTGGAGATGGTCTGCACCGTATTCCCGGCGGGGGCGGCCAGTATGGGCGCCGGCAGCAGGCCCAGCGCCAGAGCGCCGGCCAGCAGCAGGGCTGTGATCCTCTTTCTCATGGGTATCTCTCCTGTGTTCTGGGGTTTACCGGCGGGGGCCGGTGAGGTAGTCGTTGTAGATACGGGCCGCGTCCGCCGCGTCCACCTTGCCGGAGCCGTCCACATCCGCCAGCGACAGCTGCGCATCGGTGAGGGGCAGCTTCCCGTTGACGTAGGCGTAGACCATGGCGGCGTCGGCATCATCCGCCGCGCCGTCGCCGTTGACATCGCCGGTCACGGCGTCCCCGATGACGAGATCCAGCGTGGCGGCGGGCTTCACACAGGCGACGCCCGTTTCGCCGTCGGCGTTCTGGTACATGGCGTAGGGGAATTCGATGCGGAAGCGGCTGCTCTCTTCCGTCAGGGGCGCGGCGTCCCATGTGACGTACTTGGTCACGTCCCGGACGTAGCCGTTGGCGTAGTGGGCCAGCACCTGCATGCCGGCGGGGTCAAAGCTCTCGCCGGGACGGTAGACGGTCTTGGCGGGGGCGGCGGCGATCTCCAGCCGCGTCACGGTGCTGGTCAGCGCCATGAGGTAGGCGGAGTCGTTCTTGAAGTAGATGGCGCCGCTCTCATCGGTAATGGGGCTGCAGATGGCGTACTGCTGCTGGGCCCCGCTGGGTGTGAACAGCACAGGGGCCGTGTCGTAGGAGACGATCTTGCCGCCCGCCACTACCGTCTCCACCTCCGTGGTTTCCGGCGCGGTCTGGCCGGGCTTATCCCGCAGCATCCGCAGCTTGCCGGGGGTGTAGTTGTCGAAGAAGTAGAGGCAGACGTACCCCGTCTCCGCCTCGTAGGCGGTGGTCAGCAGGGCGCTGGTCTGGGGGTAGCCCTGGGTGCGGACGGTGTAGGCGATGCGCCACGAGGGCAGGTCGATGACCGTGATGTTGTGGCCGGAATAGGCCTTGAACTGCCCCACGCCGGACACGCCCACATAGGCCCGGCCGTTGTACACGGTGGGCGTGGAGGTGCTCATAGCGGGGTTGGCGGCGTCGCTGCCGTAGTTGTACAGCTTCAGCGCCCGCAGGCTGCCGGTGCGGAACGTGCCGCCGGCCAGCAGATCCACAGCGTAGAAATAGCCGCCCTTGGAGGTGAAATAGCAGGTGCCGCCGTCATACGTCACGGCGCTGCGCAGGTCGCCGGGATAGGGCATGGTGACGCTGTCACGCAGAAAGCCGGTCTTGGGATCCAGCGACAGCAGCCGGGCATAGCCGGTGATATAGCCGTTTTCGCCGTCATCCGTGGGCACCACCACGGCGTTGTCGGTGACGTAGGCCCCGGCCCAGTAAAAGCCGCCTCTGGCGGTGTACGTCCACGAGGCCAGCTTGCTCTCGTTGGCCCTGGTGGGGTCTTCATCGGTGACACTGAGACAGACGTAATTGGCGTCCAGCGTCTCGCCGTTCCAGAAGCCGGTGTAGATATAGCCGTCGTGGTAGACGATGGGGCAGTTGGGCTGACCCTTCAGCGGGTCGCGGTAGATCCACAGGGGGCGGAGGGTCACGGCGTCAAACGCCTGCACCGCACCGTCGGACAGGCCCACGAAGATCATGCCCTCGGCATAGGTGGGGGTGTTGATGGCAAAGCTGGACTTGTGATCCATGGCGCCGGTGGCCAGTACCTCGCCGGAGACGGCGTCCACCTTGTACAGCGTGGACTTGGCGTAGGTGTACAGGCAGCCGTCCACCAGAATGGGGCAGCCGCAGGCATCGGCGGAGTAGCCCTCGCCCAGCTGGGTGGCCCAGCTCAGCATGGCTTCGCTGTCCCTGGTGGGTACGGAGGCGTCCACCACGCCGTTGTTGTTCTCATCCAGACGGAAGCCGGGCCATGCGGCGTCCAGCTCCTGTCGGGTACTGTCGGGGGCGGGGGTCAGGGACACCGGTACGACGGCATCCGCCGTGGGGGCGGTGTAGTCCGCCGAAACGCCCACATAGCCGTAGCAGGTGGCGGTGTAGTGATATGTCACGCCGGGCATCAGCTGCCATGTGCTGCCGGAGGACGGGGCGATGCGCCGCCCGGTACGGGTGTCCGTCAGGGACACCGCCGCATCGGCGGGGGTCAGGGACAGCGTGACGTTCACCGGCTCCTGCTTGCGGACGGTGACGGTGTAGACGGCGGGGACGGCAGCGCTGTCGCTGCCCGTGACGCGGATGGTCACGGTCTCGGTGTCCTGCGCGGGATCCAACGGCGTCTCCGCGCCGGTGAGCGCGTCACAGCGGACATCGTTGACCTCCGCCGCGTAGCCGCTGCCGGTGAAGGTACCGGTCACAAACAGGGACGTGGTGGCGCGGGGCACGGTGACGGTGTAGGCCGTCACGCCGCTGCGGAAGGTGCAGGACGCGCCGTCGGTGTCACACAGGCGCAGCTCCTCCGCGTCGGTGCGGAGCGCCAGCGTCTTCAGCTGGGCAAGGCGGACAAGGCGCAGGGTGTATGTCTGCTCGTAGGTAACGCCGGAGACGGTCTTGTACAGCCGCAGGGTCACGGTCTGGCTGCGGTCGCCCGACGCTACGCAGTAGGACAGCATGGAAGCCGCTCCGGTGGCGCTGACCGGAGAGGTGATGGTCACGGTGTGGGGGCGTCCGTCCGTTTCGGCGCTGATGGTCTGACGGGCATAACGCGCCTCCGCCGTGTAGCCGGAGACGGCGGTGGCCTGCGCGTACAGGCGCTGCTGATCATCGGGGATGGTATAGGTCAGGGTGCGCCGGGCGGGGTCGAAGCCCTCGGCGCTCTCGTGGGTCTGGCGGGTGGCGGCGGCAGAGCCGCTGTACAGTGCCAGCGCCGTCAGGGCGTTCACCGTCTCCGGCGCGGGGGCCGTCAGGGTCAGGCCATCGGCGGCGGTAAAGGGCAGGCTGGCACGGCAGCCGCCGCGCACAGCGGTGCAGGTATAGGCTGCGCCGGGTACCAGGCGGTACACACCGTTCTGCGGGGCGATCTCGCCGCCGGCGGCGTTGGTCACATGCACCTTCGTATCCGCGGCGGGCGGGGTAACGGTGACGGCGGCGGCATCGGCCTTCCGCAGGTGCAGGGTGTAGTCGGTGGTACGGCCGCCGGCGGTGACGGACACGGTACGGGTCTGCTGCGCCGCCGTCAGCTGCACCGTGCCGGTGCCGGTGACGGTGTAGTCCGCGCCGTAGGGCCGGGCCGATACGGTGACGGTATCAGAGGTGACGGACAGCGTGTAGTCCGTCGTGGTAGGGACAAAGTCCAGCGGCTGGGCAGCGCCCTCCGCCGTGACGGTGAGGCCGCTGAGGGTGGGGGTTCGCTCCAGTATGACGGTGTAGGTCTGGATGCGGGTGTGGCCATCGGCGTCGTACTGGGCCTCCAGCGGGAAGGTGCGGCCCTCCATGCCGGCGTCCAACGCCTGTGCCAGCGCCGTGGCGGCGCTGTTCCAGCTGCGGCTGGTGCCGGAGCGATCCACGCCGTCCGTGCCCACATAGATGGTACGCAGGCGGGCGTTGGCGGGCGTGTCCGCGCCGGTGGCGGCGTACAGGCTCAGATTGGCGCCGCCCACCGTATCCGGCACAAGGCACGTCAGGGTGCGGGCGGCGGTATCCTGCGTGCAGGGCAGCGCCGCGCCGCCGTACAGGATCCGGAGCTCACCGAACCACTCCCCTGCCGGTAAGACAACGGACAGACCGGTGTCGCCGGTGACGGTGAGAGTCCCCTCCGTGCGGTCGCTGCCATCGGAAACGGAGAAGGTGTAGCCGCCGCTCACCACCTGCACGGAGCCTGCGGCGGAGGTCACATTGCCGTAGCTGTCCGTCAGGGTCAGTACCGCGCCGGGCACGGCTGTCCCGTTCCGTGCGGCGGAGACGGTAACGGTGTATTTCGGGCCGGCGAGGATGGCTTCATAGTCCGTCATGGCCGTATCCAGCGCCGTGCAGGCGGCGGCCCAGCCGTCGCCGCGCAGGGCGGCAAGGCCATCGGTATAGGCATCGGCGGCGGGCTTGTAGTTCTGTACGTTGTCCGTTCTGGCACGATAGCGGCCCATCAGCGCCGCCAGCCGGGTCTGGGTCGAATCGTACGCGCCGGTGTACTCGGAAAAGACGATGGCGGTCTTTACGCTGGAGGCCGGGGCATCCAGCGCATATGCGCCGCCGTCATAGTAGACGGTATAGTTGCCGGTCTGGCCGCAGATGGCGGTGATGAAGCCGCCGGACAACTCGAAGGCGTAGTCACTGCTCTGCAGCGCCTGCAGCACGGTCTGGCCCGCCGTGTAGGCAACGGGCGTCGGCTCGATCAGCGTGCGGGAGGCGGTGGAGGCAGTGAGATAGAACGTGCCGCCGCCCGCCGACGCGGCGAGGGCGGGCGTCAGGCAGGTCAGCGCCGTCACCAGTGTCAGCAGCAGCGATACAATGCGTTTTTTCATAGGGATACCTCCTGTTGATGATGGGGCGGGAGTCGTTCTCTGCGCTTTCGCGGCGGAAAGCGTACAGAACGGCGCCCGGCTATTTTGGGCAGCATGCTCCGCTCCCCCCGCCGGGGCGGGGGAAGCGGAGCGGTATGCTGCGTCAGACAGCCGCCGTCCTTACTTGGACGGTCTGGCCGTAACGATATTGCTGAAGTCGCTGACTGCCGTACCCTTCACGGCCACGACCTTGTAGTAATAGGTCGTGTTGGCCTTTGCGCCGGTGTTGACGTAGGTCAGAGCCGTGGTCTTGTTGATAAGGGTGTAGCCGCTGTTCTTCGTCGCGCTGCGGTAGACGCGGTACTCCGTGGCGCCGGAGACAGCCTTCCACGTCAGCTGGGGCTTGCCGCTGACGGTGGAGTAACCCACGGCCACAACGGGGGCGACCTTGCCCTCCACCACAGCGCTGATGCCCAGCACCTTGCCGGCAGCGTTCAGGGCCTCCACCTTGTAGTAATAGGCGGTGCCCAGCACCGCGCCGGTGTTGGTGTAGCTCAGAGCGCTGGTGGTGGTGAGGATGGAGAAGGTGCCGGCCTTGCTGACGGCACGGGACACGCGGTAGGACGCCGCACCGGTGACAGCCTTCCACGTCAGCATGGGCTTGCCGCTGACGGCGGAGTGCCCCATGGTCACCTCAGGCGTGGTGGTAACGGGCGCGGTGGACTTGGACTGGCCGCTGACCACGTTGCTGTACGCGCTCTCGCCCACACCGTTCACCGCCGTGACCTTGTAGTAGTAGGTCACGCCTTCCTTGGCGCCGGTATTGGTGTAGCTGGTGGCGGTGGTGGTGTTGATCCTGGTGTAGGTACCGGTGGCGCTCTCCGCGCGATAGATGTTGTAGGAGGTCGCGCCGGTGACGGTGTTCCACTTCAGCATGGGCTTACCGCTGGCGGCGGAGTGGCCGATCCTCACCACGGGGGCGGAGGGCTTCTGCGGCGTCACCTTGGTCTGGCCGCTGACCACGTTGCTGGCGTCGCTCTCGCCGATGTCATTGACGGCGGTGACCTTGTAGTAATAGGTCACGCCCTCCTTGGCGCCGGTGTTGACGTAGCTGGTGGCAGTGGTGGTGTTGATCTTGGTGTAGACACCGTCGGCACTCTCAGCGCGGTAGACGTTGTAGGACTCCGCACCGGTAACAGCGCTCCACGTCAGCATGGGCTTGCCGCTGGAAGCAGAGCTGCCGATCTTCACCACAGGGGCGGCGGGCTTCTGCGGCTCCGCCTTGGCCTGACCGCTGACGATGTTGCTGAACTCGCTTTCGCCGCCGTTGCTGACGGCCGTGACCTTGTAGTAGTAGGTCACGCCTTCCTTGGCGCCGGTGTTGACGTAGCTGGTGGCGGTGGTGCTGTTGATCCTGGTGTAGGGGCCGTCCTCGCTCTCAGCGCGGTAGACGTTGTAGGACTCCGCACCGGGCACGGCATCCCACGTCAGCATGGGCTTGCCGCTGGCGGCGGAGTGGCCGAAGACCACCTCGGGCACCGGCTGGGCCGCCACCTTGACGGTGAGGGTGCCGTTCTCCACAGCGCCGTTCTCCACGGTCTGCATGGCGCCGTCGGCAATGGTGTACACATGTGCCTTGGTGATGGTGAAGGTGCCCTCCGCACCGGCGGCGGCATCGTCCTTCAGCTTGAACACCAGACTGTACAGGTCGCCCTTGACGCCGAGGCCCTCGCTGGTGGGATCCAGCAGGGACACGGCATAGTAGCTCTTGCCGTCCTCGTCGGTCTTGAGCGCCGTCAGCTTCACGCCGTCCATACCGGCGGCGCTGGCCTGTGCGTCCAGTTCAAACAGTGCGGGATCGAAGTACACCCGGTAATTCAGGCATACGATGCCGGTCAGCGGCTCCTCCTCGGAGGCGTTGACCGTCAGCTTGACGGCCTCGCCCGCCATGACCTCGGCCACGTCCGTTTTGGGGCTGACAACGGCGGCCAGCGCAGTGGAGGTGAGACTCAGCGTCAGCACCAGCGCCAGCAGGAAAGATACGATTTTCTTCATATGTCTTTCCCCTCCTTAGTTGTGAGCGGTAAGGGAGTCAATTTCTCCCAGATAGAAGGAATAGATGAGGACTGCGTCATCCGCCGTCACCGCGCCGTCGCCGTTGACATCGGCGGCATCAGCCTGCCGGGCATCGGCGGTGAGCTTGGTGTTGACGAAGGCGTAGACCAGCGCGGCGTCGGCGTCATCCACCACACCGTCGTTGTTCACGTCGCCCTTGCCGTACAGGGCCAGCATGGTGATGGGCTGCTGGACGGCAGCATCGCCGTACTTCACGGTGACGCTCTCGGCGTCCGCCTTGAGAGCTTCGCCGTCCTCCACGGTGTAATCCGTGACCTCCACCTCGGTAACGCCGTCGTACACGGCCACCACCGTCATGCCGGCGGGATCGAAGCTCTCACCGGGCAGGTACTCGGTCTTGGTGGGAGGCGTGGTGATCTTCAGCTCCGTCACCTTGGGGGCCTCGCCGCCCTGCCATGCCAGCACGGGATAGCCGTTGTTGACGCCGTCCGTGTCGTTGTGGAAGCTCTCGCCCAGCACATAGGTCAGGGTCTTCAGCTCCTCGGCGGTCTTGGCCGTGCCCAGACCGGTGACGCCCTCCTTGGGGCTCTCGCCGGAGACGGCGCCCGCCAGATAATAGCTGTTCACGAAGTTCTGCTCATAGGGGACGGGAGACAGGCCGCCCACATAGGAGGCATTGCCCTTGCTGCCGATAACCGTGGCGGTGCTGTAGCAGTTGGTAAGTGTCGCACCGGCAAAGCGGTTGTAGTAGCTGCCGCAGATACCGCCCAGATAGCACTCGTTGGCGGCGATGCTGCGGATGGTGCCGGTGGCGTAGCAGTCGGTGATGACGGACTTAGCGTTCGTATAGCCCGCGATGCCGCCGCCGTGCTTCTTGCTGGTAACGTTCACAGCGCTCCAGCACTGGGTGACAGCGCTGTTGTCGTTCATGTAGCCCGCGATGCCGCCGGCCTGCGCGTTGCTCTTGGCCGTGCAGGTCACATCGCCGGTGATGCCCAGCTTCGTGACGGAGGAGCCGGACTGCATGTAGCCGAACAGGCCCAGAGGATAGCTGCCGCTGTTGACATACAGGTTGTTGATAACATGGCCCTGACCGTCAAACGTGCCGTAGAGCTTGGCCATGGGCGTCCAGTCGAAGGCGGCCAGCTCGATGTCCGCCGTCAGCTTGGCGCTGGCCTTATCGCCGTTCTTTGCGAACCACGCCAGCTCGGCGCCGGTGCCGATGAGGTAGGCGCCGTCCTCGTCCTTCTCGGGCTCAGTCAGGGTGGCGCCGTCCCACGGATTGGCGCCGGCAGCGCTCATGGCGGCGGTGATGGTCAGGACGCCGTCCTGTACCTTGTCCGCGTCGGCGCTGCCCAGGGTGAAGCTGCCGCGGGTCACGGTGTAGCCGTCCTTGGTCAGAACGTAGGTGTAGGTGCCGTAGCCCAGCTGGAAGCGGCCGCTTTCGTCAGCCGCGCAGGTCTCGCCGGTGCTGTCGGTCAGGACGGCGGTCACATCCGTCAGCTTCTCGCCGTCGGTGTTGGTGACATCCAGCGCCACATTGTACAGCACCTTGCGGTAGACGGTGACCGCCGCGTCCGCGTAGTGGTTCATGTAGTAATTCACGGTGACGGCGTTGAAGTTGGTGCCCACGCCGGTATCCGTCATGTTATACAGGAACGCGAAGGGGTTGGCAGCGGAGTACATGCTGCCGAAGGTGTAGCCGTTGGTGAAGCTGTACGTCGTCGTCTCCTCGCCCTCCTCGAAGGCGATGTCCTCGGGGATGGTGACGGTGACGGAGGCGTTGTCCATCTTCTGGTACTGACCCAGCGTGCCCTCGTACTTGGTCTCGCCCGCGAAGTAGGTGGGCTTGAAGGTGGTGGGGTTGAACACGCCGGAGATCTTGTTGACGCCGCGGAACATGCCGCTGAAGGTCAGAGTGACCTGATCGCCGGGCATGATATCCTCGTTCCTGTGGCTGGCGTTCTCAGGGGAGACGGTGACCTTGGCCACGCGCACCAGACGATAGCTGACGCCGCTGCCGTCGGTCATGCGGAGGATGACGGTACCGCCCATGCCGTTGCCCAGCCCGTTGAAGTCGGACAGGGGCACGGTATAGCGGCCATCCTCACCGGCGGTGACGCTCCGGAAGGCGGAAACGGTGCTCTCCATCGCGTTGTTGGTGGCGACAAAGGCGTACTCCACCTCGACGCTGCCGCTGCCCTTCACTACGCCGAAGGTCAAGGCAGGATCCGTCTCGCCGGCCTCGTAGTACCAGGTGTCGTAGTTGTAGTCCCAATCCATGGAGCGGGTGGTGGTAGTGCCGGCGGGCATGTTGAAGTCCACATCCGCATCGGCGGAGCCGTGGGCCACATCCGTACCGCCCACTACGATGACGCCCACACGATGGGGCTGGGTGGCGGGGTACAGACCGCCGTGGCTGCCGTGGCTCTCGGGGTCCACGTCCACGCTGTCATAGTAGACGGTGATGATGGAATCCTGCGCGCCGGGGGTAACATCCGCCCAGTTGGCGGAGGTGTTGCCGCCGTCCACCGTCCCGATCTGCGCGTCGCCGGAGGCCAGATCCCAGTGGAAGTCAGGCTCCACCATGATGTTGCCGGCATCGGAGTTGATGAGCTGCCAGTGACGGTAGGCCCGGACGCGGGTGGTGCCGTTCAGCACCTCGAAGCCGCTGGGATCCAGGTTCACCTGCAGGTCGGCCTCGTCGCGCTTGGAGGTCTGGGTGCCCAGCTTGCTGAAATCGTGGGACAGGCGATCCGTGGCGGCGTTATCACCGAAGGCGAAGGTCATGTCCTTGCTGGCGTTGAGGCTGGACAGCCAGCCCGCCTGCGTCACATGGGCATCATCGCTGAGACGCCATGTGTAGTTGCTGTTGCCCTTGGAGATAAAATACTCGGCGCTCTTGGTACCGTCCTCGCTGTAATGCCAGCCGTCGAACTCATCGGTCTTGTCCATGGGATCCACTTCCGTGGTGTTGAAGTTGTTCCACTGGAAGTACAGGCCGAAATCGGCGTCGGCGGGAACGGTGGCCTTCAGCACCACGCCGGTGTTGATGGTCAGGCTCTTGGTGCTGGCATAGTAGCTGGCACGGAAGGTCTGGTTGATGGCCTGCGTAAAGATGTAGCCGTCAATGTCGGGATAGGCGTAGGCGTTGTACAGGCAGGCGTTGCCGGCTGCGTACAGCACCGTGGGATAGTAGTCGTAGCTGCCCTTGGTGTAGGGTGTACCCATGACGCAGGAGGCGCCCATGATGGGGCAGTCCACGCGGACATGGTACTCGTCGGCCGTGAAGTAGGTGTTGTCCGTCTTCTTGCTGTTGACATAGAAGGAATTGCACTGCAGATAGACGCTGGTGCCGCCGCCTGCGCCGCCGTCCACGTTGGTGTCGGTGGGCAGGTTCAGGGTCATGCCGCCCAGCTCCACGTCATAGTCGCCGGTGTCCGCGTTCCTGGCAAAGGCGCGGTAGGCATAGCGCCCGGCGGCCAGCTTGGCGTAGAACATCTGATAGTTGTCGGTCAGCAGGCCATCGGCGGGGTCGTAGTTCTCCTGACCCTCCGGCAGAGTGTTGGTGAAGTCGCTGTACAGGAAGCAGTTCTCGATCTCGTCGCCCAGCACCTCATTGCCCGTATCATCGGTATACACGTTGTAGAGCCGGATGATGGGGTAGCCGCCGGTGTAGTCCTTGCCCACATAGAACGTGAAGTCCATGGTGGGGACATCCTCCACATGGAGCTTCAGCGTCCATGTATCCTTGGAGAAGTGTACGCCGTCGTGGGAGGCATAGAAGCGGTAGTGGTACTCGCCCTCCGTCAGCTCGGTGATCTGGATGGTGGTCATGCCGAAGATGGCCTCAGAGAAGTCCTGCATGGGGCCCCAGGTCATGCCGCCGTCGGTGGAGCGCTGGTAGTAGTAGTTCCTGTAGGACAGGCTCTGGCCGTCCACAGGGGCGAAGATCTTACCCGCCTGCAGGTCGCTGAGCAGGTAGGCCGTGCCGGTCATCACCGTATTCTCGCTCTCGGCGGGATAGTCCGCCTTGCGGGTGGGAACGGGGACTTCCTTCCGGCCGCAGACGTCGCAGACGCCGTCATTGTCGGCATCGGTGTGCGCCTCCGCAGGCTCGCCCTGCAGAACGGGAGCGGGGCAGCTGTCAGCGTAGGCGCTGCCCAGCGCCGCGGCATCGAGTCCGTCCGCCGCGGTGAAGGCCTCGCCCCGCACGGTGATCTTCGTCGTCTCCGCGCCGGAGGTCTTGACCGCGCTGTCCAGATACCAGCAGTTGCTGACCGTCAGGACAGTGGAGGCACCCACGACCTCGCCCACCAGTGCGCCCATGTTGGCATTGTCGTCATACTCGCCGCTGACGGCACCGATGGAGTAGCAGTTGGTCAGCGTGATATTCTGACCGCTGGAGCTGTAGCCCGCCGCGCCCACGATGCCGCCGGCAGACTGCTGGATCCTCTGGGTCCTGTAGTAGAAGCTGATGCTGCCGGTGTTGTAGCAGTTGGAAATTTTCACGGTTTCGCGAACGCAGCCGGCGATGCCGCCCACGCCGCGGAAGCTGGACTGCCAGCCGCGCAGGTGGATATCGCCGGTGTTCCAGCAGTTCTCAATGACGGTGCTGCCGCTGGAGGCCACCGCCACGATGCCGCCGGTGTAGCCCTCATAGCCGGTGATATCGGCCTGATTGGAGCAGCTCCGGATGACGGTATCCTGCGCCGAGGCCACCACGCCGGCGTGGCCGTAGATCTGGTCGTTGGTGGGGGTGCCGGTGAGGGTCACATAGTTGTGGCAGTTCTCGATGGTGGTGGTGCGGTGGGTGAAGACGCCGCAGGCGCGGCCCACGATACCGGCCACATAGCGGGTGATGGACTTACCCTCGCCGTAGACGCTGACGTTCTTGATGGTCGCGCCGTCGCACAGGCCGAACAGCGCGGTGTAATAGGAGCTGCCGTCGTTATAGGTACCCTTGTTCTCCAGATACAGACCGGTGATCTTATGGCCCTGTCCGTCGAAGGTACCGCGATAATCCTTGTAGGCGGCCTTGTTACCGATGGGCGTCCAGGGGGCGTCCGCGCCGCAGATGCCGGAAAGATCGACATCGCCGGTCAGGCGGGCGTTCATCTCGGCGTTGCCGGCGTTGACCTCATCGGCGAACCACTTCAGCTGGGCGCCGGTGCTGATCTCGTAATAGCCGTCCTCTGCCACAGCGGGCTTGTTCTTGTCGGTGACAGTGACCTTGCACTGTGCCTGGAAGGCGCCGTCAACGGTTGTGACGGTGATGACCGCCTCGCCCTCGGCCAGCGCGGTCACAAGGCCGGTGCGATCCACAGCGGCCACGGAGGGGGCGCTGCTGCTCCACGTCACCTTCTGGTTTTTGGCGTTGTCCGGCTGCACGGCGGCGTTCAGCCGGGCGGCGCTGCGGCGCTCGATGGACAGTTCGGTCTTGTCCAGCGTCACGCCGGTGACGGCCACGGTGTCATCCCCGCCGCCGGGTCTGGTGTTGTCGCCCACCACGAAGCCGAAGCAGTTGAAATAGTCGTAGTTATCGTCGCACTCCGCCGCGATGTACAGCTGGTTCTCCATGAGGAACGCGGCGGGCAGCGCGATGGTGTGGCTGCCGTCACCGTTCTCCGTGACAGTGTACTGGTAGTCGCTGCCGGCATAGAAGTTCCAGCTGACATTGCCGTCCGCGTCAAAGAGGGCGCAGTACTCCAGAATATTCTGGTTAAAGTCTGCGGGATAGGTGACGTAGACCGTCTCCGTGCCCTTGGGAACGGTAACGGTATAGACCTTCTTGTCGCCGGGGACGCTGAAGTGGGACACATGCATGGTGCTCTCCGCCACATTGTAGAGATACTCCGTGCCCGCTTCATCCGTGGTGATGCTGGAGAAATCAAAACCCTTGTAATAGTCGGCGGGATCGAAGGGCTTGGCGCCGCCCACCGTGACCTTGGCGGTAGCCGGTGCGTAGCAGGAGTCCGACGTGCCGGCGTTGGGATCGGTGCCCAGCAGGTAGTAGGTGCCCGCCTTGCTGAAGGTGTAGCTGAAGCTGCTCTCATCGCTGCCGGGAGTAAGGGTGTCCACCAGCGACCAGTTCTCGTCGTAGACGCAGACATTCAGGCCGGTGATGGGCTCAAACTCCTCCGTGCCGCCGTCGGCCACGGACCGGGTGTCGTACTTGAGGGTCCGGAAGTTCACGGCGCCGCCCACAGGCGTGGCGTACTCGTCCTGATCGAAGGCGGCGAAGGCGCCCTTCGTCCAGAACTGCCAGTTGCTGAACATGGCCACGTCGATGGTGTCACCGTCAGACAGCAGGATATAGTCCGCCGTGCTGCCCCAGCCGGGGCCCATCAGAGGATAGACGTGGTTGCGGTAGTACATCAGGTTCTCGTCATGGCCCCAGAACTGCTGCATGTACATGGACGTGGCGCTGCCGGTGATGTTCAGGGCCGCCATGGTGTCATCGTAGGGGGGGTTGCCCAGCATATCCACCACGCCGCAGCTGCCGTCATGGCCGTTGATCTTCACGCTGCCGTTGATGATCTGATCCGGATCAAGGCCCAGATAGTACACGCCGATCATGTAGAGATACAGGTGCAGGGCGGTGGGACGCTTCACGATCTCGCTGTCCACATAGCCGCCGGAGCCGTTCTCCGTGTGATAGCGGTAGAAGTCCGTCAGGCCCTGGTACGCCAGATCGAAGTAAGGCACCTCCACCTCCAGGTGGGACAGCACGGTGCCCTCGTTGCCCATCAGCGGGATGCCGTCACTGGAAACGGTGACATAGACCTTCACGGAGTCGGCGGGCGTCTCGTCGTAGCCATACTGGGAGGCATCGCCGTCCTTGCCCTGCTCCACCGTGATGGTCAGCGTCACCTTGCCCATGCCGCCGTTGGGGCAGCTGGCGGTGATGGTGGGCGTATAGATGCCCGCCGTGGGATTGGTAAAGGACAGGCACGGACGGCCGCTGTCCTTATCCGTTGTGATCTTGGTCTGGGTGCCGTAGTCGCCGGTATCCAGCTGGTAGGTCATTGTATGACCCTCGCTGTCCTTGAACAGCTCGTCCAGATAGACGGTCAGCAGGCCGCCGGTCGTGACCGTATACTCCGTATCGCCCGTGCTGCCCGTCACGCAGGGTGCGGCGGCAGTGGCGAAGGCCAGCTGCGGCACCATGGTCAGGCACAGCACCAGACTCAGCAGCATGGCCAGCACGCGGTCGGTCATGCTTCTTTTGTGATACATGTGATCTCCTCCTGTTTTTTTGATCTTCTCTATCTCTAACGCACATGCGGAAAAAAGGGTAAGGCTCCCTTGGCCAATGCGGCGGAAGTGTGTCCATTCTCCCAAAAAAGAGAGGAGGCGGGAGGGTTTTGCCCCCCTCCCGCCCTTATGGAAAGCGGCGGTGGAAAAACCGCCTCGGCTTGACGCGTACACACGCAGAAAAAAACGCCGGTCAGCCTCCGTTTTACCGGAGAACGGCCAGCGCAGTCCGCGACAGAAAAACACCGGCCCCTCCCTTTCCGGGAAGCGCCGGCGCACACTCCTGCCATCCATACACCACGGAGAGAGCGCCCGCTGTTGGTGATCCTCCTTCATGCAAGTCTTCTGACTCGCGCCGCAGAGAGTTCTCTCCTCGTTCGTAACCTGCCTTCTCACAGACGTGATGTCTGCAATGGCGGACTTTCGTCCCAGCGGCTGACGCCGCCTCGGTACGTTCTTGCGCTTACAGTGCCGTTCGCGTGGGGCCTTGCACCCCGTTCCTTTGAAGCCGCTGCCTGACCCCTGCGGGGCCTTGCGGCAGTCTGGCCGCACGATATCAATGGATCATGTATTCAATTGGCCGACGGCCTATGCCGCCAGCTACTATTATAGATTGGAAGAAAACGGTTGTCAACAGGAAAAACGCCCTAAAACACGCCTACCCCCCCGGCAGACACTTTATGTCCGCCGGGCGCAGGCACTGCTCCGTGCCGGGCAGCAGGGCGCGGGACGCCACGGTCTTGCCGAAGCCGCAGGGCGCGCTGAACAGCGCGATGCGCCCGCAGGTCATGGTGTGCGGAGTGCCTCCGACAGCCTGATCTCGATCACGGGGCCGTTTGTCATCTCCGCCCCCTCCCTTTCGCTGTTTTTCCTCTCAATAATCCGCGTTGAGCCACGGCTTCTGCCCCCAGTGCAGCAGCCGTGCCAGCTCCTGTGCCTTTTCCGCATCGTCCGCCTGCGCGGCGCCCAGACGCAGCAGACCCTCCAGCCCGCAGGAGCCCATGAGCAGAGAGGTCAGCTCTCCCTGCGGACAGGTGACGGTAACCTCAGGCACCGCGTCCGGTGCGGCCACGGCCCAGCGCCCTCCGGCAAAGGCGATGCGCAGGCACTGCTCCGCGCCGGTCAGCTCATCCCGGCAGCGGAACGCCGCCGTCAGCGTCCCCCGCGGGAACGGGCGGTAGGCCGTCCGCTCCACGAAGGCCGCGGCGTCCGTCATCTTGAACATGGTACCCACGGCGGAGACGTTGGTCTGGAGGAAGCCATAGTCAATGTAGTTCCTCGATACGTCCTGCGGGTCGTGCAGCAGGTGGTGGAAGTCCTCCTCGCCGGTGCGGAGGATCACGGTCTGGGCCAGATCCTCCTGCAGCTTCAGACCGCCCAGCAGCGCCCGCAGCACGCCGCCGTCCTCGTAGACCAGCTCCTCCACACTGAGACGGTTCTGGGTGTAGTTGGTGTCGCTGGCGCTTTCAAAGCGGTAGGCCGCGTAGCCCCGCAGCGTGCCGCCGTCGTCGTACCAGCCCATGCGGCGCACCTGTATATCGTCCCGGGCGGCGCGCAGCTCCTCATCGAATTTCTCCACCATGCCGTGGTTTCGGGCGGCGAAGCGGCGCTGGCAGGCCATGGCCGCGTCGAAGTCCTCCGGCCGCAGGAGCCGCAGACGGCGCTGCGCTTCGGCGTCCGGCCGGGGCAGCACCGACGTGGGCAGGCGGTATTCGTACAGCTTGCCGGCAAAGCCGTAGCCCATCCGGCGGTAAAAGCTGATCCGGAAGGGCAGCAGCAGCGTCAGCAGCGCGCCGTGCCGCCGGGCGTAGTCCTCGAAGTACCGCACCATATACAGCGCAGCGCCCTTCTTTTTGTGGAGCGGATGCACCTCCAGCGCCATCAGGCCACAGGCGGGCTGCATCCGGCCGAAGAAGTTCATGGAGAACAGGATCAGCTTCATGGTGGCGATGAGGGTATCACCCTCGAACAGTCCCACCGTGCGGGTCTGTGTGTCCTCTCGCAGCTCCGTCAGGTGCTTGTCCCGGTAGTGGGCGCGGCACGCGGCGTCCAATGATTTGTAGGCCGGGTAGGAGTTGAGATAGATATCC